>Ga0209474_10005455_pt1 | contig 10834 bp, 5 predicted proteins | sample GraSoiAngelo_145_FD_185902 | JGI IMG/M metagenome (GOLD analysis project Ga0209474, IMG submission 185902) | Grasslands soil microbial communities from the Angelo Coastal Reserve, California, USA - 14_1009_05_20cm (SPAdes) (version 2) | ecosystem: Environmental > Terrestrial > Soil > Grasslands ... | reverse complement strand
GCCACTCAACTCAGATTCACCGTGGTGGACCGTGGTTGGTGTAGTTGCCGACATGCGCCAGGGTGGCATGGATGTCCCTGTGCGGCCAGAAGCATATTTCCCCTTTGAACAGGCCGATTTCTTCTGGCCCGATTCGTTGGCGGTGCGCACTTCTGGGAACCCTCTCAATGTGGCCAACGAGGTACGTCAGCAAATATGGGCAGTAGACAAGGACCAGCCGATCGCAAATGTTACGACACTGGACGATCTGGTCGATTCGAGTATTGCGCAACCGCGCCTGAACACCTCGCTGCTCGGCGGATTCGCCGCTATCGGTCTGTTGCTGGCAGCTCTCGGCATTTACGCAGTGCTGTCTTTTGCCGTGACGCAGCGAACGCAGGAGATTGGTGTACGTATCGCGCTCGGTGCTACGGCTCAAGACGTGCTCCGGATGGTGCTGACAACCGGCGGCGGCCTTTTCTTAATGGGAGCGGCAATTGGACTCGTCGCAGCCGTGGTCATGTCGCGGCTAGTTTCGCATTTGCTGTTTGAGGTCAGTCCGGGCGATCCGGTTTCATATGTGTCGGTGGTTGTGGTCTTCGCCGCAATCGCCCTGTTGGCCTGCTATATTCGCCCGCCGCGCGGCCAAGGTCGATCCCATGGTGACGTTGCGGTACGAGTAACAAAAAATGAACGGACTACTTCAGGATCTTCGTTACGCGGTACGGCAACTGGGCAAGAACCCCGGATTTGCTCTCTTTGCGATCGCGATTACTGCTCTCGGCATCGGCGCCACGACTGCAATGTTCTCCGTCACCCACGCTGTTCTGCTCAAGCCGCTCGAATATCGCGATCCCGACAGGCTCGTGCTGCTTACCAAGGGGATCACCCCTGTGCGTTTCGATGAGATGAAGGCATCGAGCCACTCCTACAGCGGACTTGGAACATATGCCGGCGTTATGGAACAGATGGCGCTCTCTGGCTCCGGCACTCCCGAGGTTGTGAATGTCGCGCGGGTTTCCGCCAACTTTCTGGAAATTCTGGGATCACGTCCCTTGCTGGGTCGCAGTTTTATCGCAGACGAAGAGAAAACTGGTGCGCCGGCTGTGGCGATGATCAGCGACCAACTCTGGCATCAGCGCTTCGGGCGGGACCAGCACATCGCGGGAAAAGTGATGAATTTGGCAGGTGTGCCGCACACGATCATTGGGGTTTTACCGGGGAATTTTAAATTTCCATTCGCCGGTTTGGATGTCTGGGTAACCAAGTCATCCGAATTACTGGGGATCAGTTCTCAATCGAGGCTTATCAGTCCGACGTTAAAACTATACGGCCGGCTCAAAGCGAACATAAGTATTCAGCAAGCGAATGCGGAACGAGGCGTCCTAAAACAGCAATACGCGGATGCCCATCCAGGAATGTTGGACGGGAAGCCTGGCGTACCCGAAAGCCTGCTGCCCTTTAAAGATGAGCTTGTCTCAGATATTCGGCCTAAGCTCTGGATGCTCTTCGGGTCGCTAGGTTTGGCCCTACTGATCGTGTGCGCAAATATCGGAAGCCTCGTGCTGGCCCGCGCATCCTCACGTGCAAAGGAATTCGCCGTACGAGCGGCGATTGGAGCTGGACATGTGCGAATCATTCGTCAACTGCTTGTCGAGAGCCTGGTGCTGGCGTCATTTGGTGGGTCGATAGGAACGGCCCTGGCCGCCGTTGGTGTGGGTGTGATCAGAAGCATGACCATTGTTGATCTCCCGCGGGTAGCTGAAGTCCACTTAGATTTCCGCGTCCTGGGATTCGCGTTAGCACTCTCGATTTTAACGGGTGTGCTCCTTGGATTAGCGCCTTTGCTGGTAGCACTAAAACCGAACCTCGTCGAATTTCTTAGAGCGAATGCTGAAGGTGTAAGCGCAGCACAATCCAAAACAAAAATGCGATTTTCTGCGCGTCACCTGTTAGTCGCCGGACAGGTCGCCTTATCCCTGTTGCTGCTGATCGGCGCCACTCTGCTAACCAAGAGCCTGGTGCGCATTTATCGAGTTGACCCGGGATTTCAATCTGACCACCTCCTTACCATGCGCATTGCGTTGTCGCCAGCCCGCTATAACACGGTTGCAAAACAAGCTGCTTTCTATGAGCAGATGGTCGAGGGTGTGGGGTCATTGCCCGGAGTCCATACGGCAGCAGTCAGCCTAACGCTTCCGTTCAGCGGATGGGCGGGGGTTCCTGTCCAGCTGGCGGTAGGCCAACTGCTCAAGTTGAATGAGAGACCAATTAGTATTCTCCAACTGGTTACACCGGCCTATTTCCGCACAATGAAAATCGCCGTGAAACGCGGTCGGGAATTTACCCTGCACGATAACCTCACGTCGGCGCCCGTTGCCATCATCAACGAAAGCCTGGCGCGGCGCTTCTGGCCCGAATATCCCAAAGGTCCAGACCCAATCGGCCAATATCTTCTTATGGGGCATAATCCACAGCCGAAGCAAATCGTTGGCGTAGCGGCTGACGTGCGCGAAAAGGGTAAGGACCAGGATCCAAATCTTGGCTTGTACATCCCCACTGCACAACTACCCAGTGCGGAGGCGGCCATTATTGTTCGAACCGATGGAGACCCGCAGGCACTAACCGGTGCTATCCAGAAGCAGATATTGCTGATGGATCCCGAACAACCAGTTTCAGACATTAAGACCATGGATGAGATAGCTGAAGCTTCCGAAGGAGAGCTTCGGTTAACAACGAGACTGCTTGCAGGCTTTGCCGGCACCGCGACATTGCTTGCCGTGATCGGTCTCTACGCAGTCATTTCGTATTCAGTCGCGCAGCGAACAAAAGAATTAGGCATTCGCCAGGCATTGGGTGCGCGGCCCGGGCATATCGTTTCGCTTGTTGTCGGACAGGGTTTCATCCTTTCTATTTCCGGAGTAGTTGTCGGGGTCTGCGCCGCGTTTGGTTTGACCCGTGTCCTAAAGAGTCTGCTCTTTCAGGTGAGTGCTACGGACCGTGCAACTTTTATAGGAATTGCCTTTTTATATGCAATCGTAGCGGTGTTGGCCAGCTATATTCCCGCGCGGCGGGCGGCGAAGGTCGATCCCATGGTGGCGCTGAGGTACGAGTGAGAATTTTATGAACGGATTACTACAAGACATTCGCTACGCTCTGCGGCAGTTACGCAGGAGCCCGGGATTCACGGCCGTGGCAGTGCTCACTTTGGCGCTTGGCATCGGTGCGAATACCGGAATTTTCACGCTGGTTAACGCAGTTCTGCTGAAGTCTTTGCCGGTGCCGAATCCGCAACAGCTCTACCTCGTCACCGAAAACGAGTGGCAGCCGGCGAACACACGCTTCTCTTATCCCACTTTTCAAGATGTCCGCACCGCCATGCCACGAGGTTCTGAGATTGCGGCTTCGGCGTGGGCGGCAAGGTTTTACGCATCTTTCGGTGGCCAGCCCGAGATGGTCACCGGCCAATTAGTTTCCGGAAATTATTTTCAGACCCTCGCAACTCATTCCGCCCGGGGACGCTTGCTAACGGAGAATGATGATCGCGTTATCGGCGGCAGCCCGGTCGCAGTAATCAGTTACGGATGTTGGGAGCGCCGCTTCGGCCGCGATCCCAACATAGTTGGACACAAGCTCATCGTGAACGGAGTGCCTCTCCAGGTGGTTGGAGTCGCGGCGGAGGGCTTCTTCGGTGCACAAGTGGGAGCTGCGCCCGAGTTCTGGTTGCCCACCATGATGCAATCAGCGGTCCGATATCAGCAGCACTACAGTCAAGGGGAGAGCGCGAAGACTGGCGCGCCTTGGCCTTCGCAGCCCGACATCCGCTGGCTGCAATTCATTGTTCGCGTCAAAAATCCAGCAGCCGTATCGCAAACTCTGGCAGCGCTGAATCATTTTTTTCGCGCAGGTCTTGAGCAATACGCTCTTCAAATTAAGGACCCGCAGGAGCGCCAGGCGGTGCTGCGCACCCAATGGCGCCTTTTACCCGGCGCGCGGGGATTGCCGAACCTTCGCCGCGAGTTTTCGCAACCGTTGATCGCGCTCATGGCGATGGTCGGAATCATTCTGCTGATCGCGTGCGCTAACCTTGCCAATCTTCTGTTGGCCCGGGCTGCCGCGCGTGAACGCGAAATCGCCGTCCGATTATCAATCGGTGCAAGCCGGACTCGGCTGATGCGCCAATTGCTTGTGGAATGCATTTTGTTGTCAGTTTGCGGCGCTGCGCTTGGAAGTGTGATTGCTTATTGGCTTAGCGAAATCCTTCCCCGATGGGCGTCAAGCGGAAAGAATCCGATTCCGCTGAATCTTTCGCCCGACGCCCGGGTCCTTTGTTTCACTATTGGCATCGCAGTGCTCACCGGAATTGTGTTTGGCCTCGCACCCGCTCTGCAAGGTACTCGGGTTGAACCGGTTCAAGCTCTAAAAAGCGGACGCGCGCTTTCTAGCGGCGCAAGCACGCGTTGGTCTCTGAGGCAAACTTTGGTCTCATTGCAGGTGGCCTTGTCGCTCGTTTTACTCGTGGGGGCTGGCTTGTTTGCCCGCACGCTGCGCAATTTCACAAATCTCGATCCCGGTTTCGACCGCGATCATCTCGTGACCGTTGGCATCGATACTCACCTCATTGGCTATTCGCAGGCGCAGCTTACTGCTCTGTATCGGAGATTGATTGACCGCGTCGAAGCCCTGCCCGGGGTGCGCTCTGCCTCCCTAATAAGCTGCGAACTCGCCTCCGGATGCGGCGATGCGAGTGATATCTATCTGCCCGGCGTCTCGCATTCGAACGGCGAAACCGATGCGCAAGAGCGCCGGGTCACTCACGAGTTTTTTGCCACAACTGGAATCCAGATGATGGAGGGCAGAAGTTTTGCCGACTCCGATACGGAAAGGACTCCGTCGGTTGTGGTGGTTAACCAGGAATTCGTGCGCGAGTTTCTCAAGGGCAAAGACCCAATCGGTCAGTACTACGGCTATGACGCCGAGAATCCACGGCGCTTTCAGATCGTCGGAGTCGTAAAAGATTCGCGCGTCAACGACATTCGCGAAGGTGCTCCGCCCACCGCCTATCACTCCCTATCGCAGGATGTGATTGAGGTCGAAAGCCTCAGCGTTCGTACCTTTAGCGATCCGGCGCAACTGATACCGCAACTTCGCGATATTGTCCGCAGTGTTGACCCCAATCTGCCTATTGCCGATGCGAGCACCGTCTCCAATACCGTTAGCGAAAGTCTCAGCCAGCAACGGCTGATTGCGCGTTTGACTTCGATCTTTGGCGCTCTGGCACTGGCTCTCGCCTGCCTTGGCCTTTACGGAGTCATGTCGTACACGGTCGCGCGCCGGAGTAGCGAGTTGGGGATTCGCATTGCGGTTGGCGCTTCTAGAGGCGCGGTGCTCTGGTTGGTGTTGCATCAGACCTTGCTGTTGATAGGCGCTGGTTTAGTTGCTGGTCTGCTGCTCTCGGTTCTAAGCGTTCACACCATTAGTAGCTTGTTGTTCGGATTGAGTCCATATGATCCGGCAACAATGCTCGCCGCCACGGCAGTGCTGACAATTGTGGCGGTGGCCGCCGGCCTTAAACCGGCATGGCGCGCAGCCCACATTAATCCGATCGAAGCTTTGCGAGTGGAATGAGAACGAAGTCAGGAGACGCATGATCCAACTCAAAAATCTGGAACGCAGTTACAAGACTCCCGCCGGACAATTTTTTGTCCTACGGCGGGTGAATTTAGAGATTCAGCAGGGCGAGTTCATCACCGTAATGGGACCCTCCGGGGCGGGAAAGTCGTCTTTGTTAAACGTGTTGGCGCTGCTCGATGACGCGTGGCGCGGCGAATACTGGTTTCGCGATCAAGCCGTTCATGACATGAAGCGCAAACAACGCGCCGAGCTGGCCAAGAAAAATATTGGCATGGTTTTCCAGAGCTATCACCTGCTCGATGATCTCACTGTCCGCGAGAATATCGATCTCCCGCTTTCTTATAAAGATGTTCCGCACAAGCAACGTCAGGGCATGGTAGCGGATACGCTAGACCGCTTTCAGATCGTTGCAAAAAAAGATTTATTTCCCAGTCAGCTCTCCGGCGGACAGCAGCAGTTGGTGGGAATTGCACGCGCCGTCATCCACAAGCCCGCGTTACTTCTCGCCGACGAGCCTACAGGAAACCTGCATTCATCTCAGGCCAAGGAAATCATGGAACTTTTCCGCGATCTCAATCAGCAAGGCACAACTATTGTTCAGGTCACGCATTCGGACGCCAACGCAGCCTACGGTTCGCGCACGATCCAGCTGCGCGATGGATGGGTGGTAAATGACACCGCCAACCCTGACCTTCAGCCGTACGAGGCGGTGAAGCAATGAATATGTTGGGCCCCTGTCGAAACCTGTTGGTCTGGATTATGGTCTTTCTCACTGCGATCGCTTCCGCGCAGACCAGCGTACCGGTATCGCTTGAGATGCCGAAGTCACGCAATCCGTTTAGCGCCTACAAGTCGATCGAGGCACCCCCGCCTTCACTTGTGAATTCTCCTGAGCTTACGCAGCTCATTCGGGATGGCAAGTTGTATTTGTCGCTTAGGGACGCAATTCGACTGGCGCTTGAAAATAATCTTGATATCGCTATCGCGCGCTACAATCTGCCCATCGCCGACATGGATATTCTTCGCACCAAAGCCGGCGGTGTTTTTCGCGGGGTGAACACCGGCGTGGTGCAGGGCACTCCGGGCGGCGGCGTCGGAGGATTCGGGACTGGCGCCCCGGGAGCGGGAGCCGGTGGTACTACCGCAGGCGCAGGCGGAGCGGGAGCCGGCGCCTCTGGTCTGGTGCAGTCCACGCTTGGTGTAGGGACGGCTGTGCAGTCGTATGATCCGGCAATCATTGGAACATTCGGTGAGGAGCACCAGACCACTCCACTTGCCAACCGCCAAATCTACGGCGTACCGTTGCTGCAGCTCAATAGTGGAGTGGCGAATTTTGGCGTTGCGCAAGCCTTTCCGACCGGCAGCAGCATTTCTTTCGAGTTCAACAATAATCGCCAGACCACGAATAGTCCGTTCTTCAATCTATCCCCTGCCCTCGGATCAATGTACCGATTTTCATTTCAGCAGCAGTTGCTGTCGGGATTCGGACTCGGCCCGAACTTGCGGTACCTGCGCATCGCGAAAAACGATAAGAAGATTTCTGACATTGCCTTTAAAGACCAGGTCATCGCAACCGTAACTCAAGTCGAAAACATCTATTGGGACCTGGTGAACGCATACCAACAAGCACAGGTAAATGAGCAATCCGTGGCTTTTGCGAACCACTCACTGCAAAATGCCAACAAGCAACTCCAGTTGCAGAGCATTCCGGCAATCGATGTAACCCGGGCCGAAGCCGAAGTTTCAAAGCGCGATCAGGATCTGACGGTCGCGCGAACCAGCCTGCAGCTCCAGGAACTGCTCATGAAGAACGCTCTCACCAAAAGCCTTGACGATCCTGTGCTCGAGTCGGTAAATGTAGTCCCGACCGATCGGGTTGAATCAGTGCAACTATCAGGCACAAATCAATCCGTCCAGGATCTTATAACTCAGGCGCTTCATGATCGGCCAGAGCTTCAGGAATCCGACGTAGATCTGGTGAATCGGCAGATCAGCCGGAGGGCAGCGCGCAATGCATTATTGCCATCATTGGCCTTGGCTGCGTTTTATGGGGGCTCAGGATTGGCGGGGCCACTAAATCCGGTCTACAACATTCCCGGGGTTCCCAATATCTCAAGCGTGCCCGTGGACTTCGCCGGGGCTTTGGGGAATGCGTTTAACAACACTGCTCCCGATTATTACGTGGGATTCAATTTGAATATTCCTATTCGCAACCGGGTGGCGAAGGCGGACCAGTACCGCTCTGAGCTCGAATATCGTCAGGCGGAACTTCGGCGCGAAGAGTTACGAAAGCAAATTCGAATAGAAGTTCGCAATGCGGAATATACCTTGGAGCAAACCGCCGCTCGCGTGGGCGCGGCTCAAAAAGCGCGCGACTTGGCACAGCGTACATTTGAGATCACCCAAAAAGAGCAGACGCTCGGAGCAGGGTCGACTTTTCAGACCATGACCGCGCAACGCGATCTTGCCCTGGCGGAACTTGACCTGGTCACCGCCATGACGGTTTACCAGAAGGCCAAAGTCGAACTGGATCGTGCGACCGCAAGCACTTTGGAACATAATGGAATCGACCTGCAGGATGCGATCACAGGCACGATCAGCAAACCGATCAATCCTGCTCCATAGCCATGCCTACTACGGCCAAGCCGCGAGAAACCGGCGTGCCTACCTCCGCCGCGAAAAGTGCGCATGCCCCGCGAATTCTGGCGGCTGATGACCAACAACACATTCTCGACGCCATCGAATTGCTTCTGAAGCCGCAAGGCTATGCGGTTGAAACCGCACGTTCTCCGGTTTTAGTCCGAGAAGAGCTGGCGACCAACTCCTATGACGCCGTCTTAATAGACCTCAACTACACGCGCGACACTACCTCGGGACGCGAGGGCCTTGATCTGCTCTCTGAGATCGTCGCGCTGGACAGCAATTTGCCTGTAATTGTAATGACAGCATGGGGGAACGTAGAACTTGCGGTCGAAGCCATGCGCCGCGGCGCGCGCGATTTCATTCAAAAACCCTGGGAGAATGAGCGGCTGCTTTCGATTTTGCGGACCCAGGTAGAACTTCATCGTGCCCTGCAGCATGCTGAAAGGCTCGCTGCTGAAAACCGGCTCTTAAGCGCGCAAGGAAGGCCTGAGTTTATCGCGACTGCGCCGTCCATGCTGCCGGTGCTCGACACCATTACGCGAATCGCTCCTTCTGATGCAAATGTCTTCCTTACCGGTGAGCACGGCACCGGCAAAGAAGTTGTCGCACGCACAATCCACGCGCTGTCGTTGCGAGCTTCGCGCCCATTTGTCGCCGTGAATACTGGTGGTCTGTCAGAAGGAATTTTTGAGAGCGAGATTTTTGGACACGTGAAGGGCGCCTTTACGGACGCACGTACCGACCGCATAGGACGTTTTGAGCTTGCCGATGGTGGAACCATCTTTCTGGATGAGATTGGAAATGTTCCTCTACGGCAGCAAGCCAAGCTATTGCGTGTAATCGAATCCGGGGAAGTCGAACGGGTAGGTTCGTCGCGGAGCAAACAAGTCAATGTACGCGTGATCTCCGCGACTAATGCCGACCTGCAGGCGGCATCCACTAAAGGTGAATTCCGCGAAGATCTATTGTTCCGCCTCAACACAGTCGAAATCCACTTGCCTCCATTGCGAGACCGCAGAGAGGATGTACCTGCTTTAGCGGCACATTTTCTTGCCCAGTACGCTTCGCGTTATCGGCGGCAAGTACATGCGATTGATCCGGCTGCACTGCAGCTATTGGTGCAGCATTCCTGGCCGGGAAACGTTCGCGAATTGGATCACACCATGGAACGCGCGGTGCTCATGTGCCGTAGTGATCAAATTCAGCCATCCGACCTAGGTCTGGGATTGCAACGCGCGGCCCCCCAGAATTTGGAAGAATTGAGCTTAGAGGCAGTTGAAAGTATTCTGATTCGTAAAGCGCTGCAGCGTTTCAAAGGCAACGTGAGCCAGGCCGCGGAAGCGCTTGGCCTGAGCCGCGGCGCGCTGTATCGCCGGATGGAAAAGTATGGGCTCTAGCCCGCGACCGGGCCAACGTCCGTCTAGCACTCGCCGCAAATTCAGACGAACTCCCTTTGAGCGGCGCATCATCCGCCTTTCTATGCTGCTGGTCGTTCCCGGTTTCTTGCTTAGCGGCATTCTCATATGGCTTCAACCCTGGGCGCTGCAATCGAAGTTAATGCTGTTGGGCACGGAACTATTCGTGTGTTTGCTGATCGGAACTGCCCTGCACGATCACATCATCCGGCCGCTGCAAACCCTGGCCAACGTGGTCGGAGCTTTGCGCGAGGAGGACTACTCGTTTCGCGCCCGATTAGCCGTCCAGAACGATGCTCTAGGCGAACTTTCGATTGAAGTAAATGCTCTGGCTGATTTGCTTGCAGAGAACCGCACTGGTGCAATCGAGGCCGCGGCGCTGGTGCAACGTGTAGTCGAAGAGGTCGACATTCCGATATTCGCGTTTGATCCCGCCCAGAGACTGCGGCTGGTGAATTCCGCGGGAGAAAAGCTTTTGCAGAAATCGTCCTCACTGGTGATGGGAAGGGCCGCTCCTGAGCTGGGGCTTCAGGCGGCGTTGTCGGCCAAAAGCGAGAGCCTTGTCACTCTGCCTTTTGCGGGTGCGGCACGATGGTTCGTCCGGCGCAGTTCTTTCCGGCAGCAGGGCATTCCGCACACGTTGATTGTTCTTTCAGATGTCACTCGCCCGCTCCGCGAGGAAGAGCGGCAAGCTTGGCAACGATTGATCCGCGTGATCGGTCACGAGTTGAACAACTCGTTGACACCGATTAAGTCAATCGCCGGGAGCCTCAATGCGCGTCTTTATGATACCGCCATGGATTTCAAGGAACGCGAGGACTTTCAGCGTGGCTTCCAAATTATCGAGAATCGCGCGGCCTCGCTGAATCGTTTTCTGCAGGCGTATCGTCAACTGGCCCAAATGCCTCCACCGGTATTCACAGAATGTTCAATTGAGGAACTGGCCAAACGCGCATCCGCACTTGAGAATCGAGTGACGGTGACGGTGGTGCCGGGCCCCGAGGTTGAACTCGAGGCAGATCCCGACCAGATCGAGCAAATGCTGATTAATTTGTTGCGCAACGCTGCTGAGTCGGTACTCGAGTCAGTGCCTGTTAAAGAGGAAGGGTCGAACGGCTCGTCTATGACAGCGGCAAAATCCAAGGTTCCAATCGTCCTGACTT
>Ga0209474_10005454_pt1 | contig 10835 bp, 10 predicted proteins | sample GraSoiAngelo_145_FD_185902 | JGI IMG/M metagenome (GOLD analysis project Ga0209474, IMG submission 185902) | Grasslands soil microbial communities from the Angelo Coastal Reserve, California, USA - 14_1009_05_20cm (SPAdes) (version 2) | ecosystem: Environmental > Terrestrial > Soil > Grasslands... | reverse complement strand
TTCGTCCCGGCAATTTTAATTTTCAGGCGTAAGTTTTGGGACCGGACTCGGGACATAGTCGCTTGGCAGGCCCTTGTCGAGAAATGGCAGAGCATCGGGATTAGTTACGACCACCTTCCCCCCAGGCTCCAGGCGATACGGATGCCGCAATGGATCCAGCGGAATACCACGCAGAAATCCAGACGAAACCATTTCTGAAAATGTTTTTGGAAAATGCCCAGTTCGTTCACGGTACGTCTGGACCAGTTTCTCGAGAGCCGATACATCCTCATCCACCTGAATCACGCGTAAATGTGCCGCGGCATTAGCCTTGATCATTTTGTCATGCGTGGTTTCGTAGGTTTCGCTCCACATCATGCGGGCGGTTTCTAGATCATCGCCATGCTGTGCCATTTGCGCCGCCATAACCTTCAGAAAGAGATGGGTATGCGGTAGTTGCGAGCCACGCAAGAAGGCTTGAGCCGCATGACGATAATCCTTCAGGTCATAGTAGATAAAAGCCAAGTCATAAAAGAGATGCCAGTCGGTAGGATTCATTTGGGTGCCGTACTGCACCAGTTCTATGGCCTTCGCCGGATCTCCGGCTCCTTCCGGTGGTTTAGCTAGAAGAAAAGTCCCACCGAATTCGTATGCCGGTATCAGGTGCGGATCGAGCTGTGTAGTGATATTCAGAAGGGGCCATAACAATTTATAAGTTCCACCACCGCGCCTGTGCGTACCCCCGAAATATTGCACGGTTCGGGTCCAATAAATATCTGCCAGCAATCCTTCATAGCCGAGGCTAAGACGTTTCAATAATTTTGGAGAGGAGATATAAAGCATTTGCTGCAGTGTCGCAGCCGGGGGTTCCTGGTCAACTTTGTGGAGCAATAATGCCGCGCTCACCATACTGCATACCAGAACGGTGCTGGCGACTACTGTCACCTTGCGTGAGCGGATCATTTCAGATTCCGGCGTTCGAAAATCATGACGGCGCCGCTGAGAACCGCGGCAGAGTAAACCAAGACATACGCCGTGTTCAGCAATATCAACCGGTGTGGCACGGGCTCACCGTGTGCGACTTGGCTGATTACATTGAGAGCGGAAAAATTCGGGACCAGATAGGCCGCCGCGGTCGCCAACACGCGCGTGGTTCCATGAGCCATTGCTGCGAAGGTACGCAGATCTTGGGCGAAGTTGCCGATCACAAAAAGCCAGAAAGCAAAGATTGCGGCGAAAATCGGGGTAGAAAAAGAAGAAAACAACAGAGCCAGAGCCGTAATGACCACGAATTGCAGAATTATGAAATACAGCGCGACTAAGATGCCGAAATCCGAGCTCTCGAAATGGTGTGACACATAAGCAAGGGCGGCAAACACTCCGATGCCCATAAAAATTGTGTTCACTACCAGAGTTCCTGCCAAGCCAAAAAATTTTCCCGCGATGAATTCCCATCGCCGTACCGGGCGCGAGAGCACGGTGTACAGTGTGCGCTTGTCAATTTCCTTTGATACCAATCCGATGCCTATGAAGATTGCAATGACAATTCCAAACAGCGAAACCGCGGTAAGCCCGAGATTGATCACAACCAGTTTCTCGATCTGAATCGAAATTTGCCCCACTAATACCGCCGCCGCCGACATCAATAGCGCAAACGCGATCAGGTTGTAGAGCACACGATCTCGCACCGCCTCACGGAATGTATTGGTCGCGATATGTAGAATGCGGTTGTTCATTGCTTACTTAGCCGATTGTGTCCATCCGTTACCAGTTCGGACGAAACTACCTCCGATTTGGCTGCTGTACCAAGTTGCGCAACGAAGTAATCCTCCAGCGAGGTTCGCACTGGCACTACTGAAATCAGCCGCAGACGCTCCCGCCGCAATGCCTCTAACGCGGTGTCCTGGTTTTCCTCTGGAAGAATCACCCGCGTGGTATCGCCGGCTGAATGGCACTGTGCTCCCATGGAGCGAATGCCGGTCGGTACGGCCGCCCCTTGCCAAACAATTTCCACCTTGCCGTGCACGCTGGCGGTCAATTCTGGCACCGCGCCAATTCCGCGCAGTTCTCCCTGATTGATAATCGCCACTCGATCACATAATGCTTCGGCGTCGGAGAGAATGTGCGTGGAAAAAAAGACCGTCTTTCCATTAGCCTTCAGGTCTTCAATCAGGTTACGCACCTCGCGCCGTCCCATTGGGTCGAGACCTGACATCGGTTCATCCAGAAATACAACCTTTGGATCATGCAAGATAGCTTGCGCTATGCCTGCCCGCTGCAACATTCCCTTGGAAAATTTCCGCAACTGAAGATTCGCCGAATTACTCAACTTCACCTGCTCAAGCGCTGCATCGACCTTGCGCGAAAGCTGTTTGGGATCCACACCGGAAAGTTGACCGTAATACTTGAGCAGCTCGCGCGCCGTCAGGTGATCGTAGAAATAGGGCTGCTCGGGCAAAAATCCGATCTGCGCCTTCATTCTGGGATCATCCAATTCCATCCCCAGAATGCGAGCTGTGCCTGCCGTTGGGAAGACGAGCCCCATCAGAATCTTTAGCGTAGTGGTTTTTCCAGCGCCGTTCGGACCAAGAAAGCCGAAAATTTCGCCATCGTCCACTGCAAGCGTCAGCGGCCGTAGCGCGCGTTTCGAGCGCTTGCGCCAGAATCCTGCATTGTAGATTTTTTCCAGCCCGAGAATTTCAATCGCATTCATAGGCAACGAGCCTATAAAATTATATTCAAACCCTTGGGAGAAGGAGATGGCGGGATGGGTCCGCCTATTACCGGAGTGCTTATTGCGCGATAGGGTACGCCGAACAGGTAGCCACATCCGGTGCAATGGCTGTACCAGGCCCTGGATCAATCCGCAAGACGCCGTCCGTTATTGTACAAAAGTTTCGAACGCCAGACACTCCGGGAGAAGTCGGAGCTGAACTGGACACAAACTGAGTATTCGGATTGCCTGAACCTCCGGCCGAACCGACAGAAAGGAACTGATAGCCACTTTTAAAGCCGCTCCCGAGCACATTGTCAACGATGCACGCGTTATCGCTGGTTGGTCCACTACTACAATTCGAGCTGCCGGGGCCAAGGGCTGATAAGTTCGCGGCATATCCATTCAGTGGATAAGCCGCTGCATAACTGATTTGCGCGGTCGAGAGTTGCCGAACGCTGGCTGCTGCCGAAGATTCATCCGCTGAGATCTTGGCCCGTAAAAGGTTCGGAATAGCGATCGCGGCAATGATTAAAATAATCGCGACCACAATCAGCAGCTCAATTAGCGAGAAACCTTTTTGGTGACGCATTTTCGCTCCCAACCAATTATTAGTGCAACCTTGACGCCACTCCTAGATTACAAAAGGCCCTTCCATGGCCTGACCTTGGGATCAGCTCATTGAAATCCGAGCCAAAGAGCAAGAGCATCGGATGTTGACATCCGATGCTCTCAGGCGTGTACCCTCCCCAGGTACTTTCACCCAACTTAAAGCTACTGCATGGCAGTCACGTTCAAACAGTTGGCATGGCTGGTTTCGTTTGCGGTAACAGCTGGGTTCTCGCTGCGAAGCACACCATCTTCGTCGGCGCAAAAACCTTTCACACCGCTCGAACCTGCTTGCTGCGGAACTGCTGAAATGACAAACTGGTTATTCGTAGGCGACCCAGCTCCAGCGGAGCCTACCGAATTGACGGTGTATCCACTCTTGGAACCACTGGCAAGAATGTTGTCAATAATGCACGCGTTGGTGCTGGTGGGTCCGTTAGTGGAGCAGGTTGCGGCTCCCGGCCCAAGGGCGGCCAGTGTGGTCGGATATCCAACGGCCGGATACGACGTTGAATACTCAATGTTCGCGGTGACAATGGTACGAACCGAAGCCGCTGCCGAAGACTCGTTAGCCGCAATCTTGGCGCGCAGCAGGTTCGGGATGGCAATCGCGGCGATGATCAAAATGATCGCAACCACGATCAGCAACTCGATTAATGAAAAACCCTTCTGTTTACGCATTTGTGTGTTTTCCCTCTTAATTTTAGTTTTCGAATCTCGGTCTCAGCGACCCGATGCCCAATAGTCTCGCATTTCACTAGCCACTGCCAAAGTTACCGAAGTCTACCAATCTCCAGAAGAGAGACCCCAGTACTATGAATCACTTGACCGCCTTCATGCGTCTCTTCGGCTTATAGTTCCTGACTATCTGCCGCAGTTTGTCGCCTCATCTGACGTTTTTTGTCATATTTACGGAGCGCGCCAAGAAGGTCCCAAAAACTAGGAACGCAGCAGGCAAAGTTTCTTGCGCCATCCCACCGATTCGAGAAAATAGGGCATCACAATGCCGCAACCTGGAAAACCATCCCTTCCTTGTGGCCGAGTCGGCGCCTAAAGAATCCTAAGTACATTCAGCCTTTTGGCGTATCTTACGTATCATTGTCTGGACACACTCGGCCCTCCTCCTTACCGTTGGCGGCGGCTAATACAATTTTGGTTGAGGCGATAGAGGAGAGCCATACCGCATGAGCAATGGGTTCAGCGATAAGAGTTCGACACAGCACGAAGTCATCTCTCATAAAAGCGCATCCATCAGCGAACAATTTCGTCGCGCATTGTGCTAACTATCTCGCTGAGCCGATGACCTTCGTTATCTTCTCCGGACGGGATTCAGACACCGCTATTTTGGCCACTATAAAATGGCATAACGAATGCCCCTACCCGCAACCCAGATCGCACCTACGGCAAGCCCGCTCAAAGGGGGCGAACTGTTCTCTTCACCGCGAAAAAGGACTTTCATAATTTCTCTCGCGCTGGTGCTGTTTACGGTGCTTGCTTACCTTCCAGTTCGCAACAATCGTTTCATCAACTTCGATGACAATCAATACATAACCGAGAACTCTCACGTAAAGGAAGGTCTGACCTGGGACACACTGAAATGGGCCTTTACAACTGACTATGCCGCGAACTGGCATCCTCTGACGTGGCTTTCGCATGAGCTCGATTGCCAATTGTTCGGATTAAATCCTGCAGGTCATCACCTCCTCAATGTTCTGCTGCATGCGCTAAATGCCCTTCTCTTATTTCTTATATTGCAGAGTCTCACCGGTCTCACATGGCGCAGCATGATGGTAGCCGGAATTTTTGCGGTGCATTCACTCAACGTGGAATCCGTGGCTTGGGCTGCTGAACGCAAGACGGTGCTGAGCATGCTTTTCTTCCTGCTCGCGACAGGGGCATACTGCCGGTACGTTCGTAAGCAGTCAATTCCGAGATACCTCGGAGTGACTGGCCTTTTTGCGTTGGCCCTGATGTCCAAGCCGCAGGTCATTATTCTGCCATTCGTGCTGCTGCTATTGGATTATTGGCCGCTGCGAAGAATGCGGTCTTCCGCAGCATCTGCGGATTCAGAGTCCGGGGTGGCAGATCGACACCGGTCCTTCGCGGAGCTGCTCACGGAAAAGATGCCTCTATTCGGACTTAGCGCGTTGAGCGCCGTCATCACCCTTAAGGCTCAGCGTGCGGGGCATGCCGTTCGAACTGTCATCGAATACTCTCTTGGCTCGCGCATGGAAACCGCGATCGTCTCTTATGTTTGCTATATTCGCGACGTTTTTATTCCGCGGCACCTGGCGCCGATTTATCCGCATGCGGATAGCTTGCTCAAAATCTGGAAAGTACTACTGTCCGCTGCAATCCTGGTCTCGTTCTCTGTGTTGGCGATTAAGACGCGCAAACGCTCGCCCTACATTCTTGTTGGCTGGCTCTGGTTTCTCGGCTCGTTAGTACCGATGATCGGGCTGATTCAAGTTGGGGTGCAGGCGAGAGCAGATCGGTATATGTACATTGCTGTTATCGGCATTCTCTTGGTGGCGATTTGGGGGATTTCCGAGCTGCTCGCTGCGTACAAGGTTTCTCCGGCTTTGAGCGGATGCCTATGTGCGGCAGTCTTACTGGCAACCTCCACCGCGACCGCCAATCAAATCCGCCATTGGCGTAATAGCGAGATTCTCTGGAACTACACGATTGCGGCGACAGGCGACAACTTCATGGCCGAAGACAATCTAGCCCAGGAACTTGCCCATCAGGGCCGAACTCAGGAAGCAATGGTCCATTTTCAAAATACTCTAAGGCTCTATAACTGGGGACCGTTTGACCTCATCAACTTTGGCGTTTACGAAGAGAACCATGGATATGCCGCCGACGCTATCAAGCAGTATGAACGCGCACTGCGCAACAGCACTGACCCGCACACCCGAGCGCTTGCGCTTGGCAACATGGGCTCCGCGTACCTCGCGATGAAAGATGTTGACCATGCACAGCAGAGCTTTTCTAAGTCGCTACAATCTGACCCGAGCAATGTTCCTGCTTTGATCGGTACTGGCCTGCTCGCACATCGCAACGGGAATTTAGAATTTGCTATTCGCCAGTACACGAAGGCAGTTTCGATCCAGCCGAGTGATTTGGGATATGCGTTGCTTGGGCGCGCGTTCGAACAGAGCGGCAGGTCTTCGGATGCGAATACCGCGTACCAGCAAGCAGAACGCCTTTCGCCAAATATGGCGGACACGCGGGCTGCGGTCACGCATTTGTTGACGGACTAAATCGTATAAGCGGATTCGCTTGCGAGATCAGCAACCTTACCTCAGGAAACGTTTCTCAGCACGAGCGCCGAGTTTTTCGATCCAAACGCGATGCAGTTGCACACCGCGTGTTCAATCTGTTTTTTTCTGCCCGCCTGCGGCACATAATCCAGGTCGCAATCTTTGTCCGGATCCTCCAAATTAATGGTGGGTGGAATCTGACCTGTACGCATCGCGACTATCGTCGCCGCAACTCCTGCTGCTCCACATGCCCCTTGGGGATGACCAATCTGCGACTTCAACGCTGACATGGGCACCTGCCGAGCCCGCTCATCACCTAGAGCCAGTTTCAAGGCGCGGGTTTCGATGCGGTCGTTCAACTGCGTTGAGGTCCCGTGCAGGTTGACGTAATCAACATTCTCCGGCGCAATCCCCGCCTGTTGCATTGCCATCCCAATAGCGCGCGCTGGTTCTTCGCCGCATTCCATCAAGCGCACCCGGTGAAACGCCTCGCAGGTCGATCCGTATCCGGCGACTTCGGCAAGGATATTTGCTCCGCGCGCTTTCGCGTGCTCGAATTCTTCGAGCACAAATAACCACGTGCCCTCTGCCAGAACGAATCCGTCGCGGTCCGCCGAGAAAGGTCGCGAACCTTTCTGTGGTTCACTGTTCCAGCCTTCGGTCAGAATCCGCATCAATATGAAACCTCTCACGGTGCCCAAGGAGATTGGTGCATCCGCGCCACCGGTGAGCACCATATCAAGTCTTCCAGATTGGATTTGCCGTACGGCATAAGCCATTGCGTCTGTTGATGACGTGCAGCCGGTGGTAATTACATGACTAGGGCCGCGCAGCCCGAAGCGAACGCTGAGTTCACTTGAAATGCCTCCCATCACCCCCGTGGGCACGCAAAACAAGCTCATCTTGCTAACTTTTCCATGAAAGTAGAGGCGATATTGCTCTTCGGTGAATTCCTGTGATCCGCCGCCGGTACCGATGATCACTCCAAATCGGCGACGTTGTTCCATCGGTAATGAAGAAGAATCAATACCTGCGCTCGCCAGCGCTTCACTTCCTGCGCACAAGGCCAGGGGCAGGATCCGCGAGACGTGCTTGCGCTCTTTTCTGTCCACCCACGCAAGTTCGTCGAAGTTCGAAACCTCGCCAGCAATCTGCACCTCTATTTCCGAGGCGTCAAATCGCGAAATCTTTTTAACCCCGCTTCGGCCCTCGAGAATTGCTTCTTCAAATGCAGCGGCACCCGTCCCATTCGGACTAACAACCCCCATTCCCGTAATCACGCATCGTCGTGTCAAGTGCTGCTCCTGGGTGTCGGATATCTTGACCGTAGAACTTAGGTCAGCCGAGCGTCGCCCCACACTCAAGTTATCAGGACTTCATCTCGGATCGCTCACAAGCTGGTCAAAATCTTGTCAAGGCCCGGAAATGGTGCAATTCCAGCTAAGCTGATGATTCTGTTCAAAAAATAAACTTCAAAATCATGGCACAAATGGGGTGCCTGTTTTGCTATTCTGGAAATAGGGAACAAATCGCAGATTTTGCGCGGCTTTTCTACTCAATTCCCAGCTCTTTCACGAGCGCCTTCCATTTGCTGTTAACAAGGGACTTGGTTTTCTCATCCATCAAGATCTCATCCGGCCAGGGACGCGAAAAACCTTCGCTGCTCCATTTGCGAGTGGCGTCGATTCCCATTTTCGATCCGAAATTCGGCAGCCGGGACGCGTGGTCGAGCGAATCAACAGGGCCAAGGGTGAACTGAATATCGCGCTCAGGATCGATATGATTCAATACTTTTAGCGTGACTTCGCCAATATCCTGGACGTTCACATCCTCATCGACGACAATTACGCACTTAGTGAACATCGCCTGTCCAAGCGACCAGATGGCGCTCATCACCTTGCGCGCCTGCCCTGGGTAGGACTTTCGGATAGAAACGATCATTAAATTGTGGAATACGCCTTCGATAGGAAGGTTGACGTCCACCAGTTCCGGAATCGTCAGTTTCATCAACGGCAGGAAAATACGCTCCACGGCTTTGCCCATGTATGCATCTTCCTGTGGCGGCTTGCCGACGATGGTTGTGGCATAGATCGGATTGTTACGGTGTGTCACGCAAGTCAGATGGAAAACCGGATATAAATCGGGAAGGGAATAGAAGCCGGTGTGATCGCCGAACGGACCCTCTGTTCGCAGTTCGTCAAGATTGACATAACCTTCAAGAACAAGTTCTGAAGCGGCGGGAACTTCGAGATCGACCGTCTCGCATTTCACCAACTCAACCGGACTCTGCCGCAGGAATCCCGCAATCAGATATTCCTCCACGTCAGGAGGCGCAGGAACGATAGCCGAGAAGGTGAGCGCAGGATCGGTGCCGATGGCAACCGCAACTTCCATTTTGCCGGTAGGTAGTCCGCCTTCGGGGAGGACGGAACCGCCAGAGGTGCGCGCCATGACATCAACTGAAGAATTATCTCTGGGGTACCCCATCCTTCCCTGGGTTTGAGAAGGATGGGTATTTTGATCTTGATTAGCAGAAGCGCGTCTCAACATTTCGCGGTAATGTTCCGCCCCGATTTTTTGTCGCTGCCAGTGCATGCCGGCGCTTTGTCCGTCATACACCTGCATGCGGTACATGCCGACATTGCGCTTGCCAGTTTTCGGATCGCGCGTGACCACGCAGGGTAAAGTGATGAACCGTCCGGCATCCTGCGGCCAGCATTTCAAAATCGGCAAATGATTTAGATCGAAATTGTCCTTGCGAATAACTTCCTTGCAGGGCCCGCTGGAAACAGTTTTAGGGAAAAACTTACCCATCTCGGCCAGCATAGGGAGCATTTTGATTTTGTCGAGAATTCCTTGCGGCGACTTCACATCCATGAAATGCCGGATGCGATCGGCGACTTCATCTAACGAATCGACTTCGAGCGCCATGCGCATCCGCCGCTCAGATCCAAATTGATTGATCAGCACCGGAATGTTGCTGCCCTTGGGATTTTCAAAGAGCAGCGCTGGCCCGCCGGGATGTCCTTTCTTATCCCGGCCTTTTGAAACACGATCGGTGATCTCCGCAATTTCGAGCACCGGATCGACTTCAGTCTTAACTCGTTTTAGTTCGCCGGCGCGTTCGAGCGCAGCGATCCATTCGCGAAGGTCGTTGTAGGCCAATGGGCTCCTCGGATCGACAGTCGGCTCAGTGATTCAGCTAACGATCGGAAGCGCGATTATATATAATCCCGAGTCCTCAGCCTGACGCCGCGTTTGCTCGGAAGGAGTTTCGCAGAATGGATAACTTCCCCCAATTCGATTTGAAGGGCAGAACTGCACTGGTGACGGGCGCCGCGCGCGGTCTGGGCCGGGCAATCTCATTGGCCTTAGCGCACGCCGGAGCTGATGTAGCGCTCGGCCTTCGCGATAAGAACACGGGCAGCGATGTGGTACGAGAAATCGAAAAGCTTGGACGGAAGGCGTTACCGGTGCAGATGGATATGTCGAAACTCGACCAGATCTCATCTGCCATTGACCAGGCAGCCAAACATTTTGCCAAGCTCGATATCCTTGTTAACAACGCGGGAATCGCGCCAGAAAATCTGGCGGAGAATGTTACCGAAAAAGATTTCGACGCCACCGTCGCCATCAACCTAAAAGGCACATTCTTTGCGAGTCAGGCCGTGGGGCGAATCATGATTCGGCAGAAATACGGCCGCATCATCAACATGAGTTCGCAAGCAGGATTTGCCGCGCTGCCTACCGAAAGCATTTATTGCATGACCAAAGCCGGTCTTGCGCACCTGACGAAGTGCCTGGCAGTCGAGTGGGGCAAGTACAACATCACCGTGAATGCGGTGGCTCCAACTTTTATTCACACGCCGGGTACAGAAGAGTATCTGGCTATACCGGCGAATCGCGCCGACACCATCGAACGAATTGCCGCGCTACATCGCATAGGCGAGCCGATGGAGGTAGCGGGCGCGATTGTGTTCCTTGCGTCTGACGCCGCTTCGCTCATCACCGGTCACACCATGCTAATCGACGGCGGTTGGACCGCTCGCTAGTAGTTGCGATCGCACTTTGCATTCAGGACTTAGCATTCAATCAGCTCGACATTGTTGATCTCTCAATTCTGAATGCAGGTTCTCCCGGACCTCTCACCACGAATCACTAACCACTGTTTTCAAAAAGGAGAATACCTATGCCCGAATTATCGGAAGGGCCTATTTCTGTCGCGCTCGTGCCCCCATGTGGTCTCGATGAAATCTGCGCCACGTTCGGCG
>Ga0209474_10005453_pt1 | contig 10835 bp, 13 predicted proteins | sample GraSoiAngelo_145_FD_185902 | JGI IMG/M metagenome (GOLD analysis project Ga0209474, IMG submission 185902) | Grasslands soil microbial communities from the Angelo Coastal Reserve, California, USA - 14_1009_05_20cm (SPAdes) (version 2) | ecosystem: Environmental > Terrestrial > Soil > Grasslands... | reverse complement strand
GTTTGCGACCGATTTCTTCGAGTAATTCGATCTGGATTTGCTGAATCTCGAAGAGCCGATTGTATTGCCGCCGGAGCAAGTGATCGATCTTTTCGTGCAAGTGCCGGATTTCCAGTTCGGCTTTGAGGTTGACTTTGTAATCGTTCTCCGCGCGCAACCGGTCACGCGCCTCGCTCCGATTCTGGCTCATCATGATGATCGGCGCCTGAATCGCCGCTAAGCATGAGAGAATCAAATTCAGGAGAATGAACGGATAAGGATCGAAGCCGTGGTTCAGCAGCAAAATGCCGTTCAGAATAATCCAGGCAAACAGCACCCCGCCAAAGAGACTGATGAATCGCCAACTCCCGCCAAATGATGCGATCCGATCGGATAGCCGTTCGCCAAACGTCAGCTTGATCTCGAACTGTTTACTGATGTCGCTCGAGAGAATTTCGTGTTGCTGCAAACTTTCGACGACCTCCTGATCGAGCGTAGATAGTTCGCCAATCTCGTCCTGTAACACTTCCTTCACGTACTCTTTCCGGAATTCGCCGAGATCGTCCAAACAGATGAAACCGTTCCCATCCCAATCGGGCATCCGCTTTTTGATGAATTCGAGAAGCGACGGTCGAATCAATTCGGCAAGCATTCCGCCGTGCGGCGACTTCGGTTTCTTGCAAATTTGGCAAATGTTGGCGGACGCGGATGCTTTCATAGAAATCTACTAATCACAGTAAAACCGCTCCTGCACGGCTTGTCGATTCCGTCTTGAATGGGAGATTGTCGATCTTACACTGGAACTCGTGGAAGAAGGGGAGGTCCCTCTCGAACATTTGCACGCGCAAGTGCATCAAAGTGCGAAGCACAGCGGTGAAATCGCGATTGCCGTCGCCATGATTTCCGCGCTGACGAAACCGGACTGCCGGGTTTTTTGGGCGCTCACTCCCGAAGAATGGAAGCTACGGGCTGTCAGCCACGCCGGAGCTACGGAAGAAACAATCTTTGTCGAGTAAGATCTTGCACATTGAGATGGCGCGCGAGAAGCCGCCGCCGACTAGAAAAGAGTGTAAATAAACGGCGCGAGCGCCGAGCCATTAGCGAAGATCAGCATGCCGCCCAGGAGCAGCAGGAAAATCAGGATAGGCGCGATCCACCATCTCTTACGTACGCGCAGGAAATGCAGGAATTCCTTAATGATTGCCAGCTTCATTGGTAGTATCAGGATGCTGACGGCCTCCCTCCAAGTAAAGTTCTTTTCCGGAGCGAGGCGACCACAGCGCTATGCCAGCGCACTCCAATTTCAAAACTGCCGTTCATAATCCCTCGGCGTTTTGGCCTTTGGCTCGTGGTAGATCCAATAACTCGAAGCTGACTTATCCAATTTCAGCCGGAGAAAATCTTTACCGAACAGCCGCGCGACCAGGCCGATCGGCGTCACGACCAGGAAAAAAAACAGCGTGAGGATCACGCGCGTCATTATAAACCCAAGCGCGAACGCAAGCGTCATCCAGAGGATGTAAACATATTTCAATGCTCGGGGCAGGACCGCCCCGAACGCGATCAGCGTCACGCTCGCCCAAAGGAAATACGGGTAAGCACCCTTGTGCCGCAACCAGAGTAAAAGCGCAAAGGTCGCAAAGGCGCCGCCAACCAGGAAGCCAAACTTCCGCAGATCGCGCTTGCCGGTCTTCAATTGTTGGAGGTCTTCGCGGATGTTCATGTCTAATCGAGTTCAAATTCCTTGAACCACTCGATGTCATGTTCGAGCGGCTTCTGCTCTCTTTTCTCCAGGAGGAAATTGCCAAGCAGCAGGTAATCCATGTTCGTCCGCATAAAACAAAGGTAAGCATGCTCCGGCGCTTCCACGATCGGTTCGCCGCGGACGTTGAAGGAGGTATTGATGATCACGGGGCAGCCGTACTTCTCGTCGAAATTTTTGATCGTCCGGTAATACATTGGCTGATGCTTTTCGGTGACCGTTTGCACCCGCGCCGAATAATCGACATGTGTCACGGCCGGGATCGTTGAGCGAATGGTCAGCAGCTTTTGCAGGCCGAAAAGTTTTTGTTCCCTGTCAGTCATCTTGCGCCGACGCTCTTTCGCCACCGGGGCAACAAGCAGCATATAAGGACTTTCACTCTCGAGCTCGAACCAGTCCGCCACCCTCTCGCGCAACACGGAGGGCGCGAAGGGCCGGAAACTTTCGCGGAACTTGATCTTAAGGTTCATCTCCTCCTGCATCTTCGGCGATTGCGCATCGCTAATGATCGATCGCGCGCCTAGTGCCCGCGGGCCGAATTCCATCCGGCCGTAGAACCAGCCGATGACCTTCCCCGCCTTGATCAGGTCGGCGATCTTTGCCGGCAAATCCTCGTCGGTCAATTCCGTGAAAGGAATGTTTTGCGACTGCAGATAGGCATGGATCTCATCCCGCGTGTATGCAGGTCCGAGATAAGAGCCGCGTTGTGAATCGTTCATGTTGTCGGCCTGGCGCGCATTGCCGAGAACCTGATGCCAGGCGAACAAAGCGGCGCCGAGCGCGCCCCCTGCGTCGCCGGCCGCCGGCTGGATCCAGATGCGGTCAAAAATGCCTTCACGCAGGATCCGTCCGTTCGCCACGCAATTGAGTGCGACGCCGCCGGCAAGACAAATGTCTTTCAAATTCGTCTCCCGGCGAACGTGCCGCGCCATGCGAAACATGATTTCTTCTGTGACACCCTGAATCGACCGCGCGAGGTCCATGTCGCTTTGTGTCAGTTTCGATTCCGGCTTGCGCGGCGGGCGGCCGAACAGCCGATTGAACGGTTCATTCGTCATCGTCAGGCCGACGCCGTAATTGAAATACTTCATGTTGAGCCGGAATGAGCCATCTTCTTTGAGATCGACCAGTTCGCCCAGGATCAGCTCGACATACTTCGGTTCGCCGTAGGGAGCCAGGCCCATGAGCTTGTATTCGCCGGCATTGACCCGGAACCCGGTGAAATAGGTGAACGCGGAATAGAGCAGCCCGAGCGAGTGCGGGAAATGGAGTTCGCCCACCATATCGATCCGATGGCCGCGCCCGATGCCATAACTCGCGGTCGACCATTCGCCGACGCCGTCCACCGTGAGAAACGCTGCTTCCGGATAAGGTGAAGGGAAAAATGCCGAAGCCGCGTGCGATTCGTGGTGTTCCGGAAAAAGGATCTTGCAATCGCACCCCAGCTCGCGCCGGATCAGCTCCTTCATCCAGATCCGTTCCCGGATCCAGAGCGGAATCGCCATCAGGAAACTTTTCAACCCCGCCGGCGCATACGCGAGGTAACTGTGCAGGATACGGTCGAACTTGAGGAACGGCTTTTCGTAGAAGGCGACGTAATTGAGGTCGCTGACCTGGATGCGGCCTTCACGCAGGCAGTACTCCAAGGCGTGCTTCGGAAAACTCGGGTCGTGCTTCTTGCGGGTGAACCGTTCCTCCTGGGCCGCGGCGATGATTTGTCCGTCGCGCACGAGGCACGCCGCGCTGTCGTGATAGAAAGCCGATATGCCGAGGATGTTCACCTCAGGTTCGTTCCCCTGCATGACGTTTGTGGTTCGACATTCCAGAGATAAGCCGCAGCTTTACGGATTTCGCAGGGCAAGACAATCCTCAGCTTGGATTGGAGGACGTCGTTCTCGTTCGGAGTTCCGCCTTCAGGCGGTCTGGAAGCGCGTGCGGCCGAAACCGCGTAAACGCGGAACTCCAAACGATTGACCCTTGAGGCGGCCCGCAACCCCGCGACTCATTGCCGGCTGTAATAATCGACGGAGGCCTGCGCGGTATCCGTGTCGGTCAGGAACTTTGCAAACAGTGCGTGGCCTTCGGGGCTGAAGTGATTGGTTTTGTTAAACGGGTGGCCGCCGGCCACAGCTGCCTTCAAGAACTCCAGATACGGCTCGCGATAACTCACCCCCGCCCGCGTCAGGCCAGCCGCAATCAGTGGAACCAATGGATGATTGTACGGAACGTGCTTCTTGATGTGCACCACATAAGGAATGAAGATGACATAGAAATTCGCTTTCTGCGCTGCCGCCGCCTCCTGGAACTTCTTCAGGATCGCGACGGTCAGGTCAACGCCCTCGCGATCGCGGTCGGATACGGCCTTGGGACGATACCTGGCGTAGCGCGCTTTGGCGGTATTGTGTTTAAGGAGCATCTCCACTGAATCGCTGGCGCTGCGAATGAATTCACTCATCAGGTTCCAGACCCGGCTGTGATGGCTTAAGCCGGATTTGATCTTACGAAACCTGCTGTTCCTAACGTGGTTGTTGTGGAGCACCAACTGTCCGCTCTCCAGCGTGAAATACGGTTTAAGATACGAGTATTGTTTGGAAGCGAGGTTGTTGGCGATGTCGTTATACGGGGTCAGAGCGACCACGACTTCATCCGCGACAAAATTGGTTCCCCTGAGCTGGTAGAACAAATATTCCTGATCGGTTCCATAGCCGGAGACGCCGAAGTTCAGGATCTCTTCGTTCGTTCCATGCACTTCAGGCGCGCTGAAGATCATCGTTTGGTCCGCGCCAAATCCCCAAACGTATGAGTCGCCGAAGACGAGGATGCGTTTTTTCCCGGGCAACTTGTTGAGTTGCATGTCGTCCGGCCCGCGCAACCCATACTGATTCTGGTGAACCAGTCCGGACAGGCCTTTGAGTTTGTGAACGGCGGTGATGTTCTCGAGCGGCGCCCAACCCAATTGCCGGTCGAAGCGGCAGAAAAATTCACGTCCGCGATCGGATCTGCCCAAACGCGACTGCATCGACAACCGGAGCGCCACTTCCGCAAGAAGCCCCGCGAACAGAAGGCCGATACAGACTGCCACGAACCTGAAGAGAATCGTTTTTAGAATGGCCTTGAGCTTCATTTAGTTGAGAAAGGGATCGCTCACAAAATAGGATCGCTGCGATAACAGCGAGGACGGCGACCAGCGCAGATTCATGCTAATGTAGTCCAACGAGAATTAGTCCCAATCGTTGTTCGTTCAAAGACGCAATTTTCTGGTGATCCAAGCGCGATGTAGCTCCGCTCTGGTTGGATCCCGAGTTCTCGTTCAAACGCAAGCTGAGCCGCGTCAGCAAATCTTCACCGGAATGAACCTCACCCTTCGGAATCGTCCAGACGTCATCGTCTTTTCTTTTATCGGCGTAGCAATGCGTCTTGAACCTGGGATTGTCGATCTTACACTTGAATAATGGAAGAAGCGGAAGTTCCCCTCGAACATTTGCAGGAGCATGTTCATCGCAGCGCGGAACACAGCGGCGCCGCCTGGATTTCCTGGGTGGCATTGAGTACGGCCATCCTTGCGGTGCTGGCCGCGATCGCGGGACTTCTCTCCGGCAAACATGTGAACGAGGCGATGATGAACCAAATCGAAGCATCCGATCAATGGAGCTACTATCAGGCGAAGAGCATCAAGGCGGCCGTGCTCGATGCGAAGATCGCGCTTTCGGCAATGCCGTCGGAAAAAGATCGGGAGAAAACCGCGAAATATCAGGAAGAGGAATCTGAAATCAAATCGGAAGCCGAGCACAAGGAAGCCGCGGCCAAATCAAACTTTCACAAGCACGAAGTGTTCGCGCGCGGGGTGACCATGTTCCAAATTGCGATTGCCATCGCAGCGATCTCCGCGCTTACGAAAAAACCCCGGTTTTGGATCGTGAGTTTGTTTTTCGGGGGCGTCGGATGTGTGTTCCTCCTCCTCGCCGCGATCGCGAGGTAGGGGCGATTGACCTCAATCGCCGGGGGACGGTTCGGGTGAACCGCCCCTACCTAGCGGCGACGTCATTGGGCAAAGGCGGTCCGGGCAAACTTGGGAACCGCTGAGTCACGCCGAGTAGTGTTGGTCAATTGTCAGTCGGATTATCAGGTGCAACGTCGTATAGTCGCCTCTCCCTTGGATAGGCCACGCTCGCCGAGCCAGGGAAAAGATCGCCGGATCCGCGCGACGCGTTTGAGCCCGAATGGTTCGATCGTTTTGCTGCGAATGTGCGCGATAGCTTGCTCGACGGAATCGGTCGCGTAGATCAGCGTCAGATCGGAGGCGCTGATCATCTGGTGCCGCGCCATTTTGTCGATGAAACCGATTAGTTCCTTCCAGTAGTCCGTTCCCATGATCACGATCGGAAAGTTTTTGATTTTTCCGGTTTGAATCAGGGTGACCGCTTCGAACAACTCGTCGAGCGTGCCTGCGCCGCCGGGCATGACAACGAACGCGTAGGAATATTTTACCAGGAGCGCTTTACGGACGAAGAAGTAATGCATTCGGACGCAGCGATCGAGATAAGCGTTTGCTGCTTGCTCTGATGCCAGCTCAATGTTGCATCCAACGGAGCGGCCACCGACTTCTTTCGCGCCGCGGTTGGCTGCTTCCATGATGCCGGGACCGCCGCCGGTCATTACTGTGAACCCGAGTTGCGCGATGGCCGCACCCATTTTCCGAGCCAGCTCGTAATGCGGATCATCGCGCTTAATCCGAGCCGAACCGAAAACGGTCACACATGGACCGACGAAGTGCAGTGTGCGAAATCCGCGCAGGAAATCGCGCATTACTCGCAAAAGGGTGAGGAACTCGGCAAAACGCGAACGCGGCCCTTCGAGAAAGATCTCATCAGCGCACGTGGGCGGCGCGACCAGAGCTGAATTGGAAGGCTCCCGCGGTGCGGTGACCGAGTCGTCGTTCTCCACGAAAGTTTGATTAACCTCGAACCCGAATGGGCGTAAAGCAGAGACTGCGTGTTTTTGGGCGATTCCGCACGCGTTGCGCGGCTCTTTCGTGTGCTATTTTTGTTGCTCCTGCTCCGAAACGACGCGGCTCGCGAGGCGACGGGCTTTCTTTAACCAATGTCTTGCCCAGGCAAACTCGGTCGCGAGTATGGCAAGCCCAACTGGAATAACGACAAAAGCCGGACCCGGCAACACGATCAATGCAATTCCAATCAACAGGATACTGCCGCCGATGACGAGCACGATAACTCGCCAGATCGCCTTGATGGTCCCAAACCGCGATTGGTTAAAGAGTCGTTTTGTCCAGTTCATACGAAGCGATCGACTACCTTGTCACCGTGAGCGCCGCGAATGAAGCGCAGCGCGTAAGCGATCGAGAAATGGAATCTGTGTCGGCTTCAGTTTTTGGCGCGCGATCTCTTCGGTGAAAAATTCGGCACGATCAATTTCTGGAAATTCCTTGAGCTTACCTGAGCGCGGCGGCCATTCCATTTCGAACAAATTTGATTTGGGCTCGAATGATTCTGGCAAATCGCCTTCGAACGCCCAGGCGTGCACAGTTTTGCCGCCTTTTTGTTTGATCGAGCCGAGCTCAATCCAGCTCCGAGCGGTTTCGGGCCGGAACCCGACCTCTTCTTCAAATTCAATTTGAGCGCGCGTCAGAAAATCTTCTCCGGGAGCGGCCTCGCCTTTCGGGATTGTCCATGCGCCGTCGTCTTTGCGGGCGAAAAACGGTCCGCCGGGATGCGCGAGCAGAACTTCCAATTCGTTGTTTCTGCGCCGGAACATGAGCAGACCGGCGCTGATGCGGCTTCGTGGAGATTTTGAGCTTTCTTGCACTTTCGAGTTTTACTTCGATAGGCTCTGCGTTTGATCAGGCCCAGGAAAATTGCGTTCGATGAGCCAACAAAACAAATTCGTCAGCGGCCTCGCCGCGCTCTGCGTTATTGTCTGGGTTCTCGCGGCGATTCATCCCGTGGATCGACAAGCATGGATCCTGGAGAATTTATTACTCGTTCTTTTTGTCGCGGCGCTGGCTTTCGCCCACCGGCGTCTCCAGCTTTCCAACGCCTCCTACATCTTTATCGCGCTTTTCGTCATTCTTCACACGATTGGGGCGCATTATACGTATGCAAAAATGCCCATTGGTTTTTGGGCAAAGGATTTCTTCGGATTCTCGCGAAACCACGCCGACCGAGTGGCTCATTTTGGGTTCGGATTTTTTCTGGCATTCCCGATCCGTGAACTGTTGCTTCGCTTTAGCGGAATCCGTCGCGGCTGGAGTTTTTGGTTGCCGCCCGCGGTCATTCTCGCGGTTAGCGGTCTTTTTGAAATTCTGGAAAGCGTCGTTGCTGAAATAATCGCGCCCGGAAAAGGAGTCGATTGGCTTGGCGGGCAGGGGGACGAATGGGACGCCCAAAACGACATGCTCTCGGCTCTGCTCGGATCACTGACCATGATGGCGGCCGTGGCGTTAACCAATCGCAAGAAAACGTCGCGATGAATCAACCCCGCGCGCGTTTTGGCGACAATCGTTTTCTGCAAATCGCTCTTGTCTGCTACGCGCTCTTTTGGGTGGTGCTCGCTATCCATCCTGTCGATCGCAGCGATTGGTTCCTGGAGAACCTGCTTGTCTTTGCGACGGCCAGCGTCCTCATTCCGACCTATCGCAAGTTTCAATTGTCGAATTTATCCTATGTGCTGATCCTGCTCTTCCTGGCGCTACATGCAATCGGCGCGCATTACACCTACGCGAAAGTCCCGGTCGGTTTTTGGCTCCGCGACTTTCTCCATCTGCAGCGAAATCATTTTGATCGCGTAATTCATTTCGGATTCGGTTTTCTGTTGGTCTATCCAATGCGCGAACTTCTGCGGCGCTCTGCCGACGCTCGTGAAACGTGGGCTGCATGGCTGGCCGTCGCGGCAATCGCGGCACTGAGTAGTTTCTTCGAAATTCTGGAAGGAATCATTGCCCAAGTTGTTCGACCCGACCTCGGCATCGCTTATCTCGGGACGCAAGGCGACATCTGGGATGCGCAAAAAGACATGGCGGCGGCATTTGCCGGCGCAATCCTCGCGACCCTGCTTCTACTAAGCGCCCAACTACACCGGCGTCGCAGCCTCACCGGCGACTAATCTGGCGGCGAGAGCATGTGATATCTGCTTCGGTCCAAGATCGGTCCCTCGGCGCGGTCGCCACGATGGTCATTTTGTAGAAGGCGCGCTGCTCTTTTCTTTCCCGCCCCAGAGATGGAACGTGTAAGTGAAAACCACGTAGCCAAGCACTTCATGCGGGCTGTCGTTGGTCACGTAAATCGCGGGATTCACCTGAAAATCTTTCGTGATATTCCAGGTGAACCCAATTGTGGATGAATTGCCTGAACCGCTCTGGAAATCGACCTGCACCCGCCAGGTTTCGTTAAAATCGTAGGCGTAACCGAGGATCGCCTCGTTGCGAAAATCGACGTGGGTCATGCCGGCGATGAATTTATGATGCTCTGTGTAATAGCCGGCTTCGATGAAGGGTTGGGGATCGACATCACTGTGCGGTGACCAGTTCACAAAGCCGATGGAGAGCAGATACGGCTCTTTGGTGAGCAGCCCAAACTCCGTCCCGAAAATCCAATCATCCGGTTTAAACCCGCGAAAGACCGCAAACTCAGCCCATCTCGTTAGCCCCATCTCGGCTTGAAGTTCGTACGGGTTTGCGATCTGCTCGCTCTGTGCCTGGAAACTGAGCGAAAGATCGCCCGGTCCTTGCAGGTCCGGCGTCACGATTTGGCTTAGGCCCTTGGTCGTCGCCAAAGATGACGGGGCGCTTGAAACGATCATCAGCATAACGATGAGCGGCGCGAACTCGATTCGCTTGTCTGTCGGCCGGCCAATTTCTTTCTTCAAAGCTTTCGCCATGTTGCCGCGAGTAAAACCGTTGTTCCGGATTTTGTCGATTCAGTGTTGACACCGAAAGCTTTCGGGGTTGAACGCGGAAGCGGCGATCTTTAAGGTAGGACGATGCGGGTACTTGCCATCGACGCCTCTTTGCGCCACACCGGTGTCGCAATCGTCGATGCCAACAAAGGCAAGCCGCGCTCTCTCTATTTCGGGACGATTCACAATGCGAATTCGGTTCGCTCCTCGTCTTGTCTGGTGGCGATTCGGGATCGGCTTGCCGAATTAATTCGTGAACATGAACCGGATTGTTGCGCGCTCGAATCGGTTATTTACGTGCAAAGCTACAAGACCGCGATTGTCCTGGGGGCCGCGCGAGGAGCGGCCATTCTGGCGGCGGCGGAAAACGGCCTGCCCATTTTTGAATACGCGCCCAATCGCATCAAGCAGGCGACTGTGGGCACAGGCGCCGCCGGGAAAAATCAGGTGGCCTTCATGGTGCGTGCGCTTCTTGGTTTAACACAAACACCCGATGCGGACGCGGCTGACGCGCTGGCAATTGGTTTGACGCACCTGCGCTCACAAGAAGCAGCGCGCTTGGGCGTTCCGAGCGGGGCGCAAATATGAACGAAGTCATGGCGGATCTTCGGGTGCGCTGGCTCGGGCGAATGGAATTTGCCGATGCGCTCTTGTTGCAGGAAGAACTCCTTGCCCAAAAACGGGAGGATCGCTCGTTGGAAGATGAATTGCTTTTGCTCGAGCATGAGCCGGTCTACACAATTGGCCGAACACCGGATAAATCGAGCTTGCTTGGCTCAGCCCATCTGCCACATCCACTTTTTGCGATCAATCGTGGCGGCCAGGCCACTTATCACGGACCCGGTCAATTAATGGGTTATCCGATCATCGATCTTCGCCGGTGCGGGCAGGATTTACATCGATATCTGCGTTGGCTCGAGCTCTTGCTCATTGAACTTCTTGCCAATTATGGAATTACCGCGTGGCAACGCGAAGCGCTAACGGGCGTTTGGATCGACCATCGCAAGATTGCTTCCATTGGAGTCGGCGTGCGTCATTGGGTCACGATGCACGGGTTCGCATTAAATGTGTGCGGCGATCTTTCGCCTTTCAATTACATCATTCCTTGCGGCATTAATAACGTTTCAATGACATCGATGGAAAAAGAAACAGGCAAAGCATTTTCGGTTGTGGATGTTGCCAG
>Ga0209474_10005452_pt1 | contig 10836 bp, 7 predicted proteins | sample GraSoiAngelo_145_FD_185902 | JGI IMG/M metagenome (GOLD analysis project Ga0209474, IMG submission 185902) | Grasslands soil microbial communities from the Angelo Coastal Reserve, California, USA - 14_1009_05_20cm (SPAdes) (version 2) | ecosystem: Environmental > Terrestrial > Soil > Grasslands ... | reverse complement strand
ACGGCCCTGTCTGTCCGCACGGCCTCTTCCAGCTTGGCCCACCGTTGATAGTTCAGGCGATTCCAGTACCGCAAGGCCGGGCGCAAGTCCATGGGAGTTCGACCGCTCAGAAAGGTGGATGAGACACCCGCGTTCCGATACTCGTCACCGTGCCGCTCCAGGAATCCCAGAGCAACCATGGCGTCAGCGACCATGCGCAACGTGCGACGTGGGACGCCCGTGCGTTTCGCGGCCTCGTCGAGCGTGGCGGACGATTCCCCCAGTGCTGCGAACAACCCGATCTCATTCGCGACGAACAGGTGCTTCGCCGCCATGAAACCATTCGCGACCTGGAAGATGCGATCCGGGGTCACAGCCGTCATGGCATGCCTCCTCCAACTCCCTAGGCGAGCTCGTCCCTGAGCCGCGGCTTCTGCACCTTGCCCGTCGGCGTGCGCGGGAACTCGTCCGCCTTCCGGAACACGAACCGCACCGGCACCTTGTAGCCCGCGAGCCGCTCCCGGCAGAAGGCCGCCAGCGCGTCCGCCGAAGCCGGCGCGCCGGCGTGGAGCTCGACGGCCGCCACCACCAGCTCGCCCCGCGTGCGGTCGGGGACGCCGACCACGTAGGCCTGCTTGACCGCGGAATGGCCGAGCAGCACCGCCTCCACTTCCAGGGGCGCCACGTTCATGCCCGCCGTCTTGATCATCTCCTTCAGCCGGCCGCGGAAGCGCACCCGGCCGTCGTCGCCGATGAGGCCCAGATCGCCGGTGACGAAGTATCCCTCGGCGTCGAAGGCCGCGCGCGTCTGCTCGGCGTCCTCGTAGTAGCCGGGCGTCACGTGGCCCTTCACGCGAAACTCGCCGACGTCGCCGGGCGGGAGGGCCCGGCCGCTCGCCGGATCCACGACGCGGATCGTCATGCCGGGCAGCGGCCGCCCCTGCGTCTCGAGCCGCAGCGCGAGCGCGTCGTGGGCGTCGGTCACCGCGCAGTTGCCGTAGGTCTCGGTCGCGCCGTACACGTTGCAGAGCTCGCGCGCCGCCACCGCGTCCATCGTCATCTGGACGTCCTCGGGCAGGCCGATCGTGAGGCCGGTCCGCATCGCGGCGAGCGCGCGGCGGGGCCGGTCGGGATGCTCCAGCATCGCGCGCGCCATGTTGGCCATGCCGTAGTAGACGCTGCAGCGCTGCTCGTCGAGGAGGGCGAGCGCCTCGCCGGGCTCGAAGCTCTCCTGGAGCACCAAGGATCCGCCGTGCGTCACGATCGCCGGCAGCGCGTTCGCCGAGCCGAACGACCAGAAGAGCGGCACCGCGAGCCAGACGCGGTCGGCCGCGGTCAGGCGCTGGCGCTCGCCGATGTTGAAGCCGTTCTCGACCACGCTGCCATGGGCGAGCACGACGCCCTTGGGCGTGGCCGTCGAACCGGACGTGTAGAGGATGTAGCACGGGTCGTTCGCCGTCACCCTAGCCTGCGCCGCGTGCAGCGCCTCCGCCCGGACCGCCGAGGCGCCCCCGACGAAATCGCCGAGCCGGTAGACGCCGTCGTGCGGCCGCGAGTCGATGCAGACGACCGCCCGTAGCTCGGGCAATCGCTCGCTGCGGAGCTCGCCGGGCGCCGACGTCGCCAGCTCGGGGCAGATCGCGTACAGCGGCTCGAGGTAGGTGCGCCCGCGGAAGGCCTCGAGCGTGATGATGGCGGCGGGCCGGCAGTGCTCGAGCGTCCACGCGATCTCGCGGGGCGCGGAGAACGTGCTGACGCCGACGGTGATGGCGCCGAGCTTGCCGATCGCGAAGGCCCCGACGAGCCACTCCGGGCGGTTGGGGAGGAGGACGGCGACGCGGTCGCCCTTCCGGACGCCGACGGCGAGGAGCGCGCGCGCCAGCTCGTCGGCGCGGGCCCGGAGCGCGCCGTACGTGAGCCGCTGATCGCGGAAGATCACGGCGTCGGCGTCGGGATGTGCCCGCGCCGTCTCGTCCAGCAGATCGCCGAGTGTCCGGCTGCGGGGCGGCATCTTGGCCTCGACTATAACCGGCTCCCCGGCGTCACCATGTCAGCGACGTCCGCCACACCGTCACGGAATGCGCCGGCAGCTCGACGTCGAACCGACTGCCACGCAGGTCGACCTTGCGCTCCTTCACCTCCACCCGCCGGGGATGCTCGACCGAGTTCGTGGCGCCCACGTCCGGACCGTTGACCTCGGCCAGCGCGGCCCCGCCGGTGGCGGCGGCGCCGATCAGGTCGATGGTGGCCGTGTGGCTCGCGTCCCGGTCGCGATTGACGACCGCCACCGTCAGCTCGCGCCCGCCCGCGTCACAGGTGGCCACGGCGTCGAGGAGCGAAAACGGTCCGAGGTCGGCGACGTGATGCACCCGGCCGAAACTCTGCGCTTCCTGTGCCGGGGGCAGATCGTAGGTCGGGCTGTCCACGTGGATGTCGAGCGCGAACTCGCGCGTGTGCTCGGCGTAGAGCCGCAGCGGGTGGTAGATCGTCTGGAGAAACAGCCCGCGCGGGTTGGTGAAGATCGGCGCGATCGCGTTCACGAGCTGGGCGAAATTGGCAATGCGCACGGTCCGGCAATTCCGGATGAAGCCGTTCAGGTAGGTCGCGATCGCCAGCGCGTCGGTGAGACTGTACTGCTCCTCCACGCCGGCCTTCCGATCGGCTTCGCTGCGGGTCCGGTACCACACGTTCCACTCGTCGTAGGCGATGGCGATCGGGTGGGCGATGCGCTGCCGGTGGCGGACGCGCTCGATGAGGGCAGCGCAAATGCGCACCGCGCGCTCCGCCTCGTGCGACTGGAACACCGTCGCGTAGTGGTCGGCGTTGCCGGTGTAGATGTGGATGCTGTGATAGTCGACGAAGGGCGCCAGGCCCTCCAGCACGGTGACGTCCCAGTCGCTGAAGCCGTTGTGGCCGCAGGCGACGAGCTGGATCGTCGGATCTGTCCGCTTCATGACCGCGGCGAAGGAGCGCGCCTTCTTGACGTAATCCTCGGCGGTGCAGTGGCCGATCTGCCAGGGGCCCCACATCTCGTTGCCGAGCCCCCAGTAGCGCACGCGGTGCGGCTCGGGATGGCCGTGCGCCCGGCGCAATCCCGCCCACGAGGTGTTGCCGGTGCCGTTGCAGTACTCGACCCACGCCTGGGCCTCGTCCATCGTGCCCGAGCCCAAATTCACGCAGATGTAGGGCTCGGCGCTCAGCAGCCGGCAATACTCGATGAACTCATTGGTCCCGAAACGATTGGATTCCTCCGCGTGCCAGGCGAGATCCGAGCGCCGTGGCCGCTCGCGCACCGGTCCCACGCCGTCGAGCCAGTGATAGCCGCTCACGAAATTACCGCCGGGCCAGCGCAGGATCGGCACCCGGAGGGCGCGCGCCGCCTCGAGCACGTCGCGGCGGAATCCGCGGGCATCGCTCAGCGGGGAGCCCTCCTCGAAGACCCCGCCGTAGATGCACCGCCCGAGGTGCTCGATGAACTGGCCAAAGATCCGGCGATCGACGGCGCCGATCCTTCGCGTGGGATCGATCACGATCCTCGCCATGCCGCTCCTCTCGGGGTGCGCAACCGGGCGAAGTGTACTATAGTCTCGGCGCACGAACCCCCGAGGAGCCAAGCGATGAGCGCGATCGACGGTGCCGTCAGTCGTCGTCGTGTGCTGGCCGGTGTCGTCGGCGCCGGCGCCGTGGCGTCCTTGCCCGCCGCCGTGCGGCGCGCGGGCGCCCAGGCGAAGCCCACCATCAGCTACTGGAACGGCCTCACCGGCGCCGACGGCAAGGTCATGGACGACCTCATCGAGCGCTTCACGCGGGAGACGGGTATCCGGATCGAGCAGCAGCGCATTCTCTGGGCCGACCTCTACGCGAAGCTCCAGGTCTCGGTACCGGCCGGCGAGGGGCCCGACCTGGCGCTGATCCACACGATCGAGGTGCCGCACTTCGCCAGCGACGGCGTGCTGGAGCCGATCGAGGACGGCGTCGCGGCCGGTAAGGGCTTCCGTAGCGACGACTACCTGCCGAGCACGTGGCAGGGCGGGCTCTACCAGGGCAAGCGGTACGCGATCCCGCTGGACGTGCCGCAGCACGTGCTCTACATGAACACCAAAGTCATGCGAGACGCCCGGCTCGTGGGCGCCGACGGCAAGCCAAACGTGCCCGGAAGCAAGGACGAGCTGCTCGCCATGGCGAAGCGGATGGCCAGGGGCGACACGTTCGGCTTCGCGATCGGCACCGTCAACCCGGGAAAATACACCTGGGGCTTCCAGAACCTTCTCTGGCAGAACGGCGCCAACGTGTATACCGCGGATCTCAAGCGCTCGGCCCTGGCCGATCCGGCGGCGATCGAAGCCGCCGAGTTCTTCGGCGCCATCCACGCGAAGGAGAAAGTGGCGCCGCCCGCCAACGCGAGCTGTCGCGACGCCTTCATCGCCGGCAAGCTGGGCCTCTGGATCGCCGGCTCCTGGAACGTCACGGGACTGCGCGACGCCAAGGTCGACTTCGCCGTGGCGCCGGTGCCGCGGATCTTCAAGCGGCCGGTCGTGTGGACGATGCCGCATCAATTCACCTTCCCCAAGCCGAAGGCCGTCGATGCCGCGCGGCGCGAGGCGGCGTGGACCCACATGCGCTGGATGAGCGATCACGTGGCGGAGTGGACGCTCAAGGCCGGCCAGGTCTCGGCCCGCCGGCAACCGCACGCGGATCCGCGCATCACCGGGGACCCGGTCCTGCGCACGCTGCTGGCCCAGGCGCCGAACTGGCAGGGCGGGCAGCCGACGCCCAAGTGGGTCGCGGCCGAGAACCTCACGCGGCCGATGATCGAGACGGTCTACATCGGTCAGAAGCCCCCCCAAGCGGCGATGGAGGATCTGGCGCGGCAGATCAACGCGCTGCCGGACTAGTCCCGATGAGCGTCCTCACGCGCGTGCCCCGCCGCCGGCGGCGAGGCGCGCTGACGCCGTACCTTTTCCTAGCGCCGGGGCTCCTGCTCTTCGCCGCCTTCCGACTCTACCCGCTGCTCGACGGGCTGCGCCTGTCGTTCACCAACGCCCGGCTCGGCCGCACGCAGTACGCCTGGGTCGGCCTCGCCAACTACGAGCGGCTGCTCGAGGATACGCGCTTCCACGCAAGCCTATGGAACACCGCGTTCTACACGGTCGCCAGCACCCTGCCCGTGCTGGCCATCCCGCTGGCCCTGGCCATCGCGCTCAACCGCGGGGTGGCGCTCAGGACATGGCTACGCAGCGCGTTCTTCTTCCCCTTCACGCTCTCGGTCGTGACGGTGGGTCTCACGTGGCTCTGGCTCCTCGACCCGGTGGTCGGCCCGTTCAACTACTACCTACGATCGCTCGGGTTTCCGGTGCGCTCGTGGCTCGCCGATCCGAGCACCGCGATGTGGACGATCATCCTGACGACGGTGTGGTGGGTCGCGGGCTACTACCTGGTGATCTATCTGGCGGGGCTGCAGGACATCCCGCGGGAGCTGTACGAGGCGGCGGCCATCGACGGCGCCACCGGGTGGCGGAGCTTCTGGGCGATCACGCTGCCCCTCCTGCGGCCGGTGCTGCTCTTCGTCTTCGTCACGCACATCATCGGGTCGTTCCAGATCTTCGGGCAGGTCTTCATCCTGACCCAGGGCGGCCCTGGGGACGCTACCCGCACGGCGGTGCAGCACCTCTACGAGACGGCGTTCCAGAACTTCTTCCACTTCGGGTCGGCGTCCGCGATGGCGTGGGTGCTGTTCGCGGTCATCGTCGGGTTCTCCCTGCTGCAGTTCCGAGTCCTGCGCGGCCACACGGAGTACTGACGACGCGGCGCCGGGTGCTGACCGCGCTGATGGTGGTCTTGGCAGGCCTCTGGCTGGCGCCGGCCCTGTGGGTGGTCGTCACCTCGCTCAAGCCCACGCCGGACATCATCCGCACGCCGCCCGAGTGGATCCCGTGGCCGGCGACGCTCGAGCACTATCACGAGGTGCTCCTGAGCAGCTCGCGGACGGCCCGCATCGGGCGCGCCTTCCTCAACAGCGCCATCGTCTCGGTCGGGGCCGCCGTCATCGTCGTGTTCACGAGCGCGATGGCCGCCTATCCCCTGGCCCGGATGCGCTTCCCCGGCCGCGACCTGATCTTCGCCCTCCTCGTAGGCAGCCTGATGATCCCCGGCGCGGTCGTGCTCGTGCCGCAATACGTCCTCACGCAGCGGCTGGGCTGGCTCAGCACCTACCAGGGGCTCATCGTCCCCGAGGCCGCGCTGACGTTCGCCTTCGGCGTGTTCCTCCTCCGGCAGTTCTTCCTGACGATGCCCGGCGAGCTGGAGGACGCCGCCCGGATCGACGGCGCCAACGCCTGGGACATCTTCCTGCGCATCGTGCTGCCGCTGTCACAGCCGGTCCTCGGCGCGCTCGCGATCTTCTCCTTCCGCTCGGCCTGGAACGATTTCCTGTGGCCGCTGATCGCCGTGAACAGGCCCGAGATGTTTCCGCTGCCGGTGGCGCTGGCCATGCTGCGGGGCGCCTACAGCTCGGAGTCGTACGGGCCCATCATGGCTGGCGCCGCGCTCAGCGCGCTGCCGCTGCTTCTCGTCTTCCTCGTGGCGAACCGCCGTATCGTGGAGGGCGTGCGGCTGGGCGGCGTGAAGGGCTGATCAGCCGAGCGCTCGCGATGGGTGCCGGCTCCATGGCGCCTCGCGCCTCCATCATATGCCATGCTATCGTGTGAGCCGTCGATGACGTCCGCCGTGCTCCTGCGCGACACCCTCTGGAACGTGCCGCTCTGGGCCGCCCTCGGGGTAGTGATCCTGGCGGGCTCCTCCGACGTCGGCCAGGCCGCTGCGCCAACAGCGGGGGCCGGTATCTTACAATCGCTGCGCAGCTTCGGCACCCTGGGCAGCGTGCTCTACGTCGCCGCCCACCCGGACGACGAGAACACGCAGGCCATCACCTACCTGGCGCGCGGCCGCGGATATCGGACGGCCTATCTCTCGCTCACCCGCGGCGACGGCGGACAGAACCTGCTCGGCCCCCAGCTCGGCGAGGCGCTCGGCGTGGCGCGCACGCAGGAGCTGCTCGCCGCGCGCCGGCTGGACGGCGGGCGACAGTACTTCACCCGCGCGAAAGACTTCGGCTACTCGAAGAACTCCGAGGAGACGCTGAGCGTCTGGGACCGCCAGGCCGTTCTCGGCGACATCGTGCGCGTGATCCGCGAGTTCCGACCGGACGTGATCATCACGCGGTTCTCCCCGAAGCCCACACCCACGCACGGTCATCACACCGCGTCCGCCGTGCTCGCCGTCGAAGCGTTCGGGCTCGCCGCCGACCCCGCGGCGTTTCCCGAGCAGCTCCGCGAGCTCAGGCCCTGGCAAGCGCGGCGCATCGTCCACAACGTCGGCCTGGGCGCCGCCGCGGCGAATCCGGGCGCCGGCACGGCCGTCGCGGGCTCGCCCGCGAACGTGCCGGATGGTCCGGGCGTGGTAAAGGTCGAGGTCGGCGGCCGGGATCCGGTGTCGGGCGAGTCGTTCGCGTCGATCGCCGCCCGCAGCCGTGGCATGCACAAGACGCAGGGCTTCGGCGCCGGCGGCCGGCCCGTGAACGAGGGCTCGCGGATCGAGCCGTTCGTGCTGCTCGCCGGCGATGCGGCGACGAACGATCTCCTCGACGGCGTGGACACGACGTGGACCCGCGTGCCGGGCGGCGCCGACATCGCGCGGTCGATCGACGAGGCGATCGCGAAGTTCAACGCGCAGAACCCGGCCGCCCGCGTGCCCGAGCTGCTCGCGATCCGCCGCCGTCTCGCCGCGCTCCCCGCGGATCCCATCGTGAGCGACAAGCGCGAGCAGCTCGATCGGATCATCCAGGCGTGCCTCGGCCTCGAGGTCGACACCGTGGTGGACCGCGCCGAGGTCGTGCCCGGCGAGACCTTGAAGCTGCGCCACACGGCCGTCGTGCGTTCGCGCATCCCCGTGCGCTGGACGGCGGTACGGTACCCGAGCGCTCACCGCGCGATCGACAAGGCCGTCGAGCTGCGCCCGAACCAGCCGGCCGTTCGCGAGACCTCCCAGGTCGTGCCCGCGAGCACGGCGCCGAGCCAGCCGTACTGGCTGCGCACGGAGGGCACGGCGGGGCTGTTCGACGTGGACGATCCGTCGCTCATCGGCCGCGCCGAGAACCCGCCCACCTTCCCGCTCGAGTACGTCTTCGACGTCGGCGGGCAGACGCTGGTGATCGCCGGCGAGCCGATGCCGGCCGCGGATCCCGCCAAGCCCGCGCTGCGCCGGCGGCTCACGGTCATCGCGCCGGTCTCGTTGCGGTTCACCGCGGGCGTGCGGCTCTTCGCGCCCGGCGCGGCACGTCAGGTGACGGTGGAGCTCACCGCCGCGCGCGCGCGAGCCGCCGGCAGCGTGCACCTCGACGCGCCGACCGGCTGGATCGCGACGCCAGCCGCGCAGCCGTTTCGACTCGCCGCCCCTGGCGAGCAGGCGCGCTTCACCTTCACCGTGACCGCGCCGGCGCAGCTCGCGACCGCGCCGCTCGGCGCGAGCGTGGAGATCAACGGCCGGCGCTTCAACCAGCAGCGCGTGGAGATTCGCTACGATCACCTGCCGCTCCAGCTCCTGCAGCCCCCGGCGCGCGCCAAGGCGGTGTCGCTCGAGCTGGCGACTCGCGGCCGCCACGTCGGCTACCTGCCAGGCGCCGGCGACGATGTGGCCGCCGCCCTGGAGCAGATGGGATACGAGGTCGCGTCGCTGACCGGCGCCGACCTCACGCCGGAACGGCTGCGCGGCCTCGACGCGGTGGTCATCGGCATCCGCGCCTTCAACGTGAGGACGGATCTCGCCGAGCGCCTGCCCGCGCTGTTCGCGTACGTCGAGGCGGGCGGCACGGTCGTCGCGCAGTACAACACGCTCGACGGCCTGCGCGAGGGCTGGCTCGCGCCGTTCCACCTGCGCCTCTCGCGCGACCGCGTGACCGACGAGCACGCGCCGGTGACGATCCTGGCGCCCGAGCATCCCGTGCTGACCACCCCGAATCGCATCACCGCGGCGGACTTCGAGGGCTGGGCGCAGGAGCGCGGTCTCTACTTCCCCGATCAGTGGGACGAGCGCTTCACCGCGATCCTCGCGTCCGGCGACGCGGGCGAGACGCCGCTCAAGGGCGGCTTGCTGGTGGCGCGGCACGGCCAGGGATACTTCGTCTACACCAGCCTGGCGTGGTTTCGCCAGCTCCCCGACGCGGTCCCCGGCGCCTATCGGCTGTTCGCGAATCTCGTCTCGCTGGGTAAGTGACGCGAGCACCGCGCCCCGCCGAGCGTCCCGAGGCCGAGCCGCCCGACGTCCCCGGGTTCCGCACCTGGCGCGGCGTCTACCTGTTCGTCTTCGGGTGGTTCGTGCTCGTGGTCGGCCTGCTGACCGTGTTCACGGGGATCTTCTCGTGAACGTCGCCGACTGGGTCGTGCTGCTCGGCACCATCGTGGGCATCGCCGCGTACGGCTCTTGGCGCACGCGCCACGTGCGGAGCCTCAACACGTACCTGCGCGGCAACGCGTCCGCCGGCTGGGGCACGATCGGTCTCAGCGTGATGGCCACGCAGGCGAGCGCGATCACGTTCCTCTCGATCCCGGGCCAGGGCTTCGAGAGCGGCGTCGGCTTCGTGCAGAACTACTTCGGCCTGCCGCTGGCGCTCATCGTCGTGTGCGCCGTGTTCCTGCCCATGTACCGGCGGCTCAACGTCTACACGGCCTACGAGTTCCTCGGCCAGCGATTCGACAAGAAGACGCGCCTGCTCGGCGCCGGCCTCTTCCTGCTGCAGCGCGGCCTCGCCGCCGGCGTGACGATCTACGCGCCCGCGATCATCATCTCCACGGTGCTCGGCTGGCCGCTCGACCTCGTCATCGTGTTCACCGGGCTGCTCGTGATCGTCTACACGGTCACCGGCGGCAGCGAGGCCGTCGCCCTGACCCACAAATGGCAGATGGCGGTGATCTCGGCCGGCATGGTGACGGCCATCGTCGTGTTGCTGCTCCGGCTGCCCGACGGCCTCGGGTTCACCGGCGCCGCGTACGTGGCCGGCGCGCTGGGCAAGCTGCAGGCGGTGGACTTCTCGGTCGATCCGAGCCGACGCTACACGGTGTGGACCGGCGTGTTCGGCGGGCTCTTCCTCTCGCTCTCGTACTTCGGCACCGACCAGTCGCAGGTGCAGCGCTATATCGGCGGCGCCTCTCTGCGCGAGGGCCGCCTGGGCCTCATGTTCAACGCCGTGCTGAAGATCCCGATGCAGTTCGTCATCCTGTTGCTGGGCGCGCTCCTCTTCGTCTTCTACCAGTTCGCGCCGCACCCGGTGTTCTTCAACCAGGCGGAGTGGCGCCGCCACGCGCACGACGGCCGGTTCCGCGCCATCGAGGCCGAGCACGCCGGCGCCGTCGAGCAGAGCCAGTCCGCGATTCGCGCGTGGCTGCAGGCCCGCGCGTCGGACGACACCGCGCGGGAAGCCAGCGCGCGCGCCGCCATGGTCGCCGCCAGCGATCGCACCCACGCGATCCGCGCCGAGGCCAAGGCCGCCCTCGTGGCCGCCGACCCGCGCGCGAAGGCCCAGGATTCGGATTACGTCTTCATCACGTTCATCCTGACGCAGCTGCCGCACGGCGCGGTGGGCCTGCTGGTGGCGGTGATGTTCGCGGCCGCGCTCTCATCGAAGGCCTCCGAGCTCGCCGCGCTCGGCACCACGACGACGATCGACTTCTGGCGCCACTTCCGCCCGCTCGCCGCCGCCGACGAGACGCGCAACGTGCGCGTGGCGCGACGCTTCACGGCGCTGTGGGGCGTCTTCGCGGTGGCGTTCGCGCTCTTCGCCGGGTTCGCGGAGAACCTCATCGA
>Ga0209474_10005451_pt1 | contig 10838 bp, 6 predicted proteins | sample GraSoiAngelo_145_FD_185902 | JGI IMG/M metagenome (GOLD analysis project Ga0209474, IMG submission 185902) | Grasslands soil microbial communities from the Angelo Coastal Reserve, California, USA - 14_1009_05_20cm (SPAdes) (version 2) | ecosystem: Environmental > Terrestrial > Soil > Grasslands ... | reverse complement strand
CCACGGTACGACGTGACGTACTTCTTCTACGAGTGCGAGGAGGTCGAGGCGGCCCGCAACGGCCTGGCCGTGGTCGCCCGGGAGCGGCCCGACTGGCTCACCGCCGACTTCGCGGTCCTGCTCGAACCGACCTACGGCGCGGTCGAGGCCGGCTGCCAGGGCACCATGCGGGCAGTCGTGGGTACCCGTGGCCGACGCGCCCACTCCGCCCGCTCCTGGCTCGGCATGAACGCCATCCACGCGGCGGGCGACGTGCTGCGGCGGTTGGCGGAGTACGAGCCGCGGCGGGTGGCGATCGACGGATGTGAGTACCGGGAAGGGCTCAACGCGGTACGGATCCGCGGCGGGGTGGCCGGCAACGTCATCCCGGACACGTGCGAGGTCGAGGTCAACTACCGGTTCGCCCCGGACCGCTCGGAGGCCGCGGCGGCGGCGCACCTGACCGAGGTCTTCGCCGGGTACCCGGTCGAGGTCACCGACTCGGCGCCCGGCGCGCTGCCGGGGCTTACCGCCGAACCCGCGCGGGAGTTCATCGCCGCGGTCGGCCGCCCGCCCACGGCGAAGTTCGGCTGGACCGACGTGTCGCGGTTCGCGGCGCTCGGCATCCCGGCGCTCAACTACGGCCCGGGCGACCCCAACCTCGCGCACACCCGGGAGGAGCGCGTCGAGCTCGCCAAGATCGAATCCGGCGCCGCGGTGCTCCGGAAGTGGCTCACCTGAGCGCCGCCCCCTGAGCGCCGCCCCCTGAGCGCCGATCTTGGACTTGTGGCGCCCGACACGCGGAACGGCGCCCCTTTTGTCGCCGACACAACTCCAAGATCGGCGAGGGGAGGGGGGTGGGCCGCACTACCGTGTGATCCATGCACAAGGGAAACGAGCTTCCGTACGGGCCGCGGCCCCGGGAGCGCCACCAGGGCTCGGTGACGCTGCGCCGGGACGCCGTCGGCAGTACCACCGCCGACCAGGGCCTGCTCGACTCGCGGCTGCGCAGCGAGTGGAAGACCAAGGACGCCTGGCGGGCACTGCGGATCCTGTCGGAGTTCGTGGAAGGTTTCGACACGCTCGCCGATCTGCCCCGCGCGGTGAGCGTGTTCGGGTCGGCGCGCAGCAAGCCGGGCAGCGTCGAGTGCGAGATGGCCGAACGGCTGGGCTCGGCGCTGGCGCAGGCGGGGTACGCGGTGATCACCGGCGGTGGGCCGGGTGTCATGGAGGCGGCCAACAAGGGCTGCTCCGAGGCCGGCGGGCTGTCCGTCGGACTGGGCATCGAACTGCCGTTCGAGCAGGGCATCAACCAGTGGGTCGACCTGGGCATCGACTTCCGGTACTTCTTCGCCCGCAAGACGATGTTCGTCAAGTACGCGCAGGCGTTCGCGGTGCTGCCCGGCGGGTTCGGCACGATGGACGAGCTGTTCGAGGCGCTCACGCTGGTACAGACCCGCAAGGTCACCCGGTTCCCGGTGGTGCTGATGGGCAGCGAGTACTGGGGCGGGCTGCTGGACTGGATGCGCGACCGGATGGCGGCCGAGGGCAAGATCAGCCCGGTCGACCTCGACCTGGTCTGCCTGACCGACGACGTCGGCGAGGCGGTACGGCACATCGTCGAGGCCGACAAGGCGCTGGCCGTCGAGCGGCAGTCGGTGGAGGAGAACGCCGAAGCGGCAGGCCAGGAGTAGGGGTGGCCGCGGTCTGCGTGTTCTGCGCGTCGTCCACCACACTCGACGGACGCTGGCTGGAACTGGCCGGACAGGTCGGGTCGGCGCTCGCGGCCGCGGGCCACCGCCTGGTCTCCGGTGGCGGCCGGGTCGGCATGATGGGTACCGTCGCCGCCGGCGCCCGTGCCGCCGGCGGCCACACGCTCGGCATCATGCCGGAGTCGATGATCACGCGGGAGGTCGCCGACGCGGAGTCCGACGAGTTCCTGGTCACCGACGGGATGGCGGCCCGCAAGACGCTGATGATCGAGAAGTCGGACGCGTTCGTCATCCTGCCGGGCGGTCTGGGTACCCTCGACGAGCTTTTCGAAGTCTGGACCACCGGGATGCTGGGGCTGCACGCGAAGCCGGTGGTGCTCCTGAACGCCGACGGCTTCTACACCGGCCTGCTGGAGTGGCTGCGCGGCCTGGTGCCCCTGGGGTTCGTGCGCGCGGAGGCGCTGGCCCACCTGCGGGTTGTCGACACGGTCGCGGATGCCGTCGAAGCGTGTCGTACCCCCGTGGTCTCATAGTCCCCGTGACCTACCGGCTGCTGCGCGCGCCGACACCGACCACCGCCCCGGTGGCGCTCGACGACGCGCAGCGTGCCGTCACCGCGCACCGCGAGGGCGCCCTGCTCGTGCTCGGCGGGCCGGGCACCGGCAAGACCACCACGCTGGTGGAGTCGGTCGCCGCCCGGATCGCCGAGGGCACGCCGCCCGACCAGGTGTTGGTGCTGACGTTCGGCCGGCGCGGCGCGGCCCGGCTGCGCGACCGGGTCGAGGCCCGGGTGGCGCAGCACGTGTCGGCGGAGCCGCTGGTGCGCACGTTCCACTCCTACGCCTTCGGCATCCTGCGCCGCGCGGCCACCGAGTTCGGCGACCCGACCCCGCGCCTGCTCACCGGACCGGAGCAGGATCTGGTCATCCGCGAACTGCTCGCCGCCGACCCCGAGCAGTGGCCGGCGTCGCTGCGTCCGGCCCTGGGCACCCGGGCGTTCGCGACCCAGCTGCGCGATCTGCTGATGCGCTGCGCCGAGCGGGGGATACCGGCCGAGGAGCTGGCCGCCTACGGGATGGAGCACCGCCGGTTCGACTGGGTCGCCGCGGCCGGCTTCCTGCGCGAGTACCTCCAGGTGCTGACCCTGCGCGACGCCACCGGCCGGACCGGCGTCGCCTACGACCCGGCCGAGCTGCTGCGTGCCGCGGCCGGCCTGCTGCAGGCCGAGCCCGACCTGCTCGCCCTGGAACGGCGCCGGTTGTCGGCGGTCTACCTCGACGAGCTGGCCGACACCGACCCGGCCCAGCTCGACCTGCTGCAGCTGGTCGCCGGGGGCGGCGCGCACCTGGTCGCGTTCGCCGACCCGGACTCGTCGATCTACGCGTTCCGCGGCGCCGATCCCGGCGGGGTGACCGGGTTCCCCGACCGGTTCGTGGCCGCGACGGCATACCTGACCCGCAGCTACCGTCAGGGCACCGACCTGCTCGCGGCCACCCAGCGGGTAGCCGCCCGGCTGCGCGGGCCGGTGCGGCACCGGCTGCTGTCGCCCGATCCGGACCGGCCGGCCGGCGGCGCGGAGGTGCACACGTTCCGCTCCGCGACGAGCGAGGCCGCCTACGTCGCACACCGGCTGCGCCAGGCCCACCTGATCGACGCGGTGCCGTGGTCGCGGATGGCGGTCGTGGTCCGCTCGACCCACCTGTTCCTGCCGTCGCTGCAGCGGGCGCTGCACCAGGCGGGGGTACCGACGGCGACGCACGCCGAGGACTTACCGTTGTCGATGCATCCTGCGGTCACCCCGGTGCTGCTCGCGCTGCGGTGCGCGCTGGAACCCGAGCGGTTGGACGAGGAAGCCGCGGTCGCCCTGCTGCACTCCCCGCTGGGCGGTGCCGACCCGCTCGCCGAGCGCAAGCTGCGGCAGGGGTTGCGCGGCATCGCGCTGGCCGCGGGTGACCGGCGGCCGTCGGGGGTACTGCTGGTCGACGCGCTCCGTGACCCGAGAGAGCTGCTCGCCGTGGAGCGGCGGTGGGCCGCACCCGCCCGGCGGGTCGCGCATCTGCTCGGCGTGGTCCGGGAGGCGGCCGGGCGGCCGGGCGCCACAGCCGAGGACACGCTCTGGGCACTGTGGCAGGCGAGCGGGCTGGCCGAGCGCTGGTCGAAGACGAGTGCCCGGGGCGGGCACCGGGGCGCGACCGCCGACCGAGACCTCGACGCGGTGATGGTGCTGTTCGACACGGCCGCCCGGTTCGCCGACCGGCTGCCCGGGGCCGGGGTGGAGGTGTTCCTCGACCACGTCCAGGGGCAGGAGCTGCCCGGCGACACGCTGGCCGCGACCGCCGACCGCGGCGATGCGGTACGCATCCTGACCGCACACGCGGCCAAAGGGCTGGAGTGGGACGTGGTGCTCGTCCCGGGCGCGCAGGAGGGGGTCTGGCCGGACCTGCGGCTGCGCGGCAGCGTCCTCGGTTCCGAGCAGCTCGTCGACATCGTGGCCGGTCGCGAGCTGGGCACCGTCGGGCAGGTCGCCGCGCTGCTGGAGGAGGAGCGGCGGCTGTTCTACGTCGCGGTGACCCGGGCCCGCACGCGGCTGGTGGTGACCGCCGTGTCGTCCGGCGACGGCGAGGAACAGCCGTCCCGGTTCCTGACCGAGCTGTCCGGCGCCGCACCGGAGGAGCACCCGCTGTCCACCCGGCTGCCCCGGGCGCTGACCCTGGCGGCGCTCGTCGCGGAGCTGCGCGCGGCGGTCGCCGATTCCGGTGCGCCGGCCGGGCGGCGGCGGGCCGCGGCGGCACACCTCGCGAAGCTGGCCGCGGCCGGGGTACGCGGCGCGGATCCGGAGGACTGGTGGGGGCTGCGCTCGTTGTCCGACGAGCGGCCGCTGCACGACGACGCCGCCGCGGTGACCGTCACACCGTCCACCGTGGAGAGTGTGCAGCGGTGCAGCCTGCGCTGGTTGCTGGAGCGGCACGGCGGGGGTACGCGGCCGACGCCCGAGCAGGGGGTCGGCAACCTGGTGCACGCGGCCGCCATGCTCGCCACGGACGCGCAGGTCGACCGGGCGACGCTGGTGGAGTACGTGGCCGGGCGGTTCGACGAGATCGAGCTCAGCGCCCGGTGGCTGGCCGGCCGGGAACGCGAGCGGGCCGAGCAGATGATCGACAAGCTGGTCGGGTGGGTGGCGGCCAACCCGCGCAAGCTGGCCGCGATCGAGGCGGAGTTCCTGGTACAGCTCGACGAGGTGACCCGGATCGCTGGCCGGGTCGACCGGCTGGAGATCGACGAGCAGGGCCGGCTCGTGGTGATCGACCTGAAGACCGGCAAGTCGGCGGTACCCGAGGCCGACGTGCCCGCGCATCCGCAACTGGCCGCCTACCAGGCCGCGGTCGAGGCGGGCGCGTTCGAGGAGTACGGCACCGAAAGCGGCGGCGCGGCCCTGGTACAGCTGGGCACCGGCACCGTCGGGGTACGGGAGCAGGCGCAGCCGCCGCCCGACCGGACCGAGGAGCCCGAGTGGGCGGCGAAGCTGGTCAAGCGGACGGCGGCGACGATGGCCGCCTCGACGTTCCAGGCGGTGGTCAACAGCCGGTGCCGGGCGTGTCCGGTACGGACGAGTTGCCCGGTCGGGGGGAAGGGCCGCCAGGTCACCGACGAGTCCGGCCGGCCCCGGCCGGCGCCGCTGACCAGTGCCGAACCGCCACCCACGACGGGTGATCCGACGCTGCCGGGCGGCGATCCGGGCCGGCCGGGCGGCGATCCGACACTGCCGGGCGGCGACTGATGGCGCGGGCGAGCGCGGGGCCGCGGTACACCCCGGATGAGCTGGCGCGGCTGCTGGGGTTGCGGCACCCGCCGACCGGGGAGCAGGCCGGCATCATCTCGGCACCGATGGCGCCGCTGCTCGTGGTCGCCGGTGCCGGCTCCGGCAAGACCGAGACGATGGCGGCGCGGGTGGTGTGGCTGGTCGCCAACGGGTACGCCCGGCCGGAGCAGGTGCTGGGCCTGACCTTCACCCGCAAGGCGGCCGGCGAGCTGGCCCACCGGGTCCGTTCCCGGCTCGACCAGTTGGTCCGCAAGCTGGGCCGCGACGACCTGCTCAGCGGCGAGCCGACCGTGGCGACATACCACTCCTACGCCGCCCGGATCGTCACCGAGCACGGGCTGCGGGCCGGGTTCGAGCCGACCACCCGGCTGCTCACCGAGGCGACCTGCTGGCAGTTCGCCGACGCGATCGTGCGCGCCTACGACGGCGACATGTCGGCCGTGTCGTTCGCGCCGAGCACGGTCACGGATGCGGTACTGCAACTGGCCGCCGGGCTGTCCGAGCACCTGGTCACGCCGGATGACCTGGCGGCCTGGACCGGCCGGTTCCACGCGGAGGTCACCAGCCGGGCGGGTCGGGTACACCGGCCGGTCGAGGAGCTGCTCGCCCGGCAGCGGGCCCGGCTGCAGCTGCTTGCGCTGGTGCGCGGGTACGGGCAGCGCAAGCGCGACCTGGAGGCGATGGACTTCGGCGACCAGTTGGCCCGCGCCGCGACCGTCGCACGCGATCACGCCGAGGTCGGCGCGGTCGAACGCGACCGGTACCGGGTCGTGCTGCTCGACGAGTACCAGGACACCAGCCACGCCCAGGTCGTCCTGCTGCGGTCGCTGTTCGGACACGGGCACCCGGTGACCGCGGTCGGTGATCCGTGCCAGTCCATCTACGGCTGGCGCGGCGCCAGTGCCGGTACCCTCGACCGCTTCCCCGGCGAGTTCCCGGACCGCGACGGTGCGCCGGTCCGAGCCGTTGCGCAGCCACGGCGCCCAGGTGGCCCGGCTCACCGCCGCCCCGGTCGTGGCGCCCCGGGCGGGCCACGAGACCGTCCACTGTGCACTGACGGAGACCTACCTCGACGAGGCGGCGTGGATCGCCGACCGGATCGCGGCCGCGTGGACCCATGGGCTGGACTGCGACGTGGAGAGCGTCCCGGTCGAGGAGCGCCCGACGACGGCGGTGCTGATCCGGGTACGGGCGCAGATCCCGGCGATCGAGGCCGCACTGCGGGAGCGCGGGTTGCCGGTCGACGTCGTCGGGCTCGGTGGGCTGCTGGACGCGCCCGAGGTGCGCGACGTGGTGAGCACACTGCGGGTACTGGCCGACCCGGCCGACGGCCCGGCCCTGCTCCGCCTGCTCACCGGGCCGCGCTGGCGGATGGGTCCACGGGATCTCGTCGCGCTGTACCGGCGGGCGCAGGGCATCGCCGCATACCGCCGCGACGAGGACGCGCTGACCGCCAACCGGCTCGACGACGCCGCCCTCGCCGAGGCGCTGGACGATCTCGGGCCGGCGGAACGGTACTCCGCCGAGGGGTACCGCCGGTTCAGCGCGCTCGGCGGCGAACTGCGCCGGCTGCGCGATCACCTCGACCAGCCGCTGCCCGACCTGATCGCCGAGGTGGAACGGACCATCGGCCTCGATGTCGAGGTGGCCGTCCGGCCCGGCGAGGCCGGGCTCGCCCGGGCCCACCTCGACGCGCTCGGCGAGACCGCGGCGCGCTTCGCCAGCGAGGCCGAAGGCCCGACGCTCAGCGCGTTCCTGGCCTACCTGGAGGCGGCCGAACTGGAGGAGCGTGGCCTGCCGGCCGGCGAGGTCGAGGTCATGGAGGGCGCGGTGCAGATCCTCACCGTGCACGCCGCCAAGGGCCTGGAGTGGGACGTGGTGGCCGTGGCCGGCCTGACCGCCGGGGTGTTCCCGGGTCCCGCCCGGGCCACCGACCATTACCTCGGCGGCCTCGGCGTGCTGCCGTTCCCGCTGCGCGGTGACCGGGCCGGGCTGCCGGCGCTGGACCTGTCGCGGGCCACCGACCAGAAGGGCGTGGCCGAGGCGCACAAGGTGTTCGTCGCCGACTGGGCCGGGCACGACGAGCGCGAGGAACGGCGGCTGGCCTACGTCGGCGTGACCCGGCCGCGGCGGTTGCTGCTGTGCTCCGGGTACTGGTGGGGCGAGGGCAAGAGGTCGCGCGGACCGTCCGGGTTCCTGACCGAGACGTGGGCCGCCTGCGATGCTGGTGCCGGGGTCGTCGACGAGTGGACGCCGGCGCCACCGGACGACGCGGTCAACCCGACCGCGACCGACGCGGCGACCGCGACCTGGCCCGCCGACCCGCTCGGCGACCGGCGCGCGGCCCTCGACGAAGCCGCCGCACTCGTCCGTGCGGCCCTCGACGAAGGCCCGGCGCCGGTCCGTGCGGCCCTCGACGAAGCCGCGGCGCCGGTCGAAGAGGCGACCGACGATCCCTGGGCACAGGAGGTGGAGTTGCTGCTCGCCGAGCGCGCCGCCTTCACTCCCGACCCGAAGGCCCCGGTCGACGTGCTGCTGCCCGCTCACCTGTCGGTGTCCCAGCTCGTCGCCCTACGCCGTGATCCCGAGACCCTCGCCCGTACCCTGCGGCGGCCGCTGCCCACCCGACCCGACCGGTACGCTCGCCGCGGTACCGCGTTCCACCTGTGGCTGGAGCGGCGCTTCGGCACCGACCAGCTGCTCGACGTCGACGAGCTGCCCGGGGCCGCCGACGAGGACGCCGCGCCCGACGGCGAGCTGACCCGGCTGCAGGAGCGGTTCGACCGCAGCGAGTGGGGCGGCCGGACGCCGCATGCGGTCGAGGTACCGTTCGCGACAACGGTGTCGGGGATCGTGGTACGGGGCCGGATGGACGCCGTCTACGCCAACCCGGACGGCACGTTCGACGTGGTCGACTGGAAGACCGGTCGGCAGCCGGCCGCAGGTCGCGACGCCGACGCGGCGGCGGTACAGCTGGCGGCCTACCGGTTGGCGTGGGCGCAACTGGCGGGGGTACCGGTGGAGCGGGTGGGGGCCGGCTTCCACTACGTTGCCGACGGGGTGACGGTACGGCCGGCGGACCTGCTCGACGGGGAGGGGCTCAACGAGCTGATCCGGCGGGTCCCGCAACCATCCGGGCCCGGCGTGCGTCTTAGTTACTGACCGGTCAGCTGCCGGACAACTCGCTGGTGCCCGGCGGCGGCGGTCGGCAATGCTGGCGCCTTGGGGGGAGGGGCAAGGTGCGGGAGTTGGTGGTTCTGCTGATGCTGGCGGTCGTGGGGGTAGCGCTGGCCGCCACTGTTGCGCTCGGACCGTGGTACCCGGGTACGCCGGTACCGGGTCCGCCTGTGGTGAAGCTGGTGGTGCCGGGCGCTATCGCCGGTGGACGGTGAGTGAGAGACACTGGCGGGGATGGCGGAGGAGCGGTCACCTTGGGCGAGGCCGGGCGGCGTGGACACGTCGCCGGGGGCGGTTCCGCCACCGGCGGGCGCCGCGCCGAGCCTCCGTCCTGAGCCGAACCGGCCGCTGATCGATCTCGGTCCGGGCTGGTCGCGGTCGGGCACCGTGACCCAGCTCGGCAGCGGCCCGCCGCCGGTACCGGAGGCGGAAGCGGCACCTTCGCGGACCGGAAGCCGCCGGACGCTGCTGTGGTTCGGTGGCGGTGCCGGCGTGATCCTGGTCGTCGGCGTGGTGATCCTGCTGGCCCTGGCGATGACCGGCAACGGTCCCCTGGTCGACCGCCCGGCCGGCCCGGGTGACTACGCCCCGCCGCTGGCCAAGGCGTGCCCACCGCCGACCGCCGACACGCAGCACCTGCCGCCGGCCCCGCCACCGCCGCCCGGGCCGCGCACCACCGACCCGCGGGCCGGCATCTCGTATGCGGAGCAGGGACCGCCGTGGATTCGGTGGGACAACGTCTGGGACGCCGGTGACCTGCACGTGCGGTACGGCGTCGGCCAGCACATCGTCACCGAGGTCTACTCCGGCGGCGAGTACCACGCCTCGATCCTGTCCGGCTCGGTACCGACGGCGGAGAACGACGCCCTCTCCCTGGACCTCAAGTGCACCGGCCACCAGGTGCTCGCCGACGTCCGGGCGTCGTACTACCCGCAGCCGAACACGATCGAGCAGATGCGCGACGAGGTGACGACGCTGGGTGGCCGCCCGGCCTGGGTCGCCAAGTTCCGGCTGCACTTCCACGAGGACGGGCTGCGCGCCACCAGCGAACTGGTCGGCATCGCGCTGGTCGACGTCGGCCGGCCGAACGCGGCGATCCTGTACATCTCAATCCCGAACACGCACAGCCAGTTCGACCCGCTGGTCGACGAGGAACTCAGCTCGCTGCGCCCGGTGTGAGCCGTGAGGCGCCGGGCCGGCGTCAGGCGGGCGTGACCGCGACCCGCAGGGCGGTGTACCCGCGCACCAGCGCGGCGCGCTCATCGGTGATCGAAGGGCTCGACGGGTCGGCGCCCTCGGCCACCCACTGGTCGGAGATGACCATCGCCTCCGCCCGGCCCTCCGCGGCCTCCCGCACTGCGTCCACCGGTACCGCATACACGTGCGCGTACAGTGCCGCGACCGCGTCGACCAGCGAGTCGAACGGGGCGCCCTCGTGCTGCATCGCCCGGTGCACCCGCCACCACTCCACGTCCAGTCGCGCCGCCTCGTGGACCTCGAACGCCTCCCCGTTGCGCCGCTTGACCAGCGCGTAGAACCTGCGCATGTAGGCCCGCGCGGTGTCCGGGTCGTTGTCCGGGTACGGCGCCCACGCCTGGTTGGCGCGCAGCACCCACCATGCCCCGCGCACCGTGTCCGGCCAGTTCAACCCGAAGCCGACCCACACCATGGTGAGGAAGGAGCGCAGCACGCTGCCCCACTGCCGGCGGTAGTACCCGACCCAGGCGTCGGTCTCCGCGTTGCCCAGCCGTACCGGATCAAAATCGCGCACGCCCCATTCCATACCGCCGCCGACCCGACCCGCAAGATCGCCGAGCCGAGCCACGCTCAAGGCGGGCCGGGCTGACCACCCGCCGATGGAGCGGGCGCGTTAAGGTCGCAGCGTGTCTGCACGCAACGGCGCCGTGACGATTCCTGCCACCAACTACCCGGTCGAGCGGTTCACCCTGGCCAACGGCCTGCGCGTGGTCCTCGCGCCGGACCGGTCCGCCCCGGTCATCGGCGTCGCGGTGGTGTACGACGTCGGGATCCGCTCGGAACCCGAAGGCCGCACCGGCTTCGCCCACCTGTTCGAGCACCTGATGTTCCAGGGCTCGGAGAACCTGGAGAAGCTGGCCCACTTCCGCCACATCCAGGGCTCCGGGGGCACC
>Ga0209474_10005450_pt1 | contig 10841 bp, 9 predicted proteins | sample GraSoiAngelo_145_FD_185902 | JGI IMG/M metagenome (GOLD analysis project Ga0209474, IMG submission 185902) | Grasslands soil microbial communities from the Angelo Coastal Reserve, California, USA - 14_1009_05_20cm (SPAdes) (version 2) | ecosystem: Environmental > Terrestrial > Soil > Grasslands ... | reverse complement strand
GCTCGCGCGACTCGGCGTCCACGTCGTCGCGCAGCAGCAGCCGCGTGCTGTTGCCGATGTTCTGGATCGGGTGCGAGAGGTCGTGAACGAGGCCGGCGGCGACGCGACCGAACATCGCCTGGCGCTCCTGGCGCTTGACTTCCTCCTGCAGCGTGACCAGGCGATCGGCCATCGTGTTGAAGGCCTCGCCGAGATCGCCGAGCTCGTCGCGGCGATCGATCCGCACGCGCGCGCCGAGCTCGCCGGCGGCGACGTCGTGCGTCGCCTTCTTGAGCGCGTGAATCGGGTTGATGAAGGTGCGGCCGAAGAGGTACCCGACCGTGATCATCGCGACGAGCGCGAGCGAGATCGCGACGACGAGCTGCTGCTGCAGGACGGTCGCGGCGGCGTACGCCTCCGCGGTCGGCTGCTCGACGATGACGGTCCAGCCGAGATCCGGAATCCGCGCGGCCACGCCAAGCTCGCGCCTGCCGGCGTCGATGTATTCCTGCGCGACCGGCGACGCGCCCTGAGGGCCCGCGGCGGCGGCGACGAGCGCGTGCTCGTTCATGTTGCGCCGCTGCGCGACGAGCGTTTTCTTGTCGGGATCGCCGTGCGCGATCAGCGCGCCGTGCGGATCGACGACCATCGCGAAGCCGTGCTCGCCGATGCGGATGCGATCGACCATCCGCCACATTTCCTCGAGGCTGATTTCACCCGCGAGCCAGCCGGCGGGCTTGTTGAGGCGCGTCAGGTGAATGGCGAACACCGACGTCGGCAGCAGATCCTCGTCGACGCGCATCGGCGACATCGTCACGCCTTCGACGGCGAGCGTCGCGTCCTTCGGGATCGCGACGCGCGGTTTGCCGACGCGGCTCGACACCATCGCGGCGCCGCGCTCGTCGAACAGCGTGATCTCGCGGAATTCGCTGAACTGCAGGACGTAGTTCTTGAGGATCTGATCCTGCTGCGCCGCGGTGAGCCCGGTGTCCTGGAGGTCGGCCGCGAGCGCCTTCAGCAGCTCGGCGTTCGTCAGCACGTACCGACGAATCTCCTCGGCGGCGCGAACGGCGACGTTGCGGTTGCCGTTGACGATCGATTCGCGAGTGCCGCGCTGCAGCGACACAATCGAGACGAAGCCGTAGACGAGGAGCGGCACGACGGCCGCCAGCCCGAGCAGCAGGGCGAAGCGTGTGGAGATGCGTCGGATGGTCACGGCGTCAATTCCGCGCGGCGTGATCGGCGGCCGCCGCGGTGGGCTTCCACAGTCGTATCGTGCTCAGCACGTCGCGCCCTTCCTCGGCCGGCACGTCGAAGCGCTTGGATACCGCCCGCGCGCGAACCGTCCAGGCGAGAAAGATCCCCGGCGGGTCGTCGATGAACGCCTTCTGAAGATCCAACACTGCACCGCGGTACTCTGCTTCCGAGGCCGCGTACCGCACGCGATCAAGCGCACCATCGATGGCCATGTTGCCGAAGCCGCCGAAGTTCAGCGGCGAGCCGGAGTGCCATACCAGATACGGGCGAAAAAGCGTCGGCCCGCTGATCAATTCGAACAGCATCGCATCGTACTGACCGCTAGCGGACCTTTGAATGACTTGATCTTGTGAGACTTCCTCGACAGCCATCTCGATGCCGACCTTCTGGAGCTGCCGTCGCAACTCGAGGGCCACGCGTTCGGTCACTGTATCGGGAGAAAAGAGACATGTAAACCGGAGTGGCGGTCGACCCTTGAGCGGCGTCGTAGCCCGTTCGACATCGTACTCGAATCTTGGCGCGCTAGGATCCAGTGCCCAGTAGCTGGCGGCCAATGGACCAGATGATGCGACGCCGTGATCTTTGAGCGCGTTGCGCACAATCCCTGCCCGATCGATAGCCCAATTCAACGCGCGGCGAACTTCGCTTGAGCGCAGTGCCTGCGACTTCGGATTGAACGCAAGCGTGTATTGATAATGCCGGGTGAATGTGAAAACGGAAATATTGTTGGAGCCCATCATCGAATCAAGCGCGTCGGTGCCTACCTCGAACAGCATGTCGATACGTTCGCGAAGCATGTCGGCCCATGCCGCGCGAACGCTCGGATAGTTGGACACGACGAGGCGATCGATCACGGGCGCACCGAGATAGTACTCCCGAAACGCGCGCATCTCGGTTGTGGAATTCGTGGGCGCGACGTATGGTCCGGTGCCGACGATCGTCGGGCCAGGCTTTCGAAAGGGCGCCTCCATGGCTTCAAGAACGAAAGGCGACGACGTCCCGAACCGAACCTCGAACGTGTCGGCGTCGATCGCGGAGATCCCTTGGATGTCCGGATAAACGGGCCCCATGAAGTCTTTTAGGGCACGTGGAAGGATTTCAGTGACGGCCGCCGGATCGACCGGCGAGCCGTCATGAAATCTTACGCCGCGCCTGAGACGCACCTGCAACGATCGGCCGTCCCCTGACACTTTCCAGGATTCAGCCAGCAAGGGCTGAAGGCGGCCTTCTTCGTTAGGTCTCAGGAAACTCTCGACCGAGTAGATCTGGCTCAGCTGACGAAAACCGCGTATCGGCGAATCGGTCGGCGACACCTGCGCCACACCAATTCTCATCGATGCGGCGGACTGCGATTCGGGCCGACTCGCTTGTCCACGGCACCCCGATGCCGCTGTCAGCGTCGCTGCGCCTGCGACGGCCAGACCCAGACGCCGGCAGCAGACGGATCGTCTGCGCGCGGACTCGTACACGGGTTCTACTGCTTCTTGTTCATCGGCGGATCGTCGACATAGACGACACAGAAGCCAGACGGTCTCGCATTGGCGGCCTTCTTCACAACTTTGATCTTCATTCTAGTCTCCTGTTAAGCAGCGCTGGCGACACTATGTGCCAGCGAAACGAGCGCCGAGTCGAAGCTGGGCTTGTGACATGTCGGCACGTTCATGTCGCCAAGCTGGCCGTGCGACGCCGCCACGCACCCCCCGGCACACACCGGGATGTACGCGCAGTCGCCGCATTCCTTCCACGGAGAGAGGCGGAGGAATCGTTCGCGCGCCGACTCGCGCCACGACTCCTGCCGGTCGTCGATGTGGCCCGTCGAGAGCGCGAGCTGGCCCGTGAACCCCGGGCACGCGTAGAGCGAGCCGTCGGGGCCGATTGTGTGCGCGTGCGCCTTGTGCACGTGGCACGGACCGTTGTGCACGCCGTCGTGCGTCGGGAAGCCGACGCGCCGCGTCTCCTCACGCAGGAACGCGAGCTTGTCGTCGAGCACGTTGCACGAATCGCACGCCGTGCCGGCGCCCGACCCGACCGACGTCATGCACGTGCCCTTGAAGTTATCTTTCGCCGCGATCGGCGTCAGCGGGATGATGCCCTTCGCCGACACCGGCTCGGTGCGCACGATTGGCTTGAAGAACACCTTCGACAGCTTGTCGGCGAAATCCTGCTGCTTGAGGTACTCGAGCAGCGCCGGATAGCTGTCCACCGAGCTCTCGTCGAAGTTGCCGCCGATCGCGATCCGCACCTTGCCCGCGACGGCGCGCACGTTCTCGATGATCCGGTCGAACGTGCCCTGGCCGCCGCGCAGCGGCCGCATCCGGTTGTGCGTGTCGCGATCGCCGTCGAGCGTGATCTTGATCCCGTTCAACCCGAACGGGAGCAGCCGATCGACGACGTCGGGCGTGAGCAGCAGGCCGTTGGTGATGACGTTGATGTAAATGTCCACGCCGCTCGCGCGCGCCGCGCACGCGCAGCGCTCGGCGAGGTCGTACATCACCGGCAGGTTCAGCAGCGGCTCGCCGCCGAAGAAGGTGAGCACCAGCTTCTCGGGCCGCACGCGCTCGAGCTCGCGCTCGATCCAGTCGGCGACGCGCACGCCCATCGCCGGCGACATGCGATCCGCGCGCGCGTTGTAGTCGCCGTGATCGCCCTGGAAGCAGTAGTCGCACGCGAAGTTGCACTGGAGCGTCGTCAGCACCGTGACGTTCAGCTCGGAGGTGTCCGACTTCACCGCCGTCAGGTACTCGTCGAGGTTGCGCCGATCCGCCTCGCGGCTCTCCACGACGAAGCCGTTCTCGGTAAGCAGCCCGAGCGCCTCGCGCGCCTCCGCATCCAGCTCGTCCGCGGTAACCTTGCGCGAGCTCATCCGATCGAGCAGCTCTGCGACGTCGGTCGATACGACGAGCTGCGCATCGGTGATGGTGTTCATCAGGAACACTTCATCCCGCGCCGTCAACGGCACACGGAGGTTGAACATCGAGGACTGCATTGAGAATTTGCTCCGGACCTGAAGTCTTAAACGCTGCGCGCTCGCCAGCACGTCGTTCGCTGTCTTATGGCTGCAACGCGTATTCCATCAAGCGCAGCCGCAGCGAAGTCGGCGTGTTTCGCTCGGAAATCAGAGGGGATTTTGCGGCGACGCGACGGAAATGCCGCGCAGGCGAGCTAACGGCGCGTGGTCAACCGTTTGGCCGCTCAGGCGTGTGGCCTTTGACGATCGACTCTTTTCCGGAAAGATTTCGGGCTGTTTTAGTAAGGAAGGCAACGGCTTGGCCGAGCCGGCCAAGTTTTTACCTCGGTCATGCGCCCCGAAGTCGCTTCGCGAGCTGCCGCACGTCGAGCTTGTCCATCTTGTATTTCAGCGTGCTCAACGGTATTCCAAGGTACTCTGCGGTCGCGGTGACGTTCCAGCCGCATTTCTCGAGCGCGCGCAGGATGAAGTTGCGCTCGAAGGTGTTCGTCGCGTCCTCGAAGAGGCTGTCGCTCGTCGAGCCCCGCGGCTCGAGCTGCGCGAAATGGAATTCGAGCGGGAGATCCTCTTCGGAGATGTACTCCTTGTCGCTCACGGCGACGAGCCGCTCGATCAGGTTCTCGAGCTCGCGGATGTTCCCCGGCCACCAGTACTTCTTCAGCACCGACATGGTCGAATCGGTGATGCCCTGGATGCGCTTCCGGAAGCGCGCGGTGTAGCGGCGCAGGAAGAACTCCGCGAGCTGCGGCACGTCGTCGGTCCGCTCGCGCAGCGGCGGCAGCTTGATCGGGATCACGTTGATTCGATAGAAGAGATCCTCGCGGAAGCGCCCGTCCTTCACCGCCTTCTCGAGATCGACGTTGGTCGCCGCGATCAGGCGGAACTCGGTCTTGATCGGCTTCGATCCGCCGACGCGCTCGATCTCCCCTTCCTGGATCGCGCGCAGCAGCTTGGCCTGCAGATCGAGGCGCAAGTCCCCGATCTCGTCGAGGAACAGCGTGCCGCCCGAGGCGAGCTCGAACTTGCCCAGCTGCTGGCGGTGCGCGCCGGTGAACGCGCCGCGCTCGTGGCCGAAGAGCGCGCTCTCGGCGAGCTCGCGCGGGATCGCGGCGAGGTTCACGGCGATGAACGGCGCGTCGGGATCGCCGGCCTCTTTGTGAATGAGCCGCGCGAGCAGCTCCTTGCCGGTGCCGCTCTCGCCGAGGATCAGCACCGTCGCCGACAGCTTGGCAATCTTGTGCACCAGATCGACGATGTCGCGCGTCATCTTGCTCGGGCCGACGATGAACTCGCGTTCGGTCTGATCGGCGACCTGCGCGGAGAGCGTGAGGACCTGGCGGTTCAGATCCTGCCGCTCGCTCGCGTTGCGCACGAGCGATCGCAGCTGGTCGTAGTCGAAATCCTTCGTGATGTAGTGATACGCGCCGAGCTTCATCGCCTGCACGGCGGTCTCGATCTCGGTGACGGCCGAGATCATCAGCACCTCGATGAGGCTGTAGTTCTCTTTGACGATGCGCAGCACCTCGAATCCGCTGATGCCCGGCAGCCGGACGTCGAGCAGCAGGAGGTCGACGTCTTCGCGATTGAGGATCGGCAGCGCGGCTTCGCCGGTCGAGACGCGGAGCACGCGATACTCGCGTTTGAGGATCGCAGTGAGCGTATCGCGCATCCCTTCGTCGTCGTCGACGATGAGGACGGTCTTCGGCTTGGGGCTCATGGGCGCTGAAACGCCCGGTATTGTGTCAGGCGGTTGACACTGTTGCAAGCCGTTCGATAAGGTGCAGTTTTGTTGACCCTGCTCTGGCTCCTCACGGGCGCCGCTGTGCTCGCGGCGGCCGCCGCGTACGCCAAAGCGCGCCGTCTCGCCCGGCGGCTGGAGCGCCTCACCGAATCCTACTGGGAACTCCGCTACGAGCACGGCCAGCTGCGCGCGCGGATCAACCGGCTCGATCCCGAGCCGACGAGCCGCCCGGAGGAGCCGGCGGCGCGCGCCGGCGCCACGTTCGTCCCGCTCTCATCGTTGAAGCGATGACGACAGGGCGCCCGATTCGGGCGGCAGATTTCGGTCGCACGCCACATGTCTAACGATTACGACGTGATCGTGATCGGCGCCGGCACCGGCGGCTACGTCGCCGCGATTCGCGCGGCGCAACTCGGCCTCGAGACCGCCGTCGTCGAGAAACAGAAGGCGCTCGGCGGTACGTGCCTGCTCGTCGGATGCATTCCGACCAAGGCGCTCCTCGAGCATGCGCATGCGCTCAAGGTGGTCCGGCGCGCACACGAATTCGGCGTGACCGTCGCGGATGCGGCGTCGGCGTCGATCGACATGGGCCAGGTGCAGGCGCGCAAGGATCGGATCGTCGGCGGCCTCACCAAAGGCGTCGAGTTCCTCTTCAAGAAGAATCGCATCGAGTGGATCAAGGGCACCGCGCGCCTCGCGGGCAACGGCGGCGTCGACGTGTTCGAGGGCGATCGTCGGACGCTGCGCGCGCGCAAAGAGATCATCGTCGCGACCGGATCGGCGGCGCGCGGCGTGCCGGGCATCGAGATCGATCGCAAGCGGATCATCACGAGCGACGAGGCGGTCGCGCTGCGCGAGGTGCCGAAGACGATCGTCGTGGTCGGCAGCGGCGCGGTCGGCGTCGAATTCGCGTCGATCTTCAACCGCTTCGGGAGCGACGTGACGATCGTCGAGCTGCTGCCGCGGCTGGTGCCGGTCGAAGACGAAGCGATATCGGCGGAGCTCGAGAAGAGCTTCCGCAAGCTGGGGATCACGAGCCACACGGGCGCGAAAGTCACCGGCGCGAAGGCGAGCGCCGACGCCGTCGACGTCGCGATCCAGCTCGCTGACGGCACGACGAAGACGGTCCGCGCCGACTACGTGCTCGTCGCGACGGGGCGCGGCCCCGTGACGGCCGGGCTCGAGGCGGAGCGCGCCGGGCTGCGGATGGAGAAGGGCTACATCAAAGTCGACGCGATGTACCGGACGAGCGTGCCGGGCATCTCGGCGATCGGCGACGTGATCACGATCAGCGGACCGCATCCGCAGCTTGCGCACGTGTCGTCGGCCGAAGGGATCGTCGCCGCCGAGAGAATCGCGGCGCGCGAGACGCGGCCGATCAACTACGATCACGTGCCCGCCTGCACCTACTGCGATCCGGAGATCGGGAGCGTCGGGCTGACGGAAGCCGAGGCGAAGGCGCGCGGTTACGACGTGCGCATCGGCACCTTTCCGTTCGGTGTGCTCGGCCGCGCGAAGATGGCGGGCGAGACCGAGGGCTTCGTGAAGATCGTCGCCGAGAAGAAGTACGACGAACTGCTCGGCGTCCACATGATCGGCGCGCGATCGACCGAGCTCGTCGCCGAAGCGACGGCGGCTCTGCGGCTCGAGTCGACCGTCGAACACCTGATTCGCACGATTCACGCGCACCCGACCTTCGCGGAAGCGATCGGCGAGGCGGCGCACGCAGTCCACGGCGCGGCGATACATCTGTAACGGGGCACCAATGGCCACTGACGTCGTCATGCCGCAGATGGGCGAGTCGATCGCGGAAGGCACCGTCGTCCGCTGGATGAAGAAGGTCGGCGACACGGTCGATCGCGACGAGCCGCTCTTCGAGATCTCCACCGACAAGGTCGACACCGAAGTGCCGTCGCCCGCCGCCGGCGTCGTCTCCGAGATTCGCGTCAAGGAAGGCGAGACGGTGCCCGTGAACAGCGTCGTCGCCGTGATCGGCGGCGCTTCCGCCTCCGCGGCGCCGCAATCGAGCGCAGCGTCGGCGGGACAAATCCGCGAGGCGCCCGACAGCGGCACAGCGAAGGCGCAGGAGCCGCCGAAGCCGTCGCCGCAGGCGGATGGATCCGCGTCCGCGGCGTCTGATCGCGGCGCCGCTTCGGCGGGACCCGCCGCGCCGGCGGGACGGCCTGAAGATGCGGGACGACACGAAGATGACAGTCGTCCCCTGCGCACGGGAGAGGCCGGCCCGAAATCCACTGAAGACGCGATCCGCGAACGATCGTCTCCGCTCGTGCGGAAGATTGCGAAGGAGCACCGCGTCGACATCTCGCAAATTCACGGCAGCGGCATCGCCGGCCGCGTCACGAAGGACGACATACTCGCATTCATCGCAGGGCAGGAAGGCAGGAAGGCAGAAGGGCAGGAGTTCAAGGCGGGAAGGCAGGAAGGCAGGACGGAAAGGTTGGAAGGCCGGGCGGGAAGGCAGGAAGGCGGGGCGGGAAGGCAGGAAGGTGGGGCGGGAAGGCAGGAAGCCCGCGCGCCGATCGCGCCGGTGCCGCCGGCGCCGATCTTCACGCCGGGTGCGGGCGACGTCGTCGAGAAGATGTCGCCGATGCGCAAGCGGATCGCCGAGCACATGGTCGCGAGCCGGCGCGTGTCGGCGCACGTGCACTCGGTGTTCGAGGTGAACTTTTCGCGCCTCGCGCAGATTCGCGCGGCTCGCAAGGCGGATTTCGAGCGCAGCGGCGCGAAGCTCACCTACATGTCGTTCATCATCAAAGCGGCAGTCGATGCGCTGCGCGCGGTGCCGATCGTCAACGCGTCGGTCGACGGCGACACGATCGTGTATCACCAGGAGATCAACGTCGGCGTCGCCGTCGCGCTCGACTGGGGCCTCATCGTGCCGGTCATCCGCCGCGCCGACGAAAAGAATCTGCTCGGCCTCAGCCGCACCGTCGTCGAGCTGGCGAACCGCGCGCGCGGCAAGCAGCTCAAGCCCGAAGAAGTGCAGGGCGGCACGTTCACGATCACGAACCCCGGCGTCTTCGGCGCGCTGTTCGGCACGCCGATCATCAACCAGCCGCAGGTGGCGATCCTCGGCGTCGGCAACGTCGAAAAGCGCCCGGTCGTGATCGACGATGCGATTGCGATTCGGCCGATGGCGTATCTCACGCTCGGGTACGATCACCGCGTGATCGACGGCGCGGTCGCCGATCACTTCATGTCGCACGTCAAAGAGCAGCTGGAGAACTGGGATCCCAACGCGGTCTGAAAAGGTCGGGCGGGCCGGGCAGGCCGGGCAGGCCGGGCAGGCCGGGCGGGTCGCCGAGGACACAGAGGGCGCTCGGACGCGCGCGCTCGACGTCCGCAGGCTCGGCGTCGTGCCGTACGCGGAGGCGCTCGCGCTGCAGCGGTCGCTCGTCGAGGAGCGGCGCTTCGGCCGCATCGGCGATACGCTGCTGCTGCTCGAGCATCCCCATGTGATCACGCTCGGCGTGCGCGGCGACGGCGGTCGATCGCACATCCTGGCGACCGACGAAGCGCTCACGGCGCGCGGCATCGAAGTGTTCGAGGCGGGCCGCGGCGGCGATGTCACGTATCACGGACCGGGACAGCTCGTCGGCTATCCGATCGTCGATCTCAATCCCGACCGGCGCGACGTGCACCGCTACGTCCGCGATCTCGAGGAGGTCCTCATTCGCACGGCCCGCGACTACGGCATTGCCGCCGAACGCGTCGAGGGGCTGACGGGCGTCTGGGTCGGCCGCGAGAAACTGGCGGCCATCGGCGTCCGCATCGCGCGCTGGGTAACGAGCCACGGGTTCGCCCTCAACGTCAACGCCAACCTCGACTATTTCTCGTTGATCGTCCCCTGCGGCATCGGCGATCGGGGGATCACCTCGCTATCCAGGCTGCTCGGGCGCCCGGTCGAGCTGGACGAAACGGCCGAGCATGTTGCGGGTCATTTCGCCAACGTCTTCGATTTCAGCAGCTTAGCGACTTAGTTCAGACGTGGAATATTCGGCGCTGCCTCGGGGTTTATGTCCGCAACGAGGGACAAACCCATGCAGGATGCAGCAGCACGGTCGGCCCAGGATGAGCTGCTGGCGCGCCTCAAGGCCGGGGACGAGCGCGCGCTGACGGATCTCGCCAACGAATACGGGGTCAAAATTTACCAGCTTGCCTTCAGGTATCTCCGCAACCGCGAGGACGCCGAAGAGGTGACGCAGGACGTGCTCTTCAAGGTCTACCGGAAGATCGACGCCTTCCGCGGCGACGCCGCGCTGTCGTCGTGGATCTACCGGATCACGTTCAACGCCGCGATGTCTCGGCTGCGCACGGCGAAGTATCAGCGCTCGCAGGACGAGGGCGCGCAGCAGGCGGGCGCCGACACCGATGCCGGCCGCGAGCCGTCGCATCGAAGCGACGTTGCCGACTGGAGCGATCTCGCCGACGAGCGGCTCCTGCGCTCGCAGCTGCGCACGCGCGTGTTCCGCGCCATTCTCGCGCTGCCGGCAATCTATCGCGCGCCGGTGATGCTGCGCGATATCCAGGGGATGTCGACCGAGGAGGCGAGCGCGATGTTGCGCGTCAAAGACCAGACGCTGAAGTCGCGCCTGCATCGCGGCCGCCTGATCCTCCGCAAGCAGCTCGCCGACTTCGCCGGCGGCCTCTCGCTGCACCGCCCGGTGTACGGGACGTAACGGGCGCCTGTCGCATCCAGGATCGGATCCAGGATCAGATCCTGGATCGGATCCAGGATCACATCCAGGATCAGATCCTGGATCGGATCCAGGATCACATCCTGGATCAGGGCCCACACGCTTAGACCTGCATCGCGTTCTCCAGGGCGATTCTCTCAACCGCGGAAAGCGAAGGCACGATCACTTCGACGATGCC
>Ga0209474_10005449_pt1 | contig 10844 bp, 8 predicted proteins | sample GraSoiAngelo_145_FD_185902 | JGI IMG/M metagenome (GOLD analysis project Ga0209474, IMG submission 185902) | Grasslands soil microbial communities from the Angelo Coastal Reserve, California, USA - 14_1009_05_20cm (SPAdes) (version 2) | ecosystem: Environmental > Terrestrial > Soil > Grasslands ... | reverse complement strand
GGCGCGGCGCGTGGCCAGGTCGACCACCAGCTCCTCCTTCACGCGGGCGAGCAGCTCGGCGGCCGCGGTGGGAGTGGGAGCGCGCACGTCGGCGGCGAAATCCGCGATGGTGAAGTCGACCTCGTGGCCAACGGCGCTCACCGTCGGAACGGGACACGCCGCCAGCGCTCGCGCGACGACTTCCTCGTTGAACGGCCACAAGTCTTCCAGGCTGCCGCCTCCGCGCGCGACGACGAGCACGTCGATTCCCGGCGCGGAGGCTCCGCGCGCGATCGCTCGCGCAATCTCCTGCGCGGCGCCGTCCCCCTGCACGCGCGCGGGCACGATCAGCACCGGCAGGTTGGGAAACCGGCGGTGCAGCACGCGCAGGAAATCGTGCACGGCCGCTCCCGCGGGGCTCGTCACGACCGCGATGCGGCGCGCCAGGAACGGAAGGCGCCGCTTGCGCGCCACATCGAAGAGGCCTTCCGCATCGAGACGCGCCTTCAGCTGCTCGAAGGCGACCTGCAGCGCGCCCGCTCCTAACGGCTCGATCGAATCGCAGACGAGCTGGTATTGCCCCTGCGGCTCGTAAAGCGACATCCGTCCGCGCACCAGCACGGACAACCCGTTCTGCACGGCGAAGCGCAGGCGCCGCGCCTCGCGAGCAAAGAGGACGGCGCCGATGCAGGCGTCCGCGTCTTTCAAGGTGAAGTAGAGATGCCCGCTCGAAGGACGGCGCAGGTTCGAGACCTCGCCGCGCACGTGCAACGCTGGAAACCGCCCCTCGAGAATGCCTTTCACTTCCCGCGTCAGCTCACCGACCGTGTAGATGCGCGGCTGCGCCACCGCGACCGGCGCACGCGGACGCGGCGCGAACAGGTCGAACTGGCCCGGTGCGCGCTCCGCGCCCGCCGCAGGCCGCGCCGGCTCTGGCACCGTCTGGGGAACTCGCGGCGGAAGGCGCTCCGGCATCAATCTTCCTCGCCTCGCTTCCCATCCAGACGCTCGAGCCAGCGGCGCGCCTTCAGGGCAGTCGCATCGTTCGCGGGAAGCAGCTCGACGACCGAGCGAAATGCCTCGCGCGCAGCCTCTTCATCGATGTCCTTGGCGACGTACCCGCGCAAGTACGCATCGCTCGCTTCCGCCGCGACGCTCTGCCACTGCTCGCGACCGGCCGGCTCTGGTGAGCCGCCGACGCTCGGGCGCGAGCGGGACGCCACGGACGCCCACCCGTGGGTGGCGTTGTGCGTCGCCGGATCGCTGCCGGTGCGCCGTCGCGCCGTCGCACGGTGCACTTCGAGACGTGCTGGTCCAGCAACATCGGCACGTGATGCCGTAGGAGGTACCACGGGCAGCGGCGAAAGAGCGGCGCGGTCTCGCTCACGTGCGTCCGCAGGTGCGCTCGGCACCGGCGCTGCTGGAGAGTGGTGGTCTGCCGCGACGGCCGCTTCCGCAGCGGAAGCAACCTTTTCTGGCGGCGCTTCGGCGAGCGGCGGGCGATGAGCCGTGGAACGTGCGTCGGCGCTTCTCCGACCGACCCAGTGCTTCCCGCCCCACGAGCCAAGGACCGCCACCGCGAGCAGCGGCACTCCGATCGCTGCCGCGATCCGGCCGCGAGACGACCGCGCACCACAGGCGCCGATCGTGCCTCGCACCGCGACGCTGCTGCGCGCGACGAATCCCCCTGCTTCGACGAACTGGACGACCGAATCGCCGAGCGCGATTTCGTCACCATCCTGCAAACGCGCCACACGGACGCTTCGCCCATTGATCCGCGTCCCGTTCCCAGAGGCGCGGTCGACCACGACATAACCGTTCGCGACCCGCCGCAGCACGGCGTGGCGACGTGAAACCGAGATGTCGGGGAGAACGACGTCGTTCGCGCGGGCCCGTCCGATGGTCGTCTCGTCGTCGCCGAGCGCAACCGCGCTTCCGGCCACCGCGCCGTTCACGACGACGAGCCGCGCCGGTCCGAGCGCTCCGGTCGCCTCATTCGCTTCGCCGATGACGGTCGATTCAGCCATCGGTGCGGCGTACGATGGTACCCGCCTGGAAGATGTCCTCATCGTGCCTCAGCGTAGCCGAAAACCCCGACAGCCGGGTCGGCTCCGTCATCCGCAGAGACGAGGCTTTCCTGTGCCTTCTTGCGGCATCCGCTCGGATCTTCGCCCGGAAAATGGAGCAACGCCTCCCGGTACGTCGCCTGCGCCCTGGCGTCCTCTCCGTACCGTTCGAACCGCCTCGCCGCGAACAACAGCCTTCTGCAGTCCGTTTCCAGCTCACGCTGGGCCCACTGCACGATCCGCCACAACTCCGCCTCGGCGTTCGCCGGCAACAGTCCCCGCGCGGAAGCAGCCGCAGCGTCGAATGCGCGCCAGGCGTCGTACAGGTTGCGAGGAGCGATACGGCGCTCGTCCAGCTTGCGTCGCCCTCGCTCGTACGCCTCGCGCGCGGCGCGCACATCTGCGGTCGCCGCGGAGAACAGCTCGTTCGCCGCTCGTATGAACGGCGGTGGCGACGCTGGCCCCGGATCGACAGCCGCATCCGCGAGAAACCCGGCGGGCGCGCTCGCCGTTGCTCGCACCGTCGATTCCAGCGCGAACATGACCGCGGCCACGGACACAGCCCCCGCGAGAGCCGTTGCTCGCGCCCATACCGGCCACGCGCGGAACACCTGAGCGGCAAATCGAGCGGGCATACCGCCGGCGAACCCCGCCCGCCCGGATCCGCAGGAAAATTCGAAGATGGTGCTGCCGACGCGAATGCGGTCGCCGTCGTGCAACCTCGTCCTGCCGAGGGCCGGTCGGCCGTTCACATGCGTGCCGTTGCACGATGTATCGTCGACGAGCGCATAGCCGGCCTCGGCCGCGCGGATACGCGCGTGGCTGCGGGACGCGCGGACGTCGTGCACGACGAGGTCGTTTTCGGGAGCGCGACCGATCGTCACTTCTTGCGCGTCGAACCGGAACCTCTGCCCGCGGTCGCGCCGCTCCGCCATCGTGAGCTCGAACGGCATCAGAAGCTTCCGCCCAGATAGACTTCCCAGACGATGGGCCCGAAGAGCATCAGGAAGATCGTAGGAAAGATGCAGCCGATGAGCGGCAGCAGCAGCTTCACCGGCGCTTCTCCCGCCAGCTTCTCCGCTCGCTGCGTGCGCTCGATGCGAAGCTGCGTCGCCAGCACGCGGAGCACCTTGCCCAGCGGAGTGCCCATCCGATCGGCTTGCACCAGCGCATGCGCGAAGCTGGTCAGGGCTGGCATCGCGACGCGGGACGCGAGGTTGCGCAGCGCCTCCTCCCGCCTCGTACCCAGCCGAAGCTCTCGTACCGTGATCGACAGCTCGTCGGCGAGCGGTCCAGCGCGCCCTTTGACCACCACCTTTTCAAGCGCCGCCGCGAAATCCAGGCCAGCCTCGACGGACAACGTGAGAAGGTCCAGGTCGTACGGCAAGGCGCGCGCGATCGCGCTGCGCCGGGCTTTCACACGATCGTGCAGCCACAGCAGCGGATAACACCCTCCGAAGACGGCTGCGGCAGGCGCGAGCATCGGCATCGCCCGCAGTGCCAACGCCGCGCCCATCCCAAGGACAAGGAAGACGCCGGCGAAGAGGAGAACGCACGCGAGGAGCTCGTCGGAGGTGACAGAAGCGGGATCGCCTGCGTGGCGCAGCGATGCCGAAAGGCGAGCGCGCCACGCCGCAGGCACCACGCGCCGGCCCAGCGGCGCGACGGACGCGACGACGTCGCGCCGAAAAACGCGAAGAACGGCCGATCGACGTCCGCCGCTGGACCGGCGCTCCTCCGCGGTGATGGCGCGCCATACCGTCGCGGCAGCCATGTATCCGCCGCGCGCCAGGGCGGCCGCGGCCAACGCCGCCAGCAGCGCCACGGCGATCGCCGTCAACTCTCGCAACGCATCGGCAAGCATCTCATCGCCCCTAGACGTCGATGTTGACGATGCGCCGGATGAGCACGAACCCGATCGCTTCCAGCAACACGATCGCCCCGACGAGCACATAGCCGTAGGCGTGCTCGAACATCGGCCGCATCAGATCGGGGCGATACCAGTCGAGGAACAAACCGACCCACAGCGGCAGCGTGGCGACGATCATCCCCTGCAGCTTTCCCTGGCTGGTGAGCGCGCGAATCTTCCCTTCCAGGCGGAACCGCTCGCGGATCGTGTCTGAAATCGTCTCGAACATGTCCGGCAGGTTTCCTCCGAGCTGGCGCGCGATGTTCGTGGACGTCGCCACGAGTTCCAGGTCCTCGCTCCCGACTCTTCGCGCCATCGCGACCAGCGCCTCTTCCGAAGAGACTCCCAGCTTCACTTCCCTCGTATACAGACCGAGCTCCTGCCCGAGCGGCGCACTCGACTCGCGCGCGACCTGCTCCGACGCCTGCTGGAACGTGAGACCCGCCCGCATCGCGTTCGCCATCTGCTGAAGTGCGTCGGTGAGCTGCGCGTCGAACGACGAGCGGCGTCGCCGGCGATACACCCGCACGGCGATGGCCGGCGCGAAGAAGCCCGTTCCACCCGCGACGGTACCGAGCAGCGGACCGCCGATCCAGCAGCCCGCCGCCGCGAGCAGAAGCAGCGCCGCCGCGTTCATGACGACGAGCTGCCGCGGATCGAGAAACAGAAACATGTCCGAAAACGCGCGCAGCGAGGTCGTCACGTAACGCGCCTGGTACTGGACGAACGCGCGCCGCAGCAGCTCGACCACGGCGATGACGAAAAAGGTCACGCCACCACCGGTCAACAGAGCGGAAGCCACGCCGAGCATCGCTACTCTCCCCTCGCCGCGACGCCGCGCGGTCCACGGATGATCTGGATCGTCCGGTACCTCTTCTCCTGCAGCTCCCGCGCACGCTCTCCCGTGAGGAGCTGCCTTTGATCGACGATGACTCGCTCGTCGTGATGCCCCATGTCCTCGGGGTTGCGCAGCGAGAGCGTCAGCGTGCCGGTCTCCTGCGCGAGCGTGAGGATCTCGGCCTCTTCCGGCAGCACCAGGAGAGTCACGCTCGTGTAGCGCCGATCCTCGTCCGCGACGTGGCTCGTCGCCGCGTTGACGTGCCCGGTCGCCAGGACGACCACGTTCTGCAGCAACGTGACCGTCTTCAGCTGCTGCGTCTGCGCGTCGCGGAAGGAGCCGAGCACGTCGACGTGATCGTTCGGCCGCACCCAAAGACCGACCGCATTCCGCTCCTGCACATCGATCGTTACTGCCCGGCCTTTCGCGTTGATCATCGTCGAGAAGTCCACCTCGCGCGCTCCTTCGAGGTGCGAGAGCAGGATCGGATCGCCTGCCTTCAGCGGGACCAGCACGCGCTGCCCGACCGGATCGTTCTTGACGGACCCGTCCTCCTCCACCTTCATGTACGAATCCGTGACGAACCTCCTGGGCAGCTCGCGGACCGCGACCATGTCCCGGGCAAGCTCGGTTCCTTCGGAGACGTCCCGTGACGCGCAAAGCACTCGCGCCGTCTTCCACTCGTCGCGCAGGCGATTCTGCTGAGCTCTGATCGCCGCGTACGCCGCCGCGCCGGCCAGCAATCCGAACGCCATCGCGATGAGCAGCGACGCCTTGCCCAACGGCACGCGCCCTCCCGGAATCGACCGGCGCGAATCGTACGCAGCGACCGCCACGCTCGCGTCGGCCAGTTGCCCGACGCGCGCCGGCGCTGACAATTCGGGCTACTTCGGCGGAATCGTGCCTTGGTCCGACGGCAGCGGCACCGTGCGCAAAGCCGAATCGGCTGCCGCGCGTGGGCCCTGCTGATCGGGGAAGGCGCGCAGCAACTCCTTACGCGTCTCGATCGCTTCCGCCACGTTCCCGCCGGCGGCGAGGCATTCCACCGCGTGCGCCATGTCCCACGCCGCCCGGGCAGGCGTCGCTTCGGTGCGTAGCGCAGCCGCCTGTTTGTACAGCGCGGCCGCGCGCGCGTAGTCGCCAGCCCGCCGCGCGGCGCTCGCGTCGTCCTCGATCTGATCCGCAGTCCGGGCAGCGGCGTCCGACTTCGCCTGCGCCGGCGCTTTCATCGTCGCGACGCCTCCCACGACGGCTCCGGTCGTTGCAGCCGAAGGAACTTCAGCCGGGAGAGGCGCTCTCGCGTCCGCGACGGTGCGAGTATCTTCCGAAGCGGACGGTGCACGCTGCGCAACCTTCGGCGCAACAGCGGAGGGCGGTGGCTGGTTCGACGGTGCGGCATCGCGTTGCGCAATCTTCGCCGCAACCCCCGAGTGCGGCGGTTGGTTCGACGGCGCGGCATCACGCTCTGCAACCTTCGCCGCAACAGCCGATGGCGGTTGGCTCGACGGCGCGGCATCACGCTGCGCAACTTTCGCCTCCGCCTCGTCCGCGCGCTGCGCCTCTTTCTTGCGAACGCGCTGCACCTCGTTCGCGTTCGCCGCCGGTTCTTGCGGCGTAGCCGCTCTGGCGAGCTTATTCGGCGCGGTGTCTTTCTGCGCGGCGGCCGCCGGGGGCGGGGACGGCTGTGGCTGCAGCGCGCGCGTACCGGCAGCAGCGGGTTCGTCCGCACCGCGCTGCTCGCGCTTGGTGAGCGCGTCGTCTACCGCCTGCGGAACGGGCAGCGCAGGGGCGCGAATCGTGATCGGCGCCACGTCGTGCTCGACCCGGTTCGCCTGCTGCTGCCGCGTCACCGAGACGGACACCGCGATCGCGAGCGCGGCGGCTGCGGCCGTCGATCCGATGATCGTCGAGGGCCGTCGCCACCAGGGCGCCTGCCGCGCATTTCCGCGCACCCGCGCATGCGGATCCAACCGCGCGGCCTGCAACCCGAGCGGCTTCACGGTCGCCGCGACTTCCACGACCGGCCCGGGCGTCCCATCCGCCTGCATCCCCGCTTCGGCGCCCGCGGCTCGCACGATCGGTTCGTCGAAATTCGCGGAGGGCTCCTCCAACTCGCGCAGCGGCGCGGCCAGCCGTCGCGACAGATCGATCTGCGCCTTCTCCGCTCGGCACGGCGCGCATGCCGCCACGTGCGCCTCTACCTCCGCGGCGCGGGCCGGCTCGAGCTCGCCGTATGCGAGATCGAGGAGGAGATCCTGGGACTCGGCGCAGTTCATGCTCTCCCCAGCCGTATCGAAGGCACGCCCTCCGACTCGGCGTCATTCGCGGTGACTCCTTCTTCCGCGAGCGCCTTGCGCAAACCCAGCAGCGCATACCGCATGCGGCTCTTCACGGTGTTCTCGTTGATCCCTACCAGCTCCGCGATCTCCTTGAACGGAATGCCCGCCTGCTCCCGCAGCACGAACACTTCGCGCTGCTCCGTCGGCAGCGACAGAAGCGCGCGCTGCAGGATGGGCCTGAGCTCCGCGCTCGCCGCCGACCGGTCCGGCGAGGGATCGTCCGACGCCACACCGTCCACCAGCGGACGTCCTTCCTCGCCGTCCTCAGCGTCCAGCGATTCCGCGCGCCGGAAGCGATCGCGTCGCGCCGCATCGACGCACAGGTTGCGGGCGATGGTGTACAGCCACGTCTGGAACCGCGCCCGATGCTGCCAGGCCGCCGATCCCTTCACGATGCGCAGGAACGTTTCCTGCGCCAGGTCCTCCGCTCTGGCGCGATCTCCCAGCATGCGCACGAAGAAGGTGTAGAGGGGCCGCCGGTGCCGCCGCAGCAGGCCCTCGAAGGCCGTGGCGTCACCCTGCTGGAACTCGGCCAGCAGCTCCTCGTCTGTCTTCTCTCGCTCCATTCAACGCGCCGCGCGCGGAAAGGATCTTACTGCACAACGCGCCAGCGGCCGCGGCATTGCACGGTGCGACATCCGCGAAGCGTGGAAGCAAACACCGCGTTACGGCTTCATGCGCCCGCCACAACCCTTTCGCGGCTGACGCCGTGGTGGTTGCGCGCGGGGCGAAGGCCGGTGGCGGTGCGCGGCAGCTTCAGCTCGGTGATCGCGCCCTTCGCGCCGCGCATGCAATGGATGAGGAGCCGCACGGCACGGTGGTCGAAATAGCCGGCGCGCGCCTCGTCGCAGAGCTGGTCGGCTGCGCCGCGCGCGTTGAACGGGTGCTGCCGGAAGGGCCTGGGCGCAACCAGCGCCGCGAAAGCGCTCGCGACCGAGACGAGGTCGAGGCCGCGCAGCGGCGGCTTCCCTTCGACGCGCGGATAGCCGAATCCGGCGCGCGTGTGATGCAGCAGAGCGAAGTGCACCGCCGGCGCATCGCCGATCGCTCGTGCGAGGAGCAGCGCGCCGATGATGGGATGGTCCTCGAGGCCGAGAGCGTCGTTCGGCGTCAGATGGTCGCTCTTGTGGCGGAGCTTGGGCGCCGCGTAGCGCATCCCGATGTCGTGCACCAGGGCGCCGCCGACGAGGCGTGTCAGGCCGGGAGCTTCGCCGAGCGCCGCGCGGAAGAGGCGCGCTGACACAACGGCGGCCCAGACGGCGTGCTGGAACCGCGGCGCGTCCTGCTCCTTGAGCACGTTCAGCTCTTCCCACACCGCATCCGGGAACCGGACTTCGCATAGCGCGTCGGCGATCTGGGCGCGCGCGTCCGGCGGGCCAGCGAGGTGCTGCAGCGGCGCCGCGTCGAACGCCTCCAGCACGCTGTCGGAGACGTTCGTCTCGTGCAGCGCCCGCGCCTTCGGGTCGCGGGGCGCGCGCGCCGCCACTTCCTTCAGGTACGCGAGATCGACGATCTCCCCTCTCGAGGCGACCAGCTTTCCGTCCGCCGCGACCAGGTCGCGGGTGAGAACGGTGCCGGCCAGGGCGAAGTCGCTCACGCTGACGCCCTCCTGTACAGGAGGACGGTAAGTGCCACCCCCGGGTATGGGACAAGTCGCCGAAGTGGGAAACGGTCGGGGGCCGTCCGACCCGAACGGAGATCGCGATGGATCGGCCGCTTAGGCCGGGTCGTCGGCCGGCTCGGCGGATGCGTCCGGATCGGCCGCCGTTTCGTCGGTCAGGGGCTGCTCCTCGCCGGTGATCTGCGCCTCCGCCGCCATGCGGCTCTCGCGGATCTCGGCTGCGAGCTCTTCCAGATCGATCGCCTGCCTCCGATTCAACACGCGGACGAGACACGCCAGCATGCGCTGCGCTGCCGCCGCGTCTGCCGGGTCGAGGCCGAGGGAGGCCAACGTCCCCAGATCGGCGGGCGACAGCGGCATCGTCGAAGACAGAGCCTCCCCGAACCACGCTCCGGACTGCGCGTCCGGCTCCGCGGGCGCCGTCCATCCTTCGCCGGGCTCGGACTCCTGCTGCTCTCCATAACCGGACTGTTCTTCGCCGTACGCGGACGCAGCGTCACCGTAAGCCGGCTGCTCTTCGTACCCTTCCTGCTGCTGGCCTTCCGGGGCAGCGTCGTCGCCGCCGTATTCCGGCGCGGTTTCCTCCGTCTGCCGCCTATCGCGGAGCAGCCAGCCGTACCGCTGCGTCGCGGGACGTTCTTCTTCGTCCGCGAAGCGTTCCGCCTCGCCGCCGTCCTGGGTATCGATATCGAAGGACTCTTCAGCGTCCTCGTCGCCTTGCGGTTCCTCGGCAGGACTGCTCATCGAGAAGCCCGCTCCTTCGTCCGCAGGCGGCGGCACGGTGGAGTCGTCGGACCAGCCTTCCAAATCGATCGAGACGTCGTGCACGGGAGCAGGTGAATCGTCGAGTGGCGCTGGTGAGTCGTCGGGTGGCGCCAGCAGAGAATCCGAAGACTCCGCGTCGCGCGCGGCTTGCTCTTCGTCCGGGATCGCAAGCTCGTCCGATGCGTCGGAAGGTTGCTCCTCTTCCGCTGCCGCCTCGATCGCAGCCGCCGCGGCTTGCCATTCGGGATCCAAGCGCGCTCCGTCCTGTGACTCGGGCTCGGCCGGCGTGCTGTCGGCAGCGTCGACGGCCGCTTCCAGGTCCGAACCTTCGCTGCCCTGCGCGGCGCCGCCGCCTGCGGCCGCAAGAGGATCGGAGATGTCGCTCCAGGCTTCGGGTGCGTCGAGCGAGCTCGCACCGTCGATCGGCACCGGTGCGCCGTCGGCGGAGTTCGCCGTGTCGACCGAAACAGGCGCGTCGTCGCTGGGGTGCTCCAGCACGTCGGCGGTCCCCATGATTGCATCGATCGGAAGCTCGTCCGGTCCTTGAGCGCTGGCCGGCGCCACCGTCGGCTCGCCCCAATCGTTCGCCGGCGCGCCTGGAGCGGCTGGCCATCCGGGATCGGGGCCCTGCTGAGCCTCGGTCCAGCCCGATTCGGGCGGCGCCGCCGGAACCACCGGATTCGCCGTCTCCAGCGTGAGGCCCTCCTGTTGCGTTCCCTCCGCCCACCCCTGCAACGCGGACGGATCCTCGAGCGGAACCGGTTCGTCACTCGATCCGGTCGCGTCGGGTGCGGCAACAGCGTCCGCTGTTTCGATGCTCGTCTCGCCCTGCGTGTGCGCCGCGATCGGCTCCAGGCCGTCCATTGGCGCATCGGCGGGCAGGTCGTCGCCTTCGAGCGCGAGTGCCTCCACGTCCGCGGCGCCCTGATCCGCTTCGGGCGCGGCGGACGATTGCTCCGACGGCGGCTGCGGTGGCGGCGGAGGAGCGGGAGGTTTCGCAACTGCCATTGCCGGCGGCTTCACTCCGTCGACGAACGGGCGCATGCCCGGGGCAGTAGGCGTCCGAGGCTCTTCCGCCGGCTTTTCGGGCGCGTAGTACTGCTGGATGAACGCCAGCACTTCGCTGTCGCCGGCGAGCATCGGCTTGATGCGCTTACCGGTGTGGAACGCGAGCTGGTCCACCGCGGAAAGGTCGGTCGGATCGCTCATCGCGATGGTGATCACTTCGCTGCGGCCGGCGCCGGTGACCTCGTAGGCGAAGACGTGCAGGCGCTCCGCCACGGACCTGGAGACCTTCTTCACCGCTCCGGGCTCGATCTTCACTTCC
>Ga0209474_10005446_pt1 | contig 10849 bp, 7 predicted proteins | sample GraSoiAngelo_145_FD_185902 | JGI IMG/M metagenome (GOLD analysis project Ga0209474, IMG submission 185902) | Grasslands soil microbial communities from the Angelo Coastal Reserve, California, USA - 14_1009_05_20cm (SPAdes) (version 2) | ecosystem: Environmental > Terrestrial > Soil > Grasslands ... | reverse complement strand
AATCGCCCGCGGTGATCAATTTGCGGAATCGCGCCGAGCCCGTGACGTTGGTGCGCTCGCCGATATTCACGAACGGGATCGCCGGCGTCAGTTCGAACGGCTCCAGCCCCGACAGCCGCAGCCGCGGTTCGATCACGGGAATGGTGCGCGGCTTGTGCGGCGCGACGGCGGCGGCGATCGCCGCGATATGGTCGGGCGTGGTGCCGCAGCAGCCGCCGACGATGTTGACGAGGCCGTCTCTGGCGAACTCGCCGATCAGCCGCGCCATATATTCCGGGGTCTCGTCATACTGGCCAAACTCATTGGGCAACCCGGCGTTGGGATAGGCGCAGACCAGTGCGTCGGCGACGCGGCCGATGTCGGCGATGTGGGCGCGGAGATCTTCAGCGCCGAGCGCGCAGTTGAAGCCGATCGTGATCGGTTTCGCATGCCGCACCGAATTCCAGAACGCCCCCGGCAATTGTCCCGACAACAGCCGGCCGGATTTGTCGGTGATGGTGCCGGAGATCATTACGGGCACGTCGATGCCCCGCGCCTCGCAGATTTCGGAGATGGCGTACAGCGCGGCCTTGGCGTTGAGCGTGTCAAAAATGGTCTCGACCAGAAGCAGATCGGCGCCGCCGTCCAGGAGGCCGTTGACCTGTTCGCCGTAGGCCTTGCGCAGGTCGTCGAAGGTCACCGCGCGGTAGCCCGGGTTCGACACGTCAGGCGAGATCGACGCGGTGCGGTTGGTCGGTCCGATAGCGCCGGCGACAAAGCGCGGCTTGCCGTCCTCAGTGGTGACGCGCGCGGCGGCGGCGCGCGCGAGCCTGGCGCCCTCGCGATTGAGCTCGTAGGCGAGGTCCGACATGTCGTAGTCGGCCTGCGCGATCGAGGTCGAGGAAAACGTGTTGGTGGCGACGATGTCGGCGCCGGCGCGCAAATAGTCGGCGTGGATGTCCTCGATCGCGTTCGGCTGCGTCAGGATCAGCAGATCGTTGTTGCCCCTGACGTCGCGATGGAAATCTTTGAAGCGCCGGCCGCGAAACGCGGCCTCGTCGTATTCGAGGCCCTGGATCATGGTGCCCATGGCGCCGTCGAGCACCAGGATGCGCTCGCGGGCGGCTGCCAGCAGCGCGGTTCGTCTGGCGGAAACAGGCACTTTCATCAGGCGGCCTTCTGCGCGCTCTTGGGGCGAATGCCGAGCAGATGACTGATCGCAAATACGAGGTCCGCGCGGTTCATGGTGTAGAAATGGAAGGTATCGACGCCATGCTTGGCGAGTTTTTGCACCTGGCCGGCGGCAACGGCCGCCGCCACCAGCTTGCGGGTCTCGGCGTCGTCGTCGAGGCCTTCGAATTTTTGCGCCAGCCAATCCGGCATGCTGGCGCCGGCGCGCTTGGCGAAGTTCGCGGCCTGCTTGAAATTCTGCACCGGCAGAATCCCCGGCACGATCGGGATTTCGATGCCGCGGGCACGAACGCGGTCGAGGTAACGGAAATAGAGATCGTTATCGAAGAAGAACTGCGTGATGGCGCGCCCAGCACCGGCATCGACCTTGGCCTTGAGCATGTCGATGTCGGCATCGAAGCTCGCGCTTTCCGGATGCCGTTCCGGATAGGCCGACACCGTGACTTCGATATCGCTGTGCGCCTGCTTGATCGAGGCGACCAGATCGGCCGAGCTGCGATAGCCTTGCGCATGCGGTGTATAGGCGCTGCCGATGCCGCCGGCGGGATCGCCGCGCAGCGCCACGATGTGGCGGACGCCGACCTCGTGGTAGCGCGCCACCACGTCATCGACGTCGGCGCGGGGCGCATCGACACAGGTCAGGTGCGCGGCCGGGGTCAGGCTGGTCTCGGTCAGGATGCGGGCGATGGTGGAATGGGTGCGCTCGCGGGTCGAGCCTCCGGCGCCATAGGTCACCGACACGAAGTTCGGGGCAAGCGGCGCGAGCCGGTTGATCGTGTCCCACAGATTGCGTTCCATCTCCTCGGTCTTCGGCGGGAAGAACTCGAAGGAGATCGCGGGAGTTTTGGGCGCGCGGTGCCCGTCGGGCGAGGGCGAGGCAACTTCAGTCATGGCACCACAGACTCCACGCACGGTTCGCTCAAGGTCAGGCTTGGCCCTGGAAGCGCTAAAATAGGTCAAACGGGGTCCCGACAACAGCCCATCAATGGTGGGATATGGCCCAATACTTACGTGAAGTGCCGTATTTTCGACCAAATATCGATCTGGTGGGCAACGGCTTCGCATGTCCTTCGATCTTTCGAAAGTCCAATTATTTAAGGGAAAACGGCTCATTCATTGATGAATATGCCGAGTGTCATAATCGGTGGGCAGAGCGAGATCATTGACATCTGTCTTACATATGTCCCACTTGTCCGGGTTGAGCGCCATCGGTTCCGGCCCTCGCCGCGCCTCTGCTCTGCGCGGCCGGGTCTTTGTGGGGCGGATGTCGCGCATTAGCTTGGCTCCCATGATTCCGCTTTCCGTCCTCGACCTCTCTGTCGTCACGTCAGGCACCAAGCCCGCCGCGGCGCTGCGCAACAGCATCGACCTGGCGCGGCATGTCGATGCGCTCGGCTATGTCCGTTACTGGCTCGCCGAGCACCATAATCTCGCGTCGGTGGCAAGCCCCGCGCCAGACCTGATGATCGGGCAGATCGCCGCGGTGACGAACAACATCCGCGTCGGCTCCGGCGGGGTGATGCTGCCGAACCACGCGCCGCTGGTGGTCGCCGAGCGCTTCAAGATGCTGGAGGCATTGTTTCCCGGCCGGATCGATCTTGGCCTCGGCCGCGCCCCGGGCACCGACGGCGCCACCGCCCATGCGCTGCGCAGCCGGCTCGACGTCAGAGGGGGCGACGATTTCCTCGAGCGGCTGCATGAGTTGACGCTGTGGGAGACCCGCGATTTTCCGCCCGGCCATCCTTACAACAACGTGGTGGCGATGCCTGACGATACGCCGCTGCCGCCGATCTGGCTGCTTGGCTCCAGCGACTACAGCTCGGAGCTCGCCGCGCAAGTCGGAATGGGCTTTGCGTTTGCGCATCATTTTGCGGCGTTTGACGCGGTTGAAGCGATGATCAACTACCGCAACCACTTCAAGCCGTCGGGCTGGCGCGCGACGCCGCATGGCATCCTGGCTGTGGCTGCCGTTGCCGCCGAGACCGATGCCGAGGCCGAAAGGCTCGCCTCATCGATGGATCTCAATCGCCTGCGCCGCGACCGCGGGCAATATCTGCCGCTGCCGAGCGTCGAGGAGGCGCTGGCCTATCCCTACACCGACGCCGAGCGCGCCTCGATCGCGCGCAACCGCTCGCGGCTGTTCGTCGGCAGCCCCGCAACCGTGATGGCGAAGCTGCAGCCGATGATGACGGCAAGCCAGCCGGACGAGCTGATGATCATCACGGCCGTGTACGATCACGACGCGCGCAAGAAGTCCTATCATCTGCTCGCGGACGCGTTCGGGCTGGGGAAGAAAGTGGCGGCGTGACGGCTCGCCGTCCTTCCGGGGCGACGCCATCCCGGAATGACGGGTTAATCCGGCTTCTCGCTAAACGTGGCGCGGAAGGGATGGCCGGGATAGACCCCGACGATGCGGAATTCGCGCGAGAAGAATTTGAGCTCCTCCAGCGCAAACGCAAGGCCGCGGTCGTCGGGATGGCCGTCGACGTCGGCGTAAAATTGCGTAGCGAAGAAATTGCCGTCGACCATGTAGCTCTCGAGCTTGGTCATGTTGACGCCGTTGGTGGCGAAGCCGCCGAGCGCCTTGTAAAGCGCGGCGGGCAGGTTGCGCACCCGGAAAACAAAAGTCGTGACCAGCGGTCCCGATCCCTGCTTCGCCCATTCGGCCTCGCGCGCCAGTAGCACAAAGCGCGTGGTGTTGTGGGTCTCGTCCTCGACGTCCTCGGCCAAAATATCGAGGCCGTAGATGTTTGCGGCGAGCTTCGAGGCGATCGCCGCCGCACTCGTGTCGCCGCGTTCGGCGATATCACGCGCGCTGCCGGCGGTGTCGGCCGCCACGATCGGCTTGACGCCGAGCTTGCGAATGATGCGGCGGCATTGCCCGAGCGCGTGGACGTGGCTCTCCACCGTCTTGATGCCGGCAAGCTTGGCGCCGCGCGGCGCCATCAATTGGTGGCGGATCGGCAGGAACCACTCGCCGACGATGAACAGGCCCGATTGCGGCAAGAGATGGTGGATGTCGGCAACGCGGCCCGCCACCGAGTTCTCAATCGGGATCATGCCGAGGCTGGCCTCGCCGGTGGCAATCGCGGCGAGCGCGTCCTCAAAGGTTGGGCAGGGCAACGGCTCGGCGTCGGGATACGCTTCCACGATCGCGATATGGGAATTCGCGCCGGGCTCGCCCTGGAAGGCGATTTTCAGCTTCTTGGTCGTCTTGATCATGGCGCGCCTTGTATCAGCCGCTCAGCGTTTTGAAAGGATTTTCCGGGTCGTTTCGAGGTCGGCCGGGGTATCGACCCCGCGCGGCACGGTGTCCACAATGGTGACGTCGATGCGCATGCCAGCTTCCATCGCGCGGAGCTGCTCGAGTTTTTCCTGCCGCTCCAGCGGCGAGGGGGCCAAGCCTACGAACCGCTCCAGTGCCGCGCGGCGATAGGCATAGAGGCCGATATGATGGTAACGCGGCCCGTCTCCCCAAGGGGCGGTGGCGCGGGTGAAGTACAGCGCGCGCAGCCGCCGCTCGCCGATCGGCGAGCCGACCGCCTTCACCACGTTCGGGTTCAAGCTCTCTTCCTCGGTATGGATCTCCGCGGCAAGCGTCGCGATGTCGACTTCCGGATCGAAAAGCGGCGGCAGCACGTCGCGGATATTGCCGGGCGCAATGGTCGGAAAATCGCCCTGCAGATTGACCACGATCTCGGCCTCACGTTTCGGGTCGAGCTTCTCGAGAGCCTCGTAAATCCGGTCCGAGCCGGACGGGTGATCGGCGCGCGTCATCACCGCTTCGCCGCCATGGGATGTCACGACGGCGGCGATCTCAGGCGTGTCAGTCGCGACCACCACGCGGCCGATTTGGGCGGCCTCGGCGGCGCGCAGCACATGCACGATCATCGGCAGCCCGGCTAAATCCAGAAGCGGCTTGTCCGGCAGGCGGGTCGAGGTCATGCGGGCTGGAATCAGCACCAAAGTGCGGGTTTTGCTCATCGGAGGTCTGGTCGGAGATTGTTCGACAACGGGCTGGAAATAATGGGGATCGGGTGAAAGTCGGCGCGTTTATACGGGTTGCCAGAGCACGGGCAAACCGATATCTCAACCTGGCTCGGGTGCGGCGCGAAAAGCCGATTCCCGAGGCTCTTCCCGCGGGCCGCTTCCTCCGGCCAAATCGACCTTTTACGGCCTGGAGCCTGATCCGAAATGGACTCCTTCGAACTCAATAAAATCCTCGGCGCGATTCTCGGCACCTGCCTTGTTCTCCTGGTCACGAGCTTCACCGCCGGTGCGATCTTTACGCCCGTGATGCCGCAAAAGCCGGGTCTCGAAATTGCCGTGAAGGAAGAGACGGCGGGCGGTGCCGCCAAGGAAGCCGCGCCGCCATCCGAGCCGATCGAGAAGCTGCTGCAGACGGCTTCCGTTGAAAAGGGCGAGGCCGCGGCGAAGAAGTGCCAGGCGTGCCACACCTTTGAAAAGAACGGTCCCAACCGCGTCGGCCCGAATCTTTATGGCGTCGTCGGCGACAAGAAGGGTGAGGGCCGCGGCTTCAATTTCTCCGCTGCCATGAAGGCCAAGGGCGGCACCTGGACCGATCAAGACCTCAACCAGTTCATCGCCAATCCCAAGGCCTTCGTTCCGGGCACCGCGATGGGCTTTGCCGGCATCACAAAGGACAGCGAGCGCGCCGACGTGATCGCCTATCTGCACAAACTGGCGGATAGCCCGGTTCCGCTGCCGACCGCGGCGAAATAGTCGCGGCCCCGGACAAATTCTCTGTGGGCGGCCAGGCAATGCCTGGCCGTTTTCGCATCAGGCGTAGGGCTCGCGGTCTTGTTATCGGGACCTTTCGCCGCATCGGGGCTAGTATCATGAGGAAAAAGCAACATAATTTGCCGAGCCGTTGCCTTATATTGGGTTCCAAACTCCGCTAGCCCCCACAGCAACAGGATTCTCCCTTTGGCGATTACCCGACGAAACCTTCTGCAAAGCGGCGCCTTGGCCGCGATGGCCCCGGCTCTTGGTGGTATGGCAGGTGTTGCCGCGATGGCTCCGGCTCATGCCCAGTCCGAGCCGGCTTGGCGGCACGCGCTGTCGCTGTTTGGCGACATCAAATATCCCGCCGATTTCAAGCGCTTCGATTACGTCAATCCGGATGCGCCCAAGGGCGGCGTCGCGCGCATGATTTCGATCGGCACCTTTGACAATTTCAATGTCGCGGTTTCCGGCGTCAAAGGCTCGCTCGCACCGGCCGCCGCCCTGATCAACGAAACGCTGATGACGCGGGCGCAAGACGAGGTCGCCACCGAATATGGTTTGCTGGCGGAAGCAGCCTCTCATCCGGAGGATTTCTCCTGGGTTACCTATCGCCTGCGCAACGAGGCCCGCTGGCATGACGGCAAGCCGGTAACGCCGGACGACGTGATTTTTTCAATCGAGGCGTTGAAGAAGAACAGTCCGTTTTACGCCTCATACTATCGCCACGTTGCGAAAGCCGAAAAGACCGGCGACCGCGAGATCAAGTTTACCTTCGACTCTCCGGGAAACCGGGAATTGCCGACCATTGTCGGCGAGTTGCCGGTATTGCCGAAGCATTACTGGGAGAGCCCCGACGGCCAGAGCAAGAAGCGCGACATCTCGGCGACGACGCTGGAGCCGCCGCTGGGCTCCGGCCCCTATCGGATCAAGGAATTCAGCCCGGGTCGATCGGTCACGCTGGAGCGCGTGAAGGATTATTGGGGCGCCAACGTCCCGGCGCAGGTCGGACAAAACAATTTCGGCGAACTGCGCTTCGAATTCTTCCGCGACAACCAGGTCGCGCTGGAAGCGTTCAAGGCCGACCAGGCCGACTGGATCAGCGAGAACTCGGCCAAGCAATGGGCGACGGCCTACGACTTTCCGGCAGTCGAGGAAAAGCGCGTGGTCAAGGAAGAATTCCCGATCAACGATTCCGGGAGGATGCAGGCCTTCGCGCTCAATCTGCGGCGCGACCAGTTCAAGGACGCGCGGCTGCGGCGCGCCTTCAACTACGCCTACGATTTCGAGGAGATGAACAAGCAGCTGTTCTACGGCCAATACAAGCGCATCAACAGCTATTTTGAAGGCAGCGAGCTTGCGTGTTCCGGATTGCCGCAAGGGCAGGAACTGCAAATCCTCGAGACCGTGCGCGACAAGGTGCCCGCCGAGGTCTTTACCACGCCCTATCAGAACCCGGTCGGCGGCAACCCCGAGGCCGTGCGCGCTAACTTGAGAGAGAGCGTGCGGTTGTTGAAAGAATCCGGCTATGAGGTCCGCGATCGAAAGCTCGTCGATCCCGCGGGCAAGCCGGTCACCGTGGAACTCCTGGTGCAGGATCCGGCAGCCGAGCGCATCGCGCTGTTCTACAAGCCTTCGCTGGAGCGGATCGGAGTTACGGCCTCGGTCCGTGTCGTCGACGACGCGCAATATCAAAACCGGCTGCGCAGCTTCGATTTCGATATCATCATCGATCAGTGGGGAGAGTCGCTTTCGCCCGGCAACGAGCAGCGGGAATTCTGGGGATCGCAGATGGCCGATCAGCCGGGCTCGAGAAATACCATCGGCATCAAGAATCCTGCTGTCGATGTGCTGATCGACAAGGTGATATTCGCCAAGGATCGCGCGGACCTGGTGGCGGCGACCCATGCGCTGGATCGCGTGCTGCTGTGGAATTTCTACGTCGTGCCGCAGTTCACTTATCCTTTCTCGCGTTACGCCCGCTGGGACCGGTTCAGCCATGCCGATCTGCCGAAATATGCACGCTCGGGCCTGCCGGCGCTGTGGTGGTATGACGCCGAGAAGGCGGGCCGGATCGGCAAGCGCTCTTGAAGGATATCTCGCGCATGGCGCTGCTCTCCCGCCGGCACCTGATTGGCCTTGGTATTGGCGCGTTGAGCGCGCCACTGCTGCGGGGCGCAAGGGCGGGCGATATCGGCACCGACGCGCATGGCATGTCGGTGTTCGGCGACCTGAAATATCCGACTGACTTCCACCATTTCGAATACGTCAATCCGAATGCGCCGAAGGGCGGATTCTTCTCCCTGATCCCGTCCGCTCGCGGCAACAATCAGTCCTTCTACACCTTCAATTCGTTCAACGCCTACATCCTCAAGGGCGAAGGCGCGCAGGGCATGGACATGACCTTCGTGACGCTGATGACGCGGGCAGGCGACGAGCCCGACGCGATGTACGGTTTGGCGGCAAAGTCCGTGTGGGTTTCGCCTGACAAGCTCACCTACCGTTTTACGATGCGGCCCGAGGCTCGCTTTCACGACGGCTCAAAACTGACCGCGCATGACGTCGTCTTTTCGCTGAACACGCTGAAGGAAAAGGGCCATCCGCTGATCCAGGTGCAGTTGCGCGACTTCGTGAAGGCCGAGGCGCTCGACGATGCGACGGTCGCCGTTAGCTTCGCGCCGAAGCGTGCGCGCGACGTTCCGCTCTTTGTCGCGGGCCTGCCGATCTTCTCCAAGGCCTATTATGCGACGCAGCCGTTCGATGAATCGACGCTCGATGTCCCGCTTGGCTCGGGGCCGTACAAAGTGGGCAAGTACGAGGTCAACCGCTACGTCGAATACGACCGGGTCAAGGATTGGTGGGCCGCCGACCTTCAGGTCAACCGCGGCAGCTATAATTTCGATACCGTGCGCTATGAGTTCTATCGCGACCGCGATGTCGCCTTCGAGGGCTTTACCGCAAAAAGCTATCTCTACCGCGAAGAGTTCACCGCGCGCATCTGGGCCACGCGGTACGATTTCCCGGCGATCAAGGACGGTCGCGTCAAGCGCGAGACCCTGCCGGATGAAACGCCGTCGGGCGGGCAGGGCTGGTTCTTCAATACCCGTCGCGACAAATTCAAAGACCCCAGAGTGCGCGAAGCGGTGAACTATGCGTTCGACTTCGAATGGACCAACAAGACCGTCATGTACGGCGCCTATGCGCGCACGGCTTCGCCGTTCCAGAATTCGGACATGGTGGCGACCGGGCTGCCGTCGCCGGAAGAGCTGAGGCTGCTTGAGCCGTTTCGCGGACAGGTGCCGGACGAGGTGTTCGGTGAACCATTCGTGCCGCCGGTATCGGACGGATCGGGGCAGGACCGCACGCTGCTGCGAAAGGGGCAACAATTGCTGCAGGAAGCAAAGCTTCCGATCAAGGATGGCAAGCGGTTATTACCGAACGGTGAGGTTTTCACCATCGAATTCCTGCTCGACGAGCCAACATTTCAGCCGCATCACGCCACCTTCATCAAAAATCTTGGCCAGCTCGGCATCGAGGCCGGCATCCGGCTGATCGACGCCGTGCAATACCGCGCCCGCGTGGAAGCTTTTGATTTCGATATCACCACCGAACGCTTGAGCATGTCGGCGACGCCGGGCGACAGCCTGCGGCCGTACTTTACGTCGCAGGCGGCTGCGACCAAAGGCTCTCATAATCTGGCGGGGGTAGCCAATCCCGCCATCGACGCACTGGTCGACAAGGCCATCGCCGCCGAAACGCGCGCGGATTTGACCTGTGCGTGCCGTGCGCTCGATCGCGTGTTCCGCGCCGGCCGCTACTGGGTGCCGCAGTGGTACCGCTCGACGCACCCGATCGCCTATTGGGATCTGTTCGCGCATCCGGCCAAGCCGCCGAAATACGCGCAAGGCACCGGCGCTCCGGAAATCTGGTGGGCCGATCCCGCCAAGGCTGCCAATGCCGAGCGGGCGAAGTAGCTCATGAGCGCCTACATCGCCCGCCGCATTTTCCTGATGTTCCCGACGCTGTTGGGAATCCTGTTCGTGTCTTTCGTCGTGGTGCAATTCGCGCCGGGCGGGCCGGTGGAGCGCGTGATCGCGCAGCTCAGCGGCGCGGACACCGGCGGCACTTCGAGGATTTCAGGAGGCGGCGGCGATTTCGGTCCGCGCGGCCAGGTCGGTGCGTCTTCCGATGCCGTCAGTTCGAAATACCGGGGAGCACAGGGGCTCGATCCGGATTTCATCAAGAAGCTGGAAGCGCAATTCGGCTTCGACAAGCCGGCGCCGGAACGCTTCGCGCTGATGCTGTGGAATTTCGCGCGCTTCGACTTCGGCAAAAGCTATTTCCGCGACGTCAGCGTGCTGCAACTGGTCAAGGAGAAGTTGCCGGTCTCGATGTCGCTCGGCATCTGGATGACGCTGCTAACCTATCTTATCTCGATCCCGCTAGGCATCCAGAAGGCGGTCAAGGACGGCTCGAAGTTTGATACCTGGACGTCAGCCGTGATCATTATCGGATTTGCGATCCCGGGATTTCTGTTTGCCATCCTCCTGATCATCCTGTTTGCCGGCGGCTCGTTCTTCAACATCTTTCCGTTGCGTGGCTTGACCTCGGACGGCTGGTCGCAGTTTCCATGGTATTGGAAAATCCTCGACTATTTCTGGCACATCACGCTGCCGCTGATCTCGATGGCGCTCGGTGCCTTCGCCACCATGGCGCTGCTGACGAAAAATTCCTTCCTCGACGAGATCCGCAAGCAATATGTGATGACCGCGCGCGCCAAGGGCTGCAGCGAACGGCAGGTCCTCTACAATCACATCTTCCGCAACGCCATGCTGATCGTGATTGCCGGCTTTCCGAGTGCGTTCATTCACGCCTTCTTCTCGGGTTCGCTGCTGATCGAAACCATCTTCTCGCTTGATGGGCTGGGCCTGCTCGG
>Ga0209474_10005445_pt1 | contig 10849 bp, 13 predicted proteins | sample GraSoiAngelo_145_FD_185902 | JGI IMG/M metagenome (GOLD analysis project Ga0209474, IMG submission 185902) | Grasslands soil microbial communities from the Angelo Coastal Reserve, California, USA - 14_1009_05_20cm (SPAdes) (version 2) | ecosystem: Environmental > Terrestrial > Soil > Grasslands... | reverse complement strand
GGGCGGGTTCACGAAGGCCGGAACGCTGGCGGTAGGGCGAGGCTTTCAGCCTCGCCGCTGGCGACCCTGAAAGGGTCGCCCTACATCGATCCGGAGAGAGTCGCCCTACATCGATCCTGAACGGGGCGCCCTACATCGACCCTCAAAGGGGCGCCCCATCGATCCTGAACGGGTCGCGCCCTACATCGACCCGGCCGACCCACCTGACCTACCCGACCCACTAGACCCGCCGGACCGTGCGGCCCGCTCTTCGCGCCGCCGCAGTTCGGCGGCGTAGGCGTCGCGCGCGGCGCGCGACCCGAGCACCCATCCGATGATCATCCCGATGAGCGCGACCGCCGGGATGAAGATGAAGTGTCCGGCCGTCATCGAGGCGGCGCCTTGCGCGCGAGCGCGTCGATGTCCGCTTCCACTTTGTCGAGGCGCCGCCAGATCGTCCACAGATAGAACATCACCGCGATCCAGACGAACGCGTAGGCGCCGATGAGGAACGGCGCCGCCTGCAGCCTCTCCGCCGGCGGCAGCTCGTTGACCGGCACGAACTCGCTCTGGCCCGGCGGCGGCTGCAGGACGAGCGCCGCGAGCAGCAGCGGAATGCGCATCATGATTGATCCTCGTACGCGAGATACATCTCGTCGACCGTCATCTGGCGCTTCGCGAGGTGGACGCGCGCCGTCAGCAGCAGCGTGCACAGCAGCAGGAACGCCAGCGAGCTGAACGCGAACGGCCCGCCCATCGACGGCTTGAGCGTCGGAATCACGTTCGTGTTCGGGTGCACCGTGCGCCAGATGTCGACCGACTTGTAAACAAATGGCGCCGTTGCGGTGCCGAAGAGCGCGGTCGCCGCGGCGAGCTTCTCCGCGCCAGGGCCACCGAACTTCCGCACCATCAGATACGCGATGAAGATCAGCTCGAGCAGGAGCGCCGTCGTCAGACGCACGTCCCATTGCCACCAGACGCCCCACGCGACGCGGCCCCAGAGCGGACCGGTGACGAGCCCGCACAACCCGAAGACGACGGCGACTTCCGCGCCCGCCGTGGCGTACGCGTCGGCGATCGGCGTGCCCTTGAAGAGATACACCGCGCTCGCCACGCCGCACACGGCGATCGCGAGGTACATCGCGAACCACGACGGCACGTGGTAGTAAAAGATTTTCTGGATCAACCCCATGGTCGATTCGTACGGCGCGTTGGCGATCAGGAACGGCGCGACGACGAACATGATCGCGACGACGAGAAGAAGCGGTCCAAATGCCTTCCGCATGCGGCCTTCCCTCCAGTCACTCCGTCATCAGTGGCTCGAACGTCCAGAGAGAAAGCGTGACGAACACGACGTCGAACGCCGCCAGGATCCCTATCCACATTATCGCGCTCGGCTCGTCCACGGGCGACGCGAGGAGCGCGGCGGTGCCGCGTACTCCGCCAATGATCACCGGAATGGTGATCGGATACAACAGGATGGGCAGCAGCACGTCGCGCGACCGTGCGCGCACAAGCATCGCGGCGAACAGCGTGCCGACGGCGCAGAAGCCGATCGTCCCGCCCGCGAGGATACCGACGAGCAGCAGCGGACGGCTGAACAGCGCCGCCTGGAACAGGAACGCGATGAGCGGCACCAGCAGGAGCTCCGCTGACGCCAGCAGCGCCAGCATGCCGAGCAGTTTTCCGACGTAGAGCGCCGGCCGCGGCGCCGGCGCGAGCAGCAGCGCGCGCAGCGTCTCCGCGTACCGCTCGCGCTCGAACGTGCGGCCGAGCGCCAGGGTTCCCGAGAACGCGATCGCGATCCAGAGGATGCCGGCCGCGGCGTCCTCCGGCGCCTGCCCGTTCTTCACGAACGCGAACGCGAAGATGAGCACGCACGCGATCGCGAAGAACAGCGTCGTCGTCAGCACCTCGAGGCTCTTCACCTCGATCGCGACGTCCTTGCGCAGGACCAACCAGGCCGTGCGGAAGAACACGTCAGGCGGCTCCGATGAGCGCGCGGTACCGCGCGCGCAGTCCGCTCGACGCCGGTTCGTCCGACACGAGCTTGCCGTTCCGCACGAGCGCGACGCGCGTCACGAGGCCGTCGGCGAGATCCAAATCGTGCGTCGCGAGCACGACGATGGCGCCGCCGGCCGCGAGCGCGCGCAGCCGATCGGCCACGAGGCCCGACGCGCGATCGTCGAGGCCGGTGAACGGCTCGTCGAACAGCACCAGCCGCGGGCGGTGCAGCAGCGCGCGCTCGAGCGCGAGTCGCTGGCGCATCCCGCGCGAGAATCCGCTCACCGCCTCGTCGGCGCGGTCGGCGAGGCCGGCGGACTCGAGCGCCGGGCCCACGGTCGAGCGCGGATCGAGCCCGTAGAGCTGCGCGAAGAACGCCAGGTTCTGCCGCGCGGACAGTTCGGGATACAGGTGCAGCTCGTGCGCGAGGAGGCCGATGCGGATCCGCAGCGCCGGGCCCAGACGCGCGGCCGGCTGATCGCCGTAGCGCACTTCGCCAGTGCTCGGCGTCGCGAGCGTCGCGAGGATCGTGATCAGCGTCGATTTGCCGGCGCCGTTCGGGCCGAGCAAGCCGAGGATGTCGCCCGACGAAGCCGTGAGCGAGACGCGGGAGAGCGCGCGGCGCCGGCCGAAGTGACGCGAGACGTCGACGAGCTGAACGGATGTGAAGTCGACGCTCACGTCAGGCCGCGAGACCTGCGCGATCGGCAGGCTGCGGTCCGGTGTCGTGGCTGTCGAGCGCGGCGTAGATCTGCTCGAGCGCCGCAAGGAGCTCTTCTCTCCGCGCCGCGTAGCGCCGCTCCTCGATGCGGCCGGCCCGGCGATCGTTCTCGAGCCGGACGAGATCGCCGAACAGCTTCTCGCGCCTCGCGATCAGGCGTTTGCGCTCCGCGGCGACGGCGGCCTCGTCGGCCGCCGGACGCGTCGCGGCGAAGACGCCAATCAGCGCGATCGCGGCGGCCAGCGTCAGCGACACGAAGCGAGGCATCGAGCTGTGGTGCGGATAGCCGTCGATCGTGAGCCGCAGCGGCTGCCCGCTGGCCAGCTGCCCGCCCTGCGCGGCGAGGTAGGTCTCGCCTTCGGCCTGGATCTCGCGCTGGCTCGTGAGCTGCGGCGACGCGAGGCTCGTGTCGCCGACCTTCTTCACGATCACCGAGAGCTGCTCCGCCGTCGCGGGGAACGTCTGCGCGATATCGAGCGAGCCGCCCCCGCCCGGGAGCGCGTACGCGACCTGCGCGAACGTCTGGCCGGGCGCGAACGGCCCCTCGACGGTGACCGTCGTCCCCTTCACTTTCACCTGCGGCGACGATCCTTCCATCACCGTGCCCCCCGACGCGCCCTTCGGAAGCTGGAAGACGAACGGCGACGGCGGGTTCACGGGGTTGGACGAGGGATTCGAGATGTCGAGCAGGTAGTAGAACTCGACGTTTTCGTCGTTCGGCTGGACGACGATGCGCGACTGGCTGCCGATGGTGACGGCGCCGGATGTCGCGGGCGCCTTCGCGGCGGACGGCTTCGACGTGTCGGTGGCGACGAGCATCAGGCGGATGCCGCCGCGCGTCGGCGCGGGGAACTCGCGCGACTCGAGGTGCTCGCCGTTCACATCGGCGACGGCCTTCACCGTCGCGCCCGGCGTCACGTCGTTGAACTGCGCGCGCCCGTTCTCGTCGGTCTTGACGGTCAACTCTTTCCCGCCGCCGACGATCTTCACCGGATGGTTGACGATGTTGTTCGACAGCGAGCCGCGAATCAGCCGAACCGAGATCGCGCCGTTCGGGAGATCGTCCACAGGCCGCGGAATACCGGACATCTCTCTCGGATCTGGCATTTGAAATTGCGCGCTGACGCGGCTGGCGACAAGGACACAGAGGAAAGAACAGAGGACGCAGAGGCGCACACGGAGGTTCGACCGGTTACGATCTGCTGGCATCTCGCTCCCTCTGTGTCCCCTCTGTAGCGCCTCTGTGACCTCTGTAAACCTTTGTGTCCTCGACGCGATCACCTACCGAGCGGTTGCCCGCACGACTTACAGAATTTGGCATCGTGGTCGTTGGACGTGTTGCACGCCGCGCACCGCCGCGCGGCGGCGTTCTTCTCGGCCGCGCGCTCACCCATCCGCTGTTCGAGGTCTTTCTCTATCCGATCACGGTATCCGGCGCCGGCGTCGAGGTCCTTGATCAAGCGCGCGGCGCGGGCGCGGAGGCGGCCCGACATCTCGCGGAAGTCGTCTTCCGACAGCCGCCCCATGGCGCGATCGAACTCGAGCTCCTTGATCGATCGCAGCGCGAGCAGCTTCTCGCCTTCGAGCGCGGCGCGCGTGCGCTGCCCCACCATGACCGTCCGATCGTCCTCAGGCGACACGAGCGGGCGCACGGCGCGCAGCGCCGCGTAGCCGACGAGCGCGGCTGCGCCCATCAGGACGCTGAGCAGAATGATCGCGGTGGGACCCTGGCCGCGCGCCATGAAGGTGACGGCCGTCGCACAGCCGAGCGCGGCGAGGAGGAAGAACTGCCACGGCTCGAGGCCGCCCCGAACGGCCGCGTCGCCTTTCACCTGCCCCTTGTCAGTCGAGATCGCGGAGCTCATCGTCGATGCGCTCGTCGGTCGCCTGATCGAGCGGCGCCTCGGGCGCGGCGCCGGGGTCGCTCTTGCGCGTCCACTTGACCGCGACGAACGCGACGGCGACGGCGCTCGTCGCGCCGATCAGGTACGGGAAGAGCCACGCCATCCGGTTGAAGCCCTTGTCCACCGGCGCGCCGAGCATTTCCTCGGACCCGTACTTCGCGAGAAACGCCTGGATGACCTCGTCGTGGTTCTTGCCCTGATCGATCATCGCGGCGAGCTCGCCGCGCATCTGATGCGAAGTGCCGCAGTTGTCCTTGCGGCACTCGGCCAGCGTCTGATGCCCGCACGCGCCGCACGTGCAGACGATCTCGTGCTGCATCTGCTTCTCGAACGGCGTGCGCGCGTAGTACGACGACCGCGTGTCCTCGCTGCCGCCCATGCCCTGCTGCGCCGACGCCGGCCGCGCGCCCGCAACGAGCAAAAGCAGCAACATCGCGACGGTGGTCGTCACTGCCTCGGCCGGCATCTTCGCGAGCGCGAAGGCGAACGACCGCTCGGGCAGGAGCGCGATGCCGGTGCCGATCGCCATCACGCCGAAGCCGACCCAGATCCAGTTGACGAGCGGGTTCACGACCAGCTGCAGCGTCGCCGATTGATCCGCGAGATCGAATCCGCCGAGCACCGCATACAGGTCTTCCGCAGGCGTGCGCCGGATGGCCACTTCGGTCGTCGGCTCCTGCTCGTGCCGCCGGTACGCCCAGCGCGCCGGATACAGCCCGTCGATCTCCTTGCCGTCGGCGAAGACCGACAGATACGCGGTCGTCATCTGCTTCTGGCCGTCGTCGCTCACCTTGATGCCGTTGTTGCGGATGGTGTAGCGGCCGATTTTCGCCTCCTGGCCGACGTGCAGCAGCACCTGCTCGTCGAGCTTTTTGGCGTTGCCCGCGAAGCCGAAGAAGATCAGCACGATGCCGACGTGGACGATGTAGCCGCCGTAGCGCCGCTTGTTCCGCCCGACGAGGCCCACGAGCGCCGTCAGGAGATCGGTGCCGGTGTTCTTGCGGCGGACGCGCGCGCCGCGCCAGAACTCCTGCGTGACCGTGCCGACGACGAAGCCGCATAGCGCGAAGCAGAGGCCGGCCGGCCAGATCGGAATCCTGAACGCGAGCGAAGCGGCGCCGGCCGCGACGCCCGCCGCGATCGGCCACAGGAAGCTGTCGACGAGATTGCGAACGCTCGACTGGCGCCACGCCAGCAGCGGCCCGATGCCGGTGAGCAGCAGCAGCACGAGCCCGACCGGCGCCATCCACTTGTTGAAGAACGCGCCGGCGACGGTGAGCCGCTCGCCGGTGACCGCCTCGCTCAGCGTCGGGAACATCGTGCCGAAGAGCACGAACAGCGCCGCGAACAGCAGGATCCAGTTGTTCACCATGAACGCCGCTTCGCGCGAGAGCCACGAGTCGAGCTCGTTGCGCGCCTTCAAGAGCGGCAGGCGCCAGATGACGAGCGAGAAGCTGAAGACGAGAATCACGACCATGAAGCCGGTGAACAGCTTCGCGAGAATCGGATCGTCGCCGAACGCGTGCACCGACTGCACGACGCCCGACCGCGTCATGAAGGTGCCGAAGATCGTCAGGAAGAACGTGACGATGACGAGCGTGACGTTCCAGACGCGCAGCATGCTGCGCCGCTCCTGCACCATCACCGAGTGCAGGAACGCCGTCGCCGTGAACCACGGCAGCAGGCCCGCGTTCTCCACCGGATCCCACGCCCAGTAGCCGCCCCACCCGAGCTCCTCGTACGCCCAGATCATCCCGAGCGTGAGGCCGAAGGAGAGGAACAGCCAGCTGAACATCGTCCACCGGCGGACGGCGCGCAGCCACGAGTCGTCCAGGTGCCCGGTGATGAGCGCCGCGATGCCGAACGCGAAGGGGATCGTCATGCCGACGAAGCCCGTGTAGAGCGACGGCGGATGGATCGCCATGTAGACGTTCTGCAGCAGCGGGTTCAGGCCTTCGCCTTCGGCCGGCGCCGCGCGCAGATACGTCGTGAAGGGGTTCCTGTGCACGATCATCAGGTACAGGAAGAACATCTGCACCACCGAGATCGTGGCAATCACGTACGGGATCAGCTCGCGATGGCGTTCGCGGTTCACATACACCGCGATCGATCCGAAGATCGACAGCAGGAAGACCCAGAACATGATCGAGCCGTCGAGCCCGCCCCAGTACGACGTGATCTTGTAGAAGAGCGGCTGGACGCTGTCCGAGTAGTGCGCGACGTACTTGATGCTGTAGTCGTTGGTGAGGAACGCGTTGATCATCACCGCCGTTCCGGCGGCCATGAGCGCGGCGATGAGATAGAAGGCGCCGATGCCGCTCTCAATCAGCCGCCGCGAACGGCGACGCGCGCCCGCCACCGAGGCGACGGCCGCGTAGCTGCACACGACGAACGTCGCCAGGAGGAGAGCTGAGCCGAGTGAGGCCATAAGCTCCTACGTTCCGGCCAAAGCCGATTTTTCCGCCGCTTCGTACTTCGAGGGGCACTTCGCCATCACGCCGTTCGGATCGGTCTTGAATCCGGTCGGCGTCAGCTTGCCCTTCAGCACCACCTCGGCTTCGTCCTTGAACGTGTCGGGCACGATGCCGTTGTAGCTCGCGTCGACGACGTTGCCGGGCTCCGAGAATCGCGCGGGATTGTTCTGGACCTTGAAGATGTAGTCGAGCGTGATGTTCCCCGAGGCGTCGCGCCGCCGCTTGATCGACTTCGGCACGACGTAGCCGTGCAGCTGCATCTGCTTCCCGGCCCACTGCTGCGCCTGTGGAATCACTTCATCGACGTTCTTGTAATACTCCGCACCCTCGCGGAGTGTGCTCCACAACATGCCTGCAAAGGCGAGCACGAGTACGGACGCGGTGAGAGCGATCTTGATATATCGATGTGCCATAAGGACTTCCGGGAAAGAGGAACGCCACAGAATACCCGCAATCCGGGCTCGGATGCAAGGAGCATGGCTGACGAGCCAGCAATTCTATTGCCGGACGAGGTCGGCGTTGGAGATCGCCTGCATTACGGCGGCGACGACGCGGTCGCAGCGAACCGCGTGGAACTGGAACGCCTGCGCGGTCGATGGTCCCAGACGGTCCGTCAGCGTGCGGCGCACCATCGTGCGGGCCCGGTGGAGGCGCGTTTTCACCGCCTCTTCTCCCACGCCGAGCCCCTCGGCCGTCTCGCTCGTGCTCAACCCTTCCACCTCGCGCAGCATGAACACGGCGCGGTAGGTTTCGGGCAGCGCGTCCACCGCGTCCTCGATCATCCGGCCGAGCTCGCGGGAATATGCCTGCCGCTCGGGGCTCACCTGTTGGGTCTCGAAAGCATCGCCAGGCGCGTCGACCAAGCTCTCTTCGTGCATACTCAAGGGTTCCTCGGGACGCTTTTTCCGCCGCCGCGCGAGCGCTTCGTACATCGCGATTCGCGTCAGCCAGGTCGAGAACTGCGCGCGGCTCTCGAACTGGTTCAGGTGCAGGTAGGCGTTGATGTAGGCCTGCTGCATCACGTCTTCCGCTTCGGCCTCGTCCTTGACGATCGAGCGCGCCATTCGGTAGACGCGCTGGTTGTGCCGCCGCATCAGGATCTCGAACAGCGCCGTCTCGCCGCCGCGGACGCGTTCGACCAGTTCCGAGTCGGTCAGGCTGGCGCTGAGGGCTTCGTGCACCATGTCCACCCATTAGAGTATCGGCAGGCGTCCGGGGTTGCAGGCTCGGCCGTTGTCACCTTTTTGTCGGGCGCCGACTCTGATCGGGCATGGAGGCGTGCTCATGAAGAAATCGGCGTCGGCAACACTGGTCGTTGCTGTCAGCATGGCGGCGGTGTGGACCGCGGCGTTCGTCGCGCCGCGCGCGGAGACCGGCCGCGACAATCAGCGGGACGAGCGTTCATTCGACCAGACGATCGGCGCGCACGCGCGCGAGCTGTTTGGCGAGGGACGGCAGACCTTCCGCTTCGACACCTTCGGCGACGAACATTTCTGGGGCGACACGCTGAAGCTGCACCAGGCGATCGAGGGCGCCCGCTTCGGCGGCGTCGGCGCCGGCCTCTCGCCAGCGGCGGCGCTCGGCGCCGGCCTCAAAGTCGACTCGACGGCGCTGCCGCCGTCGCTCGTCGACGCCGTCCTGCACGGCGCGGTCGATCTCAACGATCCCGCCAACACGCTCGCGCTGCTGCGGCTGAACGCCGTGATCGGCGTCGTGCCGATCGGCTCGACGGCGATCGGCGGCCTGCAGTCGGTCGGCGTCACGTGCGCGCTGTGCCACTCGACCGTCGACGATTCGGTGGCGCCGGGGATCGGACGCCGCCGCGACGGCTGGCCGAACCGCGATTTGAACGTCGGCGCGATCATCGCGATGGCGCCGGACCTGAGCGCCGTCGCGGCGCTGCTGCAGGTGGATCAACCGACGGTTCGCGCCGTCGCGAACAGCTGGGGCCCGGGCAGGTTCGACGCGGAGCTGTTCCTCGACGGCAAAGCGTTTCGTCCGGACGGCAAGACGGCGGCGACGCTGATTCCGCCGGCGTTCGGGCTCGCGGGCGTCAACCAGCACACCTACACCGGCTGGGGCAGCGTGCCCTACTGGAACGCCTTCGTCGCGAATCTCGAGATGCACGGTTCGGGCACCTTCTTCGATCCGCGGCTGAACGACGCGGCGCAGTTCCCCGTCGCGGCGCGGGCAGGCCTGGGCGACGTGCGCGCCGAGGACGACAAGGTGACGGCGAAGCTCGCGCCGCTGCACTTCTATCAACTCGCGATTCCCGCGCCGGCGCCGCCTCCGGGCAGCTTCGATCGCCGGGCCGCGGCGCGCGGCGAGTCGGTCTTCACCAGTCGAGCGCGATGCTCGACCTGCCACGTCGCGCCGCTCTTCACCGAGCCGGGCTGGGCGATGCACACCGGCGAGGAGATCGGCATCGACAACTTCCAGGCGGATCGCTCGCCCGATCGCCGCTACCGCACCACGCCGCTCAAAGGGCTGTGGGCGCACGCGAAGGGCGGCTTCTACCACGACGGGCGATTCGCGACCCTGCTCGCCGTCGTGCAGCACTACGACGCGACGTTCAACCTGCACCTCACCGACGCGGAGATGCTCGATCTGGTCGAGTACCTGAAATCTCTGTGAGGAGCTCGCGCACGCACGCCACCGGCAGGCCGACGACGTTCGAGTAAGAGCCCTCGATTCGCGGGATGAAGCGGGACGCGTAGCCCTGGATGGCATACGCGCCCGCTTTGTCGCGTCCTTCCCCGGTCCCCACGTACCATGCGATCTCGTCGTCGGTGAGCGGCGCGAAGACGACGGCGGTCGATTCGACGCGGCCGATCTCGAACGCGCCGCACCGCAGGCTGACGCCCGTGATGACGTCGTGGCGCCGTCCCGACAATCGTCTGAGCATCGCGCTCGCGTCGACGTCGTCGCGCGGCTTGGCGAGGATCGCGTCGTCGACGACGACCGTCGTGTCGGCGCCGAGGACGATCGCGCCGGCTGGCGCCTTGGCCGAGACCGCGGCGCTCTTCTCCGCCGCGAGCCGGCGCACGTACAGCGACGGCGATTCGCCGCCCCGCGGCGATTCGTCCACGTCGGCGGCGGCGACGTCGAAGGCGTAGCCTGCGGCACGCAAGAGCTCCGCGCGCCGCGGCGACCCGGAGGCGAGAATCAGGCGCATGCTAGAATTTTGACCCAACTTCCTATGCGACCGATCGCGCACGCCGTTCCCGGTGCGCTCACCGAGCTTCTCAAGGCGGCGCCGTTGTCCGACGGCAAGGTCGCCTTCGCGTGGAACGCCGCCGTCGGTCCGGCGCTCGGGCGCGTCACGGCGGTGAAGCTCGCCAACCGCGTCCTCGTCGTCGAGACGCCCGGCGCGCAGTGGTCGCGCGAGATCATGCGATCGTCGCCGCTCATTCTCGCGCGCGTCCAGCGGATGCTCGGCGCCGACGCGGTGGAGAGGATCGAGGTCCGCCGTGCGTGAGTCGGTGATCGTGTCGGCGGTGCGCACGCCGACGGGAAAATTTCTCGGCGCCCTGAAGACTTTCGCCGCGACCGAGCTCGGCGCGCTGGTCGTGAAGGAAGCGGTGCGGCGCGCTGGCATCGATCCCGGGATCGTCGACGAGTGCATCATGGGCAACGTCGTGTCGGCCGGCCTCGGCCAGAACCCCGCGCGGCAGGCGGCGCTGAACGGCGGACTGCCCGATCATGTCGCGGCGCTCACGGTCAACAAAGTGTGCGGCTCCGGGCTGAAGGCGGTGATGCTCGCCGAC
>Ga0209474_10005444_pt1 | contig 10850 bp, 10 predicted proteins | sample GraSoiAngelo_145_FD_185902 | JGI IMG/M metagenome (GOLD analysis project Ga0209474, IMG submission 185902) | Grasslands soil microbial communities from the Angelo Coastal Reserve, California, USA - 14_1009_05_20cm (SPAdes) (version 2) | ecosystem: Environmental > Terrestrial > Soil > Grasslands... | reverse complement strand
CCATGCGCTGAGCACGTATGGCGTGCAGGACAAGTTCGACCACAAGGCGGCCGAGGGGTTCATCAACCTGCTCGGGTTGTCGCTGCACGAGTTCAGCCGCCTGCATGGCGGGGAGCGGAAGTGATCGTCGCCAAAACGGACGCCGCGGGAGATCGCGCGCTCCTGCCGGAGGTGCTCGCGTTTACCAGCTCGCTGCCGTTGGACCGGCATCTGCTCCGCGAGGATCTCGCGGGCAGCCTCGCGCACCTGACGATGCTCGCACGGTGCGGCCTCGTTCCACGGCAAGCGGCGCTCTCCATCCGCGCCGAGCTCGTCAAGCTGTGGGACGCCGACGCGGGACAGCTGCCGGCGGAGGAAGACGTGCACATGGCCGTCGAGGCGCGACTGACCGCCGCCCTCGGCGAGACGGCGGGCATGCTGCACACGGCGCGTTCACGGAACGATCAGATCGCTCTCGATCTGCGGCTTCACGTTCGCGAGCAGGCGGCGCGGGCTCTCGACGAGCTGGCGCAACTCCTTTCGGCGCTCGCGGCGCGTGCGAGCGCCGAGATGGAAACGATCTTACCGGCTTACACGCATCGGCAGCGCGCGCAGCCGGTGAGCCTTGCCTATGTGCTGGCTGGATATGGCGCGATGTTCGGCCGCGACGCGGGAGCACTGCGCGCCGTCCTCGCCGCGACCGACGAGCTCCCGCTGGGAGTCGGCGCCATCGCCGGAACGTCATTGCCCATCGATCGCGACGCGACTCGGAAGCTGCTGCACTTCTCGCGCTTGACGGAGAACGGGTTCGACACGGTGGGCGATCGCGATTTCGCGCTCGACTTCGCGTACGCGGCTGCGCGAACGCTGCTGCACGCCTCGCGGGTCGCGACGGACATGATCGACTTCTGCACCGCTGAATTCGGCTTTGCCAAGCTCGACGGCAGCATCGCCTGCGGCTCGTCGATGATGCCGCAGAAGCGGAACCCCGACGTGTTCGAGTTGATCCGCGCCAAGACGGGGCGCGCGGTCGGCAACCTCACGGCACTGCTCGTCACGTGCAAGGGGCTTCCCGGCGGCTACAACCGGGACCTGCAGGAGGACCGCCAGCCGCTGCTCGAGACGGGGCCGCTGCTCGCGTCCGTGCTGTCGCTGCTTCGCACGGCTCTCGAGCACGTCCAGTTCGATCCGCAGCGTACGCTTGCCGCCGTCGAATCCGATTACACGCAAGCGACGGACGTAGCGGAGGCTCTGGCACAGAAGGGAGTGCCGTTCCGGACGGCATACCAACTCGTCGGCAAGCTCGTCCGGCGGTGCCAGGAGGAGCGCGTGCCGCTGGCGCACGTCACCCTCGCCACGGCACGCGAGATCGATCCGCGCTTCGACCAGGAGGTGCTCCAGGCGGCGAATCCGCGCGAATCCGTGGCGCGGAAGCGCAATGCGGGCGGCACCGGACCGCGCCAGGTGGCCGACCAGATCGCGGCGCTCGAGCAGCGTGCCGCCCGTGCAGCGGAAGGCGCGCGCCAGACGCCGCGGCTGCACGAGCTGTTCGCCCAGTTGCGCGAGGCGGATCTGTGAAGCGCGACTTCCTCTCGTTATCGGACTTCTCGACCGAGGAGCATGCCGCGCTCTTCCGGCGCGCGCACGAGCTGAAGGAGGCGCGCCGCCGCGGCGAGGTGGTGCGCACGCTCGACGGTCGCACCCTGCTGCTCCTCTTCGAGAAGCATTCGACGCGGACACGGCTCAGTTTCGAAGCGGCCATCGGCCAGCTGGGCGGCACGGCGATCACGTTGCCGATGCAGGACAGCCAGATCTCGCGAGGCGAGTCGCTCGCGGACACGGGTGCGGTGGCATCGCGCTATGTGGACGCGATCATGTACCGGACGTTTGGGGACGACCGCCTGCGGGAGCTCGCGCGTGCCGCAACGGTACCCGTCATCAACGGACTGTCCGACGGGGGCCACCCTGTGCAACTGCTGGCGGATCTCTTCACCGTCGAGGAGCGGCTTGGCTCGCTGCGCGGCAAAATCGTCGCGTGGGTGGGCGACGGCGCATCGAACATGGCTCGATCGTGGGTCGAGGCGGCGCGGCTGTTCGGGTTTACGCTGCGGATCAGCGCGCCGGAAGGCTTCCGTCCCGTGCGGGCCGGCGGATTCGAGCTCGTCGGCGATGCGCGCGATGCCGTCCGCGGCGCGGACGTCGTCACGACGGACGTGTGGATCAGCATGGGACAGGAGAAGGAGGCCGCCGCGCGCAGGAAGGCATTCGCCAACTACTGCGTCGACGACGCGCTGCTCGGGCGGGCGAAGCCATCCGCGATCCTTCTGCACTGCCTCCCTGCGCACCGTGGCGAGGAGATCACCGCCTCGGTCATCGACGGACCGCAATCCGCCGTGCTCGACGAAGCGGAAAACCGGCTGCACGTCCAGAAGGCGCTGCTCGAGGCGCTCATCCTGCGTCCGTAGCGCGAGGTGCGATCCCCGGCGAACGGGCCCTCTCGGCATCGCCCGCCGCAGCGGTCGCTCCGGCGCGCCAGCCGAACCACAGGATGGCCACCGTCATCAGCCCGAGCACCACCGCGATGCTGATGCGGGAAATCGTCGCGAACGTCACGAGGGTGCTGTTGGGCAGGCTCGTGAAGGCAAGCCCGATGACCGGCAGCACCGGCGCGCCGCAGCCCGCGAGCGTGCACGGGCCCGTCGTCAGGCCGAGGACGCTCGTGATGGCTCCCAGAACGCCGGCGGGCCGCGTCGCTGCGCCCGCGTCGCATGCGTCCATCTCGCGCCGGTGGGACAGCATCGCGAAGTATGCGCCGAAGATGAGCGACGTACAGGCGATGCGCGCGAGCGCCGGTACGTCGAGGATGAATCCCCATTCGATGCCGTCCGTGCTCTCCGCGCTCGCCCAGGCGATCGTCAAATGGGAGAGAAAGGATAGTTTCGCGGGCAGAGACTCCGACGACAGCAGGTAGCCGGGCAGCCTGGGCAGCCAGGGATTGAAAGTGAAGAAGTCCACCGGCTTTCGGGCGAGCGAAAGGACAGCTACTGGAGCGAGCAGGTCGAAGATGATGACGGCTGCGGCGACGCCCAAAAGGAGCCGCGCGCGCGATCGCAGCCCGGCGGAAATGCCGCGGCGCGTTTGCGCAATGACGTCCAGAACGGTCGCACCCGTGGCCATCCGAGCATGTCACCATAACCCCGCACGGGCGGGAATGCCCGGCGCGGTTGCAGTCGAAGCGGCTGTCGATTACGTTCGCGCGCGATGAAGCGGCGCGAGCTCCTGGTAGCTTCCATCGTGGCCGCGCTCCCCTGGCGGCGCCTGCGCGCGGAATCAGGCTGGCGCACCTTCGAGGTGACGACGCGCGCGGAGATTTCGCGGCCGCAGGGTATCTCGCGCGCCTGGTTGCCGCTGCCGCTTGGTTCCGCGAGCGATTGGCAACGCGCCCTCGGCAATGCGTGGAGCGGCAACGCGACGCGAATGGAAGCGATGCGCGTCGGCACGTACGGCGTCCCGCTGCTGTACGCGGAGTGGGCCGCGGACACCCAGGCGCCGTTCGTCGAACTCAAGAGCAAGGTCAGCACGCGCGACCGCGCGGCCGACCTCACCCCGTCTGGAGCGGCGTCGCTCAGTCGCGCGGAAGCAGCTCTGTACACGGCGCCGACCGAATCGATCCCGTGCGACGGCCTCGTGCGCGAGACCGCTTTGATGCGCGCGGCGAAGGGCTCCCGCACCGATCTCGACAAGGGCCGCGCGATCTACGATTGGATCGTGCAGAACACCGTGCGCGATCCGAAGACGCGCGGCTGCGGCACAGGCAACATCAAGGCGATGCTGGAGAGCGGTAATCTCGGCGGCAAATGCGCCGATCTGAACGGGCTCTTCGTCGGGTTCTGCAGATCGCTCGCGATTCCGGCGCGCGACGTGTACGGCATCCGGGTGGCGAGCTCCACGCTTGGGTACAAGAGCCTCGGCACTTCGTCGCCGGTCATCAGCAAAGCGCAGCACTGCCGCGCCGAGTTCTTCGTCGAAGGAATCGGGTGGGTCCCGGTCGATCCGGCGGACGTGCGCAAAGTCATCCTGGAGGAGCCGCCCGGGAACTTGACCCTGCAGGACCCGAAGGTCGAGGCCGCGCACAAGCGGCTTTTCGGGTCGTGGGAGATGAACTGGCTCGCGTTCAATACGGGCCACGACGTCGAGCTGCCCTACTCGAACGGTCCAAAAGTCCCGTTCCTCATGTACCCGAATGGCGAGACCGGGGGAGAGCGGCTCGATCAGCTCGACCCCGACAAGTTCAAGTACACGATCACCGCGCGCGAGATCTGATGGCGCTGCTCGCCGCCGCGCTCCTTCTCGCGACGCCGCCGCTGCGCCTTCCGGCCATGGACGGCGCCACGCACCGGCTCGCCGACTATCGCGGCAAGGTCGTCCTGGTGAATTTCTGGGCGACGTGGTGCGAGCCCTGCCGCACCGAGCTGCCGAGCATCGAGCGGCTGCGCGCGGCGCTGGCGCACGAAGCGTTCGTCGTTCTCGCGGTGCAGATGGGCGGCAGCGCGCGGACGGCCCGGGACGTCGCTGAAGAGCTCGGGCTCGGCTTTCCGATGCTGCTCGACCGCGATTCGAAGGTCACTGAGGCGTGGGGCGTGAACCTGCTTCCCACGACGTTTCTGATCGCCCCGGACGGTGCGGTCGCGTCCCGGCAGGTGGGCGAGCTCGACTGGTCCGCCCCCGAGGCGCGCCGCAGGGTCGAAGCGCTCCTCCCGCGCAGCACGAGATGATTCAGCGAGGCTTCTGGTACTCCTGCAGCGCCTTCACTTGCAGCGGCCCCTCCCTGAGCGCCTCGATCGCCGACACCGCCGCGCGACAGGAGGTCAGCGCGGTGAAGTACGGAATGCCGTGCATCAGGGTCTCGCGGCGGATGCTGTAGCTGTCCGCGATGGCCTGCTTGCCTGACGTCGTGTTGAAGACCAGTGAGATTTCGCCGTCGATGATCTTGTCGACGATGTGCGGCCGCCCCTCCGCGACTTTCTGGACGGGAGTCGTCGGCACGCCGCGCTCGCGCAAGTAGCGCGCCGTGCCCTGCGTCGCCACCACCTCGAAGCCGCACCCCACCATCCGTCGAGCGAGGTCGACGGTTCCGTCTTTGTCCTCGTCGCGCACGGAGATGAACACGCGCCCGGAGAGCGGCAGGCCGTTGCCCGCGGCGATCTGCGCCTTGGCGAACGCGCGCGAGAAGGAGTCGTCGATGCCCATCACTTCACCCGTCGAGCGCATCTCCGGCCCGAGGATGGTGTCGGCACGCGAGAACCGGTGGAACGGGAACACGGCCTCCTTCACGCTCAGGTGCCTGGGCACGAACGTCTTCGTGATGCCCTGCTCCGACAAGGTCTTTCCGACGGTGCAGAGCGCAGCGACCTTCGCCCACGGAATGCCCGTCGCCTTGCCCACGAACGGAACCGTCCGCGAGGCGCGAGGGTTCGCCTCGAGGATGTAGATGCGCCCTTCGCGGACCGCGAACTGCACGTTCATGAGGCCGACGACGTGGAGGTGCCGCGCGAGCGCCATCGCCTGCCGCGAGATTTCGTCGACGATCTTCGCGGCCAGGCTGAACGGCGGGAGCGCGCAGGCGGAGTCGCCCGAGTGGATGCCAGCTTCCTCGATGTGCTCCATCACGCCACAGACGACGTAGCGTTCGCCGTCTCCGACGCAGTCGACGTCGACTTCGATGGCGTCCTTGAGGAAACGGTCGATGAGGATGGGGCGCTCTTCCGAGGCCCGCACCGCCTCGGTCGAGTACTGCACCATGCCTTCGTCGTCGTGCACGACCTCCATGGCGCGGCCGCCGAGGACGAAACTGGGACGGACCATCACCGGATAACCGATGCGCCGCGCGGTCGCGACCGCCTCCTCGGTGCTTCGCGCCACGCCGTTCTCGGGCTGCAGCAGCTTCAGGTCCTCGACCACCCGCGCGAACCGTTCACGGTCCTCGGCCGCCTCGATCGCGTCCACGTTGGTCCCGAGGATCGGGATGCCATTCTCGAGCAGTCCCTGCGCCAGCTTCAGCGGCGTCTGCCCGCCGAACTGCACGATGGCCCCGATCGGCTTCTCGCGCCGCGCGATCTCGACGACGTCTTCGAGCGTCAGCGGCTCGAAGTAGAGGCGGTCCGACGTGTCGTAGTCGGTGGACACCGTCTCCGGATTGCAGTTGACCATGATGCTTTCGAACCCGGCGGCGCGGAGCGCGAAGCTGGCCTGGACGCAGCAGTAGTCGAACTCGACGCCTTGGCCGATGCGGTTCGGGCCAGAGCCGAGGATCAGCACCTTCTTGCGCGCGTCTGGAAGCGACTCGTCCTCGTCCTCGTACGACGAGTACAGGTACGGCGTGTGCGCCTCGAACTCGGCCGCGCAGGTGTCGACCCGCTTGTAGATCGGGTGGAGGTTCTGCGATTCGCGCTGGCGAGCGACGTCCCTCACGGGGCGCGCGGCGAGCTGCGCGATGCGCCGATCGGAGAACCCCAACCGCTTCCAGCGCCGCAGCTGCGAAAGCGCCTCGCCGGAGGCGATCTCGCGTTCCGCGCGGATCAGCTCTTCGATCTCGCGCAGGAACCATGGGTCGATCGCGGAGAGCTGCGCGATCTCGCTGGTCGGGATCCCGGCCCGGTACGCCTCGCCGACCCAGAAGATCCGTTTGGGCGTCGCCGTCTTCACCTCGGCCCGGATACGCTCCAGGTCCTGCGGGCCGTACTCGCCTTGGCGGAGCACGTCGCGGCCGAGCGGACTGTGCAAGCCGCAGGTTCCGTCCTCGAGGCTGCGCAAAGCCTTGTGCAACGCCTGGTTGAACGTCCGCCCGATGGACATCACCTCGCCGACGGACTTCATCGACGTGGTGAGCGTCTGGTCGGCATGAGGGAACTTCTCGAAGTTGAAGCGCGGCACCTTCACCACGCAGTAGTCGATCGCGGGCTCGAACGAGCTCGGCGTCGACTTGGTGATGTCGTTCTGGATCTCGTCGAGCGTGTACCCGACGGCCAGCTTCGCGGCGATGCGCGCGATGGGGAATCCGGTCGCCTTCGAGGCCAGCGCCGAGCTGCGCGATACGCGCGGGTTCATCTCGATGACGACGATGCGTCCGGTGCTCGGATTGACGCCGAACTGGATGTTCGAGCCGCCTGTCTCGACGCCGATGGCGCGGATCACCTTCCGCGCCATGTCGCGCATCTCCTGGTACTCGACGTCGCTGAGGGTTTGCGCCGGTGCGACGGTGATCGAGTCCCCGGTGTGCACGCCCATCGGATCGACGTTCTCGATCGAGCAGATGATCACCACGTTGTCGGCGTGGTCGCGCATCACCTCCAGCTCGAATTCCTTCCACCCGAGCACGGACTCCTCGATGAGCACCTCGTGCACCGGGCTGTAGGCGAGCGCGCGCGCCCCCATCTCGGCGAGCTCCTCGCGGTTGTAGGCGATGCCGCCGCCCAGGCCGCCGAGGGTGAAGCTGGGCCGCAGGATGAGCGGGAATCCGAGCTCGTGCCCGATCGCGTTCACCTCGTCGAGCGAACGCGCCACGCCCGACTTGGGCACGTCGAGGCCGACGGCGGTCATCGTGTCCTTGAACCGTTGCCGGTCCTCGGCTTTCTCGATGGCGTCGAGCTGCGCCCCGATGAGCTGCGTGTCGTACTTGGCGAGGATGCCCTGCCGCGCGAGCTGGACCGCGAGGTTCAGCGCGGTCTGCCCCCCGAGCGTCGGCAGGACGGCATCAGGACGCTCGACGGCCAGGATCCGCTCGGCCGCCTCGACGGTGATCGGCTCGATGTAGGTGCGGTCGGCCCACTCCGCGTCCGTCATGATGGTCGCGGGGTTCGAGTTGAGGAGGATGGTCCTGTAGCCGTCCTCGCGGAGCGCCTTCAGTGCCTGCACTCCGGAGTAGTCGAACTCGCAGGCCTGCCCGATGACGATGGGACCCGAGCCGAGCAGGAGGATGGACTTCAAGTCTTGTCGGCGCGGCATTCCTGAGGCTCGTCGTCTAACATGGAGGCCGGGTGGAATCCATCGAGTCGAAAGCGCTCGCTCGGAACGACCGATACCTGCGCGATTTCGTCGAGGCGTTCGAGTTGTGTCCCTTCGCGCGCAAGTGCCGCGAGACCGGCCGGCTCGACCGTCGCGTGCTGCGCGGTGCCCGGCCAGCCGAGGCCACGCTGGCGGCAGTGCGCGGGCTGGAGCAGACGCGCGAGGAGGCCGTCGAGGTCGCGCTGCTCATCTATCCGGAGTTCGCCGGCGACTTGCCGGCTTTCGAGGAATTCCGCGACGAGGTGCGCTCGTCTCTTCGCGCCTTCTACTGCGTCGCGTTCCATCCTGACCTGCCGATGGACTTGTCCGATGCGAATCGCGCCGTGTCGTTCCTGCGCCGCAGTCCGGACCCGACGTTGCAGTTCGTGCGCATCGCGACGCTGGAGCGGGTCCGCTCAGGGCGGCCGACCGGCTCGTTCTATCTCGACCCGACGACCATCTCGCCCGCTGACCTCAACGCCCTGCAGGACTCCCTTTCGGTTTCGGAGCAGATCGCGCGCGCGAACTTGCGCACGCTTCGCCAACACGATCCCACCGCGCTGCAGCGGCTGCTGACGGACATGCGCGCTGGGTAGAACCCGCCGTCGCCCGTTCAGCCGAAGCGGATCGCGAGCATCGACACCGAGCCGCCGTCGAAGCCTTCGACCGGGTACGTCACTGGCTCGTCGGGCTCCGCCTGCGCGATGACGTACAGCAGCGGCAGGAAATGATCCGGGGTGGGCGCCGCGAGCGCAGCGTCCCGGCCCATCTGCTCGTACGCGACGATCGCACCGAAATCCTTGGCCTCGACCGACTGCCGGATACGCGACTCGAAGCGGACGGCCCAGTCGTAGGGCTCCGCCGCATGGCGGCCCCACGCGTACGTGTGCAGGTTGTGCACGATGTCGCCCGAACCGAGCACGAGGACGCCCTCGTCGCGCAACGGTCGGAGCCGCCGCGCCAACGCGAAGTGCTCCTGCGCCGCCAGCGTTTCGTCAATCCCGAGCTGCACGACAGGAACCTCGGCCTCCGGAAAGACGTGCAACAGCACGGACCAGGTGCCGTGGTCGAGTCCCCACCGTTCGTCTAGCTCGACCGGTGAGGGCGCCAGCAGGTCGCGCACCCGCCGCGCGAGCTCGGGCGAGCCCGGAGCCGGGTAGCTGACTTCGTAGAGCTTGCGAGGGAACCCGCCGAAGTCGTGGATCGTGCGCGGCCGTTCCTCGGACGTGACGCGCACGCCGGGCGTGTACCAGTGCGCCGAGACCGACAGGATGGCGCGCGGCCGCGGCAGCTCCGCCGCCATCCGCTCCCAGCCGCGCGTGTAGTCGTTGCGCTCGAGCGCGTTCATGGGGTTCCCGTGCCCCACGAAGAGCACTGGCATCCGTCCGTGACCGCGCGTCTGCTCGCTCATAGCTGCACGCGAATCTCGTAGCGACGATTCTTCGCTTTCTTCGCCGGCGTATCATCGGGCTTGACGAGCGGCGCTTCGGATCCCTTTCCGACTGCCATGACGTCGTTGCTCGAAACGCCCTTCGCGATCAGCTCCTTGACGATGACTTCCGCTCTCTTGAGCGACAGCTCCTTGTTGTGCGCCGCGTTCCCCGAGCTGTCGGTGTGGCCGCTCACCTCGAACTTGAAGTTCTGCACGTTGGCGGAGTTCAGCTGCTTCTTGGCCTTGATGAGCGCGTTCACGAGGTTGCGGATCTTCTGGTCGCACCCCTTTTCCAGGACGGCCGTGTCGGTCTTGAAGCTGCACTGGTTCTTGCGGGACTCGGCGAGCAGCCGCTGGTTGATCTGCTGCTCCAGCTTCTGCGTCGTCGCCTTCCCCGCCGCTCCCTTCGCGATGTCCCACGGGTTCTGCAGCAATGCCAGCAAGGCAAGGACGAGGGTCATGGAGTCACCTCCGGGCGCGGAAGGTACTCACCCGCCCCCGCTGTGCTAAGTTCCGCGCCCACCAACCGACGGGAGGGCACCTTCCATGGCGTTCGTCGTCGCAGAGCCGTGCATCAATTGCAAATACACCGATTGCGTGGCGGTCTGCCCCGTCGACTGCTTCTACGAGGGCGCGAACTTCCTCGTCATCCATCCGGACGAGTGCATCGACTGCGGCGCATGCGAGCCGGTCTGCCCGACGAAGGCGATCTTTCCCGAGGACGATCTCCCCGAGAAGTGGAAGGAGTACACGGCGCTCAACGCCGATCTCTCCACCAAGTGGCCCAACATCAACAAGCAGAAAGAGACCATGCCGAGGCGGAGAAGCACAAGGAGATGGAGGGCAAGCGCGCCATGCTGAGCATGGAGGGCTTCGCCGGCTGACCCTCGGTAGCTCGCCGACGGGCCGCCGTCCCTCCGCATGCCGCATGAGCCAAGCAATCCGTCGGGGTCCGCCGAACTGAAAGAATCACCGCTGCTTCACCCGAGGGCGCATCAACCGCGCCCCTTGGGGCTTCGCTACTGCCTCACCGCGCACAAGCTGAAACCCGGGCACCGCTTGTCCGTGCTTGTCGACGGCGCCGAAGCGTATCCGGCGATGCTGGCCGCAATCCTCGGCGCCCGTCACGAGGTGCTGTTCGAGACGTACATCTTCGAAAGCGATTCGGCCGGGCGGCGCTTCCACCACGCACTCTGCGAGCGCGCGCTGTCCGGCGTCTCCGTGCGGCTCATCGTCGACGGCGCGGGGTCGTGGGGGTTGTCGGCTGGCCACCGCGATGCGCTGCTCGATGCGGGAGCACACGTCGCGACGTTTCACCCCGTCGGCCCGTGGCGCCGGCGGTGGGGATGGTCGGTGCGCGATCACCGCAAGCTGCTCGTCGTCGACGAGGAATTGG
>Ga0209474_10005443_pt1 | contig 10851 bp, 12 predicted proteins | sample GraSoiAngelo_145_FD_185902 | JGI IMG/M metagenome (GOLD analysis project Ga0209474, IMG submission 185902) | Grasslands soil microbial communities from the Angelo Coastal Reserve, California, USA - 14_1009_05_20cm (SPAdes) (version 2) | ecosystem: Environmental > Terrestrial > Soil > Grasslands... | reverse complement strand
GCCGGCCAGATCGTGTTCATCGCGCCGGGCCTCCTCGACGACGACCCCGAGATGCGCCCGCAGGCGCACATCTTCGTCGCCTCCAAGGCGCCGTGGCACGAGATCGCGGATGCCCTGCCGCGCTTCGACGCCTTTCCGCCCGGCATGGGCGAGGCCGTTCCCTTCGAGCGCCGCTCGGAGCCCGTCGCCGGCACGGCGCGCGGGAGCTGCCTCTGCGGCGGGGTCGCGTACGAGATCGGGGGCCCGATCGCCGGTCCGATCGCGAACTGCCACTGCTCGCGCTGTCGCAAGGCCCGCGCCGCGGCGCACGCGTCGAACCTCTTCGCCGAGCTCTCGAACTTCCGCTGGCTGCGGGGCGAGGAGCTGGTCGTGTCGTACAAGGTCCCGGAGGCGGAGCGCTTCACGCAGGCGTTCTGTCGCACGTGCGGCGCCAAGGTGCCGCACCTGAACGCCGCGCGCGGGCGCGTCGTCGTGCCCGCGGGCTCCCTGGACGACGACCCCGGGGCGCGCGAGGAGCTGCATATCTTCGTCAGCTCGAAGGCGCCCTGGTACGAGATCGCGGACGACCTCCCGCAGCACGAGGCCTATCCGCCGGGGCCCTACCCGCCGCCGCCGCGCTCGCGAGACGCGCGCGCGCGAGGCTGAGGCGCGAGCTCCCTCCGCTCAGCGCGGCGTCACCGGCCGGATCAGCCCCTCCTGGGCGACCGACACGACCAGCATCCCGTCGCGCGTGTACAGGTGCCCGGTCGTGAAGCCGCGCGCGCCGTGTGCCGCGGGGCTCTCCTGGGCGTAGAGGAGCCACTCGTCGGCGCGGAAGGGCCGATGGAACCACATGGCGTGGTCGAGGCTCGCCATGATGTAGTTGGGATCGTTCCACGCGATCGCGTGCGGTAGCGTCGCGGTGTCGAGGAGCGTCATGTCGGAGGCGTACGCCACCACGCACTGGTGGAGGAGGAGCCGATCGGGCAGGCGCCCGGCGGCGCGGATCCAGACCAGCTGGCGCGGGGGGCGGCGGACGGGGTGGAAGGGGTCCATCGGATCGACCGGGCGCGTGTCGATGGGGCGGTCGCGTCCGAACCAGAGCCGCAGCGGCTCGGGCATGCCGCCCATCTTCGGCGCGAACCAGTCCGCGAACGACGGCAGCTTCTCCGGATCGGGCGCCTCGGGCATGGGGATGTTGTGCTCGGGCCCCACTTCCTCGGGCTGGAACGACGCCGAGAGGTGGAAGATCGCCTGGCCGTGCTGGATCGCGACGACCCGGCGGGTGGTGAACGTCTTCCCGTCGCGGATGCGGTCCACCTGGTAGAGGATCGGCGTCGAGGGGTCGCCCGGGCGGAGGAAGTAGGCGTGCAGGGAGTGGACGTTGCCGCGGTCCACCGTGCGGCCCGCGGCGACCAGCGCCTGCCCGGCCACCTGGCCGCCGAACACCCGCTGCCGGTTCTCCTGCGGGCTCCGGCCGCGGAAGACGTTCACCTCGAGCTCCTCCAGGTCGAGGAGCGCGACCAACCCGTCGAGCGCGGAGGCCACGCTCAGCTCTTCGTCTTCAGCGACGAGGCGTTCTCACGGATGAAGGCGCGCAGCTCGTCGGCCATGTCGAGGAGCTTCTCCCACTGCTCCTTGTAGAGGGTCACCGGGAAGCGGCCGAGGCCGTACACCGAGACGCCGCCCTTCTCGCTCACCTTGATGCTCATCCCGCGGCTGGCGGTGCGCCGGAGGCGCTCGTTCTCGGCCTTGACGCGCTCGAGCTCTGCCTTCTCGTCGTCGGACATGGCGACAGCGCTTAGCAGATGCGCCGACGCCCCGAAAGGCGGGTTGAGGCTCTACGCCTGATCCCAGAGGTGCTCGCGCGTCTCCGCCACGATCACGCCGGAGAGCGCGATGAGCGAGAAGAGGTTCGGGATCGCCATGAACCCGTTGGCGATGTCGGCGAAGGACCAGACGGCGGGGAGCGACACGACCGAGCCGACCATGACCGCCGCCACCCAGAGGACGCGGTAGGGCATGATGACGCCCACGCCGAAGAGGTACTCGGCCGCCTTCTCGCCGTAGTACGACCAGCCGAGGATGGTCGAGAAGACGAAGGTCAGGAGCCCGACGGTCAGCACCAGCGGGCCGACGACCGGGAGATCGCTGAACGCCGCCTTGGTGAGCGCCGCGCCGGTGAGCCCGTTCGTCCACTCGCCGGAGTTGACCAGCACGAGGCCGGTCATGGCGCACACGACGACGGTGTCCCAGAAGGTCCCGGTCGAGGAGACGAGCGCCTGGCGGACCGACGTCTTCGTCTGCGCCGCGGCCGCCACGATGGGCGCGCTCCCCAGGCCCGACTCGTTGGAGAAGAGGCCGCGCGCCACGCCGTAGCGTATCGCCTCGCGCGCGCCGGCACCGACGAAGCCGCCCACGGCCGCCTGCCCGGTGAACGCGGTGCTCACGATCAGCCGCACGGTCTCCGGGATCGCGGCCGCGTGCATCACGAGCAGGATCGTGCACCCGACGATGTAGAAGACCGCCATGAAGGGGACCAGCTTCTCGCACACGTTCGCGATCGACTTGATGCCGCCCAGGATGACGACCGCCGTGCAGGCCGTCATCACGGGGCCCGTGATCCACGGGCTCACGCCGAAGGTCTCGACCACCATCGCCGAGATCGAGTTCGCCTGCACCATGTTGCCGATGCCGAAGGCGGCGATCGCGGTGAGGGTGGCGAACACGACCCCGAGCCAGCGCATGTGGAGCCCGCGCTCGAGCGCGTACATCGGCCCGCCCGCCATCGCACCCTGCGGCGTCGTGATGCGGTACTTGATGGCGAGCACGGCCTCTCCGTACTTGGTCGCGATGCCGAAGACGCCGGTCAGCCACATCCAGAGGACGGCGCCCGGCCCGCCCGCGGCCACCGCCGTCGCGACGCCGACGATGTTGCCGGTGCCGATGGTGGCGGCGAGCGCGGTGGTGAGCGCTCCGAAGTGGCTCACGTCGCCTTCGCCCTCGGCCGTGCGCGAAAAGGAGAGCCGGATCGCGGTGCCGAGGTAGCGCTGGATGACGCGCAGGCGGACGGTCAGGTAGAGGTGCGTGCCGACGAGGAGGACGAGGAGCGGCCAGCCCCACACCAAGTTGCTGAGCGAGTCGAGGATCTGCTCGAGCCGCTCCATCAGCCCCCCTGCGCGAATTCCGCGCCGAGCGCGCGCACCGTCGCCTCGAGCTGCTCGCCGCGGACGCGCGGCATGGCGATCAGGCGGTCGACCCCCACCCGGGTGGCCTGGGCGACGAGCGCCGGCGTGAGCGGCTCGAAGGTGGTGAGCGAGATCTCGAGCGGCGGGCGGCCCGTCGTCGCGCGCAGCCGGCGGAGCTCCTGCACCATGGGGGCGGCCGCCTCCACCGTGAGCCCGAAGCCGTACCAGCCGTCGCCGAAGCGCGCCGCGCGCCGGAGCGCCGGCGGGGCGTGGCCGCCGACCACGACCGGCGGGTGCGGGCGCTGGCGTGGCTTCGGCTCGAAGCGGATGCCGTCGAAGGCGGCGTGGCGCCCCTGGAAGTGCGGCAGCTCCTCGGTCCAGAGGACGCGGATCGCCTCCAGGTACTCGTCGGTGATGGCGCCGCGGTCGGGGAACGAGACGCCGAGCGCGCGGAACTCCGCCTCGACGTAGCCGCCCCCGAAGCCGGCGATGAGCCGCCCCCCGGAGACCAGGTCGAGCGTCGTGAGCGCCTTCGCGAGCAGCACGGGGTTGTGGTGCGGGAGGACGAGGATGCCGGTGCCGAGGCGGAGGCGGCGCGTGTGCGCGGCGACGTTCGCGAGCGCGATCAGCGAGTCGAGGATGGGCGTCTCCGCCGGCGTGGGCACGGGGTTGTCGCGGACCGGCATGGCGACGTGCTCGCCCGTCCACACCGAGTCGAAGCCCGCCTCCTCCGCGGCGACGGCGACGCGGATGGCGAGCTCGGGGTCCGCGCAGGGGCCGAAGTTGAGGCCGAAGAGGCCGAAGCGCATGCGCCCCTCTGACAGCCAGCGAACGCAAAATCAAGGACGCGTGACGCTGGCGGGTGTCCCGCCGCGTCCGCTAGGCTCGGCCACCGATGCGCTACCGGGCCGTCCTCTTCGATCTGGGCGGGGTCGTCGTCGGTTCGCCGCTCGAGGCGATCGCGCGCTTCGAGGCGGAGCAGGGCATCCCCGCCGGCTTCGTCAACCGCGTGGTGGTGGCGACGGGTGCCGCGGGCGCGTGGTCGCGCCTCGAGCGCGGCGAGCTCACGCTCGAGACCTTCTACCCGGCGTTCGAGCGGGACTGCGCTGCGGCCGGGCACACGATCGACGCGCGCGCGATGATGGCCCGCGTCACCGAGGTGACGGTGCCCCGCCCGGCGATGCTGGAGGCGATCCGCCGCATCCGCGCCCGTGGCCTCCTCGCCGCCGCCGTCACCAACAACTGGATCACCGAAGACCAGGGCACGGGCGTGCTCCGCCCGCACTTCGACGCCTTCGTCGAGTCGGCGGTGGCGGGGGTTCGCAAGCCCGACCCGCGCATCTACGAGCTCGCCTGCGCGGCGCTCCGCGTGGCGCCGCGCGAGGTCGTCATGCTCGACGACATCGGCGCGAACCTGAAGACGGCGCGCGCCCTCGGGATGGCGACCATCCGGGTGATCGACCCGGGGGCCGCGCTGAGAGAGTTGGAAGCGCTCCTCGGCTTCCCCCTCGGCCCCTCATCTGATCCCCGGTGACCCCGCTGCGGCGGGATAGTGAGGCACCGCGAACCCGACGATGACCGCCCACGCGAGGAAGACGACCAGATAGCGAGCGATCCACGCCTCGACGCGGTCGATCCCCGCGTCCGTCCGCACGAAGCGGAGGTACTCGCGGAGCGTCCCGCCCAGGAACACGAGCAGCACGACGTTCGTCCCCACCACGACGACGTGGCTCGTCCAGAGGCCGATGCGGACGAAGCGCCAGACGACCACGACGAGGGCCACCGCATCGATCGCGAGGCTGACGACGAGCAGTGCCACGCCGAGGACGTCGGCGAGGGTACTCGCCTCGCGCCGCCTGCGGTCGCAGACGACGAACACGACCACCGCCGACACGGCGACGAGCGTGGCGTTGAGGATGATCAGGAGCTCGCGGTGCTGGGTGAGCGACTTGCCCCATCCCGCGACCGCCACCGGATAGGCGACGAGGGTCACCAGGAGGAGCGGCACGAAGGGCAGGGCGATCCGCGACGCCATGCGCGTTCCCCCGGCGCGCTCGAGGTACGTCGCCACCAGGGGTGCAGCGAGCAGGCCCCAGACGACGACGTGACTGCGGTACCAGTCGAAGATGTCGATGCCGTGGAGGCTGAAGAGGCCGTACGTGAGCCCCGTGAGGAGAATCCCGCCGAAGAGCAGCACGACGCTGACGACCAGGACCTCCCCGCTGTAGCGCAGGAACGCGACCCGCTCGCCCGTGCTGCGCCAGCCGTCTCCCGCGAAGGGCACCAGGAGAAGAAGCCACTCGACGACCCCGAGGTGCATCAGGGCGAGCGCCTGGACATCCGAGTTCCGCACGGGGAGCCTGCCGGTCCCGAGCAGGTACGACTGGATGCCGACGAGCAGCAGGCCAGCGAGGCTCACGCCCCAGAGGCGCAGCGGCCGCCCCGCGGTGACCAGCAGGTAGACCGCGAGCGGGACGGTGACCAGGCGGCCGCCGCAGGCAGCGTAGTACGCGCGCGCCGACTGAAGGACCATGAGATATGGCCACCTCGCCGCGATGGTCGCGATGACGGACAGCACCACGACGAGCGCCACGTCGACCCCGGCGTCGGACTTCCGCGCCGATGGGGGCACCACCTCGGCGTCGAGCCGAGCCTTCCAGACGCGCACGACGAGCGAGTCCGGGTGGGCGGACGCGACCGCGCCGAGCGCCGCGCGGAAGGGCTCGGGATCCCTGCGGAAAAGGGCCTCGAGCGCCTCGGGCTCGTCGAGCCGTCGCGCGATCTCCTCCACGAGGATCGGATCCACGTTCGGCGCCGGCCTCCCCCACCCGAGCCTCACGCTCGGGACCCGGGCTGGGTCAATAGTGCCGCGGCGGCCCGGACCGCAAGAGGCGTGAGCCGGTGCCCCACCCCCGTCGAAAAGTTGGCATGGAAAATCCTCCCTGCTGGCGTTACACTCGGACCCATGGGTTCCCGATCGGGGCACACACAGGCCCCAGCGCCGGCAGGTGGTCCGCCGGTGATCGGGGCCGGGAGCCGGCATCGGCGGTCGGCCTCCCGGCGGCGGGGCTCGGGCCCGCCTGGTCTTCCCGCCGGAAGAAAGGAGGTGATCCAGTGACGTATTCCCCTACGGTGATCTGTGAGGTGGTGCCCTCTTAGGGCGAGCCCGGATCATCAGTCGCTGGGTCACCCTTAGGGGACCCAGGCACCACCGAGCCCCGACAGCTCCCGCGTTTCACCGGCGGGACGGCGCGCAGCGCCGGGACGGCTGTCGGGGCTCCTTTCTTCCCGCCTTGACTGGCCACGAGGCGCGTGGCCTCGCCTTCACGACGCAGTTCCTGCTGACGGGCGAGGGGGGGCGGCGCGTGGGCGATGCGCGTCGCGGACGAGCGCTGCGAGGTGCGCCCCGGGACGATCGAGCGCCCCGACCTGACGGTGCGCATGTCGGCGCTCCTCTTCCTGGCGCTCCACCGCGGCGAGGCGAGCGCCGCGTGGGCGCTCGTGAGCGGCCGCATCCGCCTCCGCGGCCGCCGGCGGCTCTTCCTCCTCTTCCCGCGCCTCTTCCCGACCGAGGCGGGGAGCACGTGGCTCCATCGGTGGGCGTTCCGGGTTCGGCGCTTGCGCCGGAAGCGGGAGAGATGACCGGCGAGTTCGACGGCCGAGATGACTTGTACAGACCCGACGCGCGGATCCGGTAGATCAGGTTACGGTGCGCGAATGATGAAGAACTACACCATTCGTGCTGAGCCGACGGGCCACGTGTATCAAGCCCTCTTGGGACTGTCGCTTCAGCATTGCGAGACTTTCATATTGGTGGTCGGCAGCGAGCGTCTGCTGGAGCGTCCGGGGAGGGACGTCTTAGAGCGGCTGTCGCCGCTTGTCATAACGCGAAGCGAGGAACAGGAATGGCCGGGTACCAAGCTCATTGGGGGACCCACGTCGACCGTATGGCGCTTCAAGTTGTCTGAATGAGGCCGTGGGAGTTCTCACGAGTGCTTGCGACGGCCTCTACGATTGGGTTGAGCCACGCCTTCCAGAAGACCCGTGTCTGCTCAGGGCTGATGGAATCCCGTGGTTGGTGACAATTGCTCATGAGAGGGATGCCTACATGCGTCTCTCAGAGACGGAGCGCGCTATCGTTCGGCAGACGCTTCGCGATTTGGTCTTGTCAGAGGAACCTGCCGTCCCGGCGGGGCAAGCTGCCAAGATGCCTGTTTCCAGGTACGCACGGTCGACCACGGCCCGCCCATGAGCCGCCCCGTCGTCGTCCCGATCGAGGACGCGCTCGACCTGCACGCCTTCGCGCCGCGCGAGATCCCGTCGGTCGTGGAGTCCTACCTCGAAGCCGCCCTGGAGGCGGGCTTCCGCGAGGTCCGGCTGATCCACGGCCGCGGCCGCGGCGTGCAGCGGCGGCGCGTCCACGAGGTCCTGTCCGCGAGCCCGCTGGTCGAGCGCTTCGCCGATGCGCCGCCCGAGCGCGGCGGGTGGGGCGCGACGATCGTCTGGCTCGGGGGCGGGCAGGAGGTGTGAGTGCGCCTGCGCGGGTCCGGTGATAAGCGGTGACGGAGAGCATGCTCCGGGATAGCGCGCTGTTGAGCTTCTTCCTCCCGCTCACGCGCCGCACCTGCGCGGAGCTCGGCGTCGGCGACGACACCATCGCCGCCTACCTTGCCGAGGTAATGGCGGAATTCGCGCGCACGGACCGCCTCTACCACCTGCGCGCGCCCGGTGGCGCGCGGCTCGAAAGCGTCGTCGAGATGCTGGGGCTCGGCCCGCCCACGCCCGGGCCGGCCGGCACGCGCGCCTTCCATCGCTACGTGGGCGACTTCGCGCTCTTCATGAGCGGTCTCTTCCGGTCCTTCGTCGAGCGCGGCGGCTACCTCGGCTACTACCTCGCGGAGGGCGCCCGCGCCTACGCGCGGGCGAGCGCGCTTGCCGAGGGCGAGCCGCGCGCCGGCCGCGTGCTCTACCGCGAGCTCTCGGTGCGCTTCGAGTACTACGCCGGCGCCCTCGATTACCTGCGCAAGGTGCGCTTCCCGGGCCTCGCGGGCCCCGATCCCGTAGGGGCGTTCCTGCGCGAGATCGAGGGCGTGGTGGCCGGCCTGTCGCGCAACTGAATGAGCACGGCTCGTGCGCTCGCCGACGCGTGGCGCCAGGCCCGCGACGTCGTCGTGCTGACGGGCGCCGGGCTCTCGACGGCCTCCGGCATCCCCGACTTCCGCTCGCCCGGCGGCCGCTGGGAGCGCTACCAGCCCGTGCCGCTCCCCGAGTTCCTCGCCAGCGAGCGCGCGCGCGAGGCGTACTGGCGCTACAAGGGCGAGACCTGGCACCTGATCTGCGCGGCCGAGCCCAACGCCGCGCACCTCGCGCTCGCCGACCTGGCGCGCGCCGGGCGCGTCGCGCTCCTCGTCACACAGAACGTCGACGGCCTCCACGAGCGGAGCGGCTTTCCGCCCGAGCGCCTGGTCAACATCCACGGCACGGACTCCGCGGTCGAGTGCATGGCCTGCCACCGGCGCGCGCCGCGCGCGGTCGCGCAGGCGGCCTGGGAGGCGGGGACGGCCGTGCCGCGCTGCGACTGCGGCGGGCCGTGGAAGCCGGCCACCATCTCCTTCGGGCAGCAGCTGGTGGCCGCGGACCTGGAGCGCGCGCTCGACGCGGCGGCGGCCTGCGATCTCTTCGTCGCCGCGGGCACGTCGCTGGTGGTGGGGCCGGTGAACCAGATGTTCCCCATCGCGCGCGAAGCGGGCGCACGCACCGCGATCGTGACCGCCTCGGAAACGCCCTACGACGCGGCAGCGGACGTACGCATCGCCGCACCAGTGGAGCAGGTGCTGCCGGCGGTGCGGGATCTACTTCGGTGAGACGCGAGCCGTTCGGCCCGACGGGTGTCGCGGTGCCCGTCGTCGGCCAGGGGACGTGGAACATGGAGCGCGACGGCCGCGCCGCGGCGGTGGCTGCGCTCCGCGCCGGGCTCGACCTGGGCATGACCCACATCGATACGGCCGAGATGTACGGCTCCGGCCGGGTCGAGGAGCTGGTCGGCGAGGCGATCGCCGGGCGGCGCGAGCAGGTCTTCCTCGTCTCCAAGGTGCTGCCGCAGAACGCCTCGCGTACGGGGGTGCTGCGCGCGTGCGAGGCGAGCCTCCGCCGCCTGCGCACGGATCGCCTCGACTGCTACCTCCTCCACTGGCCGGGCCGCCACCCGCTGGCGGACACCATCGCCGCCTTCGAGCAGCTCCGGCGCGAGGGGAAGGTCCGCGCCTGGGGCGTCAGCAACTTCGGCGTCGAGGAGATGGAGCGCGCGGCCGCGATCGCGGGCGCCGAGCGTATCGCGTGCGACCAGGTGCTCTACCACCTCGAGGAGCGCACGATCGAGCACGCGGTGATCCCGTGGTGCGTCACGCGCGGCATCGCCGTGGTGGGCTACAGCCCGTTCGGCTCGGGCCGCTTCCCGGGCCCGCGCAGCCGGGGCGGACGGGTGCTGGCCGAGATCGCGGCCGCGCACGGCGCGACGGCGCGCGAGGTGGCGCTCGCCTTCCTCGTGCGCGCGCCGGGGCTCTTCACGATTCCCAAGGCCGGGCGCGCGGCGCACGTGGCCGAGAACGCCGGGGCGGGCGACCTCGCGCTCTCCGCGGAGGACGTACGGCGGATCGACGCCGCGTTCCCACCCGGGCGCTGGCGGGGGCTTCCGATGCTCTAGGACTCACGTGCGAATGGAACGTCTTGGAGATGTAGCCCCGCTTGGCATAGGGGCACGGCGCGTGGCGTGGCCTGGCCGTCGCGCTGCTCTCACCGACGACCGTGTCGTGACCGTTGTCTAGCTGGCATTCCCTCCCCTGAGCACGGTATCCCGCTTCAACGCAAAGAATGAGGCACGCCTCGAGAAGGAGGGCAGTGCAGTGCGGTGCCCCGATGCTATCGTATGGCTACGCGATACCTCGGCCCAGCCTTGTCCTTGGGCGTCGCCCTCGCCGGCCCCGCGACGCTCGCCCAATCGACCACCCCGACCTTCATCGAGGGGGCGGCATTCTCGACCGGGACCAAGGTCCCGACGGCCACTGTCACGCTCACCGGCGCGGTTGCCCAGGGGAATCTGCTGGTCGGGTGGTTTGCCCAGTACGGCGACCCCGCGCAGGTGCGGGTGTCGGACAATGTGAACGGCACCTGGACGCGGGCGCCCCGATCGCTCACCTTCCTCGACGACACGGGTGACATCGCCCTCTACTACCGCGAGAACAGCCAGGCGGCGCCCGGCGGGGTGACGATTACCGCGTCCGTCTCCTCCAACGCGTACCTGCTGGGAAGCGTCGCCGACTATTCGGGCGTCGCCCTCGCGGGCTCGCTGGACGAGATCGCCTCGGCGCGCGATCTCGGAACGGCCGTCGACAGCGGTGCGACCGCGGCCGTCGGGGCGGGCGAGCTCGTGTTCGCAGCCCTGGTGAGCGGCGGCTCTGGCGGCTCGGTGACCCCCGGAAGCAGCCTGGGCGTCCCGTACACGCCGCGGGCGCAGACATCGAATGCATCTGCCTACGAAGAGGACATCACCTCGAGCGCCGCGGGCGGCCAGCACGGGACGGCCACCCTGGCGTCCTCGACCGACTGGTACGCGGTGTGCGCCGTCTTCCATCCCCGTCCCGCGACCGCGTCGCCGCAACCTTCCGCCCCCACCGGCCTCGAGGCC
>Ga0209474_10005442_pt1 | contig 10851 bp, 8 predicted proteins | sample GraSoiAngelo_145_FD_185902 | JGI IMG/M metagenome (GOLD analysis project Ga0209474, IMG submission 185902) | Grasslands soil microbial communities from the Angelo Coastal Reserve, California, USA - 14_1009_05_20cm (SPAdes) (version 2) | ecosystem: Environmental > Terrestrial > Soil > Grasslands ... | reverse complement strand
CTTCCGATGAACATCGGCAGCATGACGACATTGATGAGTCCACTCACCGTCTGCGTGTTCTGCGCGCGCGAGGCGACCAGAAGGCCGATGCCGCTAAACGCGAGGGCGCCCAGAAGCGCGAGTCCGACGAGCAGGGGAAGCGAACCCGCGACGCCGACGCGGAACGCGAACCAGCCGAACAGCAGAAGCAGCGGCAGCTCGATGAAGAGGAACGCCGCGCGCATCAAGACGAAGGACCAGAGGAACTGGGCACGGCTCATCGGCGTCGCGATCAGGCGTTTCAAGAGCTTGCGTGTGCGCATGTCGACGACCACGTACCCGATGCCCCACATGCCGCTCGACATGATGTTCATCCCGATGAGCCCGGGAATGAGGAAGTCGATGTAGCGCGAGCCCGGCTCCATCACCGTGTGCTCGACGGTGCGCACGGCGTCCGTCCGCCCCGCGGCGCGCTGGAGCGCGTCGTCGACCAGCGCCCGAGCAAGCCGGCTCTCCGGGCGCGACGGGTCGTGGACGATCTCGATCGGCTCGCGCTCCAGCACCACCGCGTCGACGATGCCCGTTCGCAGCGCCTTGCGCGCGCCGCTCTCCCCATAGAAATGCGAGACGCGAAGACCGTCGGATGTCTCCAATGATGCAATGAGGCGCGCGGAGGAGAGCTCGCCCCAGCTCCACACGCCTACGCGGACCGGCTCGGGCGGGCGGTTGCGAAACGCGATGCCGAGGGCGATGGACAGCGCGATGGGAAAACCGAACGTCCAGAAGATGGCCGACGGTTCGCGGAAGAAGATGCGCAACCGTGTCAGCGTCAGCTGCCCGAGCGGGTTCGGTCTCATTCGCGTAGTTGCCGGCCGGTGAGGGTGACGAACACGTCCTCCAGCGTCGCCTGGTGCGTCGACAGCCGCGACAGCGGAGCGCGCCGCGCCTGCGCAAGCGCCAACAGAGCGGGGAGCGTTTCGTGCAGTTTGTCGACGGCGAGCGAAATCCCGCCGGCAGCGTGCGCGACGCGGTGAACGCCCGGAAGCGCGCTCAGCTCACGGTCTGCAACGGCAACACCGTCCTCCAGCGCCAGCTCGATGACCTGCTGCCCACCGAGAGACGCGATCAGCTCTGCCGGCGTTCCCATCGCGATCACTTTTCCGTGATCCACCACCGCCACGCGATCGCAAAGCCGTTCGGCTTCGTCCATGTAATGCGTCGTGAGCAGGACGGTGCGTTCGCGCGACTTGAACCCGTGCACCACGTCCCAGAGTTGTCGCCGCGACTGCGGATCGAGTCCGGTGGTCGGTTCGTCGAGGAAGAGGAGATCTGGGTCGGAAACGAGCGCGCACGCGACGGCCAGCCGCTGCTTCTGCCCACCCGAGAGTTTCTCGACCCATGCTCGCCGCTTCTCGCGCAACCCGACGAGGTCCAGCACCTCGTCGACGTCGCGTCCGTGGGCGAAGAAGCTGCTGAAGAGGAGCGTTACCTCTGCCACCGCCAGTTTGTCCGGGAGATGCGTCTCCTGCAGCGACACGCCGATGCGCTCGCGGAGCGCGCGCTCATCCTTCTCCCAACGCATCCCGAGCACCTCGACCTCGCCCGCCGTTGGCGTGTTCAGCCCTTCGAGGATCTCGCAGGTGGTCGTTTTTCCGGCGCCGTTCGGCCCCAGAAGGCCGAAGCATTCGCCGGCGCGCACGTCGAGGTCGAGACCGTCGACGGCGGTCACTTCGTCGTACTTCTTGACGAGGCCGCGGCAGCGGATCGCGAAATCCATCAACGCTTCTTGGGGCGCGCGACCTCGACCGTGACGGGGCGATCGTTGAGCGGCCTTCCGCTCGCGGCCACATAGGCGCTTTCGCTACCAGGCTCGACGAGGACGTACGCGTAGCGCGGTTTCAAATCGACGGCGAGGACGCTGTCGCGAGGCTGGGCCGCGAGCGCGGCGAGCGCCGTCGCGAGCTTATCCTTGTCCCAGCCCTGCTCGGCGCCTTGCGAGACGTAGAGCTTCACCCGGTCGGTGGGCGGAGGTTCGGCAGGTGTCTCGGCGCGGTCGCTCGGCGTCTGCTCCGCCCGGTCCAACCGCGGCTTGCGCCGCTCGCGGTCGTGGCCCGAGCGCGCCCGCTTCTGCTCTTTGTGGACCTGCTCGACCTGGTGGCTCTGCAGGAGCTTCTCGCCCGCGGCGCGCGCCTGCGCCTTTTCCATGCGGTGGTGGATGAAGAAGTACCGGAGCGTGTACGCGAGCAACTGCTTGCCGTCGTCGCGTGCGGCGAGGTCGTTCGCGAGCGGCAGATAGGCCTCGAACGCGAGACCCGCGGCCATCGCGTCGCGCAGCTCCTTCATCTGCCGCTCCGTCCAGAGGCTCTTCGCCTCCTCCGGCGTGGGTAGCTTCCGTTCCTCGAAGTGAATACCGAAGTTCCGCTCCAACGCCGTCAGCGTGACGAGCTCCGATCCCGAGACGAGGCTGATCGCGGTGCCTTTCTTTCCAATGCGTCCCGTGCGTCCCACGCGGTGCAGGTAGACGGAAGGATCTTCGGGGAGCGAGTAATTGATCACATGCGACAGGTCGGAGATGTCGATGCCGCGCGCGGCGATGTCGGTCGCCACCATGAATTTCAGCTCGCCCCGTTTCACCTTCGCCATGACGCGCTCGCGCTCCTTCTGCGGGAGATCACCGTTGAGCATCTCGGCATCGAGCCCGTTGCGGTTCAGCACGTTCGCGATCAGCTCGGTGTCTGTGCGCGTGTTGCAGAAGATGATCGAGTTCTCGGGGTCCTCGCGCTCGAGCAGGTACAGGAGGTTGCGAGGCTTGGGGTACTGATCGACCACGTAATAGATGACGTTGGTGATGTGCTCGACGGTGTAGACGTCGCCCGAGAGAAGGATCGTCTCGGGATTGCGCAGGTACTTCGTTGCCAGGTGCTCGATGTCCGGTGGCACCGTCGCGGAGAAGAGCAGCGTCTGCCGATCCTGCGGCAATTGGTCGAGAATTCGCGTCACTTCCTCATAGAAGCCCGCCGAGAGCATTTCGTCGGCTTCATCCAGCACGGCGATGCGCGTGCTGGACAGCTTGAGCGTTCCGCGGCGGATGTGGTCGTAGACGCGGCCGGGAGTACCGACGATCACCTCGGCGCCCGCCTGCAGCGCCTGCGTTTGCGCTCCCATCGGCGCGCCGCCATACACGGCGATCACGGAGATGTTCTTGTGCCGCGCGAGCGCCTCCAGCTCCTGCGCGACTTGCAGCGCCAGCTCGCGCGTGTTGCACAACACGAGCGCGCTCGCCTTGCGCGTTCCTCCCGGAATGCGCTCCAGCAACGGAATGCCGAACGCGGCCGTCTTCCCCGTACCCGTCTTGCTCCGGCAGATGACGTCCTTGCCGCCCATGATCGGGCCGAACACCGCCGCCTGCACCGGCGTCGGCGTCGTATATCCCCGATCGGCGATCCCGCGGCGCAGCTCCTCGGACAGCGGAAGATCCGAGAATTTCGTGCTGCTGACGTAATCGCTCATTCCTTGAACCGCGAAAAGTTTGCCTGTATAGCACCGCGACCCGCGGGAAGATAGACGAACCATGCCGAGGAAGCGGCCACAGCCGGGCAAGCGTCCGGCAACAGACCGGACGCGCGAGGCGGGGAAGACGAAGCGCGGATCGGTGGCGGCAACGCGCGCCAAGGCGCAACAGCGCGCGCCTGCGAAGCGTGCCGCACAGCCCGAAAAGCCCGTTGCCGAGCCCGAGCTGGTGGACGACGCGGCCGTCGCCGAGCCCGAAGTCCTTCCGCCAGAGCCCGACGACACGACGACGCTGCCCGTCCGTGTCGACGAGGACCTGGCGCGGGTCGATGCGCTGCAGCGTTACATGGCGGAGGTCTCGCGCCATCCGCTGCTCACGCGCGAGCAGGAGCACGAGCTCGCGGTGAAGTACCGCGAGACTCAGGATCCCGCCATCGCGTACAAGCTCGTCACGGCCAATCTCCGCCTGGTCGTGAAGATCGCGCACGAGTACCGGCGCGCCGCCTTCAACCTGCTCGATCTGATCCAGGAAGGAAACATCGGCCTCATGCAGGCCGTGCGGAAGTACGATCCGTATCGCGGCGTGAAGCTCTCGTCGTACGCGGCGTGGTGGATCCGCGCCTACATCCTTCGCTACCTGATGGACAACTGGCGCATGGTGAAGCTCGGCACCACGCAAGCGCAGCGGAAGCTCTTCTTCAACTTGCGCAAGGAGCAGGAGAAGCTCCTCGCCCAAGGGTTCGATCCCGCCCCCAAGCTGCTCGCCGATCGCCTCGAGGTCACCGAGCAGGACGTGCGCGAGATGGATCAGCGCCTCTCGAATGACGAGTTCTCGCTCGACGCGCCGATGCCGGGCGCGGACGACGCGCGCCAGACGTATGGCGATCGCATCGTCGAGACGGCGCGGCCGGCGGAAGATCAGCTCGCCGACGAGGAGCTGCGCCGCATCTTCAAGGAGAAGCTCGCCGAGTTCGGCAAGACGCTCACCGACCCGAAGGACCGCTTCCTTTTCGAGCACCGGCTCGCCGTCCCTGACGGAGGGGAGCCGATGACGCTGCAAGAGGTGGGAGACAAGTACGGATTCACCCGGGAGCGCGCGCGGCAACTGGAAGCGCGCCTGACGGAGAGGCTGCGCGACTATCTGCGCCGCGAGTTGCCGGATTTCGCCGAGCTGTCGGTGCAGCGCCCGGAGGACTGATTGGAGCTGCCACTCGCGCTCCGCGATCACCCGCTGCGGCGACCGCGCATCCTCGTTCCACTCGTCGCTCTCCTCGTCATCGTGCACCTTCCCTTCCTGCACGCGTGGCTGCGCGGTCCGGCGGATATCACCGCCGCCGTGCCGTTCCGCGACGACTTCAACCGGGCGACCCTCGGGAGCGCGTACTGGTCGAACGGAGGCGATTGGCGCATCGTGCAGGGGCAGGTGTACTCGCCGGGAGTGGCAAACAACCCTCTCTGGCTGAAGGCGCGCCTGCCGCAAGACGTGCGCATCCGCTTCGATGTCCGCAGCGAAGGTCCCGACGGCGACGTGAAGTGGGAAGCATTCGGCGACGGGCGCAACCACGCGAGCGGCTACGTCTTCATCTTCGGCGGCTGGCACAATCGTGAGAGTCGCATCGCCAAGCTCGACGAGCACGCGCTCACGACGGCCGAGCTCCGCGCGGAGCTCGCCAACCAGGCGCAGCCTTATCCGCGCAAGCTCGAAGGCATCGAGGCAGTGTGGGGAGCAGTCGGCTCGCCGTTCTCTAAAGCGGGCGCGCGTGCGGATCTCGAGCGGCTCGAGAAGGGGACCTACTACCGGCCCGACACGCCGATGGTGGTGAAAAGACTCGACCTCAAAGTGGAGCGGGGTCGCACCTATCACGAGACGATCACGAGGCGCGGCGGCCAGTTCCGCTGGGAGCAGGACGGCGAGCTGGTGCTCGAGCTGAACGATCCCGCTCCGTTGCCCATCGACGGGCACGACCGGTTCGGCTTTTCGAGCTGGCAGAACGACACCTGGTTCGACAACCTCGAGATCAACCCTCTGTAAACCCGTTGGAGGTTGCGGCGAGGTTGCGTCTGCCCGTTGCGGACGCAGATTCAGCGTTGCACATGCACCGCCTCGCGCTCCTCTCGACGAGCGAGTTTTTGTCGGCGCTGTTCGACGACTTCTCGCGAGCGCGGCACGAAGTGCTCGTCGAATGCTACATCGTCGTCGACGACGAGCTCGGGCGCGCGCTCGGCGATGCGCTGGCGCACGCGGCTGCACGTGGGGTGGCGGCGCGCCTCCTGTACGATCCGCTCGGGTCCAAAAAGGCGAGCAAGCGCTTCTTTCGCGAGCTGCGAGCGCGCGGCGTGGAAGTCCGCGCCTGGCGCACGATCCTGAGCATTCCCGGGATTCGCCATCTGGCTCCGCGAGATCACTCGCGCACCGTCGTGGTCGACCGCGTCGCGTACACGGGAGGCGCAGCGTTCGCGCGTGAGTGGCTGCCGTGGGACCGCGGCGGTGAGGGGTGGCGCGATGCCTGCGTGCGGATCGAAGGACCGGCCGTGGAGGACCTGCGCGACCTGTTCTTGCGACGCTGGCACGAGTCGCACGACAGCCGCGCGGCGCACGACCTGGACACCAACGGCCGCTATCCCGACCTGCGGGTCGTCGCCGACACGCCCGATCGGCAAAGTCCGCTGTACGAAGCCCATCGCGTGGCGTGCGCGCCGCCGCGGAATCGATCGCCACCCGCTGCGGCGGAGATCTCGCCTGCGCGCGCGAGAGCGCGAGGGTCGTGAACGGGACTTGGGACCCCGGCGCGCGCTGTTCGCCGGTGCGCGTCGCCGTATCTGGATGGCGAACTCGTACTTCGCGCCGCCTCGCCGAATGCTGGACGCTCTCGCGCAGGCCGCCGCCCGACGCGTCGACGTGCGCGTCATCCTTCCCGCGGTGTCCGATCTTCCGGTGCTCAAGCTTGCGGCTCTGCACCGGGTCCGTCAGTGGCTCCACGCGGGGATCCGCGTCTTCGAGTACCGCCCCGCGATGTTCCACTCGAAGTACGCCGTGGTCGACGACGATCGTTGCACCATCGGAACATTCAACTACAACTCCGCCAGCGTCGGTCTCGCGAACGAAGTGAACCTGCTCGTCCACGAGCCCACCTTCGTCTCGCGGGTCGCGAGCATGTTCGAGGAAGACCTCGCGGCGTCCGGAGAGGTGACGGTGCGGTCGATGGCGCGGCGGAGCAATCTTGCCCGCGGCCTGGACGCGATTGCGAACGCCGGCGTCGGTTTCGTCGACTTCGTGTGGGGCCCGCGGTGACGAGTCGGGGAAGGCCGTCTCCTTCGGATAGGGCCAGGGTCCACGCTCCCGTGCGTAGCCGCAGGCCCGCGCCTCACGGCGCGGGAGCGGGGAAGGCCGTCTCCTTCGGATACGGCCAGGGTCACGCTCCGCGTGCATAGCCGCAGACCCGCGCCTCACGGCGCGGGAGCGGCTATCGGCCGTTCGTCGCGAAGTACATCAGCATCAGCCCGAACAGGATGAGAAACGCGACGGCCGCGGCGATCGGGCCGTGATCGATGGCCGTGCGATCGAGCAGGTCGCCGGCTTCCATCCGCGCCTCGGGTGAGCTGTCCTTCGCGCGGAGCACCCGCTTCGCCTCGCGGCGAGCGGCGCCGAAGTCGCCCTCGTCGAACAACACGCGCGCCTGCTCCAGCTCTTTCGTCTGCAGCAGCTCGGTGGCGCGCTTCGCGTCGGGGATGTACTCCCGCTTGGCGGTGAAGAGCGGCGGCGCGACGGGCCGTTCGTTGGCCGTTCCTGGGACGGTGTTGCGGGTTGCGGTCGCTGACGGCGTGTTCTGGGCCATGGCTGCGCGCGAGGCTACCCCGAAGTCCGACCGCGGTCGACTCCATAGCGGCGGCGCGCCGGATCTTGGGTTAGCCTCGGATCCGATGGCGGCATGGTCGCGCAGGACGCTGCTGAAGGCGGCCCTAGCCGCGGGCGCCGCATGGCCCTTGCGGGCGCTCGCCTTCGGCGAAGCGTCGCGGCTTGTCTTCGCGCAGCTGCGGCACGGCGGCCGCTGGGACCCCCGCCCGGATGGTCTGCCGCGCCTCGCATGGGAGGTGGCGAAAAGGACCAGCATCGAGACCTCTCCCATCGTGCGGGCGCTCTCCGCGGCCGATCCCGACCTGTTCCGCTATCCGTTCGTCGTGCTGTCCTCCGACGTCGCGCTGCCGTCCATGGCGGACGCGGAGGTGTCCGCGTTGCGGCGTTATCTGAGCTACGGCGGGTTCCTGCTGGTCGACGACGCGAGCGCGCTGAGCGGCGGCCCGTTCGAGATGTCGGCTCGCGAGCTTCTCGCACGCGTCCTGCCGGCAGCTCGCCTCGCGCGCGTCGCGCGCGAGCACGTCCTCTACAAGTCGTTCTACCTGCTCGACGGTCCTACCGGACGCAGCGTGGCGCGTCCGGACGTGGAGGGCATCGACGTCGGCGGCAGGCTCGCCGTGCTGTACTCACCCAACGATCTCGTCGGCGCATTCGCGCGGGATTCGCTGGGCAGCTGGGAGCTCGAAGTGGTCCCGGGCGGGGAGGGGCAGCGCGAGAAGGCCATCCGGCTCGGCGTGAACCTGGCGATGTACGCGCTGTGCCTCGACTACAAGGAAGACCAGGTCCACATCCCCTTCATCATGAAGCGCAGGCGCATCTGACATGGACAGCGCGTCGTACAACGCCTGGCGGCTCACCTCGCTCTCGACGCTGCCTGGGTGGGCAATCGCCATCGCCTGCGTCGCGCTGTGCTTCGCCATCTGGCTGAGCTTCCGCGGCATCCGCGCCGAGCCGTCCGCGCTGCGCCGGCGAGTGCTCGTCGGCCTGCGCGCTGCCGCCGGGTTGCTGCTCCTCGTCCTGCTCCTCGAGCCGGGAGTGGAGCTGCGCGCCGAGAGTCGCGTCCGCGCCCGCATCGCGCTGCTCCTCGATACGTCCCGTTCGATGCGATTCCCCGCGGCTCCGAACGGCGTCTCCCGTGCGGAAGCGATGCTCACGTGGCTCAAGTCGCGGCTGCCCGATCTCTCCGCGCTCGCGTCACGTTTCCAGATCGACGTCTACGGATTCGACAAGGAGCTGCAGCCGCAAGACGCGGACAAGCTCGCTGGCCAGGTACAGAAAGCCGACGAGATCGCCCAGGGTCCATCGACGGATATCGTCGGCGCTTTGAGCAGCGCCGCGGCCGCCGGCACCGGTGGGAGGCCGCTCGCAGGGCTGATCGTCGCAAGCGACGGCGCCGACAACGCCGAGCTTTCCGAGGCGATGACGCCGCAGGCGACGTCCGAGCTGCGCAAGCTTGGCGCTCCCGTGTTCGCGCTGCCCGTCGGCGCGCAGGCGCTCAAGGACCTCGCCATCGACAAGGTGGTCGTCGACGATTTCGCGTTCGTTCGCAACCAGGTGACGGTCGACGTTTCCATCAGCGCGCGCGGCTTTCCCTCTACGGACGTCCCCATCGTCATCAAGCGGGAAGGGCAGATCGTCGCGCAGAAGACCGTGCGCGTCGGCGGCGGCCAGCAGCGCGCCGAGGCGAAGCTGTCGTTCGTCCCGGATCGTACCGGCAAGTTCGCCTTTCAGGTCGCCGCTCCCGTCTACGAGGGCGAGGCGCTGGCGCAGAACAACTCGCGCAGCTTCGTGCTGAAGGTGATCCGCGATCGCGTGCGCGTCGTGCTGGTCGTCGGCCGTCCGAGTTGGGACGTCCGGTTCTTGCGACAGCTCCTCAAGCGCGACCCGAACGTCGATCTGATCAGCTTCTTCATCCTGCGAACGCCGGGCGACGACACTCACTCGTCGCAGGACGAGCTGTCGCTCATCCCGTTCCCCACACAGGAGATCTTCCAGGAGCAGCTGAAGACGTTCGACCTGGTGATCTTCCAGGACTTCGGAAACCGCCCCTGGTACCACCTCTCGCAGTACCTCGACGGCATCGCGTCGTACGTTCGCGACGGGGGCGCTCTGGCCATCGTCGGTGGCGAACAGGCGCTGTCCGCAAGCGACTCGCGACAACCGCGATCGACAGCGTCCTGCCCGTGAACCTCACCTCCGGTGGTCCGCCCGTCGACGAAACGCCGGCGCAGGTGCGCCTCACGGACGCAGGCAAGCGGCACCCGATGACGGAGCTGGTCTCGGGCATCGCTGCCAACGAGCACGCCTGGGCGCGCCTGCCGCAGCTTCCTGGGTTGAATACCATCGGGTCGGTGAAGGACAACGCGCAGACGCTGCTGGTCGCGCAAGACGGTCGACCGGTGCTGGTGGTCGGCGAAGTCGGCCGCGGGCGAACCCTCGCGCTCACCACCGACGCCTCCTGGTATTGGAGCTTCGTCGCCGCTGGGCAGGAGCTGGGGCCGCGCGCATACGAAACGTTCTGGCACGGCGCCATCCGCTGGCTCGTGCGCGACCCCGCGCTGACACCGATGCGCGTCACGTCGGAGCGAACGACCTTCGACCCGAATGGCGAGCCACCCGCGCTCGACGTGCAGGTGCGCGGCAGCGACTACGGAGCAGCGGCGGGGGCGCAGCTGAAGGTCCAGCTCTCCTCGGCGGACGACGCGACACAGCGCCCCGCCAGTCAAGCGGTGGCAGGTGCCGACGGCACCGCGCGGCTCGTTCTGCCGCCGCTGCCGCCGGGCGCGTACAAAGCGATCGTCGCCGCCAAACGGCCCGACGGATCCCCGGTGGGCGAGGCGGAGGAGGCGTTCGTCGTCCAACCGGCCGGCGCAGAGCTGCTGCAGGCGGCGCCGCGTCCCGAGGTGCTGCGCGCCATCGCCGACGTGACGCGCGGCAAGCTGCTCGACGAGAGCGAGCGCCTCGACACGTTGCCATTCCGCGATCCGGAGCGCGTCGAAGTCGGACAGCGCAAGTCGCGCCCTCTCTGGGACCGGTGGGGCGTGCTCGCCGCCCTCTGCTGCATCGTCGGCGTCGAGTGGACGCTCCGCCGCCGCTGGGGCTACGCCTGAAGTAAATTCCGCTCGCGCGGATGCACTTCAATCGTCAGCGCTTCGGCTGGAAGCCCAGACCGACCGGACCAGGTGACGTGGCGGGAGCCGCCGCGGCTGCGGCGTGGCGCTTCAGCTCGTCGATCCACGTCTGCGGCAAGCCGCGCTCCTGCGCTCCTTCGACGAGGTACTGCAAAAGACGGGCGCTCGCGGGACCGGGCTCGGTCCGCTTCTCCGGACGCGCGACGAAGGCCTTTGCCTGGACGCGCTTCTCGTCGACGTCTACGGTGACGTCGATCGCCTGGGACAGACTGGTGGCGACGCCTTCCTTCTTCAGCACCGCGTCCCAGGCGGGCTCCGGGATCTCGAAGAGAACGCCGTGCACGACGCCGTCCTTGTCCTCGCGCAGGTCGGCGA
>Ga0209474_10005440_pt1 | contig 10853 bp, 9 predicted proteins | sample GraSoiAngelo_145_FD_185902 | JGI IMG/M metagenome (GOLD analysis project Ga0209474, IMG submission 185902) | Grasslands soil microbial communities from the Angelo Coastal Reserve, California, USA - 14_1009_05_20cm (SPAdes) (version 2) | ecosystem: Environmental > Terrestrial > Soil > Grasslands ... | reverse complement strand
CCGCGCACGAGATTGCGCCTGACGATTATGCGGCCCCGTCTCCGCGTGGGAATTGGCGAAAGTAAGGAAAGAACCGAGCGGAGCCTTATTCAGTCATTTGATCTGGTTTCCGGGAATGGTCGATTGCCTTGCAATTCTTCCAGCGGTCAAAAGCTGCCATTTGCGCTTGGTCTTGTTGTCGAGGAAGTTAGCCGGCAAGAAAAAATCTTTTTTGTGCTTAATTTAGCCCACCGGCACACCAGCGTGAAGCGATTACTAAATAGATATTAGATATGGCAAAGCTAACCAAACGCGACATCGTTGTCGCAATCAGCAACCAAACCGGCATGGTCCAACATGAGGTTTTCGATGTCGTCCAGCGGACACTCGACAAGATCACCGACAGTTTGGCCAACAACATAGCCGTTGAACTGCGCAACTTCGGAGTTTTTCAGCCGCGGCTGACAAAACCGCGCGTCGGACGGAACCCGAACCAGCCAGGGAGCAGTTTCGTAATTCCGCCCCGTGCGACTGTGAAATTCAAAGCTGGCAAGATTATGCGTCAGCGAGTCGAGAAACTTTCGCGGGAATTAAAAGAAGCATCTGAGCGGACCGAGGGGCAGAAGAACACTGCAATGCGGGGCCACAACGGCGGATAACGCGGCGAACGCCGGTCCTAAATTGGCGAAGCTTACGATCACGATCTCGCGGTCGGCTCGAGCTCGAGCAGATTTTGGATCGCCTGTTCCAGCCGCTCAAAATTGATCGGCTTAGTGAGATGCTCAGAGAAGCCCGCAGCTCGGGCTTCGTTGACGTCGTGTTCCGTTCCAAAGCCGCTGAGTGCGATTCCGAGCAGGCCTTTGCTGTCTCGCAATTCGCGCATTAGATCATAGCCGCTGCGGTCTGGTAGTCCGATGTCGCTGATGAGCAGGTCGAAATCCTGTTCGTGGGTTTTTTCCACGGCCTGCTCAGCAGAATGAGCCACCGTAATCTCGTAGCCGCGGCGTTCGAGCATCATCTTCATCCCTGTGCAAGTATCGCGATGGTCATCCACCACGAGGACGCGCCGAAGCATGGGAACTCTCGGCGCACCTTCTCTAGTGGCAGACGGGCCTTCCTCCGCTCCGTCGCCCGCCGCGGTTGGGGCCACCACCGTTTTCAGGTTTAGCGAAAAAGTTGAGCCGCGATCCTTTCCGGGACTCGCGACCCGGATTTTTCCGCCATGCGCATCAACCATCGCTTTCGAGATGGCAAGCCCAAGACCAAGACCGCCAAAACGGCGGGTGATGGCGATTTGGCCCTGTTCGAAAGCGTTGAAAATTTTGTCGATCTTGTCCGGCTCAATCCCAATGCCAGTATCGCTGATTCGGATTTCAATCTCGTCCGACGCCGGATTGACGGTTTCAATAATGATACAGCCTTTCTCTGGGGTGAATTTCACGCTGTTCTTGATGAGATTCCAAAACACTTGCTGCAAACGTGCCGGGTCCCCTTCGACATGGGCGTGAGCAGCGTGGAACCGAAATTCCACTTGAAGATCCTTAGCGGCAATATCGTCGCGGCAAATTTCGTGAGCGCGACACAGGATTTCATGGACGCAAATAATTTCAAAGCTTAACTGCAGCTTGCCTTTTGCGATCCGGGTTACGTCGAGTAAGTCGTCGATCAACCGTGCTTCCAGTTCGACATTGCGTCGGATGACCTCAAGCGCTTCGTGCACCGGCCGAGAATCCGGAATGTTGGCCTCTAATTCGCCTACCATCGCGATCACAGGCGAAAGGGGATTGCGCAACTCATGGGAGAGCAACGCGAGGAACTGGTCTTTTGCTGCGTTCGCGCCGATCAGTTCCTGGCGCAGCGTAACGTCGCGCGTCTTGTCTTCAAGGAGATAAAGTACGCCCTGAACAGTCTGTTGCGGACCTTGCAGCCGGAGCAGATTGATATTTACAAAGTGCATCATGCCCGCATTGTCTTTTAACGGCTCTTCGATCAGTTGAAATGGGGTGCCAAAAGAAAGCACTTTCTCGATCGCTCCGGCCGGCGCGATCTTCACATCATCATAGGTTGCTTCCGTGATGTCGCGACCAAGCGGCAAATTTCCGAAACGCTGCACCATTTGCGTGAAAGCATCGTTCGCCTGGAGAAAACGGCGGGAAGTTGGATCGATAAAAGCGATGCCGCTGGGCATGTTCGCCAGGATCTTTTCATTAAAAATGACTTCGCGCTCGATCCGCCGCGTGGCTTCGGTTTGGCGTTGATAAAACGTGCTCCCAACCCAAGCGCAAATCGCCGTGAGCACGATTAGCCAGGCCGCGAGGACAGTCATTCGTCCCAGCAGGTCATGCACCGGTTTGTAAGCAATGGCTTTTGATTGCTCAGCGACAGCTACCCAGCCGGTCGATTCGATCGGACTGAAAGAATAAAGATTGCCGCGCCGCTCGAAATGCCCGCTCTTGCTCTCGCGGATATCCTTCATCAAGATTTCTCCCTCGGAAGAAACCGGGGCGGAATTTGGCCGAAAATCCTTCGCGAAAAGTGCGGTGCCGTTTTGATCGAATACCTCGCAGAGGGATTGGTCGGCGAACTCAATCGTGGCCAAACGTCGCCCGATTCTTTCCACCAACACGGAGATTCCGAGATAGCCGACGATTGTGCGATCCGGGGCCCGCACCGCGCCGACGATGTCGGTCGCCATGCGCTTATCCGGCAAGCGCTGATGGACCGCCGAGACGAAGGCTCCATTTGATGCACGCGCTTGCTCCCGCCATTGGTTGGAACCGAAATCCTTGCCAATCATCGCCGGATCGTTGGGAATCGACGCGATAAGGCGACCGTCGGGCGCTGTCATGAACATTCCGTCGATAAGCGGATGGGAATAAAATGCCGAGCCGAGCCATTGTTCAGCCGCAGCCTGGGGATTTGGCGCGCTCAGGATTTTCGCCACCTCCGGCAGCGTCTGATAGTACTCAATGATACTACTGGTCCGGCTCAGGTCATGGTTAACGAGATGGCCCACTAGCTGAATGAAAGTTTGCCGGTCGCGCAGGATTCGCGATTCAAGGGTTCTTGTCAGGATCGTGTAGGAAACGACCAGTGTTAAGATCGATGGAATCCATCCGGCCAAGAGGATCGGAAAGATGATCTTCAAGCGTTCGAAACGGCCGCGTTTCTGTTTCTCAAATCTATCGCGCAATTGCATCCCGTTAGTCTGCGAAAAATCGGCTCATCACCAATTAACCTGGTTGCCGCCTCAGGCAAGGCGAATGTCCACAAGGAGGGTTCGCTTAGTCGATTTGACGAATTGCGAGGGTTAGCTCGCGCGCTTCCGCGTGAATCGCCTTCACAGCGGTTCCTCTTGTGCGATCAGGAGTCTTACAAGGCCAGTCGCACCCGCAATTACGAAGATCGACAATGAACACAACATACTCGCTCTCTGCGCTATGCCCGGATGCTTTTTTCGCGCTACGCTCGCTATTTTTAGAGGTAAACGTAAGATTTTTTTTGATTTGACGCACGTGCTGGAAACGGCATCATGTCGCCCTTGTTGCCTTAACCACCGGCAGCTGTGGAAACTCCCATGCAAGGAAGTCTTGGACACATTATTTGGACGGTCTGCTATCTGAGCGTGCTGATCGGTCTTTCGGCTTACGGTATCCATCGATACTTCATCATTTACCTGTTTCTCAAAAACAGGAAGCGAGAACCGGTTCCGGACAGACAGTTTGAGCAACTGCCGAAAGTGACGGTCCAATTGCCGATCTTCAACGAAATTTACGTGGTCGAGCGCCTGCTTCGCTCGGTCAGCGAGCTGGACTATCCGAGGAAGCTTCTCCAGATCCAGGTGCTCGATGATTCTACGGATGATACGCGCGAGATTGTCTCGTCGTGCGCGGACGAATTACGCGAGCGCGGTTTCAATGTTCAACGCATTCATCGTGTTGATCGCACCGGGTTCAAGGCGGGTGCTCTGGCCGCAGGACTCGAAGCCGCGGAAGGCGAATTCGTTTGTATCCTTGATGCCGATTTTGTTCCAGAACCGGATTTACTGAAACGCACGATCCATTTCTTCACCGATCCCAAAATAGGAATGCTCCAGACCAGATGGGGGCACTTGAATCGCGGTTATTCCTTGCTTACGCGGATGCAGGCAATCTTTCTCGATGGGCACCTTTTGCTCGAACAGACCGCTCGCAGCCGGAGTGGCCGCTTTTTCAACTTCAACGGAACCGCTGGTCTTTGGCGGCGCACATGTATTGAACAAAGCGGAGGCTGGCAGCATGATACTCTCTGTGAAGATCTCGATCTGAGCTATCGGGCCCAGCTCGAAGGCTGGAAATTTATTTTTTTATCCGATGTTGTGACTCCCGCTGAGCTGCCGGTCGACATGAACGGATTTAAGTCTCAGCAACATCGCTGGACAAAGGGATCCATCCAAACCTGCAAAAAATTGTTGCCCACAATTTGGCGCAGTCGACTGCCATTTGCGATTAAACTTGAGGCCACATGTCACTTGATGTCGAACTTCGCCTACTTGTTGCTTGCCTTTTTATGCATCCTCCTGCATCCCTCTACCGGAGCTCCCCACGGTAGCTGGCTTCGGACACTTCTGATCGATGTCCCGATTTTCATCGCGGCATCGGGATCGGTCGCGGTGTTTTATTTTTGCGCCCAACGTGAACTCCATCCGCGAACATGGATGAAGGAAATTCTTTTTTTGCCATGTTTGGTCGCCTTGGGCGTTGGTCTCTCGCTCAACAACGCGCGAGCCGTGCTCGAAGCTCTCTTCAATCACAAATCCGATTTCACGCGAACGCCCAAGTACGGCATCGAACGCAAATCGCAACCGTGGCGGACCTGCAAATACAGACCGCTCAAATCGGCGCTTCCGCTCGCAGAGCTGGCTTTCGCAATTTATTTCACCTACTTCCTTTGGTTCGCAATTGTCCATGGACAGTTCCTCTCCGTTCCGTTCCTGCTCATGTTCCAGGGCGGGTTTCTTTACGTCTGCCTCTCTTCCCTGGCGACTCGCTGGCCGAAGATCAGTTTTGGTGGTCCACGTACGGCGACCGCAATTCCCGCGTGACAAAAACCAAATTGTCGAGTAAGAAGGTGCGCATGCGCTGGCCCTTGGCTGTAACTTTAAGCTTAATTTCAGTTGCTCCTGCGCTTTTTGCCGCACAGGTCGATCCTTCAACGCGCCTCGTAATCAGCGTACGCGATCAGAAGCTGATGCTTCTACAAAATGGCGGCAAGGTCGCAACTTATCCTATTTCCACTTCGATGTTCGGGCTGGGCGACTATTGGGGACGAATGACAACTCCTCTCGGTTACCTCGCCGTCGCGCAAAAAATCGGAGACCACGCACCGATCGGCGCCGTGTTTCATAATCGGCGGTTTACCGGAGAAATTCTCGCGCCAAATGCTCCGGGCCGCGATCCAGTGATTACGCGCATCATTTGGCTGCGCGGACTTGAAGCTCAAAACGCGCTTGCCTTTAGGCGCTGCATTTACATCCATGGTACGCCGCAGGAGAAGACGATCGGTCGCCCCGCCAGCTACGGTTGCATCCGGATGAAATCGAGCGATGTCGCTGCTCTATATAATCAGCTTACGCTTGGCTCGATCGTGCAAATTGTTCCTGATAAGTTGCCCAAAGTGCCAAAGGCCGCGCCGGTGCCATTGAGTAGCACGCTTGCGGTGGCTGAAAAAGCAAAGGTCCAGAATCAGCTTGGCTCCGCATACGCGGCAGCTTCACCTACCGTCGAACAAATGCGAATGGGGGGAGCGCTCGCTGCAGAGCGACAAAAAAGCCAAGCTCGCGGCGAACAAACGAGCACAACGCGCGGGTCTATTGTGCGTCCGATAGAAAAAGCGCCGGCGCTGAACAAGGGCGCGGTAACCGCTCAAAACGGTCCGCGCGCATAAGAGTAATCAGTCCGCGCTATTTGGGTGAGAGTGCGAGCTCTTGACAATCGCAATTGCGACCGCGAGCGTCCACGTCCACAATTTTTTAAACAAAAATGGCCAATACGAAGTCAGCCGCCAAGCGCTCCCGCCAGACGTTGAAGCGCTCACTCCGCAATCGCAGTGTGGTGACACGCTTGCGCACAATGCAAAAGCAGGTGCGTTCCTCGGAGATGCCCAACTTGGATGGAATTCGCGCGGTGATCTCGGCGATCGATAAAGCCGCAAAGCGTGGGATCATTCATCGCAATGCTGCTAATCGCCGCAAAGCGCGACTCAATAAAGCGCTAGCAGCCGCATCCACGAAGTAGTTTTAGAGTCGATTCTTGAACTCGCGCCGCGGTCCATCAGGGCCCGGAGCAAATCGCCTTTGCATCTGTCGCGAGACGGCTAGATTCTCTCGAATGATTCCGGCTCTTCTCCTCATATTTTCGGCCGTCGCTTATCGCGTGACGTCAGGCCTTTTGATTCATTCCGGCGCAAGCTGGCTTTCCAATTTTGCGCCGCTCGCGGCCATCGCCCTCTGCAGTGCAGCGTACTTTCCAAAAAAATACAAATTCGCGGTGCCGCTTGTGACCCTTTTTATTTCCGACGCAGTACTTAATTTTCGTTACGGCGCACCGCTGCTCGATCCCCAAATTCTCTGTCGCTATTTGGCATTGGCCCTGGTCGGATGGATCGGTCTTCTCTTGCAGCATCGCGCTTCTCTAAAGACCCTTTTGCCGGCTTCAATCGTTGGATCGACAATTTTTTACGTGATCACGAATGCGTTCTCGTGGTTAAGCGATCCGGGCTACGCGAAAAATGTGGCAGGATTAATTCAGGCGCTTACGGTGGGATTGCCTCAGTACAGCGCGACGCCGAGCTTGATGTTTTTCCGAAACTCACTCCTGAGCGATCTCGTTTTCACACTGCTTTTTATTGTTTGCATGAGCCTGGGCCGAAGCACTGAACTGTCGCGTGCCCGCGCTGCGGTTCCGCGCCCGGCGTGACCGCCATGCAGTCGGTAGAGCAGCGCGACGAAGTCGAGATGCTCTCGCTGATGCTATTGATCCGACGTTTTGAGGAACGCGCGAGCCAGCAGTATCAAGCGCAGAAGATCGGCGGTTTTTGTCACCTTTACATCGGTCAGGAGGCCGTCGTGGCTGGCGCGATCGCGGCCGTGCGCCATGATGATTATGTCATCACCGCTTATCGCGATCACGCGCACGCTCTTGCTCGCGGCACGAGCGCCGATGCGTGCATGGCGGAGCTTTTTGGAAAAGAAACCGGTTGTTCGCGAGGCCTGGGCGGTTCGATGCATTTCTTTAATCGGCAAAATCACATGTACGGCGGTCACGCGATAGTCGGCGCCCACGTTCCATTAGCCGTTGGACTAGCCTTTGCCATTAAATACCGCGGCGAAGATCGCGTCACTCTGTGTTTCTTCGGGGACGGTGCGATCAATCAAGGCTCTTTCCACGAAGCCTTGAATCTAGCTGCGCTTTTCAAGTTGCCGATCGTTTTCATTTGCGAAAATAACCTCTTCGCCATGGGTACCTCGGTGAAAAGATCGACATCGCTCAAACAGATTGTCGATCGAGCGGAGGGTTACGACATCCCCGGTGAGATTGTCGATGGAATGAACTTCCGTGAAGTCCGCGATAAGATCGGCGAGGTTGTGAATTCCATCCGCAAGGAACCGCATCCGGCGTTCGTTGAAATTCGCACTTATCGCTATCGTGGCCACTCGATGTCCGATCCGGCAAGTTATCGGACCAAGCAGGAGCTGGAGAAATATCGACTTGACGATCCAATCACGCGTTTGCGGGCGCAGCTCACGCGGGAGGGGAAACTAACGAACGAACAATTCGATCAAATCGACAAGCACGCCAAGGAGACAGTGCTAGCCTCGGTAAAGTTTGCTGAGAAAAGCCCGCAGCTGCCGCTCGATAAGCTTTACGATTATACTTACGCCAACGGGGCAAAACCGTGAGGGAAATTACCTATCGTCAGGCGCTCAATGAAGCGCTCGCGGAGGAGCTGGAGCGCGACCCGGATGTTTTCCTCATGGGCGAAGAGGTTGCGGAATACAATGGCGCTTACAAAGTGAGCCAGGGCTTGCTCGAGCGGTTCGGGCCAAGACGCATCATCGACACTCCGATTAGCGAAAACGGATTCGCGGGCCTGGGCGTTGGCGCCGCGATGGTCGGATTGCGGCCGATTATTGAGTTCATGACGTTTAGCTTTTCACTGGTCGCGTTTGACCAGGTTGTGAACAACGCCCCAAACATGTTCACGATGTCGGGTGGACAGTTCAATATTCCCATCACGTTTCGTGGGCCGAACGGGCCCGCGCATCAACTCGGCGCGACCCATTCTCATGCTACAGAACCGCTTTATGCCAACGCGCCCGGATTGAAAATTTGCACGCCGGCGACCCCGCGTGATGCGAAAGGTCTGTTAAAAACAGCTGTGCGCGACAACAATCCGGTGCTCGTTTTGGAAGCGGAACTTCTTTACAGCTCGAAAGGAATGGTCGAGCCACCGGATGAAGAACTTCTCATTCCGCTCGGGCGAGCCGAGGTGAAGCGCGAAGGCAGCGATGTTTCAATTATCTGCTATGCGCAGACTGTTCGGCTCGCGCTTGCGACAGCGGCAAAGTTGGAAGAAGAGGACATCTCCGCGGAGATTGTCGACCTTCGCTCGATCAAACCCCTGGATGAAAAGGCGATTTTCGATTCAGTCGCGAAAACGCATCGCGTCGTGATTGTTGAACAGGACCGACCGTTCTGCGGAGTTGGCGCGGAAGTGTGTTATCGGATTCAAGAAAATATTTTTGATGAGCTCGATGCGCCGATCCTACGCGTATCCCAAGAAGATGTGCCGATGCCTTACAACGAGCGGCTCGAAAAAGCCGTCCTGCCGAATGCGGATAAATTGATCGCGGCCGTGAAGAAAGTTTGTTACGCGTGATCGTCGATCGTCACTTCAACTGTTCAACGATTTAACGTTTCAACGAATCACATGCCTGAGATTCAGATGCCTAAACTGAGCGACACGATGACCGAGGGCACTCTTGTGGTGTGGAAGAAGAAGAAGGGTGACACAGTTTCAGCCGGCGAAGTGCTCGCCGAAATCGAGACCGATAAGGCGACCATGGAATGGGAGTCGCCCGAGGACGGAACGCTTAGTGAAATTTATGTCGAAGAAGGCGGCAAGGTAAACGTCGGCGACAAGATCGCGTTCATCGGTGGCGAAGGAGAGGAGGCGCCCAAGAAAGAGGAAAAAGGGAAAGAGGAAAAACCGGAAGTCGAAGAGGAGAAGGAAGAAGAGAAAGCGAAGCCTGAGAAAGAGGAAGCAAAAAAGGAGCCGGAGAAAAAGGAGGAGAAGAAAGAAGAGCCAAAAAGAGAGCCTGAGAAAGGCGAGCCGAAGAAGGAAAAGAAAGAGAAAGCTGTAGAGGCAGGCGTGCCGCCTGCGCAGCCGACACGGCTGCCACCACAGAGAGAAGAAGCGCGTGTGAGAGCGTCGCCTGTCGCGCGACGAATCGCTGCCGAGCTCGGGGTCGATCTTTCGGGTGTGAAAGGCACAGGGCCGGATGGTCGCGTGACGGAAACCGATGTGCGTGCGGCGGCGAAATCAAAAGGCGCTGCGCAAAAAGTTCCCGCCCCCTCGATCAAGGCTGGCGAGAGCGCACGGATTCAGCTCTCCGGCATGCGCAAGATTATTGCGCAACGCCTCGTCGAAAGCCTTGGCCCGGTTCCGCATTTCTATCTCAACATCGATATCGACGCTGGCCCGCTCATGGCCGCGCGCGAGGAATTGAAGTCCGCCGGCGAAGGAGCGGAAGCATCGAAAATCACTGTCAACGATTTCGTTTTGAAGGCAGCGGTCGAAGCCGCAGTCAAAGTGCCAAGAGTAAATGCGTCTTTCGATGGCGATGCAATTGTCCAGTACGCCGATGTCGATCTCGGCATTGCGGTCGCGATTGAAGATGGGCTATTGACGCCTGTCGTTCGCGCGGCGCAAAACAAATCGCTTCGCGAAATCAGCGAAGCGGTAAAAGACCTCGCGCACCGGGCGCGCAACAAACGGATGAAGCCGGAAGAATTTCAAGGCGGTACATTCACCGTTTCAAATCTTGGCGGCATGGGAGTCGACAGTTTTTCAGCAGTCATCAATCCGCCGCAAGGTTTCATCCTTGCGGTCGGCAGGATCACAAAGACACCGATAATCGACGATGGTGACCAAATCGTCGCCGGCCATCGCATGACAATCACGATGAGCTGCGATCATCGCGTGGTCGACGGGGCTCTCGGCGCGGCATACCTAAAAGAACTCCGTCATTTGCTCGAGAATCCAGCGCTCTTGTTGGTTTGAAGGAGCGTTGGAGATCTTGTGCGGACAAGGTGTCCACGCGAGCTAACAGGCTTGAAAATTGGCGTGACCTGATCGGCTGTGTAACACGAGGCACTACGCACCTGCGGTTTCCCACCTCATGAAATCATCGAGGCTTTGCCGGGTTTTAGCGGCCACAAATTCGATCACGGTCGCGTCATCGACAAAGCCAAGGAACGGGGTCTCATCAGGAATTAAATCGAACGGGTCAACCAAATAATTGAGACCGGCTACGATCCATATAAGAGCATCATTCGAAACCTGGCGGTATTCACCGCGCTCGTACGCGCGGACCAGCCGCAGCATCGTCTGAAGATACGGCCAATTTTCCTTGAACGGCTGCCTGGGGAGCGACGCCGCCTTTTTCGCGACTCGTTCAAAAAGCGAGCGCAGGCCGCCGGAACCGGCGATACACAATTTTGCTTCGTTGAGCGCCCGGGCAAACGCGTCGCTGCGCAGGGCCGGTTTCTGATAGGAAACGTGGCTTTCGGCGCGCGATTTCGTTTTCGCTTTTCTCATCAGATGAGATGAAA
>Ga0209474_10005438_pt1 | contig 10857 bp, 5 predicted proteins | sample GraSoiAngelo_145_FD_185902 | JGI IMG/M metagenome (GOLD analysis project Ga0209474, IMG submission 185902) | Grasslands soil microbial communities from the Angelo Coastal Reserve, California, USA - 14_1009_05_20cm (SPAdes) (version 2) | ecosystem: Environmental > Terrestrial > Soil > Grasslands ... | reverse complement strand
TCGGGCGACTGCCACAGACCGAACCCGTCCGGGCCGCGATGCGACATGCGATCGCGCATGCGCGCAACGACGTCGGGCGCCGCGCCTTTACCGAATGGATGGAAGCTGCCGACGATGCCGCACATGAATCAAGCGAGGCCGTCGCTGAGTCGGAACTGACGTTAGGCTTGGCAGAGCTGTATCTGCTCGGCGTGCTTGGCGATGCAGCCTTCAATCACAGCCAGGTGCGCTCGTGTCCAGTCCACCGTCCTGACCAGACCGTCGTGCAGCGTGACCTCGGCCTCGAATCCGAGCTCGCGCCGTGACTTTTCCGTGCTGCCGAACCGTCTGCCGGAACGATCCCAATCGCGTCGGGCGCGGATGGTGAGCGGTGCCTCGCTGCCTGTGATTGCAATGATCTCCTCTGCCAGGTGCCGGATGGTGGTTTCCACGCCGCTTGCGAGGTTGTACACGTCGCCTGGGTTGCCCCGCGTTGCGCACGCCACCAAGCCGCGTACGATGTCCCCGACATAGATGAAGTCACGGCTGTCAACGCCGCCTCCGTCGAGCTGAAGCGGCTGCGATGTCAGGGCCCGGTAAATGAACGTGGGAACCACATTCCGCCAGACGGTTGCGGCCGTGCCTCGCCACTGTCCGGCGCCGAGTATCTCACCGGGGCCATACACGTTCTGAAATCTGGCCCGTACTGTCGGCAGCGCGTGGCGGTTGAAGTAATACGCGGCGTAGAACTCGCCCACTATCTTGGAAATCGAATAAGGGCTGTCCATCTGCAGCGACAGCGGCGCATCTTCCGGCGTGGCGCTCGCGTGACCGAACGTTTTTTCCGCGACCGCACACCCGGCGCCGGCATACACCAGGCGCTTCAGGCGCCGAAACGCTTTCGAGTGCTCGAACAGCTTCAACGTTGTCAGCTGATTGTGCTCGTGATCCGCTAACGGATTGTGTATCGAACTCTGATTACCGTGATACGTAGCAAGGTGAAAGATGTAGTCGTAGTCGTCGCTCACTTCCGACAACACACGATCGTCGGCAATCGATCCCTCGGTGAAGCGAATCCGTCCATCAGCCGGCACGTTGATGCGTTCGGCCGAAAGCAGGTTGTCGACGACGTGCACTGCGGCCACGCCGGCGGCGAGGAGCCGACGTGTCAGGTTGCCGCCGACAAATCCTGCTCCGCCAACGACCAGAACGGAACGGTTTTCGAGTTCGGTCATTGCTGCGCGTGAAGCGCCTTGAGATGCGTGTACGTCTCGGTGATGCCGAACTCCTGATAGTAGCGGACGGCGTCCCGAATGCCCACGCCGAGCGGCGTGGTCACCTTCCAGTCGAAGTCCTGGTTAGTTTTCGACGGATCCAGCAGAATCGTGAACGCATCATCCGGATTGCGAGGGCGCACCTCAACCGGCTCGTTCAGACGGATATTCAGGGCCTTCGTGGTCTCGTCGAACAGGTCCTTGATGGAATAGTCGGTTCCTGACGACACATGGTAAGCGCCGCGCCGTCCGGCGCCATCGACCGCCTTCAAAACGACTTCCACCAGATCGGCGATATAAATGAAATCGCGGCGTGTATCTACTACGAAACACTTCTTGTTCTTGGTCAGACGGTCAAAGAACGTCGGCAAGGGGCCGCTCATGTTCCGCGGGCCATAGGCATTGGCCAGGCGGAAGGAAACGAAGTCAACGCTGCCGAGATTGATGTAGTTCTCACCGGCGGTCTTGCTGATCGCGTAGCTGCTTTCGTACGGCCGCAGGGGATGATCGAGCGTTATCGGCTGCTCCAAGGGGTGCAGGCCGTAGCACAGCGCCGTCTGGAAATAAACCAATCGGCCCATCTTCGTGCGTTCACAAGCCTGCACGACGTTGACCGTTCCCACGACGTTGGTCCGCGCATCTTCGGCCCAACCGTGAGGATCCTTGTACGAGGCTGCGGCGTGAATGACGCATTCCGGCTTGAAGTCGTCGAACAGCCGATTGACCAACGCGCCGTCGACGATGGTGCCCTCGACGACGGTCAGATTCGCAGACGGACGCAGGTTGTCGCGCCGGCCGGTCGCATAGTTGTCGATCACCAGTACGTGGTCGCCGCGCGCATGCAGGCGATCGGCGACGTGAGATCCGATGAATCCGGCCCCACCCGTTATCAGAACGTTTCTCATGTTCACCTCGACTCGGCGGACACCTCGGCTTGCTGTCTGAACTCGACGGCCCTGTCGTGGAATTCCCGCTGCCACACTTCGAGGCAGAACAGGCCCCAGGTGTTGCGGCCGAATCGTGATTCGCTTTCAATCTGCTTTACGACGCGGCGGTTGTCGATCAAGTCGCGCTGGCGTGCCCGCCCGCTGCTCAGGATGTCGATGACCCAGTCGCGGACCTCGCCTTTCGACCACTCGGTCCACGGGGTGGGGAAGCCCATCTTGTCGGTTCGATTGACGATGACGTCTGGCAGATACGGCTGCGCGACATCCTTGAGTATGTGCTTCAATGTGCCGTTCCGAAACTTCACGTCGGCCGGAATGGTGGCGGCAAACTCGACGAGGGGGTGATCGAGCAGCGGCACGCGCGACTCCAGCCCGTGCGCCATGCTCATGCGATCTTCGACCTGCAACAGCGCCGGCAGCAGTGTGCGGAAGTCGAAGTGGGTCATCAGGTCGAAGTACGACTGTTTGCCGACGTTGTCGCTGTAAAACAGGTGACGGAACGTCTCGAACGGATCGTACGGGCGGAGCGCATCCCAATGAATCTCCTCTCCGAGGTGTGGAGCGCGGTTGATCAGCCTGAAGTATCGCCGATCCATATCTTCGAACAGACCTTCGCGCCAGAATTCCTGAAGCAGCGGCTTGTAGTTTCGCAGCGCCGTGAGGTTCGGAATGATCGACTCGTAGGTCACCACGAAATTGCCGTTGTGCATCGTCCCGTCGATGGCCGCTCTGATGCATTGCTCGAAGTAGGCGATGAGGTATCGCGTGTAGCCGCCGAACACTTCATCACCGCCCTGGCCGCCGAGCACGACCTTCCGATGCTTTGCCGCCAGCTGCGACACCATGTACTGCGGAAACGAACCGGGCCCTGCGACCGGGTAGTCCAGGTGGTAAATGACGCGCGGGAGGTACTTGACGAAATCATCGGACGAGATTTCGATCTCCAGCAGCTCGATCCCCGCTCGTTCGGCGAGCGCGCGCGCATAGCGGCTCTCGTCGTAGTCCGGACCGATGGCGAACCTGCCGTTGAATCCTAGGAACGCGCCTCGCGCATGCGGCCGCGCCATCGCCGCGACGGTACTCGAATCCAATCCTCCACTGATATACGCGCCGACCGGCACGTCGCTCCGCAGATGCATCCGCACCGAGTCGGCGAGCAATTCGTGCAGCCTCTCCGTGAAGTATCTGGTCGTGTGATTGAAGTCCAGGTCGTAGTAGACCTGCCAGTAGCGACTCGTTTCAAGCGCTCCGTTCGCCACGCCGAGGGTATGCGCCGGCAACAGCTCCGAGATCCCCTTGAAGAGGGTCTTGCCCCTGAGGCAGAACTGGAAAGTCAGGTATTCGGTGAAACTTTCCCGATCCGTTTCGATGGCGTCGACGAACGGCAGCAGTGCTTTGATCTCCGAGGCAAAATACAGCGTGCCGCCAACGACGGTGTAATAGAAGGGCTTGATGCCGAATCGATCCCGCGCGCAGAACAGCGTCTGAGCGCTTTCGTCCCACAGCGCGAACGCAAACATGCCGCGCAGGTGGCCCACGCAGTCGCGGCCCCAACGCCGCCACGCGCGCAAGATGACTTCGGTGTCGGAATGCCCGATGAAGTTCTCCTCGCCGAGCTCTTTGCGCAGTTCGACGTAGTTGTAGATTTCACCGTTGTAGGTAATCCAGTTGCCGGCGCCATCTGTCATCGGCTGTGCGCCCGCCACCGACAGCTCGATGATGCTGAGGCGCTGATGAGCGAACCCGATTTGTGCATTGGGATGCGTCCAGACTCCTTCGCCATCGGGCCCTCGATGACGCAGCAGGCCCTGCATGGCGCGCAACCCGGACTCCAGACCTGGGACGGACTCCAGCCGCGTGTTCACAATGCCCGCGATTCCACACATATACGGGTTCCTCGCTGCTGAACGAACGGGTTCGGATCAGGGCCTGATGTCAGGGCCTTCGACGGTCGACGTGGCATCTGGCTTCTCAGCCTGCCGGAACAATCCGGACAGCGTACGGTATCCACGTCGAACAGGTCGGAGAACGAATCGAAGAGTTCGGAACGTAGCCTTGCCGACCACGTAAAGAGGCGTATGCCGATGCAGCAGGTCGGCGATGTTCCACTTGAGAGCCTGCCAAGGATCCAGCGGTACCAGCGGATTTCTCACCACGGGAGGAGGAGGTCGCTGATCGAAATCGATTATGTCGGTAGTGAATGCTGAAAAAGTCGCCAACGCCTGATCCGTGGGATACCACTGCCACAAGGGCCCGTCTGCGCTGCGGGCCGCCACGACGGCTGTGAGAAGACTCGTTCCAGCCCCACGATGTGCCTGCCGATCTATCGTCTTGTCAACCAAGTCGATGAAAGTCCGATAACTGTATCGCCCGGATCCGACGATGTCGCTCCACGCGCGAGACGTCAGCTGTTCGAGATACTCGTCGTCGGCCAGTCGTTCCAACACCTCGTCAAGATTACTCAAATCTTTCTTCAGCGATATGTAGTGAACGTCCGGCAAGATAACGCCCGAGTATTCACCTTCGAGCAAGACGAGCGCGGTACGCAGCGCGATCGCCTCAAACACGCGAGGCGATATTTGATTCATCGGGACTGGACCCTCGTGGTCGGCCATGTATCTGGAATGGAGGGTTTCGTACGTGAGATCCGGATCGCGTCGCAGGGCGCGCTGGATGGCATGACGGATGTCGCCGTGGTCGTCGAAGACGTTCGAACCGCTCTCCGAGCCCAGCGTCGCGCGGCACTCACGCATAAAGTCGTACCATCCTTCGCCGTAGATCCGATGCTCGTCGTCCCACTCGATGTCGACGCGTATCCTTCGCGTCTCGCAGGCCTCACGCACGCGCTGGCCAATCAGCAGTTTTTCACGGCCGAGATCGCCATACCAGCACGGCAACGCGCGGCCGCGATACCCAATGAAGAACTTGCGGTCTTTGAACGGCTTGTGACGACCCGGCGTTTCGAGGTTCAGCGGCACATAACCGGTAAGCACATGAACGAACTCGACGTGCGGAAAACGGTCGGTTGGATAGACGAGTTCGCGATAGGCCGACGGAACGCAGGTGAACACGACGTGCACGCCGAGACGTTCAAGGGCTTGACGTTCGATTTCCGTATAGTCGTACTCATCCTGAATGAAGCAGAGCTTCAATCCGCCGAAGCTCTCCACCGCGCGGGCGTACACCGGCAGAAGCGTATTTAAGCAAAGGCGAATCGAATAGTGAAGGACGACCACGTCGAACACTGATAGATCCATCTCGAGCGGCGGATTCGGGTGGGATGTTGACGCCGGCACGTAGAAGACGCGGTGGCGTGAATACCGTGAGAACGACGTCAAATGCTCTCGGTGTGTGTTGGTACTGGTAGAGTTATGGTCGTAGAGAATGGCCAGGTTCAGTCGCGACCCCGCAACCGGTCGATTCGCGATCGCTTCCGCCGTCAACCGATTGAATTCCGTGACATGCGCCTCGGTCGCCTCGGTTGGAAGCACCCATGCGCGGCCCTTCAGCGGTTGCGGGAGTTCATCAGGACAAGAGCGATCGGGCGCAATCACAATCGCATCGGCGTGCGACAACGACTGATGAAACGCATCAGTGGCCCGCCCCCATAACGCGATGACCTTGAGGGGCGCATAGGACGAGCAAAACCAAACAGCCTGCTGCGGGTCTTCCAGCCACAGCAACGGTCTGATCAGGCCCAACCGCCGCAGCGCTCGATTCAGATAATTGCATTGTTCTACCGGCGGGACTGCCGGTAGAGTGACGCGAATCATCCCATCATCGGTTGTCGGGAGTCGTTCGTCCGCCTTCAGCTCACAGCGGGTTACCAGAACCACGCGCAGCGCACGGACGAAGAGCCTCGCCCATGAAACGGCCGCCGCGGAGTCGGACGCGTCCCGCAGCAGCATCACCACGCTGTCAACGTGGCCGCGCACCTCCGGCGCACGATCCGAAGGCGCTACACTCCGAACGCCTGCGTCCAAAGATGCAGATTGATCCAACGCCACGAAGTGAAATCCGTGAGACCCATCTCTTCGACCTTCGCCTGGTACTCCCGCGCTCGATCCACCAGGATGAACTCCTCGAGACGACAGTCGCCGAGCGTCTCGTCGAGCAATTTCCGCAACGCGCTTCTCTGCCACGATCGTTCAGGCGTGGCAAACCCCAGCTTGCTCGTACGCCATCGGATCCGCTCGGGGATGACTCCCGCCATTCCATCCCGAAGGACCCGCTTCGTGTAGCCATTTCGGATCTTGAGACGCGACGGCAGACTGAAAATGAAGTCGACCAATCTGTAGTCGAGAAAGGGCACGCGGCTCTCGACGGAAAATGCCATCGAGTTGCGGTCCTCGTGCCGCAGCAGCGCCTGAAGGTTGTTGTGGAACGTCAGCTGATAGAGCGTGTTGTTGAGATGTTCCAGCTCGCCGAATGGCTTGCGTTTTTGATTTCCGAGGTACCTGCTTTCTGGCCGGTATCGTTCCGCGAACTCCGGCACCAGCCAGTCCTGCGATGGCAACGGCGGCGCTGTCGGAACTGAAAGACGCAGCCGCTGAACGAAAGGCCGCGGCAGCTGGGAGAGCCAGTCCTTGTTCTGGCGCCGCGCATGCGCCCACGTCTCCCTGAGGAGCGTCGCGTATTTTTGCTTGTCGTACAGCTCCGTGAAGAAACAAGGGACCAGACCGAGGTAGCCCGCCAGCTGCTCATCTGCTCCCTGGCCGTCAAGCATGACCTTGATGCCATGCGCGTGAACCGATTTGAAGACCGCCCACTGGGCATAGATGCTCGTCGACCCGAACGGCTCGTCCTGCTGCCACACCAGCCGGCGGACGTCTTCGAGGAACTCGTCCGGCGTCGGGCGGCTGATATGCGCCTTGACGGCGGTCGCCTCGATGACCGTTCGCATGTAGTCGAGTTCATTCGCTTCTTCTTCGTCGAAGTGAGAGCTGAAGGTGCGCTGAATGTCAGTCCTGTCGGCCTCGCCGAGCAACTGGTGCATCAGGCAGACGATGGCGGAGCTGTCGAGGCCTCCGGACAGGCAGCTGCCCACCTCGACGTCGCTCCGCAGATGGAGCCGGACACTGTCGGTCAGCAGCCGGCGAAACTCGCAGGCGGCCTCACGTGGTGTGATCTCGGTGTCGATAGCGGACGTCGGCTGGTAATACCGTGTGGTGACCAGTTCGTGGTTCGTCAGATCGAGTGTGAGGTTGTGTCCCTGCGGAAGCTTCGCGACGCCCTCGAAAAACGTGTGTTCATCGTAGTCGACGGCGGCGAATGCGAGGAATTCATAGACCGCACGCTCGCTGAGCGTCCGCTTGACGAAAGGAAAGCAGAGCAGTTGCTTGATTTCCGAACTGAAGGCGAAGCGACGGCCATCGGCGAAGTAGTGAAACGGCTTGATCCCGAAACGATCACGAGAGCAGAACAACCGTTTCCGTTTCAGGTCCGCGATCGCGAACGCCCACATGCCGTTGAAGCGGTTGACGCAGGCGTCGCCCCACGCGTCGTAAGCGCACAGAATCACTTCGGTGTCCGACCGGGATCGAAACCGATAACCAAGGCTTTCGAGCTCGTCGCGCAGTTCGAGGTAGTTGTAAATCTCGCCGTTATAAGTGACCCACACAGTTCCGTCGCCGTTCACCATCGGCTGGCGGCCTGCGGATGACAGATCGAGAATCGCCAGACGGCGATGGCTGAGCGCCACGGTGAATTCCTGGCAAGCCATTTCACACCATGACCGATCCGCGTCGAATGAAACGAGCGGCCGTTTCGGCTGCTCCGGATCGAGCAGGACGGTTCCTTCGCCGTCGGGGCCGCGATGAGCTCCGGCGTGGCTGGCTGCATCGAGACAGCGGACGTAAGGCGCTATCCCGTCGGTGCTGACCAGACCCGCGATACCACACATATCTGAATGCCCCTCACGCCGCGTCCCGCACTCACTTCCACACCTTGGCAGTGAGCAGGCGGACGGTCGTGGTCGCCGGACGCAGCATCGATCGTATCGGGCTCGGCACCCTGCCCCAGATTCGCCGCGCGATGTAACCGAGCAACGCCTTCGTTCGAATCCGACCGAGGACCTCACTGTCCGGGCTTTCCGTCACCGCCGCCAGGCCCTCCGTCACCGCCACCGGAGGATCCTCTTTTTCAAGAAATCCGGAGAAGATGTGGTTACCGGGAAGATAGCGCGGCGACACAACACCCTTTGCCGCATTGATCCAATTCCGATTCAGGGTTGCCGTGACTGAAGAAACAAACATTATAGGCGCAGACACGATCTTGCATTCTGCCACGACCTCGTCGAAATCACTGATGAAAGTGGCATAGCTGTACTTGCCAGAAGCTATGACATCCTGATATGCCCGTTCCGTCATCTGGCCGACGTACTCATCATCCTGAACCTTTGCGAGCACTTCATCCACATTGCTGAAGTCCTTCTGCAGCGGAATGAAATGAAGATGCGGCTGCACGACGCCGGAATACGTTCCCTCGAAGAGTACCAATGCCGTTCGATGAGCAATGGCCTCGAACACCTTCGGCGAAATCTGATTCATCACCACTTTCCCCTCGTGCTTGGCGACAAAGCGGTGGTGCGCCTCTTCATAAGACAGGTCAGGCTTTTCCTGCAGCGCTTGCTCGATGCTCCGCCGTATGCAGCCGTCGTCATCGAACACGTTGGACCCGCTCTCGGTCCCCAGCATCGCGCGACAATTCACGACAAACTGGTACCAGTCCGGGCCGTAGATTCTGTCTTCCTCGCGCCACGCGATATTCGCTGGAATGTGCCTCGCCTGACATATCTCGTGCATCCTGTGCCCGATCTCGAGCTTTTCTCTTGCAAGGTCGCCGTACCAATAACCGAGCGGTCGACCGCGATAACCTATCACCCACTGTCGATTGGCGATCGGTACGGCTGTCGTGCTCCGAATAAGACTCTCGGAGACATAACCGGTCAGGTTCTGGATGAATCGAACTCCTGGCAGCTCCTCCGGCGGATATACCTGCCTGATGAACTCCATCGGCACACAGGTGTAGACGAGGTCTATCCTCAACTGCCTGATCCATCGACGCGCCGTCGCAGTGCATTCATACTCGTCCTGTATGAAAAGGACCTTTGGTCGCGAACATGCTGCCAATTCCTCGGCGTAATAAGGCGAGATGTGCTTTTCCAGGGACAACCGGATGCTGTAGTGGATAACAATTAAATCAAACTCTTCGAGTCGATAAGGGCACGGCGCTTCTATGCCTGTGACGTAGCTTTTGCTTGCCGTCGCATACCAGATGTGGTGGCGGGAGTGACGAGCGAAAGCCTCGAGGTGTTCCCTTACGGTCGTGATGTGCGTGGCGCTGTCGTCGTATAAGACCAGAATATTCTTCGGCTCGCGGCTACGCTCATCGCAGATCCTCGAAAGAACGCCGCATAACTCATCAAATCGTGCATCGTAACTCATCCCTCTCGCGTAATTATCACGGTCGCGCAAATGACTTGGATCGTATCTGGTCGATGCGGCGCTTTGGAGCGCGTCGGCGAACTGTCCCGGCGTATCGGCAAAACAGAAGATCGGAAATGGCTCCAGCGAGCGAATGCGAATGCTGACGACGGGCAGGCCGCAGGCCGCATATTCAAAGGCCTTGAGTGGCAGAGAGCTTTCCACGATGCCGGGCATGTGCCGAAACGGGATGATTCCAACAGTGGCTGTGCGGCATACTGCCCGAACGCCGTCGGGCGTTAATTCGCCCAAGTAGGTGACCTGTGGACGTTGTTTCAGCTTTTGCCACGCGCGAATCGAAGCATCTTCCCTTCCACAGAAATGGAACTCCCAATCTTTGAGCTCGGTAACGACTGCCTCCAGCAACTCAAAGTCGAGCCGCCAGTTGATTCCACCTTGATACAGCGCGATCTTCTTTCCTGCTGGCGAAGTCGCGGCTACGTTCTCGAGCGATAATCCTCTCGAGAAAAACTCGTAGTCGCAGCCATTGGGCAACATAACCGCCCGGCCTTCATACCCACCGATGCTTCGGTATGAATTCAGCACTCCTGGTGATACTGTCACCAGCAGGTCGACATGTGAAAGAAGGCCGCGCAGTCTCGTCCTAAGCAGTTCATCGAATGGAAAGATGTCTGTCGAGAAATAGTCTTCAGTTGCATGATACACCTTGAAGAACTGAGGCAGACTCTTGACGACCTCTTCGTAGTCAGCGTGGTAGATCCAGAGCAGCGGTCGTCGTAAACCTCGGGCGACCAGCGCGTTCAGCAGCATGCGCGCCTGTTGCGCCGCCGGTTTATTGACGAAACGCCGGCTGACGTGCCAGATCGTAAGGTTCTCTAGCTGGGATGGCTCTTCGGTAAGGGCATCTGATTCCGCGACTTGATCGACTTCCAACTGAACAAACAACACCGGGAGGTGCTTCGCGAAACGGCTGGCGTAGTGATAGCGGTTACTGCGCGGCTCGGTCTTCCAATCCGAACGGGTCAACATCAGGACGGAATCGAAGTAAGCCGTGATCTGTGAGGGTGTCAGCGAGAAGTACTGCGTCGAGGACCGACCCCGATCTCCGGAATCGATCGCCTGCTTTATATGAAGCTCAGTCATCGTAGAGAGCGACTCGATAGTCGTATGCGAATTGGCGGGTACGCTGACGAAACGCTTTTGTGCGTCAGA
>Ga0209474_10005435_pt1 | contig 10858 bp, 9 predicted proteins | sample GraSoiAngelo_145_FD_185902 | JGI IMG/M metagenome (GOLD analysis project Ga0209474, IMG submission 185902) | Grasslands soil microbial communities from the Angelo Coastal Reserve, California, USA - 14_1009_05_20cm (SPAdes) (version 2) | ecosystem: Environmental > Terrestrial > Soil > Grasslands ... | reverse complement strand
GATGCCCTGGATGACGGTCGTGGAGAGGATGTAGATCACGGCGGCGCCGAGCGTGCTGAACATGCACGCGAGCGGCACGTTGCGCTTCGGATTCTCGACCGCGCCCGAGGCCTGCGCCGCCGACTCCATGCCGAGGAACGCCCACAGCGTGAGCGTGATGCTCGAGCCCATGCCCGCGGCGAGGCTCATTCCCTTGGGGTTCCACGCCGCCGCGAACGTGCCGGCGTCGAACCAGAACCAGCCGAAGATCGAGAGCAGGCCGACCGGGATGATGACGCCCCACACGGTGACCGCGCCGAGGCGGCCGGTCAGGCCGGGGCCGCCGAAGTTGGCGATCGAGGTCAGCCACAGCAGCACGATCACGCCGATGCAGGTCGCGACCGGGGTCGACGACAGCCACGGCAGGAACGGCGTGAGGTAGCCGACGGCCGAGATCGCGACCGCGACGTTCGCGATCGCAACCGACAGGAAGTAGAGATAGAAGACCTGGAAGTAGCCGGCCTTGCCGTAGGCGTCTTCGGCGTAGGCCGCCATGCCGCCCGGGCGATCGTTGAAGAGGCCGGCCTGCGCGAATCCGTACGCGATCGCCAGCGATCCCAGCGCGGTCACGACCCACGACAGCAGCGAAATCGCGCCGACGCGCGCCATGTTCGTCGGCAGCATGATGATGCCCGAGCCCATCATGTTGACCGCGACGATGAACGTGAGCTGGACGAGATTCATCTTCTTCGAGTGCATCGCCGCCTCCTCAGAGCCTCGCTGCCGCGTTCACGTGCGCACCACGTAGGTGTGGAACTTGATCCGTCCGTTCACGCGCTCCTGGAACACGCCCTGCACCTCGTAGTTGAAGCCGGGGAAGCGGTTGAACGACTCTTCGAAGGCGAAGAAGTAATCGAGCATCGGCTGGGCGCGCGCATCCCATCGCTCGCCGGGCACGATCACGCCAATCCCGGGCGGATAGATCAGCGCGAGCGTCGCCGAGACGCGTCCCTTGACCTGGTCGAGCGGCACGTAGTCCACGTCGTTCGCGACGAGGGCCTCGTAGGCCTCGCGCGCCGGCATCGCGATCTCGGGGAAGCTCGACGCGCGGAAACACAGGCGCTGCAGCTCCTTGATGCGCGCGTCGCGGTAGAAGTCGTGCATCTCCTGGCAGACCTGGCGGACGGTGTAACCGGCGTAACGCTCCTTGTGCGCGGCGCACAGCGTCGGCAGCACCTCGGGCAGGGCGGCGTCGCGATCCCACAGCTCCTTGAACTTCACGAGCCTTGCGATCAGCGTGTTGAGCTTGCTCTCGTCCTCCGCCGGCGTCATCAGGAAGAGCACGCTGTTGAGATCACACTTTTCCGGCACGACGTTCTGCTCGCGCAGGTAGTTGGCGACGACGGTGGCCGGAATCCCGAAGCTCCGGTACTCGCCGGTGACCCGATCGATGCCCGGCGTCAGCAGCGTGAGCTTGTTGGGATCGACCATCGCGTACCCGTCGGCATAACCCGCATAGCCGTGCCAGGTGCGACCTGGATCGAAGTGCCAGCACTGCTGCTCCGATTTGAGGACGTCGGTCGGAATGTCCTCCCACGCGGCGTCGGTGACGTCGGCGGTGAACGGCGAGTCGCGGATCGTCACGAGGTCGGGAACGAATGGATCGAAGAACCACTGCTCCCGCGGCGTCGCGCCGGTGCGCGCGTAGTAGCGGCCGAATTCACGCAGCTTCTTGCGCGTCTCGATGCCGAGCGCGATGCAGCGGTCCCACAGCACCTCGCCGCCCTTGCCCTCGTGAATCTTCGCGTTGACGTCGAGCGACGCGAACAGCGGATAGAAGGGTGACGTGGATGCGTGAATCAGGAACGATTCGTTGAAGCGCTTGTGGTCGATGAAGCGTCGCTGGCCGCGGATGTGATCGTCGCGCTTGTGGATCTGCGACGCCTGCGAGAAGCCGGCGCCCTGCTTGTGCACCGACTGCGTCGAGAACAGCCCGGGCATGTCCGGCCCGAGGTGCTCCAGCCGCATCGGGCTGTGATCGGCGAACAGCGGATGAAACGCGTTGTAGCCGATCCACGCCTCGTCCCAGAGCACGTACTCACACAGGTGCCCGATCTTCTCCAGCACCTTCCGCACGTTGTAGATCGTGCCGTCGTAGGTCGCCAGCTGAATGCAGGCGAGGCGGAACGGCCGCGGACCCGAATGGCGCAGCGAATCGGTGACCAGCGGGTTCGCGCGAATCTGTGCGCGCAGCGAGTCCTCGTCCCACGCGTCCCAGTCGACCGCGCCGATCATCCCGAACGCGTTGCGCGACGTGGGCAGGAAAATCGGAATCGCGCCCGCCTGCACCAGCGCGCCCTGGTGGAGCGACTTGTGGTTGTTGCGATCGAAGAGCACCAGATCGCCGCGCCGCAGCACCGCGTTGGTCACGACCTTGTTCGACGTGCTGGTGCCGTTCAGCACGAAGTACGTCTTGTCGGCGCCGAAGACCTGTGCCGCGTGCCGCTGCGCCTCGGCGGCGGCGCCGTCGTGAATCAGCAGATCGCCGAGCCGCACGTCGGCGTTGCACAGATCGTTGCGGAAGATGCTCTCGCCGAAATGCTTGAAGAACAGCTGTCCGGCCGGCGACTTGCGATAGAACTGGCCGCCCTGGTGACCCGGGCAGTCGAACGCGATGTTGGCCTCGCTGTCGTAGCACATCAGCCCGCCGAAGAACGGCGGCAGCAGGCTCATGCCGTAGCGGACGATGCTCGCGAGCACTTGCTTGGCGTAGAAGGCGGGCGTCTGCTGGCCGAGATAAATGTAGCCCTCGACGTCGCCGGTGAGGCCGAGGACCGCGACGTCGGCGATCTGATGCGCATCGGCGAGCGCCCACAGCGGCGTCCGGAATCCGGCGGCGCGGACCGCGCGCGCCAGGTCCCGCGCCCGCTCGCGGCGCTCGCCGTCGACGAGCGCGATGTAGGCGCCGACGTCCGCATCCTCCGAGACGTCGCGCTCGAACGCGTCGACGACGTCGACGTGGAACTTCTCGAGCGCAAGGTGATCCAGAAGCTGTCGGGTCTGCGGATCGTCGCGGTCGACGATCGCGACGACCCTCAGCAGCTTGTGGAACGGAATCGGAATCGTCGGAACAGGAACCGGGAAATCGGCGGTCTGGCGCGGGCGTGCGCCGGCTTCCGCCAGCGTACCGTCCCGGGTATCAATAACTGTAAGCAATGTAGATCATCCCGTAATTGAAGTTCCGGGTCTGGCTGGTCGCCTGCTTGATCGCCGTGCCGGGATTGGCGAACGCCGCGATGAAGCTGACCGTGAAGTTCTTGTTGATCTTCCAGTCGGTGTACCCGTCGATCTCGAAGGCGAGATGCGCGTCGGTCACCCCCGGCGCATACGCCGCCGGCCGATCGAGCCTGAAGTCGAAGAACATCAGACCGCCGCCGATCGCCTCGGTCGGCGACACGTGCGCGCGCAGCATGCCGGAGCGGAGGTTCGAGTTGACGAGGAAGTACTCGCCGCCGATCTCGCCCTGCCACCAGGTGCCCCAGTCGGAGAACCCGAGCAGCAGCGGATCGAACGCTTCGTTGCGCGGCGTCGCCGGGTCGTCGCCCTGGAAGTACGCGTAGCGGTAGCTGAACTTCGGCTTCCACGAGACGGCGCTGAGCTCGTAGGCGCCCTGCAGCGTCCACGCGTTCGAGTCGAGCGCGTCGCCGTTGCGTTCCGCCGCGTACTCGAATTCGAACGACAGATCGCGGGCGGCCGGGAACGGCGACGTGTAGGCGCGGACGTTGTAAACATTCAGATGATCCCGCTGCGGCGAGACCTCGGGCTTCGCCCAGAACTTCATGTAGGTGGCGCCCACCGTCGTGTGCTGCCCCGGACGGAACTCGTAGTTGGTGCCCCACAACTCGGTGCCGGTCACGTGCTCGGGCAGGTCGTCCTTCTTGAGATAGAACGATTCGATCGTGTGCGCGCCGGGCTTGACGCGCGCGATCGCGGCGAACGCAAAGGCCTTGCGGACGTTGCTCCAGTAGCCGCCGCGACTGCCGCCTTCGGCGGCGCCGTCGTAGAGCAGGAAACCGTGTCCGAGCTTGTATTGCGCCCGGCCGATTTCGACATCGACCAGGTCCGGGCTCGATCCGATCGATTGCCCCGACCGCCAGCCGATTGCGGCGTCCTCGGGCAGGAACGACGAGAAGTCGGAGCCGACCAGTTCGGGTGCCGAGCCATAGGTGCGCTCGCCGACGGCGCTCAACTTCCCGTACAACTGACTGGACGACGACAACGTGTAGGTCGCCGAGAGCGACGGCTTGACGAAGCCCTCGAACCAGTGGCTGCCGAAGTCTTCGGGTACCTGCTCCTTCGGATCGTTGAAGACCGAGTTGCGGAACCCGAAACTGCCGCCGGCGGCGTCGAAGTTGAATTTCCATTCGATGCCGGGCGGGAGGCCGGTGGTCCGTTCCTCCGGTGGGTCTGCGGGTGGCACTTGCGCGGTCGCCACAGCTGGTGCGAGCACGGCGATGCAGGCAAGTGTCGCCACTGCCACTCGAATGCTGATGATGCGCTGCATGACGACGAGTGCTGCACCGGCACTGCCAACATCTCCGCCGGTGGCGGCGCCCGCCGAAGTCGCGCGCCGTGAGACAGTTGGAAGGCAGCGCGCGCGAAGCTGACGCCGAGGGATACGGAGCGTCTCCTACGACGGGCCGGAGGCGGTTCGGAGGCCGGAGGTTTCAGGCGCGGATCCCTCGAAGGTCACGTCACGGCGAGCGTCTCGGGGGAGGGTCAGTTGCGACGGGGAGTGGTGTGGATGGACGACAGAACCAGCCGAGGATATCGGGCGCTAGAAGCGCTGACGCCGCTTCACCTTCAACTGTGCGAGCGCGCGTGCGAGCGTGGCGTTCACGGTCGCGACCTCCTCGTCGGCCAGCTTGTCGCGCAGGCGGGCGGCGGCGCGCTGGCGCGCCTCTTCGGCTTTCGCTTCGTCGATATCCTTCACGGCGACCGCCATGTCGGTGACGATCGAGACGCTGGCGCCGGTGATTTCGACCAGGCCGCCACCGACCGCGAGAAACTCCTCGACACCGTTGCGGCGGACGATCAGCTCGCCCGGCGTCACCCGCGTCAGGAGCGGCACGTGATGCGGGAAGATACCGAGCTGCTCCTCGACGGCCGGCAGCGTGACCATCTCGACGTCCTGCGAGTAGACGATGGCCGCCGGCGTAACAATCTCGAGCGTCAGGGTGTCGGCCATGTTTCACCTACGGCGCGGCCGTCACTTCCTCGATGCCGCCCTTCATGTAGAAGTTGTCCTCCGGCACGCTGTCATGCTTGCCGTCGAGAATCTCCTTGAAACCACGCACGGTGTCGGCGACCGGCACCTGCTTGCCCTCGCGGCCGGTGAAGGCTTGCGCCGTGCTGAACGGCTGGCTGAGGAACCGCTGAATCTTGCGGGCGCGTATCACCGTGAGCTTGTCGTCGGGCGACAGTTCGTCCATGCCGAGGATCGCAATGATGTCCTGCAGATCCTTGAAACGCTGCAGCACCTTCTGCACGCGGCGCGCCGTGTCATAGTGCTCCTGCCCGACCGTCGCCGGCGCGAGCGCGCGGGAGGTGGATGCGAGCGGATCGACGGCCGGGTAGATGCCGAGCTCGGCGATCGACCGCTCGAGGACGAGGGTCGCGTCGAGATGCGCGAAGGTCGTCGCCGGCGCCGGGTCGGTGAGGTCGTCGGCCGGCACGTACACCGCCTGGAACGACGTGATCGATCCTTTCTTGGTCGAGGTGATGCGTTCCTGCAGCATCCCCATTTCCGCGGCGAGCGTCGGCTGATACCCGACGGCGCTCGCGGTGCGGCCGAGCAGCGCCGACACTTCGGAGCCGGCCTGCGAGAACCGGAAAATGTTGTCGATGAAGAGCAGCACGTCCTGGTTCTTCTCGTCGCGGAAGTACTCGGTGATCGCCAGGCCGGCCAGCGCCACGCGCAGCCGCGCGCCCGGCGGCTCGTTCATCTGGCCGTAGACCAGCGCGATCTTCGACGCGCCGAGCTCCTTCTCGTTGATGACACCGGCCGCCGCCATCTCGTGATAGAGGTCGTTGCCCTCGCGCGTGCGCTCGCCGACGCCGGCGAATACCGACACGCCGCCGTGCAGCTTGGCGATGTTGTTGATCAGCTCGGTGATCACCACCGTCTTGCCGACGCCGGCCCCGCCGAACGCGCCGATCTTGCCGCCCTTGAGGAACGGGCAGATCAGATCGATCACCTTGATGCCGGTCGAGAGCACCTGGGGCGAGGTGATCTGATCCTCGAGGCGCGGCGGCTGACGGTGGATCGGATAGTGCGCCGTCGCGTTGACCGGACCGCGCTCGTCCACCGGACGGCCGGTGACGTCGAACACCCGCCCCATGACCGCGTCGCCGACCGGCATCGCGATCGGGCCGCCGCTGTCGTTGACGTCGTAGCCGCGTTTGAGCCCCTCGGTGCCCGACATCGAGATCGTCCGCACCCGCCGATCGCCGAGGTGCTGCTGCACCTCGAGCGTCAGCGTCATCGGCTGGTTCTGGACGCGATAGTCGACCGACAACGCGTTGTAGATGGCGGGCAGCGCGCCGGGAAACTCGACATCCACGACCGGCCCGTTGACCTGCACAATCGTCCCCGTGTTCATATGCCTGCCTTCCGGTGCTACCCGGCCTGGCCGCCGGCGATTTCCAGCAGCTCCTGCGTGATGCGCCCCTGCCGCAGTTTGTTGTAGACGAGCGTGAGGTCCTTGATCATCTCGGCGGCGTTGTCGGTGGCGCCCTTCATCGACACCATCCGCGCGCTCTGCTCGCTGGCCTTCGCGTTCAACAGCGCCAGGTGCACGACGATGTTGAGGTAGTGTCCGAGCAGAAAGCCGAGGACGTCGCTGACGTCAGGCTCGTAGAGGAAATCGATCGGGTCGGCGGCGCCCGCCTGGGGCGTCGGCAGGCCCGGGATGTCGACGCCCGTGATGTCGCCGATCGGCAGCAGCTCAATCGCGACCGGCTGCTGGACGAGCGTATTGACAAAGCGCGTCGCGACGATCTGGACCGCGTCCACTTCACCTTTCACGAACAGGTCGCGCGCCATCGCGGCGATCGCCCTCGACTCGGGAAAGCGCGGCGTGTCGCCGTAGGGGAACTCCGCGACCAGGTCCCGCCGCGTCCGCGCGACGAACTGCGCCGCCTTGCGTCCCGCGGTGATGAACCGCGTCGTGTGCGGATCGAAGCGGCCGGCGACGCGGAACAGATTGCTGTTCAGCGCACCGCACAGGCCCTTGTCCGATCCGACGAGGATGATCGCCCGCCGCCGGACGTCGCGGGTTTCGAGGAGGGGATGCGTGAAGTCGGTCGCGTGCGTTGTCGCCACGCGCTGGAGACGGTAGACGAGCCGCGCGAAGGGGCGCACCTCGATGGCCGCCAGCTGCGCCTTGCGCATCTTGGACGCCGCGACCATCTGCATGGCACGGGTGATCTGCGCGGTGTTCCCGATCGATCGGATGCGCCGACGGAGGTCGCGGCCGCTCGCCATGGCCTCAGGCCCAGCGCTGCTTGAACTGCCCGGCCGCGGCTGTGAGCGTGGCGGTCAGCGTGTCGCTCAGCGCCTTCTCGGTCGCGATCTTCGCCAGCAGCTCGCTCTGCGAGGCCATCAGGTACTCGGTGTAGCGCGCCTGGAATTCCTTCACCCGCTCCACCGGCACATCGTCGAGGTATCCGTTCTGCACCGCCCACAGCGTCGCCACCTGGATTTCGACCGGCACCGGGTTGTACTGCGGCTGGTTGAAGAGCTCGATGATCCGCTTGCCGCGATCGATCTTGGCCTGCGTCGCGGCGTCCAGCTCGGAGCCGAACTGCGCAAACGCGGCCAGCTCGCGGAACTGCGCGAGCTCGCCCTTGAGCCGGCCGGCGACCTGCTTCATCGCTTTCGACTGCGCCGTCGATCCGACGCGCGACACCGAGATGCCGACCGAGATCGCCGGGCGCGTGCCCTGATAGAAGAGATCGGTCTCGAGAAAGATCTGGCCGTCGGTGATCGAGATCACATTGGTGGGGATGTACGCTGAGACGTCTCCGGCCTGGGTTTCGATCACCGGGAGCGCGGTCAGCGATCCATTGCCGTAGCGCTCGCCGACGCGCGCGGCCCGCTCCAGCAGGCGGCTGTGCAGGTAGAACACGTCGCCCGGGTAGGCTTCCCGGCCCGACGGCCGCTTGAGCACGAGCGAGACCTGCCGGTAGGCCACGGCGTGTTTCGACAAATCGTCGTACACGATGAGCGCGTCCATGCCGTGATCCATGAACCATTCGCCCATCGCCGCGCCGGCAAACGGCGCCAGGTACTGGCTGGTCGCCGAGTCGGCCGCCGGCGCCGCCATCACGATCGTGTACGGCATCGCGCCGTGCTCTTCGAGCACCGACACCAGCTGCGCGATCGTCGACTGCTTCTGACCGATGGCGACGTAGATGCAGTAGAGCGGCCGGTAGCTGGTGTCGCCGGCGGCCTCGGCGGCGCGGTTCAGACGCGCCTGGCTGATGATTGTGTCGACGCAGATCGTCGTCTTGCCGGTCGAGCGGTCGCCGATGATCAGCTCGCGCTGGCCGCGGCCGATCGGAATCATCGCGTCGATCGCCATGATGCCGCTCTGCACCGGCTGGCTGATCGGGCGGCGCCGCATGATGCCAGGCGCGACCTTCTCGACCGGATATGTCGTCTCGCTCGCAATCGGACCCTTGCCGTCGAGTGGCTCGCCGAGCGTGTTCACGACGCGCCCGAGCAATCCCTTGCCGACCGGCACCTGCAGCAGGTGGCCCGTCGCCCGGACTTCGCCGCCTTCTTCGAGCAGGGTGTCGTCGCCGAGGATGATGACGCCGACGTCGGTGTCCTCGAGGCTCAGCGCCAGCCCGGTGACGCCGCGACCGAGATCGAGCATTTCGTTGAGCATGACGTCGCTCAACCCTTCGACCCGCGCGACGCCGTCGCCGAGCTCGCGGATGACGCCGACATTGGTTCTGGTGGTCGCGGTCCGGATCGCGCCAATCTGCGCTTCGATTTCCTGGAGCAGAGTGCTCATACCATCCTCATGGCAATCCCTCGCGTCGGGGACGACCTTCACGCGTTCGCGCCGCAGGGCCTGAGGGCCTGCGCTCCGTACGTCTGCGCCGCCGCCTCAGAACCGCGACTCGAGCGTCGCCAGACCGGCGCGGACGCTGCCGTCGTAGACGTCGCTGCCGACCTGCACGCGCACCCCGCCGATGAGCGACCGATCCGTGACGAACGTCGCGGTCACGCCGGAGCCGTAGAGCCGCGTCAGCCCCAGTTCGATCTCGGTCCGCACCAGCGCGTCGAGCGGGACCGCGCTGGCCACGATCGCGGTGTGGTCGGCGTCGTGGAGTCTGATCAGCCGGAAAAACTGCTTCAGCACCGCGCGCGCGCCGGCGCGCCGCGCCCGTGCGATCAGATCCACGGCGGCGCGCGCGCGCCCCTCATCGAGCGTTCCGCTCGCGAGGCATGCGCGCCACAGTTCCCGTGCGTCGCGCCTGGCCTGTCGCGCCGTCTTCATGGGGACCTCGGTCCGTCGTTACGAGGGCTTCAACTCGCCGGCGGTCGCTTCGGCGAGGCGCCGCTGATCGTCGGCGGTCAGAATCTTGCCCGTGACCGCGGCGGTGGTCCGCACGACGAGGCGGCCGACTTCGCCTCTCAACTCGTTCATCATCCGTGCGCGTTCCAGCGCCGCCGCGTCGCGCGCCTTGATCACGATCTGCCCGGCCGCCACGACCGCGCGTTCGGTCTCGCGGGCCTCCAGGCGCCTCGCGGTCTCGCGCGCCTCCGCGACGAGGCGGGCCGCGTCTTCGCGCGCGCCCGCGAGCACTTCCTGCCGCGTCGCTTCGACGGCGGCCAGCGCGGCGTTGATCTTCTCGGTGTTCGCGAGCCCCTGTGCGATCTGCAGCCGACGGGTCTCGAGCATCGCCAGTACCGGTTTGTAGGCGAGCCGGTAGAGCAGTGCGCAGACGATCGCGAAGCTGATCACCTGCGCCGCGAGGTGCGGCGCGTCGACGCCGAACGTGGCGGCAATCGAGTCGGCGTGACCGCCCTCCACCGGCTGCATCATCAGCGCGAGCAGGTTCATCGCCGGCTCCTATCGCACGAGGAACAATGCGTAAAAGACGATCGCTTCGGCGAAGGCGATGGCCAGGATCGACTGAACCATCACCGCCGTCGCCGAGCCCGGATTGCGGCCGACGGCCGTCGCCGCCGTGGATCCGATCCATCCCACGGCCAGCGCCGAGCCCAACGCCGCCAGTCCGACGTGCAAGTTGCCGCCCATGTGTCTCTCGCCCCTTTCGTTACCGATGACCCGTGGCGCCCTCGTGCGCGGCCGCCGGCTTCTCGTCATGGTGTTGACAGATCAGCAGCGTGAACACCGCCGTCAGCAGCATGAACACCAGCGCCTGCACGAAGCCCACGAGCAGTTCGAGGAAGTAGAACGGTATCTGCACCAGCCAGCCGATCCGCGGCATCCGCGCCATCGTCTCGAGCATCGTCTCGCCCGCGAAGATGTTGCCGTACAGCCGGAAGCTCAATGACACCGGGCGGAAGAGGATCGAGACGACTTCCAGGCACCCGGCCGCGAAGAATACGACGACGAGGAGGATGCGCAGCGCGCCGGCGCTCTCGCCCTTCGGCGCGAACAGCTCCTTGAGGAAGCCGATCGGACCGGACGCCTGCAGCCCCCACGCGATCCACGACGCGAAGAAGACGAGCGCCATCGCGAGCGTCATGTTCACGTCGGCATTGCCGCCGCGGAACAGCGGCTGTTCGATCATGAAGCCGTCCGCCGTCCGATGGCCCCACCCGATCGAGCCGACG
>Ga0209474_10005433_pt1 | contig 10859 bp, 7 predicted proteins | sample GraSoiAngelo_145_FD_185902 | JGI IMG/M metagenome (GOLD analysis project Ga0209474, IMG submission 185902) | Grasslands soil microbial communities from the Angelo Coastal Reserve, California, USA - 14_1009_05_20cm (SPAdes) (version 2) | ecosystem: Environmental > Terrestrial > Soil > Grasslands ... | reverse complement strand
CATGAAGCAGATCGTCGCCGCAGCGCTGGCGCTCGCCGCATCCGCGTCGGCGCCGCTCGTCGGACAGTCGGACAACGCCCGCATGCGCGCGTCGACCGCGTCGGCGCCGCAGCTGCGCTTTCACGTGGACGAGGAGTTCTTCAAGCTGCCCGACAACATCTGGCCGTCGGAAGCCGTCGGGGTCGCGCTGAACTCGAAGGGGCACATCTTCCTGCTGAACCGCGGCAACCATCCGCTGCTCGAGTTCATGCCCGACGGATCCTTCGTGCGATCGATCGGCGACGGCTCGACGATCTTCCACGCGGCGCACAGCGTCCGCTTCGACGCCGAGGACAACATGTGGCTCGTCGACGCGGGCAACAACGTCGTCGTGAAGTTCAACGCGAAGGGGCGGATCGTGCAGGCGCTCGGCCGCCGGCTCGAGCCGTGGGTGTACATGACGCACGGCATCGAGCGCGCGATTCCCGCGCCGGCGAGCTTCTACCAGCCGACCGACACCGTCGTCGGGCCCGACGGGAGCACGTACGTGACGGACGGCTACGGCAACTCGCGCGTCGCGAAGTTCACGCGCGAGGGCACCCTGGTGAAGTACTGGGGCGATCGCGGCACGCGGCCGGGCCAGTTCAACACGCCGCACAGCATCGTGATGGATCGGAATCAGAATCTCTACGTCGCCGACCGGCAGAACAGCCGCATCCAGGTGTTCGACACCAACGGCCAGTTCAAGCAGGCGTGGGATCTCGACGGCCTCACGTGGTCGATGTGCATCACGCCGGGGCTGACGCAGGTGATCTTCGTCGGCAGCGTCGGCAAGATCTACAAGATGGATCTCACCGGCAAGGTGCTCGGGGCGTTCGGCAAGCTCGGACGCCTGCCGGGATGGTTCGATTCGATCCACGCGATCGCCTGCCCGGACGAGAAGACCGTCTACGTCGCCAACGAGTTCAGCTACCGGTTCGACAAGGTGATCCTCGACGATGCGGAGCGATCGAGCCGGTGAGGGACGTGGCGAATAATCGCGCGATCGATCGTCGTCGTTTCCTGCGCGCCGTCGCGACGGCCGGCGTCGCCGCGGCTGCCGCGCCCGACCGGCTGCTCCGCGCCGCGCAGCCGGCACCCGCGGCCGGCGGACGGATCGACATGCACCATCACTTCGCGCCGCCGGCGTGGGTCTCCGCCGTGCGCGGCCGCCCGCTGCTGCAGCCGGCCAACACGAGGTGGACGCCGTCGCAGTCGATCGAGGACATGGATCGCGGCGGCGTCGCGGCGGCGGTGGTCTCGATCACGAACCCGGGCATCTGGTTCGGCGACGCGAAGCAGACCGGGTCGCTCGCGCGCGCGTGCAACGAGTACGGCGCGCGGCTCGTGCAGGACCATCCGGCGCGGTTCGGCTTCTTCGCGGCGATGCCGCTGCCCGACGTCGACGCCACGCTGAAGGAGATCGCCTACGCGTACGATGTGCTGAAAGCGGACGGCGTCGGGCTGCTCACGAGCTACGGCGACGTCTGGCTGGGGAACCGCGCGTTCCGCCCGGTGATGGAGGAGTTGAACCGCCGCAAGGCCGTCGTGGCCGTGCATCCGACCGCGGCGGACTGCTGCAGGACGCTCGAGTACGCGCCCGGCGTGGGACCGGGCAGCATCGAATACGGCACCGACACGACGCGCGCGATCATGGGCGTCGCGTTCAGCGGCGACGCGGCGCGCTTCCCCGACGTCCGCTTCGTCTGGTCGCACGCCGGCGGCAGCGTGCCCTTCCTCGCGGGCCGCATCGAGGGCGCCTCAGCCGGCGCGAAGGAGGCGCTGCCGCACGGGTTCATCGCCGAGCTGAAGAAGTTCTATTACGACGTGGCCGGCGCCGTGAACCGTGGCGCGATCGCGTCGCTCCTGCAGCTGGTGCCGGCGGCGCAGATCGTCTTCGGCACCGACTTCCCGCCGGGCGGCACGAGCGCAGCGGTAGCGAAGACGCTGGCGGACCTCGGGATGTTCAGCGCCGCCGACCTGCGCGCGATCGATCGCGACAACGCCGTGCGCCTGCTGCCGCGCTTCGCGTGAGCGGAAAGCAACCACAGAGCTCACAGAGCTCACGGAGCTGTCACGCTGTCGCACACCGCGCTCGGCGAAGACGATGGGCGTGCAACCGACGGCTGGCTCCGCCAGCCGTCGGCGCGACGGAAAAAGCCGGCGCAATCACAAACCCTGAACTCGATGGTTGGTGTTGCGCCGGCTTTTTTCGTCGCGGCGGCCCGCTGCGCGGGCCGGTCGCACGCCCTCGACTCTGTGTGCTCTGTGTGCTCTGTGGTTGCTCTTCGTGATCGCGACGGCCGTCCGCCTTCGCAGACGGCCGTCACGGCTCGACGATCGCTAGAAGGTCGTGCGAATGCCCAGCTGCGCGACGCGCGCGGACACGTAGTTGGTCGGCTGCGCGAAGAGCGACGACCGGATATCCTTCGACAGGAAGTCGGTGGCGGCGGCGACGTTGAACAGGTTGAACACGTCGGCGCTCAGCTCCACCTTGTGCCCGCCGCGAATCGGGATGCTCTTCTGGATCCGGACGTTGACCAGATTCGCATCGTCGCCCTTGAGCATGTTGACGTCGTTTTTGCGCGCCAGCGGATAGGCGACGTTGAAGAACTGCGTGTCGGAGACGGCGCGTCCGTTGGAGAGCACGACCCGCGGCGCCGTCGCGTTCAGCGGAAAGTCGCCGGTCATCACGTTGAAGCGGGTGCCCTGGCTGTAGCTGTAGAACAGCGACGTCGTGATGTCGTACGGCAGCTTGACGAACCCCGAGAAGCGCGCGTGGTGGCGCGGCGACATCCGCTGCGACAGCACGTCGTCCGGCGAGATGCCGTAGAACTGCAGCTCGTCGCGCGTCGAGTTCCATCGCGTGCGAATCGTCGACGAGAAGATGTACGAGTAGTTGGCGTTCACCCCCCAGCGGCCGGCGAACGCCTTCGTGTACAGCAGCTGCAGCGACCGGTTCTGCTGCCATGTGTAGTTCGGGTTGTAGGTGTTGAGGACCGCGTCGTAGTCGGGGAACGGACGGCCGACCAGCAGACCGGTCTTCGGATCGCGAATCAGGTTCAGGTCGTCGCCGCTCTGGTAGTCCCAGTTCCGCCGCCACAGGAATGTCGTGCTCAGCGAGCTCGTGTGCGGCAGCTTGTGCTCCCAGGCGCCGGAGAACTCGTTCACGTACGTGCGTCCGTTCAGGATGCTGCCGTCCTTCATGTCGCCGAACGCGACGCCGAGCGGGAAGCCGCCGGGCAGCGACTGGTTGAGCGTCGGGCTCGTGCGCGGCGACGCGCGGAAGATGTCGGTGGCGAGCACGTTCGGCGCGTGCGACGTGCCGTCGCCGCCGCCCAGGTCGAGCCATTCATAGCTGCGCTGCGCGGTGCCGCGGAAGACGCCCCACGAGCCGGCGTCGAGCGAGATGCCGAAGTTGGGCATCCAGACGTTCTGGTGGAACTCGCGATCGCTCGGATTGGTCGGCAGCGCGGGCGGCAGCAGCGCGCCGAGCACGCGCTGGCGGTCCGCCGTGAAGACGCTCGTCGTCTCGACGCGGACGCCGGCCTTCACCGCCACGCGCGACGAGGGCTTCCAGCGATCCTGGAAGTACGCGCCGTAGTGGTGCTCGTAGGCGTCGTTGCTCACCGACGTGCCGCCGTCGAAGCCGCGGAGAATGTCGCGCTCGAAGAGGACGTCGCCGCTGCCCGTCGTGCCCGGCGGACGGAAGTAGAACTCCACCGGCGCGAGCGAGCTGCTCGTCTTGTTCTCGATGTTCGGATACAGATCGGCGCCGCCGCGGAACTCGTGCGATCCCAGCTTGTCGTTGACGAAGAAGGTCATCGACGGCGACAGATAGATCATCGACCGATGCGACGTGTCGGTCCCGCCGAAGCCGCCCTCCTGCGAGGTCGTCGTCAGGCTGCCGAGGATGTCGCCCGTCGGATTGCTCTGGATGATCCTGGTCGGGACGAGCGCCTGGCCGTCGTTCGGCTGCAGATCGTTCGGCTTGTTGACCATGAAGCTGCCGACGAACTGCACGACCTTCGTCGAACTCACGACCCAGTTGTAGTTGAAGCTCGCGAGCGGACCGCCTTTCACGAGCGTGCCGAGCGCCGACGCGCCGTTGATCTGCGGCGTGGCGCCGCTGATCCCGGCCGTCGTGGAGCTCGTGAGCAGTCCGAGGTTGCGGTTCGGCGCGACCGTGCCGCGGAAGATCGCGTTCGCCTGGATCGTGCGGTCGTACTGCAGGCTCACCTGCACGCGATGATTGTTGCGCACCTGCGCGGTCACTTTGCCGAACCAGAGGTTGCCGCGCCGCTGCACCGGCACCACCGTGTTGTTGAACGTCTGATCCGTCTGCACGCGGCGATAGGCCGAGAAAAACCAGATGCGATCGCGCACGATCGGACCGCCGAGCGTGAGGTCCGGCTGGTAGTCCTCGCGGCGGTTCGCCGGAATCCCCTGGACGTTCGATCCGTTGAAGCTTTGCGGGATCACGAAGAGCGCCGCCGATCCGTGGAACTGGTTCCCGCCGCTCTTGGTGACGATGTTCATGTACTGGCCGACCATGCTGGAGCCGTCCGACGCCTCCGCGCCGAGCGCCTTCACCTCGACGTCCTGAATCGCGTCGTAGTTCAGGTTCACGGCGAAGATGTCGCCGCCGTAGGGATCGGTGACGTCCGCGCCGTCGAGGCTCGTGCGCCGCTCGGATCCGGTGAGCTCCTGCGTCGCCGGATTCACTGACACGCCCGGCACCACCAGCCACGCGTCCTGGAACCGGCGATTGGTCGTCACCGGGACCGTCGTGAGCGCCTGGTTGTTGATGTTCACCGAAAGGCCCGCGCGCTCCGGATCAACGATCGGCGTCTCGGCGGTGACGTTCACCGTCTCGGCGACGGCGCCGACCGACAGCGTGAAGTCCACTTCGGTGACGGCGTTGAGCCGAACGGGCGCTTTGCGGATCACGGCCTGGAATCCGGAGAGCTCGGCGCGCACGTCGTAGGTCGCCGGCGGGAGATTGGTGACGCGATACGCCCCCTGCGCGTCGGTGACGCCGGTGAACTGGCCCAGCGCTTCGGGGCTCGCGAGCGTGACGGTGACGCCCGGCAGCACCGCGCCGCTCGAATCCATGATTTTGCCGATGACGGTGCCGGTCGTCGTCCGCTGCGCGAGCGCAGGCGCGGCGGCGCCGAGCATCGCGCCGGCGAAAAAGATCCAGGCCACGAACCCGACCCGCGAGCGATTCATCATGAAAGTCTCCTCGCGATCACTCGTGTGAATGAAACGCCCCGCGGTCAAAACCGGATCGTGTGCAGCACGCGGACCGCGTGCTGCGAGATTTCGGCGCTCGTGCTCGTGCCGCGGATCATCAGCGCGGCGCCGAGGACGCTGGCGGCGACGCCGCCCCAGAGCATCGGCCGGTTCTTGCCTTTCAGCGCGTCGCAGCTGTTGGTGGCATAGATCGGATCCGCGCGCTGGGCGAGGCACGCCTGATACGCGCCCGGGGGCGCGTTGCCGGTGCTCGTATCGTCCACGCGGAACGCCGTGACGCCGAGCACCGAGGTCGCGACGCCGGCGACACCGAGCGCGAGGCCCGTCCAAAAGAGGCCTCCGCGGCCGTCGCGCGATCCGGCCTGGGCGTCCTGCGCGAATGCGGGTGTCGCCGCGAGCAACGCGACGAGACAGCACACACCGAGTCTCATGTCCGCCTCCGGCGCGTATCTTATGCCCGCCGCGCGCGGCAAATCGAGAGAAAATACGGCTCGACGATTCGCCGGTGGGCGTCCTTCTCACGCCGATCATCACGAAAACGACGGTGGCGCTCGACGCGCTCGCCGGCCAGACGCTCGCCGTCGATGGCAACGCCGAGCTGTATCAGTTCCTGGCGTTGATCCGGCTGCGCGACGGCACGCCGCTGCGCGATTCGAAGGGGCGCACGACGTCGCACCTGTCGGGGTTGTTCTATCGCACCACCCGGCTCATCGCCGAGCACGCGCTGCGCCTCGTATTCGTCTTCGACGGCGCGCCGCCGCCGCGCAAGGCGCGCGAGATCGCCGCGCGCCGCGCCACGCGCCAGCGCTACGAGGAGGCGCGCGCGGCCGCGCTCGAGCGCGGCGACCTCGCCGCCGCCTACTCGAAGGCGACGATGACGTCGCGGCTGACGGGTGAGATGATCGCGGAGGCGCGCGAGCTGCTGCGGCTGATGGGCGTGCCGACCCTGCGGGCGCCCTCCGAGGCCGAGGCGCAGGCCGCGCACATGGCGGCGACGTCTCAGGAGGTGACGGCCGCGGCAAGCAAGGATTACGACGCGCTGCTCTTCGGCGCTCCTCGACTGGTGCGGTTTCTCACGATCTCCGGCAAGGAATTCCTGCCGAGCCAGGGAACGTTCCGTCCGATCGTGCCCGAGGTGATCGAGCTCGATCGCCTGCTGGCCGCATGGGGCATCGCGCGCGAGCAGCTCGTCGACCTCGCGATCCTCGTCGGCACCGATTTCAACGAGGGCGTGCGAGGCATCGGCCCGAAGAAGGCCCTGAAGCTCGTGCAGCAGCACGGGCGCATCGAGGCGATGCCCGCCGACATCCGTGACGCGCTCGGCGACGGCGCGGACGTCGACGCTGTGCGGCGCATTTTTCTGCAGCCCGACGTCACCGACGACTTCTCCGTGGAGACGACCGAACCGGATCTCGACGGGATCGTGCGCTTCCTGTGCGCCGAGCGCGAGTTCTCGCGTGATCGCGTCGCCGCCGCGCTCGAGCGCGCGTTTCGCGAGCGTCGATTGTGGTGACGCCGCGCGCCGCGATCCGCGCCGCGCTCGTCTACGCCGCGCTGACAATGGCGCTTGCGTATCCGCTGAGCACGCATGCGGCGACGCAGGTCCTCTCCGACAGCCCCGACACGAACCTCGAGCTGTGGGCGCTCGCGTGGGACGCGTATGCCATCGTCCGCCAGCCGCTGTCGATCTTCGACGCGAACATCTACTACCCGGAGCGCCGCACGCTCGCCTACTCGGAGAATTTCATCGGCAGCGCGCTGGTCGCGGCGCCGATCATCTGGCTGACCGGGAATCTCGTCCTGGCGCTGAACGCCGTGTCGCTGCTGTCGTGCGTGCTCTGCGGCGCGGGCGCGTACGTCCTCGCGAGGCGCGTGGGCGTCGGCGAGGCGGGCGCGTTCGTCGCCGGCCTCGTGTTCGCGTTCTCGCCGCCGCGATTCCTCCGCCTCGACCAGCTCCATCTCACGACGATTCAGTGGGTGCCGTTCGCGCTCGCGTGCCTCCACGCGTACCTCGATGGCGGCCGCGCGCGCGATCTCCGACTGTTCATCGGGCTGTTCACGCTGCAGGCGCTGACGAGCGGCCACGGCGCGATCTTCCTCGTCGTCGCCAGCGCGATCGTGATCGGCTATCGCGCGCTGCTCGGCGAGCGGCTCGATGCGCGGCGCCGGCTGAGGGACGTCGGCGTCGCCGGCGTCGTGCTGCTCGCGCCGGCGCTCCTGCTCGTGCTGCCGTACCGCGCCGTGCAGGCGGAGATGGGGCTGCGGCGGTCGCTCGCCGCCTGGGCGGTGCTGCCGATTGAAAGCTTCGGCGCGTCCCCGGCGCACCTGCACGTGTGGCTGCTCGAGCGGCTGCACGCGGAGGGCATCAACGATCGCGCCGGCGCGACGCTGTTTCCCGGCGCACTGACGCTCGTCCTCGCATTGTGCGCGGTGGCGCCGGGCCGCGCGCGGCTGCGTGCGGCCGGCGTCGCGCTCGTCGACGCGGCGTGCCTCGCCGCGGTGTGCACGGCGGTCTATCGCGCGTGGAGCGGCCCCCTGCGAATCCGGTTCATGTCGACGACCGTACTGTCGCTCCGCCGTCCATGGCAGCCGTGGCTGATCGTCGGCGCGCTCGCGGCGCTGCGGCTCGCGCTGGCGCGGATCGTTCCGCTCGATCCACGCGCGCGTTACGCCGAGTGGTCGCTTCGTCGCCGGGATCCCGCGCCGGTCTATTTGCTGATCGCGATCGTCGGCGTCTGGATCGCGATCGGTCCGCCGTTCGGCATCTGGCCGCTGCTCTATCGCCTGCCCGGCTTCAGTTTCATCCGCGTGGCGTCGCGGTTCACGCTGCTCGCGATGCTGGGCATCGCCGTGCTGGCGGGCATCGGGGTCGAGCGCATCGCCGCGCGCGTCGCCGTCCCGCGCCGGTGGTTCGCGACGCTCGTCTCCGCGCTGCTCGTCGCGGAATACGTGGTGGCGCCGCTGCCGATCTCGCCGCTGCGCGTGGATCCGCCGGCCATCGATCGATGGATCGCGTCGCAGCCCGGCGTGCGCGCGATCGCGGAAGTGCCGCTCGCCAACCCGAGCGATCTCGGACGCTCGGAGCGGCGGCACACCGGCTACATGCTGCACTCGACGGCGCACTGGCGGAAGACGGTGGAAGGCTACAGCGGCATCCGTCCGCCGCTCTTCGATCAGCTGTACACCGAGTTGGTGCGCTTTCCCGACGACGAGAGCGTGCGGCATCTCGCCGCGCTGGGCGTCACGCACGTGATCGTCCACGTGGGCGAGTACGAGCCGGCGGCATGGACGGCGGTCAGCGCGCGGCTCGACGCGTTCGCCGCCTGGCTGCGCCTCGAGCACGAAGAGCCAGACGGCCGCGTCTACTCGATCCACGCGCCGTCAACCGCGTCGCCGATGCGGCTACACTAGCCGTGACGCCACCGTGCGCCCGTAGCTCAGTTGGATAGAGCACCGGCCTTCTAAGCCGGGGGTCGCAGGTTCGAGTCCCGCCGGGCGCGCCACATTTCGAAGGTCCGACTGACAAATGACTGACAATCGGTAGCGGCTCGAGGGGCGAAAGTCCCTCTGGTTTTTGCCGCTGTTCGTGGCTGCGGGGCTCAGTGAATCTACTGGCCCACGGCGCGCAGTTGACGGCGCCTTTCCCATACTCCCGTCATCGCTTTCCGAAGTTCTTCGTCCGTGATGTTCAGGTAGCGCTGGGTCTGCTTGATGTCGGCGTGGCCGAGCATCAACTGGATCGTGCGGATGTCCACTCCATCGCTCAGGAGCCGACAGGCGCCCTCGTGACGGAGGTCGTGCCAGTGCAGGTCGATCTGCCGGAGCTTCTCTCGATCGACGCGCGCACCGTGTTTCGCGCGTTTCGTGTCGTGGCCGTTGGCGACGAGCAGCAGAGAGTCCCAGGCGGTCTTGAAGCTCTCCACGTACTCCCCAGCCGGCGAGCCGAACACGAACGCGTTCGGACCGAGCGACTTGCGCCGTTTGAGAATTGGCGCCAGGCGTCCCTCGGGATCGAACGGGATGCGACGGTTCTCCCGGTCCTTCGCGTGCTTGCCGGGAATGGCGATCTGATGCTTCTCCCAGTCCACGTGCCGGTTCTGGATCCGCAACATCTCGCCTTGCCGAGAGCAGGTTTCGAGCGCGCCGATGAGACGGTCGTGCATCGGTGCGCCGACGTACCGATGCTCGGCGCCGTTCATCTCCGAGCACGCCGCCAATAGAGCCTGCTCCTCCTGGAGTCCCACTCGACGATCTCTCTTCGTTTCCTCCTTCACTTTGATGCTCACGCCGAACCGATGGAACGGCGTGGTGGTCAGGTACGGCGGATCCTGGAAGCGCCCCAGTTGATCGCCGCACGCAGCGTCGCGAGCGCGCGGTTCAAGGCCGCGAAGCGCCGACGGAACGGAGGGTAGCCTTGACGCACGCCATCCGTTCCAGAAAAATGAGGCTTCGGAGCGCTCAGCGAAGCAGCCGGAGCCAGGCCACGACGATGCCGATGGTCCTGTGCTCGCCGGCGTCAAGGCACCGCGGTACGCGCGGCCATCCAGGGCTTCGGCCTTAACGCCGACTGCAGGAGGGCGTCTTGGGCGTCCACCGCTGGCTGCCGAGAAAATTTGGGATCGGGCCCGACATGTGTGTCGCCTGTGTGTTGACAGGTGGCTGCTGAACATCTACCGTGAACGTATGAACGTTGACCTGACGCCGGACCAGCGTGCCCTCGTGAAACGCGTCATTGACAGTGGCCGGTTCAGACACGAGGAAGAGGCCGTGCAGGAGGCTCTGGCGCTCTGGGAAGAGCGTGAGCGCCGGCGGCTCGAGATCCTGGCGTCACTTGACGAAGCCGAATCGTCGCTCGCGCGTGGCGAGGGCCGACCGATCACGGAAGAATCGATGAAGGCGCTCGCCGACGATGTCAAGCAGCGCGGACGCACACGACTGGCCACGGAACGCAATGCGTCGCGCTGATGGACCTCCGCGTCGCACCGCAGGCTGAGTCCGACCTCGACGAGATCTGGGTACTTCCTCGCAACCCAAAGCAGCAACATCGACGTCGCCGACCGCGTGATCGACTCGATCACGGCTCACTTCGCACTCCTCGCCCGCCAACCGTACATCGGTCGTCGTCGCGACGAAGACTTGCGACCAGGTGTGCGCAGTTTCGTCGTCGGTGACTACGTGATTGCGTACCGCGTTGGCGGTGACAACGTCCTGATCCTGCGCGTGCTGCGGGGGAAACGTGACATCGAGGCGCTGTTCCGCGATTAGCGCTGCGTCTGCACCGCAATCTCGTGGGATGTTTGACTAATCTTCCGCGTCGCATGTAGACGCCAAATTGCCAGCGTGGGTTGGCTTCGGAAACGACTCACAATCACGCTTGAAACACGTCAGTCGCGGTCACGGTCCAGTGCCGAGTCTTTTCGTATCGCTCGCCAAGTAAAGTCCCCGACAGTGCTGACCATCGTACCAGCAAGAGATCCGTCGGGTTGCAGATGACCGATAGCCGCGACATCGATCTCGTTCGAGTCGTCGTCGTGCCGAATGCCTCCTCCATCCGAGGTTCCGGCAAAATGTATTCGGCCCTTCTT
>Ga0209474_10005431_pt1 | contig 10860 bp, 9 predicted proteins | sample GraSoiAngelo_145_FD_185902 | JGI IMG/M metagenome (GOLD analysis project Ga0209474, IMG submission 185902) | Grasslands soil microbial communities from the Angelo Coastal Reserve, California, USA - 14_1009_05_20cm (SPAdes) (version 2) | ecosystem: Environmental > Terrestrial > Soil > Grasslands ... | reverse complement strand
ACGCGGACTCAGTCGGTGGCTGCTGGCTCGCGCCAGCGTGAGGTCGGGTGAAGGGGGGGTGGTCGCCGACGTACGGGACGGGCCGGCCCGCCGCGGGCTGGACCTTGCGGGTGTGGAGGACTTAGCCCCCTCAATGCGCATGATTAATGCGCATATAGACACCGTTTCTGCGCATACGATATGTGGATAACATATACGCATTGACACTTGTAAGCTCCCCTCTCACGTCGGACCCCTCCCATGTCGGACCCCACCCCGCCCCCCGCAAGGCCCAGGCGCGCCACAAACCTCACCGTTCGCGGTGACTTGCTTGCCGCGGCGCGCGAGGCGGGCATCAACCTGTCTGCGACTCTGGAGCGCGCCCTGGAGGAGGAGCTTGCCGCGGTGAAGCGCAGGCAGTGGCGGCGGGAACACGCAGAGGCGATCGAAGCCTACAACGAGTACGTCGGGCAACACGCGCCTGCTTTCCAGGGCGCGCGCACCTTTTAAGGCAGCCTGATGACGCATTAAGGCAGCCTGATGACGCAGTTTGCGGTGTATCGGAACCAGAGTTCCCAGACCAGGGCGGACTACCCGTTTCTCCTCGATGTGCAGTCCGTGCTGTTCGAGGATTTGCAGACGCGGGTGGTCATCCCGCTCGCCAGGGCGCCCGCCCTGACGAAGTACCCGCTGGCTTACCTGACGCCGGCGCTGAGTGTGGACGGGGAGACCTACCTGTTGATGACCCCGCAGCTCGCGGGGATCGCGCGGGCCGATCTCGGGCCCCAGGCGGGCGGCGTCGCGGATCAGTGGAAGGTGATACTGGCCGCCGTCGATTTCCTGGTGCGCGGCTTCTGACCGTGCCCTTGCCGCCGATGCGCAATTCCGGCAAACGCGCAACGGCGACACGAGCGACCGCGCCGCAAAGCCCCGCGAGCTCGCCCCCGTTTCGATTCTACGATAACCGCCAGAAGTACCTGGCGTTCGTCACTGCGTGCAACGAGAAGTCAGCCATTGCCCGACGCGCGGCCGACGAGGTGGCCTTGTTGCGCCCGACACCGCCCGCCGTGCGCCTCTTCGACGCGGGGATGGGCGATGGCACGGTGATCACGCGTCTGATGCGCAGTACGCATCGCCAGTTTCCCACGGTGCCGATGTGCGTCGTCGCCAAGGAGATCAGTCTCGAGGACGCGCGGCTGGGGCTCGAGAAGCTGCCCGATCGGCTGTTCGAGCACCCGGCGACAGTGTTCGTCGTGACCAACCTCAACTATGCCGAGGCGCCGCGCCTCACGCCGCGCGAGGCGGTCTCGGCAGCCGCGTTCAACTGGCAGCAGCTGGGTCTGACCGGCATCACGGCGGACGAGTACGCGCAGCAGATCGAGGATCTGGGTGCGACGCTGGCGAACGGCTGGCAGACCACCCCGAGTCTCAAGACCGGGAACCCGCTCGTCGTTCGGCCTTCGGTGCTGGTCATCTATCGCGAAGACCACAAGTTCCTGCTCGACGCGGTGATCCCCAAGCCGGGGGGGATTGCCGGGCACTACGACCTCATCCTGGCGTCCCAACCCTGGCGGGCGCGCATGGGCGCTGACTTCAAGGTGCAGAAGGTGCTGGCGCCGCTCGCGCGCAGCCTGGCGCCCGGCGGCAGGCTCCTGGCGATCCAGTCATACGGTCACGATCCGGGGCTGGAGATCATCCAGCAGCTATGGCCGGATGAGCAGCCGTTTCAGGTGAGCCGCCACGAGCTGCTGGCCACGTTGCGCCGTGAGCTGGCGCGCGACGCCCGCGAATTCGACCTCAGCGCCCTGCCGGACGCAGAGGCGGTATTCCGTTACCAAATGCACACGCTGCCGTCGGAGATCGGGGATCGAATCGGCACCTCGACGCTATTCGCCGCGTGGAACGCCGCCATTTACGTGAATCAGATCGAGGATGAGCGCCTGGACGCCGTGGTCACGAACGGGGCGTATCTCGAGGCTACGCAAAAGGTGCTGCAGAAGTACGGCGGGTTGTGGTTCAACGACGAGGCCTTCGTCGTGGCGCGGCGGCGGGACTGACCCGCTCGCGCGATCCGCGCGGCGGAGTCGATGGCCATGGTTCAGGCCCGCAATTCGAGGTTGTCGGGGTCGTAGGGCGACTCGCGCAGGACCGTCGCCTGCTTGCGCTCGCCCAGGATCTCGATGGCGAGCCGCGTGCCTGGCTGGGCGAGCTCGGCCCTGGTGTAGCCGATCGCGAGACTCTTCTTCAGGCAATGCCCGTAGTAGCCTGAGGTCGCGCGTCCGATCACGCGGCCGCCGGCATCGAACAAGGGCTCGTTGCCGAGCGGGTCGGCGTCGGTCACGCCGTGCACCTCGAGCGTCACGAAGCGGTTGGGGACCCCTGCGGCCAGCTGCTTCTCGAGTGCCTCCTTGCCGATGAACGCTGCCTTGTTCATGCGCACGAACCGGTCGAGACTCGCCTCCAAGGGTGTGTAGTCCGGCGTCATGTCGCTGCCCCACATGCGGTAGGACTTCTCCAGGCGCAGCGATTCCATGGCGCGCATGCCCACCATGCCGATGCCGTGGGCCTCGCCGGCCTCAAACAGCGCGTCGAACAGGTGATGCGCGTATTCGATGGGGAAGTGCAGCTCCCAGCCGAGGGCGCCGACGAAGTTCACGCGCAGTGCATACACATCGACCGCCAGTCCCGCCTCGATGGTCTGCGCCGTGAGCCACGGGAAGGAGGCGTTGTCGAGCGGCGTGTCGGTCAGCTGCGCAAGCACCTCGCGCGACTTGGGTCCGGCGAGCACGAAGCAGCCGCGAGTGTTGGTGATGTTGCGAAGTCCCACCGAGCCGTCCGTCGGCAGTGACTTGAACAGATAATCGCTGTCGTAACGCTCCGCGGCGCCGGCGCTCACCACGTAGTAGTGCTGCTCGGCGATCTTGGTGACGGTGAACTCGGAACGAATGCCGCCGCGGCGCGTGAGCGCGTGACACAGCGCCAGGCGTCCGATCTTCGCGGGAACCCGGTTGGCGAGGAGCCCATCGAGCCAGCTCTGCGCGCCCGGTCCGGTGACCTCGTGCTTGGTGAACGGGCTGAGATCGATGAGACCGACGCGCTCGCGCATGAGGCGCGCTTCGTTGCCCACGTGCTCGAAGTAGTTGCTGCGCCGGAAACTCCAGCGATCCCTGCGCTCCACACCCGGCGGAGCGAACCAGTTGGCGCGCTCCCAGCCATAGCGCTGCCCCCACACCGCGCCCTTGGCGTCGAGCAGCGCGTACACCGGACTGGTCTTCGCCGGCCGTGCGTCGGGGCGCTCCTCGTCCGGGAAGTGGATGACGAACACGTTGCGGTAGGTTTCCTCGTTCTTCTTGACGACGTAGCGCTTGCTGGTGTACGCGCCGAAGCGGCGCGGATCCACCGCCAGCATGTCGATCCCGGGTTCGCCCTCGACGATCCACTCGGCGAGCTGCCAGCCGGCGCCGCCGGCGGCGGTGATGCCGAAGCTGTGGCCCTCGTTGAGCCAGACGTTGCGCAGACCCCAGGCCGGTCCGATGAGCGGGCTGCCGTCGGGCGTGTAGGAGATCGGTCCGTTGACGATGTCCTTGATGCCGCAGCTCTCGAGCGCCGGCACCCGGCGCGTGGCCGCCTCGACGTGCGGCACGAGCCGATCGAGATCGCCGGGAAGGAGACTGCGCCCGAACCACTCGGGAACGCCGTCTGCAAAACGCGCCGGCGCGCCCCGCTCGTAGGGACCCAGGATCCAGCCCAGGCGCTCCTCGCGCAGGTAGTAGGACCTGTCGGACTCGCGCAGCACGGCGAGCTCGCGCCCGCCGCCCTGGCGATACGCCTTGAGCTGCGCCGACTCGTCGTAGACGATGTACTGGTGCTCGACCGGGATCGCCGGCACGTTCAGACCCAGCAACCGTCCACTCTGCCGGGCGTAGTTACCGGTCGCCAGCACCAGATGCTCCGCGGTGATATCGCCTTTGCCGGTGCGGACCCGCCACTCACCGCTCGCGGTGCGCTCCATGCCGAGCGCCTCGGTGTGCTCGTAGATCTCGGCGTCCGCGCTGCGCGCACCCTTGCGCAATGCCATGGTGAGATCGGCGGGCGCGATGTGGCCGTCGTGCGGGTGGTAGAGCGCGCCGATGATGGCGGGGGTCTCGGCGCTGCCGCCGAGCTCGATGAGCGGCCAGAGCTCCTTGACCCGCGCGGGACCGATGACCTCGAAGGGCACGCCGATGGTATTGGCCGTGCCGCAATATTTCTGGTACTCGTCCATGCGCTCTTTGCAGGTTGCGAGGCGCAGATTGCCGGTGACGTGAAAGCTCACGTCCTGGCCGGTTTCCGCGGGCAAGCGCTTGTAAAGATCGACCGAGTACTTGTGCAGCTGGCCGACGGTGTAGCTCATGTTGAACAACGGCAGGAGGCCCGCGGCGTGCCAGGTGGAGCCCGCGGTGAGCTCCGTGCGCTCGATCAGCGCGACATCCGTCCAGCCTTTCCTCGTCAGGTGATAGAGCGTGCTCACCCCGACCACGCCGCCACCGATGACCAGGACCCGAACATGCGTCTTCACTTGGGCTCTCTCCCTTGAATGATGCCGCGCGCGGCTTCGCCGAGAAACTGCGATACATAGGCGACGAAGGAGCGCCAGACCTCGACGCGGAACACCTGCGGCCCGGTGCGCCAGAGCAGGACTTCGGCCTTCGCCAGCATGGTGCGCGTGCACATGTCCACCGGGAAGGGGCCCAGATCCAGATCCAGCGGACAGCCGGCGGCGAGCAGTGTCGTGGCCTGCGGGCCGCTCAGCGCGAGCGCGCTCTGGCGGTGGCTCACGTCCACGAGCGAATGCGGCAGCCCCGCGAGCGCCTCCGCGAGCGCCGCGGCGAACCGCCGAGGCGGCGGCTCCGGCGCGATCAGCAGCCACTCGTCCGGTCCCAGCCACAGCGCCGCCCGATCGCCCTCGACCGTGGCCCGGCAGGCCCTGGCCGGGATGCCGCAACCGAGGGCGCTCTCGGCCGCCGCCCGGACCTCGGAGCCGCCGCGCAGGACGTAGCGGGTCGCGGGCGGCAGCGCGTGCAGCACGGTGCTCGCGCTGACCTGCGGCAGGCAGCGGGCGGCGCTGAGATCACGCATGCAGGCGCCTGCCTTGCGGGTCGTAGAACACCGGCGATGCAACCTGAACCGGGATATCGCCTGCGGGAACGGAAACGTACAGGGTCTCACCGATGCGGGCGCGCCCGCCCGCGACCAGCCCCATGGCGATGGAGCGACCGAGCACGGAGCTGTGGTAGGAGGAGGTGACGTGTCCCAGCGCGCGCGCAGGCGCCCGGGCGCCGGCCTGCGCCATGACCTGAGCGCCTTCCTCCAGCACCACCTGCGGGTCCGTGGTGAGCAGGCCGACGAGCTGCCGCCGCTGCGGCGAGGTCAGGGCCGGTCGCTCGAGCGAGCGCTTGCCGACGAAGTCGGGCTTGTTCTTGCCGATCGCCCAGCCCAGGCCCGCATCATCCGGCGTGACGGTGCCGTCGGTGTCCTGGCCGACGATGATGTAACCCTTCTCGGCGCGCAGCACGTGCATGGTCTCGGTGCCGTAGGGCGTCATGCCGTGCGCCTGGCCGGCATCCCAGACGGCTGCCCACACCGCAGGCCCGAAGTCCGCCGGGACGTTGACCTCAAAGCCGAGCTCTCCGGTGAAGCTGACGCGGAACAGCCGCATCGGCACACCGCAGATATGCCCCGGCGCGACACTCATGTGCGGCAGCGCAGCCGCCGCGAGATCGACGTCCACCAGCCCCGCGAGCACGGCGCGTGCGTTAGGTCCCTGCACCGCGACCACGGCCCACTGCTCGGTGGTCGAGGTGAGCCATACCTTCAGGTCCGACCATTCGGTCTGCAGGTAGTCCTCCATCATCGCCAGCACCCGCGGGGCGCCGCCGGTGGTCGTCGTGACGTGAAAGCGGCTCTCACTGACGCGCGCCACGACGCCGTCGTCGTAGACGAAGCCGTCATCGCGCAGCAGCAGGCCGTAGCGGCAGCGGCCGACGGCGAGACTCGTCCACGCGTTGACGTACAGGCGGTTCATGAACGTGACCGCGTCCTGGCCGACCACTTCGATCTTGCCGAGCGTGGAGGCGTCGAAAATGCCGCAGGCGTTGCGCACCGCGAGGCACTCGCGCCCGACCGCGGCGTGCATGTGTTCGGCGCCGCGCGGAAAGTAGCGCGCGCGCTTCCACAGGCCCACATCCTCGAACACCGCGCCGCGCGCGCGCGCCCACTCATGCATGGGCGTGGTGCGCACCGGGTCGAACAGCTCCCCGCGCGCAGCTCCCGCGAAGCTGCCGAAGCTCACGGGTGTGTAGGGCATGCGGAAGGTCGTCAGTCCCACTTCGGGGATTGCCTTGCCGAGGGCGCGCGACACGATGCCGAGCGCATTCAGGTTGGAGGTCTTGCCCTGGTCCGTCGCCATACCCGTGGTGGTGTAGCGCTTGACGTGCTCGATCGAGCGGAATCCCTCGCGCGTCGCGAGCGCCAGGTCCCTGGTGGTTACATCGTTCTGCCAGTCGACGAACGCGCGCGCGCGGGCAGCGGCAGGCTGGGGCAGGGCACCGGCGAACCCGCCGCCGGCTGCGGGTGGCACGGCGGGGGTGGCCGCAGCGCCGGACGGGCACACGCCCGTGCGCGCGGGAGCCGTGGCCTCGCGCGCGGCGCCAGCCCCGGCGGCGGCGCCATCCGCGAGCGCGGCGTCGAGCGCGAACACACCGCGGCAGGCCCCGGCGCTGCGTACCCGCTCCGCCGGCGTGCCGGGAAGGAACGCCTGCAGCCCCTCATCCCACCAGAGCTTGCCGCGTGACTGCGAGAACAGGTGCACGCTCGGCGTGAAACCGCCGCACATGAGCACGAGGTCGCACGGCTGGGTCTGCGCGCCCGGCTCACCGCCCTCCAGCTGCGCGAGCAGGATCGAGCTCACGCGGCGCCGTCCACCGGTGCCGAGCACGGTCGCTCGCCTCAGCACCGGAATGCCCGCGCCGCGCGCTCGTGCAGCCCACGGACCGTCCTCCCGCGCGCGCACATCCGCGATGCTGGCGATGAACACTCCGGCCGCTTGCAGCTCGAGCGCCGCCGGGTACGCCTCGTCATGGGCCGTGACCACTACGGCGCGCGTGCCCGGCACAACGCCATAGCGGTTGAGCCAGGTGCGCGCCGCGCCGGCCAGCATGATTCCGGGCCGGTCGTTTCCCGGAAACACCAGCGGACGCTCGATGGCGCCGGTGGCGAGCACCACTTCGCGGGCGCGCACCTGCCATTGGCGCTCACGCGGCAAATCCGGGTGCGGGTCGGCGAGGTGGTCGCTCAGGCGCTCGTTCAGCCCCAGGAGGTTGTGCGGGAAGTAACCGAACGCCGTAGTGCGCGGCAGCAGCGTGACACGGGTGTTCGAGCCCAGAGCCGCCAACGTCTCCCGCAGCCACTGCGGGGCGGGGCGGCCCTCGATGGCGGGGGCCGCGCGCGGATCATCCGCGAGCAGCGAGCCGCCGAACTCGTTCTGCTCATCGCACACCATGACGCGCGCGCCGCTCGCGGCGGCGGCCGCGGCGGCGGCGAGTCCGGCGGGGCCCGCGCCCACGATGAGCACGTCGCAGTGCGCATAGCGCGAGGCATACCGGTCGGGGTCCGCCTCGGTGGGCGAGCGACCGAGGCCGGCGGCGGCGCGAATGCGCGGCTCGTAGAGCCACTGCCACGCGCGCCGCGGCCACATGAAGGTCTTGTAGTAAAAGCCGGCCGGGATGAACGGGGCGAGCAGATCGTTGACGGCACCGAGGTCGAAGGCGAGGCTCGGCCAGCGATTCTGACTGTGCGCTGCGAGTCCCTCGTACAGCTCGACCTGGGTGGCGCGCAGGTTGGGCGTGTAGCGCGCGGCGTCGCGGCGCACCGCCACCAGCGCGTTGGGCTCTTCGGCGCCGCAGGCGAGCACACCACGCGGGCGGTGGTACTTGAACGAGCGGCCCATGAGGTGCACACCGTTGGCGAGCAGCGCCGAGGCGAGCGTGTCCCCGGCAACACCAGTGTAGGCGCGCCCATCGAAGCTGAAATGCAGCCCGCGCGAGCGGTCGATCCGCCCCCCCTCACGAGTACGCAGGCCCTCGTTCACCGCGGCACCGGGGCCGCAGCGCTGGGGGGCGGCTCGCCCACTTTGTAGGTGGCGCGGAAGTGATCGGTAGTGGTGTCGCGTAGCGCGTTGAAGAAGCGGCCGCAGCCGTGCGTGTGACGCCAGCGCTCGGCGTGCACGCCGCGGGTGTTGTCACGGCGGTAGAGATAGTCCGCCCACTGCTGCGCGGATACTTGCGCCGGCTGCGCGGGCCGGGCGACGTGCGCCTGCCCGCCGTACACGAACTCCAGCTCGGGACGCTCGCCGCAATAGGGGCAGTCGATCAGCAGCACGGCGATGTCACAGGCGCGGCGATGTCATCAGTGCGCCACGGCGGCCGCGGCCGCCTCGTCGATGAGCTGACCGTCACGGAAGCGCTCCAGGGTGAACGGCGCGTTGAGCGGGTGCGGCTCATCGCGCGCGATGGTCCAGGCAAACACATGGGCCGAGCCCGGCGTGGCCTTGAACCCGCCGGTGTCCTGGCAATGATGGGCGAGCGATCGGGCGTCACGTCGACGATCCCGCCCCAGTTGCGCAGCATCCGCAGGCGGCGAAACATGGGAAACAGCTCGCAGATCGCCTCCAGCGCATGACTGGTGATATGCAGGCCGCCGCGCTGCGTGTACGAGGTGTAGGCGTCGGTGCCCGCGCCGATGACCAGTTCCCCCTTGTCCGACTGGCTGATGTACGCGTGGATGGTGTTGGACATGACCACGCACGGGAACACCGGCTTCACCGGTTCGGACACCAGCGCCTGCAACGGGTAACTCTCGAGCGGCAACTCGATACCGGCCATTTTCATGATGACGCTGGTGTGGCCGGCCGCGGCCACGCCGATGCGCGGGGCGCGGATCGTGCCGCGCGTGGTCTCCACACCCTCGACCGCGCCGCCGGCGTCGCGGCGGATGCCGGTCACTTCGCAATTCTCGATGATGTCGACCCCGAGTGCATCCGCGGCGCGCGCGTATCCCCACGCCACCGCGTCGTGGCGCGCGGTGCCGCCGCGGCGCTGCAGCGCGGCGCCGAGTACCGGGTAGCGGATGTTGCCTGTGTTCAGCAGCGGACAGAAGGCCTTCGCCTGTTCGGGCGTCAGCCACTCGTTGTCGACCCCGTTGACGCGGTTCGCGTGCACATGGCGCTTGAAAACCTGCGCGTCGTGCACCGTATGCGCCAGCATCATCACGCCGCGCTGCGAGAACATGACGTTGTAGTTGAGAACCTGTGACAGGCGCTCCCACAGCCTGACCGCATGGTCGTAGAGTGCGGCGCTCTCGTCGAACAGGTAGTTGGAGCGGATGATGGTGGTGTTGCGGCCGGTGTTGCCGCCGCCGATCCAGCCTTTCTCGAGCACCGCGATGTTGGTGAGGTGGTGCTCGCTGGCGAGGTAGTAGGCCGCTCCGAGCCCGTGACCCCCGCCGCCGACGATCAGGGCGTCATAGGCGGCCTTGGGCGGCGGGCTGCGCCACTGCGTCGTCCAGCCGCGCTGGCCGGACAGGCCCCGCCTCAGCAGCGCCAGGCCGGAGAAGGGTTGCATCGTCCGCGCATCATGCTACCCGCGCGCTGCTGCGACGAGCACCCGCGCGCCCACCGGCTTGAACGGGCGCGACAGCACGGCCGCGAGCACGCCCTGCGAGCGATGCGCCCAGGCAACGCCGGCGGGCGCGTGCTGGTGCGCTGCAGCAAGTCGGGGGCATGACGGGTGCATCGTTTGTCTGGCTGTCTCGGGCGAGCTAACATAGACAAAGTAGGGTTTTCACCCCCAAATGCAGGACCTCCCGCAAGGCATAGTCCTACCCGGCGCTTGAAAAGCCGCGGACAAAGTCGATACGCCAGCAAAATAGCAACAAGGGATGCAGTGATGCACGCCATTCAGCTCACTGATGAATGCAAGCGGATCATTCAAGACCACTACGGGCTCAACCGTCCGCTCACGCGTTCTGAGCTGGTGGCCGAGGTAAGAAGACTTGCACGCAAGTGGCGCGACGGCTCAATCGACTACCGGGCCGAGCATCTGTATTTTCGCCTTGATTTGGCCGGCGCGTTCTCTGCGGCTACGCCGAAGTCAACGCGCTAGACGCCCTTGATGGCGGTGCGCGGATTCACATGGCGCACGAACTCAGCGACATAGTCGTCGGCCGGCCGTTCGACGATGTCCCGACCGGTGCCGGTCTGCACGATCTGGCCGCCCTCGAGGATCGTCACCTTGTCGCCGAGCTTCAGAGCCTCGTCCAGATCGTGACTCACGAATAGAATCGTTTTTTTGACACGCTCCTGGAGCGCGAGCAGTTCGTCCTGGAGCTTCCTGCGGATCAGGGGATCGAGCGCCGAGAACGGCTCATCCATCAGCAGGATATCCGCCTCGGTGGCTAAGGCGCGTGCCAGTCCCACGCGCTGCTGCATGCCGCCGGAGAGCTCGCTGCAGTAGCGCTCACCCCATTGCGAGAGGCCGACCAGCTCGAGGTGCTGGTCGATGATGCGGCGGCGCTCATCGGGGGAGTCACCGCGCAACTCGAGGCCCAAACCGACGTTGTCGCGCACCGTCCTCCACGGCAGCAGCCCGAACTGCTGAAACACCATGGCGATGCGCAGCCGGCGGATGCGCCGCAGCGTGGCCGGATCGCAGTTGACCCCGATGTCGACGATGGTATCGCCGTCACCCACCAGGACCTGGCCGCGCGTGACGCGATTCAGGCCGTTGGCCGCGCGCAGCAGCGTCGACTTCCCCGATCCCGACAATCCCATGAGCACCGAGATCT
>Ga0209474_10005430_pt1 | contig 10861 bp, 10 predicted proteins | sample GraSoiAngelo_145_FD_185902 | JGI IMG/M metagenome (GOLD analysis project Ga0209474, IMG submission 185902) | Grasslands soil microbial communities from the Angelo Coastal Reserve, California, USA - 14_1009_05_20cm (SPAdes) (version 2) | ecosystem: Environmental > Terrestrial > Soil > Grasslands... | reverse complement strand
GAGGACCATGAGGATCGCGAGCAGACCCTGTTCCGCGCCACGGCCTACGGCGACGATGTCGATCGTCCGCTGCTCAAATCCGACGGCAGCTATACCTATTTCGCCTCCGATATCGCCTATCACAAGGACAAGTTCGACCGCGGCTTTCGCGACCTCGTCGACGTCTGGGGCGCCGATCACGGCGGCTATATCAAGCGCATGCAGGCCGCGGTGAAGGCCGTCACCGCCGGCAAGGCCTCGCTCGATGTGAAGATCGTGCAGCTCGTCAAACTGCTGCGCCACGGCGAGCCGGTGAAGATGTCGAAACGATCGGGCGACTTCGTCACCTTGCGCGAAGTGGTCGATGAGGTCGGCTCGGATGCGGTGCGGTTCATGATGCTATTCCGCAAGAACGACGCCGTGCTGGATTTCGACCTCGCCAAGGTGATCGAGCAGTCCAGGGACAATCCGGTGTTCTATGTCCAGTACGGCCATGCCCGCGGTCATTCGATCTTCAAGAACGCAAGGGAAGTGGTTCCGGATCTGCCAGAGGAGGGGTGCGCACGGGCCGCGTACCTTGAAAATGCCCGCCTCGAGCAACTGACGGCGCCGGAGGAAATCGAGCTGCTCAAGCGGCTGGCGCTCTATCCTCGAACGGTAGAATCGGCGGCTTCCGCACATGAGCCGCACCGAATCGCTTTTTATCTATATGATCTTGCCAGCGAATTTCATGCGCTATGGACGAGGGGGCGCGATTTGCCCTATTTACGCTTCATTATCAATAATGATGCAGAGATCACGAAGGCGCGACTGGCGATGGTACAGGGCGTCGTCTCGGTTCTGGCATCGGGGCTGGCCATTCTGGGCGTTAACGCCCCGACCGAGATGCGGTAAGCATAAAGGGTGACGGCTTTCACGAATGGGGTTTGTGAAAGCATCTGGCAGGGGCCAATTCGTTCGTCGTAGCGGGTTGGCGCTTCCCGAAGGGGATGCATCATCACGATGGCTGATCGATATCAGGGCAGACCTTTTCCCGCCGATGACGACAAGGGCGAGAGCGATCCCTTGGCGGAGCTGGCGCGACTAATCGGGCAGACCGACCCGTTCGGGTCCGTGGGCCGCGCCAATCCGAAAGTGCAGCCGCGCAGCGCTCCCGTACCTGATCCCTATCGCCATCAGCCGCCGCCAGCTGTGGAAGACGACCCTCCTGCGGGCCCGCCGCCATGGATGCAGCGCGCCAACCGGCAGGAAATCAGGAAGCCGGCTTACGACGAACCCGAGCCCGAGCCCGAACAGGACTATGAACCGAGCCCGGTGCATCCGTTGCACCGCTACGCGGCGCATCAGCAGGCCGCGCCAAAACAGGATTCTCACCAACAGCAATACGAGGAAACCGAAGGCGAGGCCGATCAGCGCGAGCCTGCCTATCCGGACGATCCCTACGCCTATCAGGACGGCTACGAGGACGGCGGCGACGATCAACGCGAACGGCGCCGCGGCGGCCTCGTCACGGTGATCGCGGTGCTGGCGCTAGCGGTGGTGGGCACCGGGGCTGCCTTTGCCTATCGCAGTTATGTTGGAACGCCTCGCAGCGGAGACCCGCCGGTCATCAGGGCCGACAACAGCCCGACCAAGATCGTGCCGTCGCCAGGCGATACCACCAGCAAGACGCCGGATCGCATGCCGGCCGGCGACGGAGCGGAGAAAATCGTCCCGCGCGAAGAGGCGCCGGTCGACGTCAATGCCAGGACTGGCGGTGGCCCGCGCGTGGTGTTCCCACCGCTGAACCCGAACGGCAACCCACCCTCGGTTGCGAGCGTGGCTCCGAGCAATGTGCCGGTCGCAAGCGCCGGTCCGGTACCGAGCAACGGCACGCTGCCGAACAACGAGCCGCGCAAGATCAAGACGTTCTCGGTGCGCGGCGACCAGGCTGACGGCACCGGCGCGCCGGTGGCTGCGGTTGCGCCGCCGGCAGGAAAGCCCGCACCGGCTCCGAAGACCGCGCCGGTTGCCTCGCGAAGCGCGGCACCATCTGCAGAAGCGAGCGCCAATACGCCGCTGTCCTTGTCGCCGCAGACCGCTCAACCGGCTCCGGCCGCGGCTCCAGCCGAAACGCGGACCCGTGTCGCTACGACCGGTAGCCCCGCACAGACCGCTTCATCGCCCGCGGCGGCTACGGGCGGCAACGGCGGCTATGTGGTTCAGGTTTCCTCGCAACGGAGCGAAGCCGATGCCCAGGCTTCATTCAAGGCCCTGCAGAGCAAGTTCCCGACCGTGCTGGGATCGCAGTCGCCCCTGATCAAACGCGCCGATTTGGGTGACAAGGGTGTCTATTACCGCGCGATGGTCGGTCCGTTTGGATCGGCGGACGAGGCCTCGCAATTCTGCGGCAACCTGAAAACTGCCGGCGGCCAGTGCGTCGTCCAAAGGAATTAACCGCCGCTTCCTTGACCCTCCCGCGAACTGCGGGCTAATCGGCCCGCCATGAGCACACGCGCATTCATCACCGGTGTATCCGGAACGGAGCTTAGCGCCGCCGAGCGTGAGTTCATCCGCCGTGAACGCCCGTGGGGCTTCATCCTGTTCAGGCGCAATGTCGAAGCCCCGCAACAAGTGGCTTCGCTGGTCGCGGAATTGCGCGACGCCGTGGGTGAGCCGGATGCCCCGGTTTTGATCGACCAGGAGGGCGGCAGGGTGCAGCGCTTGCGCCCGCCGCACTGGCCACTTTATCCGCCGGGTGCGTCGTTCGGCCGGCTCTATGAGATCGATCCGGCGCTCGGCCTCAGGGCGGCACGCCTGGGCGCGCGCCTGATCGCGGATGACCTCCACCAACTCGGCGTGACGGTCGATTGCTTGCCGGTAGCCGACGTGCCGGTCGCTGGCGCCAACGACGTCATCGGTGATCGAGCTTACGGCAGGGCGCCGGATAAGGTGGCGGCGATTGCCCGGGCGGTCACCGAGGGATTGGTAGAAGGTGGTATTTTACCGGTACTTAAGCACATCCCTGGTCATGGCAGGGCGACGGCGGATAGTCATCTCAGCCTTCCCCGGGTTGATGCGACCGGGATCGAGCTCGAAAGGAGTGATTTTGCAGCGTTCCGACCCTTGGCGGACCTGCCGATGGCGATGACCGCGCATGTTGTGTTCAGCGCGCTTGACCCCACCCAACCTGCCACCACTTCTGCGACAATGGTAACGCAGGTGATTCGCGGTGTGATCGGGTTCCAGGGCTTGTTGATGAGTGATGACGTGTCCATGAACGCTTTGGCCGGCTCCCTCGCCGAGCGCACCCGGGCCATCTTTGCCGCAGGATGCGATGTCGTTCTTCATTGCAGCGGCGTGCTCGACGAAATGCGCGATGTCGCCCGTGAGACACCCGAATTGTCGGGCAAGGCGCTGGAGCGCGCCCGCAACGCGCTGGCATCACGCAAGGCGCCAAAACCGTTCGACCGGCTGGCGGCGCGAACTGAGCTGGACGCGCTGATCGATCAGACGGGAACGGCGAGCGCATGACGGCTGAAATCCTGTCTTTTGAAACCGGGCGGCCCGCGGAGCTCGCCGATGGCGAGCCCGCGCTTGTCGTCGACGTCGAGGGCTACGAAGGCCCGCTCGACCTGCTGCTGGCGTTGGCGCGGCAGCAGAAGGTCGATCTCGCCAAGATTTCCATTCTGGCCTTGGCTGATCAATATCTGCAGTTCATCGAAGCGGCACGAAAGATTCGTCTCGAACTCGCCGCCGACTATCTCGTCATGGCGGCTTGGCTCGCATTCCTGAAATCGCGGCTGCTGCTGCCCGAGCCTGCAACCCCCGACGGGCCGAGCGCCGAGGAGATGGCGACTGCGCTCGCCAATCGGCTGCGGCGGCTCGAAGCGATCAGGGAAGCATCGAACCGGCTGATGAATCGGCCGCAACTGCAGCGAGATATCTTTCCGCGCGGCGATCCAGAAACGATTGCCGAAATCCGCCATCCGCGATTTACCGCAACGCTGTTCGACCTGCTCACCGCCTATGCCGCGCAGCGGCAGCAGCGCGTGCTGGCCTCGGTGCATCTTGCCAAGCGCACGGTGTGGTCGCTTTCCGAAGCGAGAGCATCGCTGGAGCGCCTCGTCGGCATGGCCGAGGACTGGAGCTGCCTCGACGAATACTTGATGAGCTATGTCGTCGACCCCTCACAACGGGCGACCGTGTTCGCCTCGAGCTTTGCCGCAGCACTCGAACTGGTGCGCGAAGGCGAGATGGAACTGAACCAGAAAGCGGCGTTTGCTCCGCTCTATTTTCGAAAGCGCCCGCCGCAACCATCCGGCGCGATGTCGGATTTACCGGTCGAGTAAGTGGAAGAAGGAGACCGTGCCATGGCAAGCCTGGCGGAAAAACGCAAAGACGATGCCGAGGAGGCCCCGGCCGATCCGCAGGCGCGGCCCGAGGAGTTGCGGCTGTTGGAAGCGCTGCTGTTCGCCTCGACCGAGCCACTTGATCAGGGAGCGCTTGCCAAGCGCATGCCCGATGGCGTCGACATCAAGGCTGCGTTAGCTCAATTGCAGGCGGAATACGCCACGCGCGGCGTCAATCTGGTGCGCATCGCCAATAAATGGACGTTTCGTACGGCAGGCGACCTGGCCTGGCTGATGACGCGCGAAACCACCGAGACGCGGCGGCTGTCGCGCGCGGCGATTGAGGTGCTGGCGATCATCGCCTATCATCAGCCAGTCACGCGCGCCGAGATCGAGGAAATCCGCGGCGTGATCACATCCAAGGGAACACTCGACGTGCTGCTCGAGACCGGCTGGATCAGGCCGCGCGGCCGTCGCAAGACGCCGGGCCGGCCGCTGACCTTTGGAACCACCGAAGCCTTCCTGTCGCAGTTCAGTCTGGAAGCGCTGTCCGATCTGCCGGGATTGGAGGAACTGAAGGGAACGGGGCTGTTGGATTCGCGGCTGCCCACGGGCTTCAGCGTGCCGACGCCGTCGGACGACCCTGCGTTGCGCGAGGACGAGGATCCGCTCGAAATCGGCGATCTGGAACTGGCACTGGCGCCCGCGGTCGAGCCGGAAAGCGACGACAAAGGCTAAATCTGCAGCGCCATTTATTCCGGTTAATACTAGCAATAATACGTAACGCCCGACCGCGATTTGCCGCGGCCGAGGTCCTTGTTTTTGACACCCCGCGGGCCTACTTTCGAAGAAAGCTTGGGCCGGCTGCCGGCCCGTTTGGAGGGTTGCAGGATGGGTTCGCTTAGCATTTGGCACTGGATCGTGGTGATCGCAGTGGTCCTGCTGCTGTTCGGCCGCGGCAAGATTTCGGATCTGATGGGCGACGTCGCGCAAGGCATCAAGGCCTTCAAGAAGGGCATGCAGGACGACGAAAAAACCGCCGACAAGACCGAGCCGGTCAAGTCGATCGATCACAACGCCGCGCCATCGACGGCGGCGCGATCGGACGTCGGCAGCAAGGCTGTCTGAAGCAAAGGCCGGTAGGCAGACGCGAGCCGGCGCCCAATCCTGTTTCACGGGGAAATGGGGCAAATCTCGCGTGAGCGGAATTTTCCATGTTCGACATCGGGTGGAGTGAACTGGTCGTCATCGCGGTCGTCGCGCTGATTGCCATCGGCCCGAAAGAACTGCCGGGCGTGCTGCGCATGGTTGGGCAATGGATGGCCAAGGCGCGCAAGATGGCCGCCGAGTTTCAGGGTCAGTTCCAGGAAGCGATGCGCGAGGCCGAAATGGCCGACCTGAAGAAAAGCTTTGATGAGGTCAGGGATGCGGCCAGTGGATTGGCTAGCGGCAACGTCATGACCTCGCTGCAAAAGGACGTCGGCGACGCGCTGCATATCGGCGAGATCGACAAGCCCGCGCTCGAGCCGCCGGCCACGCCCGCGATCCAGCCGCCGGCGACTTCAATTGAAGCGGCGGTTTCCCCGACAACGCCGGAGGCACCCACGCCGCAAACCTTCGTTGAGGCCGAGGCTCATCCGGCAACCGAGCCCGTGAACCTCTCGCCGCCGGCGACTGAAGAACTCAAGGACGCCAAAGCGTCATGAGCGCCGACGACATCGAGGCCAGCAAAGCGCCATTGATGGACCATCTGATCGAGCTGCGCGCGCGGCTGATCAAGGCGCTGCTGGGGTTTGGCGTTGCCTTTATCCTCTGCTTCTTTTTTGCCAAGCAGATCTACAACTGGCTGGTATGGCCGTTCGTCTGGGTCGCGGGGCCGGAGAATTCAAAATTCATCTACACGGCGCTGCTCGAATATTTCATCACCCAGCTGAAGCTCGCGCTGTTCGGCGCCGGCTTTATCTCGTTCCCGATCGTGGCGATGCAAATCTATAAATTCGTCGCGCCCGGCCTCTACAAGCATGAGCGCAGTGCGTTCCTGCCTTATCTGATCGCAACGCCGATTTTCTTCGGGCTGGGATCGATGCTGGTGTATTTCGTCGTGCTGCCGATGCTGGTGCGGTTCTCGCTCGGAATGCAGCAGTTGGGCGGACCCGAGACCGCGCAAATCCAGCTATTGCCGAAGGTCGGCGAATATCTGTCGTTGATGATGTCGCTGATCTTCGCGTTCGGCATCGCGTTCCAGTTGCCGGTGATCCTGACGCTGTTGGGACGGATCGGCATCGTCACCTCGCAGATGTTGCGCTCCAAACGCCGGTACTTCATCGTCATCGCCTTCATCATCGCCGCCGTATTGACGCCCCCCGATGTGCTGAGCCAGGCCTCGCTCGCCATTCCCCTGCTCGCGCTCTACGAAGGCTCGATCATAGCCGTACGGATCGTGGAGAAAAAGGCGGCATCCGCGCAGGCCTCGACCGGCGCGCCGCCGGCCGCCAATCCGGCGGAATAGGCTTCTGCAGCCACAACCGCTGTCATTCCCCGCGGAAGCGGGGAATCCAGTACGCAGCGGCCTCTCGATTGATCGCTGACCGCTCTGGAATACTGGATCACCCGCTTTCGCGGGCGATGACGAGTGTGCTACGGGGAGGCGCACCGTTAAATGCAAACGTTATGCGTTGGCGTTTTGCGAACCGCGCCCAGGAATACCCATCATGCACGACATCAAATCGATCCGCGACAATCCCGAAGCCTTCGACGCCGGACTGAAACGGCGTGGGCTTGCGCCATTGTCCTCGTCGTTGCTGGCGATCGACGAAGGCCGACGCGGGGCGATAACTCATCTGGAAAGGGCGCTAGCTCGCCGCAATGAAGCCTCAAAGGAAATCGGCGAAGCAAAAAAGAAAAAAGATGATGCGCGTGCTGAAGATCTGATGATCGAGGTTACGCAGCTTAAGGCGGCTATAGCTGAACTGGAGAAGACGCCGAGAGAGCTTGAGGGCAGGTTGAATGGCTTGCTTGCGGCGATCCCGAATCTGCCGTTGCCCGAGGTGCCTGACGGCTCCGACGAGCACGGCAACGTGCAGCGTCATGTGTTCGGCCAAGCCCGCAGCTACGGTTTCGCGCCAAAAGCGCATGACGATCTCGGTGGCGCGCTCGGCTTCATGGACTTCGAGACCGCCGCCAAACTCAGTGGTGCGCGCTTTGTCGTGCTCAAGAAGGGGCTCGCCCGGATGGAGCGCGCGATCGGGCAGTTCATGCTTGACCTCCACACCAACGAGCATGGCTACACCGAAGTCAATCCGCCGCTCTTGGTGCGCGAACAAACCGCGTATGGAACGGGTAACCTTCCGAAGTCTGCAGAAGACATGTTTTGCACACGGGAGGGGCTATGGCTCATCCCCACCGCCGAAATGCCGCTCACAAATCTGGTCCGTGAATCCATCGTCGACGAGAAGGAATTGCCGATGCGCCTCACCGCGCTGACGCCGTGCTTCCGCGCCGAAGCGGGTGCGGCCGGTCGCGACACCCGCGGCATGATCCGGCAGCACCAGTTCACCAAGGTCGAGCTGGTGTCGATCACTACTCCGGAAACAAGCAAGGACGAGCACGAGCGGATGCTCGCTTGCGCCGAGGAAGTGCTGCGGCAGCTCGATTTGCATTACCGCGTGATGACGCTCTGCGCCGGCGACATGGGCTTTGCGGCGCAGAAGACCTACGACATCGAGGTCTGGCTGCCCGGTCAGGGCGAGGGCGGTGCCTACCGCGAAATCTCAAGCTGTTCGGTGTGCGGCGATTTCCAGGCGCGGCGGATGGATGCCCGCTATCGCGGGGGGGACGGCAAGCCGCGCTTCGTGCACACGCTGAACGGCTCCGGCACGGCTGTGGGCCGCGCGCTGATCGCCGTGATGGAGACCTATCAGCAGCAGGACGGTTCGATCGCCGTGCCCGACGTGCTGCAGCCCTACATGGGCGGGCTCAAGGTGATCGAGCGCGAAAAATAATTTCGCTGCAAAATTTTCTTGTCCCTATCCGCCTTCGCTGTTGCGAAGGTGGGCCACGCCGCTATCCTTGTTTGTCTCGCTCGGAAAGTGCTTTAGAAAAACGCGTACCGATGGCCATACATCGCGACATCTATTGGGTGGGCAGACAGTGGGCGGTCACCGGCGCTGGAATTCAGGCCGTCGATCAAAAGCGCAGGAGCGCATTCGACATCGACGTCACCGGAATTTGGGACGACAGTCTTTCCGAGCGGATGCGTGCCCACGACTGGCTCAATGGCGAGGATTTCGACCGGGCGCTTGCGATGGCGCGGACACGCTTCCCAATGCCGCCTCGAAAACCCCTTCCGCTCGTGGAAAGCGTTTTGGAATTGCTTCAACCTGCGCCAAAAGCACCCTCGAGAACGGAACTGCCGAAACCGGTGGCGCCGCCACCGCCGGCAAGCATCCCACGGCCGAGCGAAGCAGCGCCCGTGACACGGCCAGCTCCCGCACTGCCGATCCCGGAGTTGCGGGTCGAAGGCTCACTCGCGAGATTTCTGCCGCAATGGCGCGTCCGGCGCTAGATAATAACCCGAGAGCCCCGCCGGACGGCTTTCGTAGAAGCTCGGATATCGCCGCCGCGCCGGCACGCAGCCCGAATGGGTGCGGATCATGCCATGCCCGCAACGGCGCCGTTGCTCGGGCTCCTCCATGACCAACCCGGGTGAGGTGAGCTTGGTCTTCTCCTCGTCTTCGCCGCCAGCGGATTTCGCCGCTGTGGAGACGCACTTGCCTTTCTTCAAAGCGGCGATCGGACAGCGCTGCGGGACGCATTTACCGTTGACGTAGTCGAGCGCATATTCTTCGCCGGACATGATGACGTGCCGATCGCACAAACATGTGCCCGACACGGTCAATTCACCGCCGAGGCAATTCTCGGCATCGGTTCGCACGCAGCTGCCGCCGGCCGCGATGTTGTCGCCGGGCGGCTTGAGCCTGAAACCGGCGGGGCAGCTACAGGTGCTGCCGCTCAATTGACCGCCCTCACAGACGATGTTGACGGCGGGCTGGGGTGCTTGCGGGACGGCCGGGACGGCGTTGACGAGACAGCTTCCGCTCGCGTCGTCCAGATGCGTGTTGGCCGGGCACAGACATTGGCCGCCTGCATCATTGGTGCCGCCGACGCAGGGAGCGGACATGCTCGGCGCTCGCGTTGGCGCCGATGTCCCCTTCGGGACGCAGCGGCCATCCCTCATCTCCTGCCAGGGAAAACAGTCGCTATCGGTCTGCGCCTTGGCCGGCACTGAAATCAAGAAAAGCGAACAAATTGAAATTGCGGCAGCGGCAAATAAGCGGGTCATCATCAAACCCTTCGCCATCCCCCAAATAGGCCAGCAAAATAAGACTTAACCGGAGGGCTTTCCAAGAGAGGCAAAGGCCGGCAATCGGTATCATTAATAGGCAAAAGCTGGGATTTAGCGCTTTCTTGCGGGGTTTGCCTGATCCGTGATCAACGGATAAGACGGCGCCGTGGTACTTCTCAGGGAATCGCTCGAAGAGGTCTCCAGGAGAATGCGAATTCTCTGCACCAATGATGACGGTATCCATGCGCCCGGCCTGAAGGTTGTGGAGGAGATTGCGCGCGCGCTGTCGGACGACGTCTGGATCGTGGCCCCGGAACTCGACCAGTCCGGCGTCTCGCATTCGCTGTCGCTCAACGATCCCCTGCGCTTGCGCGAGATCGGCCCGCGGCATTTTGCAGTGCGGGGCACCCCGACCGATTGCATCATCATGGGCGCCCGCCACATCCTGGGAAAGAAGATGCCGGACCTTGTGTTGTCGGGCGTCAACAAGGGCCGCAACGTCGCCGAGGACGTGGTCTATTCCGGCACCATCGCCGGTGCGCTGGAGGGCACCATCCTGGGCCTGCCGTCATTCGCGCTATCGCAGGAGTTTTCCATTGAAACCCGCGAGAAGCCGCCGTGGGCTACGGCGCTGAAATTCGGACCCCAGATCCTGCGCCGAGTGATCGACGCCGGCGTGCCCAAGAACACCGTCATCAACGTCAACTTTCCCGCTTGCGCACCCGATGACGTCAAGGGCATCCGAGTGACGCGGCAGGGGACGCGTAATCTCGGCTTTCTGAAGGTCGACCAGCGCCGCGACGGCCGCGGCAACCCGTACTTCTGGATCGGGTTCGAGCGTGCCGCGATGATGGATACGCCAGCCGAGGGCACCGACCTCGAGGCTTTGGCGGCGAATTATGTCTCGGTCACGCCGCTTCGGCTCGACCGTACCGACGAAGCGTTTTCGGAAGCACTGACGCAAACGCTGAAGTGACGCCAGGCCCTAAGCGGCGGCATCCTTGAGCGCCGTGTCGATCATCCGGCTCAAGGTCTCCAACTGAAATGGCTTTTGCAGAGAGGGACGGTCGCGGTATTCCTCGGGCAGGCCCGACGAGCCGTAGCCGGTCGCGAAGATGAAGGGCCGGTTACGCGCCTTGATCAGATCGGCTACCGGCGAAATCACCTTGCCGTTGACGTTGACGTCGAGGATGGCGAGGTCGAAATC
>Ga0209474_10005427_pt1 | contig 10863 bp, 12 predicted proteins | sample GraSoiAngelo_145_FD_185902 | JGI IMG/M metagenome (GOLD analysis project Ga0209474, IMG submission 185902) | Grasslands soil microbial communities from the Angelo Coastal Reserve, California, USA - 14_1009_05_20cm (SPAdes) (version 2) | ecosystem: Environmental > Terrestrial > Soil > Grasslands... | reverse complement strand
ACCACAGGCACGCCGGCCGGCGTCGGCCCCATCCGCGCCGGCGACGTCGTCGAGATCGAGGTGGAAGGCGTGGGAGTGCTCCGCAATCCGGTGCGCGGCGAGTGAATCCGCTCCTCGGCAGGCTCGCGGGATACCTGCAGGAAACGGCGAACGCGCAGCGCGAGGTGGCGCTGCGCTCCGGGAAGCCCGTCTACGATTTCGGCATCGGCGATCCGCGCGAGCCCACGCCGGAGTTCATCCGCAAGGCGCTCCGCGACGCCCTCCCCGAGGTCTCGCAGTATCCGTCGATCGCCGGGATCCCGGCACTGCGCAAGGCCGTCTCCGCGTATCTGAAGCGGCGGTTCACGCTGTCGGTCGATCCGGACAGCGAAATCCTCCCCTGCGCGGGCGCGAAGGAGGCGCTGTTCCATCTCCCGCTCTGCGCGGCGAGCCCGGACCGGCCGCTCTGCTGGTATCCGGATCCCGCCTATCCCGTCTACGAGCGCGCCATCCTCTTCGCCGGCGCGACGCCGCGCACCTATCCGCTGCGCGCGGAGCGAAGCTTCCTCCCCGATCTCGACGCGATTTCCGCCGACGACTGGCGCCGGACGAGCCTGTGGTTCGACTGCTATCCGCACAACCCGACCGGAGCGGGTGCGCCGCGCGGGTACCACGAGAAGCTGGTGCGGCTCGCGAAGGAGCACGGATTCCTCGTCGTCTGCGACGAGCCGTACATCGACCTCTACGTGCATGAGCCCCCGCATTCCGGTCTGCAAGTGTCGCGGCAGAACCTGATCGTCATTCACAGCCTCTCCAAGCGCAGCGGCATGACCGGGTATCGCAGCGGATTCATCGCCGGCGATCGGGAGGTGATCCGCTGGCTGCGCGAGGCGCGCGCGAACTTCGGAGTCGCCTCGCAGGCATTCGTGCAGCAGGCCGCGATCGCGGCGTGGAACGACGATGCTCACGTCGAGGAGCGGCGCCGGATCTTCGCGGAGAAGCGCGCCGTCCTGCTCGCCCACCTGCGCAAGCTTGGTCTCGAGGTCGGCGGCGAGGGTGCGTTCTACCTCTGGGTCCGCGTCCCGCGCGGCGAGACCAGCCAGGCATACGCAGCGCGGCTGGCGGAGCGGAACATCCTGGTCGTCGACGGAACTTCGTTTGGCCGCGAGGGGACGGGCTTCATCCGGCTCGCGATGGTTCCTACCGTGGCCGATTGCCGGGCGGCGACCGAGGCCTGGCCGCTCTGATGCACGGAAGCGGTCGGCTACACGCCGGACCGCTTGCAGCGCGCGACGATGTCAAGCAAGCATCCTCCCATGCGCATCGTTGCCGCGTTCGCCGCGGCAGTTCTCGCCATCGCCGCGGTGACAACGGCGTCGCTGCGCTCGCTCTCGGCCCGCCGAGACGGATCGCGTTGGGTCGTGCACACCCAGGACGTGCAACTGTCGATCGCCCGCGTGTTGGCCCTCGCGACCGAGGCGGAGACCCGCCAGCGCGGGTACCTGCTCACGGGCCGCGAAGAGGAGGCCGAGGCGTTCGGCGTCACCCAATCCTCTCTCTCTCGACGGGTTGACGCCCTGGCGGCGGTCACGCAGGACAATCCACGGCAGCAGGAGCGGCTGCTTGCACTGCGAACCTTGCTGCAGCGGCGGGCAGAGGCACTGACCCATGCGGTCGAGCGGCGCCGCCAGGGAAATCCCGCCGCGCTCGACCCGGCGGAGACCCGCGAAGCCATCCAGCGGATGGAATCCGTACGTTCCCTGGTCCGGGAGATGGGGGACGAGGAAACCGCGCTTCTCGGCGAGCGGCTGCGACGCCTGACGCGCGCGGACCGCTGGGCCATCGGGCCGTGCGCGGTGACGTGCGGCGCCGCGAGGAGCAGGCCCGGGATCGCGCGCGCATCCTCGAATACCAGGAGCGGCTGATCGCCATCGCCGGGCACGACCTGCGCAATCCGCTCACCGCGGTGCTGGTCTCCGCGCAGATGCTCCTGCAAAAGCGCGAGGAGCTGAAGCCGGGCCAGGCCAGCGCGGTGGACCGGATCCTCCGCAGCGCCTCGCGCATCGACGCGCTCGCGGCGCTGCTGATCGATTTTACCTATGCGCGTCTGGGGAAGGGCATTCCGATGCGGCCCGGCCCGATGGATGCGCACGCCGTCGTCGAGCGCACCGTCGACGAGCTGAGGGCGACGCATCCGGCGCGCGAGATCCGCCTCGAGGCGCAGGCGCCGATCCTGCCGGGTTCCTGGGACGGCGACCGGATTTCCCAACTGGTGGCGAACCTCGTCTCGAACGCGCTGCAATACGGCGCTCCCGATGCGCCGGTGATGGTCTCGCTGGCCCGGGATCCGGCGGATGGGCTGGAGATCCGCGTGCACAACCGCGGGCCGCCGCTCTCGCCGGAGCTGCGGCAGCGACTGTTCGAGCCGTACCAGCGAGGAAAAGGCGCGGAGAGCGCGCACCCCCGCGGGCTCGGTCTCGGACTGTTCATCGTCCGCGAGATCGCCCGTGCGCACGGGGGCAGCATCGACCTCGCTTCCGACGCGGACGGGACGACCTTCGCCGTCCACCTGCCACGCCGCGCGCCGGGCGCGACGGAGAGCGCGGCCGTCACGGCGAAGGGAGCGGCGGCTGGAGCTCCTGCAGCGTAGTGTCCACCGCAGCGCGCGGACGAGGTGTGCTAGCGTGCCCGCGATGCAGGATCCCTCTGCGGAAGAGATGAGGCTGCCGCAGGCGTCCGCAGAGACGCTGCGCGCGGCCGTCGAGGAAGCGCAGCGGGATCGCGCGACGCTGGACCGACACGCGACCGCTGTCCGCGAAGTCGTCTACCGGCTCGACCAGGGCACCCTGCGCGTGGCCGAGAAGGGTTCCGGAGGCTGGACCATCCACGGCTGGATCCAGCAGGCCATCAACCTCTTCTTCGGATTGGCGCAGAGCGAGGCGTACGCTGCAGGCGACCTCCACTTCTTCGACAAGATCCCGCCCAAGCGCCCGAACGGTGACTTCCGCGTCGTGCCGCCCGGAGTCGTGCGCTACGGAGCCCACGTGGAGAAGGGCGCCATCGTCATGCCCGGCTACGTGAACATCGGGGCGCGCGTCGGCGCCGGCAGCATGGTCGACACCTGGGCGACGGTCGGGTCGTGCGCGCAGGTGGGACGGGGCGTCCACCTCTCCGGTGGAGTCGGGCTCGGCGGGGTGCTCGAGCCGCCCGGCGCGCGGCCGGTGATCGTCGAGGACGGCGCCTTCGTGGGCAGCCGGTGCATCGTGGTCGAGGGAGTCCTCGTCGGCGAGGAGGCAGTCCTCGGCGCCGGCGTGGTCCTCACCTCCAGCACGCCGATCTACGACGTGACCGGCGCGAAGGAGAAGCTGATCAAGGGCGCGATCCCGCCGCGCAGCGTGGTGATTCCGGGGATGCGGCCGCGCAGTTTTCCCGCCGGCGAGTACCTGACGCCGTGCGCGCTGATCATCGGGGCCCGCAAGGAGAGCACCGACCGCAAGACGTCGCTCAACTCCGCCCTGCGCGACTTCGGGGTCTCCGTCTGATGGATCTCGCGGAGCGCACGCTCCAGCTCTGCCGAATCCGCAGCCCGGTTGGCGAGGAAGCGGAGATCGCCGCCTACGTCGCCGCCGAGACCGGTGGCCAGCGCATCGGCAACGCGGTGGTCTGCGGAAAGGTGACGGGTTCGCGGCCGACGCTGCTGCTGGCTGGCCATCTCGATACAGTCCCGTTGCAGGAAGGCGACTTCCCGGCCCGCCGCGAAAAAGGCCGCGTGTACGGCCGCGGCGCCAGCGACATGAAGGGTGCGCTGGCCGTGATGATCGAGCTCTGGCTGCGGGTCGATCGCGCCTCGCTGCCTCTCGAGCTCTCCCTGCTCTTCTACGATCGGGAAGAGGGGCCGATCGCGCAGAACGGTCTGCGCGCCGTCCTGCAGGAGCGGCCGGACCTGCGCAGCGCCTCGCTCGCCCTCTGCCTGGAGCCGACCGACCTCGCGCTCCAGCTCGGCTGCTGCGGATCGATGCACGCGACGCTCACGTTCCAGGGCAGGAGCGCCCATTCGGCCCGCCCCTGGCAAGGCGACAACGCCATCCACAAGGCGGGGGCGCTCCTTTCTCATCTGGGCGCGCAGTCGCCTCGCGAAGTCCGCGTCGGCGAGCTGGTCTATCGCGAAGTGATGACGGTCACCCGGATCGAAGGCTTCACCGGTCGCAACGTGGTCCCCGCCCGCTGCGACCTCAACTTGAATTTCCGCTTCGCGCCGGGGCGCAGCATCGAGGACGCCGAGTCCGAAATCGAGGCGGTCGCGCGGCGATTCGGCGCGACGGCCACGGTGACGGATCGCGCGCCGAGCGGACCGGCGATCCTGGACAACCCGCTCCTCCAGGAGTTGCGCGCCCTGACCGCCGCGCCGGTGGAGGCGAAGCAGGCGTGGACCGACGTCGCCCAGCTCGCCGCCCTCGGCGTCCCCGCGGCAAACTTCGGTCCCGGCGAGCAGTCGCAGGCGCACCAGCGCGGCGAGAGCTGCGCGGAACCGGCGCTTCACCGGGCCTACGCCATGCTGGAACGGTTCCTTCGCGAGGCAGTGACGTGATCGAGGCATTCGTCGGCCTCGGCTCCAATCTCGGCGACCGGCTGGCGAACCTGGCATCGGCCGTTGCGCTGCTCTCGCGTGAGCCGGGGTTCGCGGTGCGCAAGGTCTCGCTGGCCTACGAGAGCGAACCCGTCGGTCCGCCCCAGCCGCGGTACCTCAATGCGGTCGTCCGGATGGGGACGCTGCTCTCCGCTCGCGCCACGTTGCAGCGCCTGCAGGCGATCGAGGAGCAGATGGGACGAATCCGGCGGGAGAGATGGGGATCCCGCGAGATCGACCTCGATCTCCTTCTCTATGGCGACCGGCTCGTCGAGGAGACGGGCCTGCGCGTCCCGCATCCGCTGCTCGAGGGCCGCGCGTTCGCGCTGGTGCCTCTGGCGGAGATCGCGCCGGACACGGTGCATCCCGTATCGGGTGTGACGGTGCGAGAGCTGCGCGACCGGCTCGTCGAGGAGACGGGCCTGCGCGTCCCGCATCCGCTGCTCGAGGGCCGCGCGTTCGCGCTGGTGCCTCTGGCGGAGATCGCGCCGGACACGGTGCATCCCGTGTCGGGTCTGACGGTGCGAGAGCTGCGCGACCGGCTCCCTGCGGACCAGCTCCGCGGCGTCCGTGTGTATCGGCCGATTCGAGAGCCGCTGCCTGAGGCGGAGGCGGAAGGAAAGCCCCAGCCGCCCGAGTAGTGCTAGATCGGGCGCGATGAACAAGGTCTGTGCGGCAATCCTCGTCGCCAGCGCAGCCTGCCGGCCTTCACAGCAGACGGCGGCACGGGCGCCTGCCGACTCCGGCGCAGATCCGGCGGACTCGAAGGCGTTGCTCGCCGAAGTCGACCGCCTCAAGGATCACCTCAAGGACAAGCCGAAGACCTTCGAGGTCCTGTCCGCGCTGGGCAATCTCTATTACGAGAATGGCCGCTACCTGGAGGCGATCGATGCCTACCGGGAAGCGGAGGCGCTGGCTGCGCCGGCCCAGGGCCGCGCAATGGCGCTCAGGAAGAAGGGAGTGAAGCCCGCGCCGGACCTGCCGGCCGAATGCCGCCGGAGCGGACCCGACTACGGCCTTTCCAGGATCGCCGAAACCGCCGGCAAGCTCGACGAGGCACACCAACTGCGCTGCCTGGACGCGGCGCTGGAGATGGACCTGCAGATCGCTTCGCGGCGCGGGAACGCCTTCTACCTGATCGGCAATCCCGGCTCGGCGCTGGCCGAGCACCGCAAGGTGCTGGAGCGGTCCCCCGACTATCCCGAATCGCTCTTCTTCGTCGGCGCGATCCTCCTGGAGCAGTCCAACGGCGACAAGAAGCAGCTCGCCGAGGGAAAGGGATATTGGCAGCGCCTGTTGAAGGTTGCGCCGGACTCGCCGCGCGCTCCCATCGTCCGCGACACGCTGCCCAAGACGGACGAGATGTTCAAGCCTAGAGCCGCGGAGGCGCAGATGCCGCCGGGCCACCCGGCGGTGGCGCAGAGCGATTTGCCTCCCGGCCACCCGGCGATCGGCGGCGGACAGCCGGGAGCGCCGATGAGCCACGCCGGCGCAGGCTCCGCGCCCGGGGAGCCGTCCGCCGAGGAGGTGCGCAACCTCCAGGAGGCGGTCGCGAATACCGAGCGCACTCCCGAGCTGGAGAAAGGCCTCGACGAGCTTCTCGCGCAAGGCGAGAAGGAGCTCGACCAAGGCCGGTACCAGGAGGCGCGAGATGCCGTAGTGCGCGTAATGCCGATGCGCCCGGATGACGCGCGCACAGCGGCCGCGATGGGCGGTGCAATGCGCGGCCTCGGCCGAGTCGAGATGGCGCAAAGGACGCTTTCGCGCGCGCTCCAGCTGGACCCGAAGCAGCCGCGGGCGCTGTACGAGATGGGAAAGTTGCTGGCACAGCGCGGCGACAAGGCCGGGGCAATGCAAAGCTTCAACGCTCTCAAAAGCGCCGATCCGAGGTTCGCCCAAGCGCACCGCGTCGACGACGAGCTGGCGAAGCTGCGGTGATCGCCGGCGCCTCCCGGCATCGCGCTCCAGCCGGGCGGGCGAGCGCGTCGAACCGCGGATGCACACTCTGCGTGCAGGAGGTTTCCTCAATGGACGCCATCGCCCTCTTGCAACGCGATCACCGGGAAGTGGAGCAGCTCTTCAAGCAGTTCGAGAAGCTGACGGAGCGCGCCCACAAGTCGAAGGAGAAGATCGTCAACCAGGTCATCCGCGAGCTCGCCATCCACTCCGCGGTGGAAGAGATGCTCTTCTACCCCGCCGTACGGACCGCCGCGCTCAAGGCAACCGTACGTAGCCTGAAGGAGGCAGCCGACACAGTGCTCGAATCGCTCGAAGAGCACCACGTGGTGAAGTGGACCCTCTCCGAGTTGGAGGAGATGAGCGCTGACGACGAGCGGTATGACGCGAAGTTCGAGGTGCTGATGGAGACCGTCCGGCACCACGTCGAGGAGGAGCAGGAGGAGCTGTTCCCCAAGGCGCGGCGCCTGCTCGGAGAGGAGATGCTGGACGAGCTCGGGAAGCGGATCGAGAAGGCCAAGAAGATCGCTCCGACCCGGCCGCACCCGCGCGCTCCCGATCAGCCGCCCGGCAACGTCGTCGCCGGAACGGTAGCCGCGGTGATGGATCGCGCCAAGGACATGATGCGGGAGGGCGTGGAACGCCTCTCGCGGCGCCGCGCGCAGGAAGCCGACTCCAGCCCCGGCCGCTGACGCAGGTCAGGCGCGCTTCCTGAAGCTCCACTCGACGGCGAATTCCGCCACCTGGGTTCCGTCCCCCTGCGTGCCGATCGAGCGGGCGGTGAAGACCACCGGCTCACCCGTCTTCACTGCCTGATCGATCGCCGAGCGCATGGCCGCGCCGTCGGAGAAGACGAAGCTCGCCCGGGAGGTCGCTTTCTTCGTGAACTTCGCCGAGAGGGCGGTCACGAGCGACGACACCTGCGCGCCGCTCTGCTCGATGAACCAGAGGGCCGGCGCGCCGGTGGACATCTCCGCGGCCATGGCCTGCGCGGCGAAGTAGGTGGAGCCGAACGGATTCTGCGTCTTCCATCCCGCCGGCAGCGTGACTTCGGCGCCGTTGTCGTCGAGACGAGCGACGCGCAGGCCGGCGAAAGCGGCCAGCGGCAGCTTGCTCCAGAGCAGCGCGCGGATGCCGAGCGGGTGGGTGAAGAGGGTCTTGTAGAAGCTGCCGCGGTTCACTTCAGCACCTCGTCGAAGATCCCGTTCAGGACGGCCGGCTCGTCGAGCATCAGCCAGTGCGAGACTCCCGGAATCGTGCGCTGCTTCACGCCGGGGAGGTGACAGGCCATGCGTGGATTCGCGGTGCCCTCCGCGTCGATGGCGAATCTCGGGCCGGCGAACGGACGCGGCGGCGCAACCACAAGCATCGACGCGCGCAGGGCAGCGAAGGCGGACAGGTCCATGCGCGCGGCCGCCTCCAGCACGTGCCGCCTCGTCCGGGGGCGCGCCAGAGGCCCGAGCATCTCCGTAAACGCCTGCTGCAGCCGCTCCGGAGTCATCGCCGAGTCGTGGTCGCGGAAGTAGTCGCGGATTTCCTGCGGCGGGTTGCTCGAGTCTCCCACGGCATCGACGTAGACCAGGCCGTGCACCCGTTCCGGACGCCGGCCGGCGAATTCGGTGAGGACGACGCCGGCGAAGCTATGGCCGATCAGCCAGAACTTCGGCAGGGCGGCGCTGAGCTCTTCGAGGTCCGCGACCAGCGCCGCGACCGTGTACTCGCTGGCCTTCGGAGAGCGGCCGTGACCGCGCATGTCGAAAGCGAGCACGCGCCGTGAGCGGCGCAGGTGCTCGATCTGCGCGCGCCAGACCTCGAGGTCCGCGCCGAGACCGTGGTGCAGGACGACGGGGACGCCGCCTCTGCCGCCGTCGTCGACGTACAGTCCCTTCATCGACGCGCTCAGTACCACAACTGCGATTCAAGGGGCGCAGACCAGGGCGAGGAAGGTCGTGCGCCGCCGGAGAGCGATCGCGACCGCGCAGCGCCAGAGCAGGCGGGGACCGAACTCGCGCGCGATGACGCCGGCGTGCCGCATCACCTCCCGGGTCGTGATCACGCCAGCGATCGCCACTGCCGCCTCCTTCAGGCTCCTTGTCTGCGCCGGCTCCCGCGCCGTTACGCGCGTAACGCGCGGCGCGTCCGCGAGACTCCCCGGACGGACGGATTGGATGTGCGCGCTCCCGCGTCCACACCCCGCCCCACGTCCGCTCCCTTTCGACCACCTGTCGCGGACCCGACGAAGGGTCATGCCCGCTCGGCTGCTGGCGGCGTTCCCCGTATTCTGGCTTCAGGGCCTGCAGCCCCTTGACGGTGGTGGGAATGAGGAAGCCGCGCATCCTCCTGGTCGACGACGAGCGCGTGGTGGTCGAGGTCCTGACCAGCCTCCTCGACGATCCCGATCGCGAGATCCTCCCCGCGGACTCGGCCGCGAGCGCGCTGCAGCACGCCCGCGCCGGCGAGATCGAAGTCGCACTGGTGGACAAGAACCTGGGAACCGATTCCGGGCTCGAGCTGTCGCGCCAGCTCAAGCAGATGCAGCCGGACGTCGAGATCATCCTGATCACCGGATACGCGAGCATCGAGTCGGCCATCCAGGCCGTGCAGATCGGCGCCTTCGACTACCTGACCAAGCCCATCGCCGACTTCGCCGCGCTGAGCTTCAAGGTGCAGAGCGCGCTGGAGAAGAGCCAGCTGCGGCGATCCCAGCGCGCCCTCCTCGAGCGGCTGATGGAGTGCGAGGTCCGCCATCGGCGCCTGATCGACGCGGCGCCGGAAGCGATCGTGCTCTACGACGTCGAGAGTGGCCGGGTGATGGAGGCGAACGAGGCGGCGGTGAAGCTCTACGGATACTCTCCGCAGGAGCTCCTTCACGCGGCGGCGGTCGACCTGAGGGGCGGAACGCCGGAAGGGAAGCCCGGTCCGGTCCCGGTGCTCCAGCGGCACCGCCACAAGGATGGCACGGAATTCACCGCCGAGGTGATCTTCACCGAATTCCAGCAGCAGGGCCGCACGCTGCGGGTGCAATCGGTCCGCGAGGTGAGCCAGCGCGAACAGGGCGAGGCACGGCGCCAGGAGCTGGAACAGCGACTTCGATCCACCCAGAGGCTCGACGCCATCGGCCGCCTCGCAGGAGGCGTGGCGCAGGACTTCACCAGCCTGCTCGCAGTCATCTCCTCCCACGCGACCGCTCTGCAGGGCGCGCTTGGGGAATTGCCGGATCTGCGCGCGGAGGCCGACGCCATCGCCCGCGCCGTTTCGCGGGGCAACGCCCTGACTCAACAGCTGCAGCTTTTCAGCCATCGCGTACCGCACGAGAACCGGCCGCTGGACGTGAACGCGATCGTCGCCGAGGCGCACAAGGTCGCTTCGCGCCTTCCCGGGGACAACATCCGCGTGGCCCTCGAGTCGCAGTCCGGCCTCTGGGTCGCCCGCGCCCATCCCGACCAGCTGATGCAGATCATCCTCGATCTCGCGGTGAATGCCCGGGACGCCATGCGCCACGGCGGGAAGCTCGCGTTGCGCACCAACAACGTCACCCTCGATGCGCCCGCCCGGCTTCGTGGCGGACAGCTACCCGCCGGCCGGTACGTGCGGGTCCAGGCCGAGGATGACGGCGAAGGAATGAGCGAGGACGCGCTCCGGCACCTGTTCGAGCCGTTCTTCACCACCAAGAACGGCGGCAGGGCGCTGGGGCTGGGGCTCGCCACCGTGTACGGCATCGCCGATGCCTTGGGCGGCGGCGTCGACGTCGAGTCGCGGCCGGGGAAGGGGACCTGCGTCTCGGTCTACCTGCCGGCCGTGGAGGGCAGGGACCCGGGCGCGATCCGCGAGGACGCCCTCCCCAGCGAACGGATCCTGCTGGTGGAAGACGAGGAATCGCTGCGGGTGATGATGCGGCGGATGCTCACCTCGCACGGGTACGACGTGTTCGACGCCGGCAACGCGGAGGAGGGATTGCGCGCAGTGGACGGCCGCGCGATCGATCTGCTGCTCACCGACGTCGACCTGCCGCGCGTCGACGGCCCGGGTCTGGCGCGAAAGTTGATCGCCGCCCATCCGGCCCTGCGGGTCCTCTACATCGGTGATGCGGTGCCCGCGCGCTCCCGGAGCCCGCAGCCGCTCATCCGCAAGCCGTTCACGCCCGTCGCGTTGCTCGGCCAGGTGCGCCGCGTGCTCGACGGGCAGGTCTACCGGGAGTAGCTCGCCGCGGGGATGCGGCCGAGAAGCGCGGCGCATTCCTCCGTGTCGGCCGGTTTGAAGAATCGAAACCCCTGGGCCTCGGTCACTCCCAGCCGTCGCAG
>Ga0209474_10005425_pt1 | contig 10865 bp, 11 predicted proteins | sample GraSoiAngelo_145_FD_185902 | JGI IMG/M metagenome (GOLD analysis project Ga0209474, IMG submission 185902) | Grasslands soil microbial communities from the Angelo Coastal Reserve, California, USA - 14_1009_05_20cm (SPAdes) (version 2) | ecosystem: Environmental > Terrestrial > Soil > Grasslands... | reverse complement strand
AATAACTGTGACCGTATAGACAAGGACAATCCCAAAACAATAGCTGCACAGTAAATCAGCCAGCGGCGGCGCCAAGCGAGTCCCAAGTAGACCAGGGCAAAGGCGAGCACTGCGGCAGCTGCGCCGCTAAGATCGCTCATTGATGACCGGCTAAAGCTAATGAACGCTGGTTGAGTTGCGAGCAACAAGGTTGCCAATCCTGCCGCGAGCGGTCTTCCGATCGCCAAATAAAATACAAAGCTGCCTGTTAACAACAGCAGGCCGACCGTTTGATTTGTCCTAAAGGGAGCCAGAATCCCGTTGTGCGGCAAAAACCTCAGCCAAGGAATCATCAAGAGGGGGTAGCCCGGAGGGTAGCGGGAGGGCAATTTGTCGTAACCGATCTGAATGGTGGGTGCGCCTTCCTTCAAGATCGACGTGGCCAGTGCGAAATATTCTACCCCATCTGGATAAGGACCGAGATCAAGCAAGTCCGTCCGCTTCAACTGGATCCGGAGAACCGTGCCGTAGTAAAAGAAAAGCGACAGAACAAAGCAAAGAACACCTGTCGCGATGCCGGGCAAGCGCTGGCGGAGAGTTCCTGTAAAGCATGAAGAGATTGTTCGTTCTGGGTTGTAATCTTCCAGTTTATCCTTGGCTGTCATTTCGAAGCCTAATGCCCGATATTGATTGCTTTCCACACTAATTTGTGTCACCGACGCCACACAAGATTGATCGGCTTAGAGTGCGAAAGCATTTTTATTGGCATCGCAATCTACTCTGAGCTTGGACGAAATCGTCGAGGTCTTTGCCTCGTCCGTCAAAGCATGCCATTGCCCACAGTTTCCAGATGGTCGCAACTTGCGTGGATTGGGAATGACCGATTTGGAAGACTACGTATCTCGACTTGCGGAAAAATCTGATTACCAAAATTGTTGCCTGCCTCGCGAGCCCAGACTGGATATACCTGCTGAAATCAATCCCAGCCTCTGGCGGACCAAACGACGTTATTATCTCCTCGGACGTTTTCGAAAACGTTTGCCTCCTGTGCGCCATTGACAACGTTTTCGGACTTCTGAAGCCTGGCGGATTATTCATCCTGACCGCTCCTTTTAGGATTCAGTCGAAACGATCGAGCATTTCCCCGAACTCCACGACTTTCAAATCATGGAGAGACAGGGAAACTATATCCTCACGAATGTTACTCGTGAACGTGCGCTCTAAAGATTTGATCGTCTTGTCTTTCACGGCCGACAGGAACGACGTTAGAAACGCGAGTTTTCGCAGAATGCGGTCTGGTCAAGCACCTTGCGGCGGCGGGCTTTCTGGAGACCGAGATTTATCGAAACCCATTCTTCCGTTATGGAATCCGGTGCCCACAGCCTTAGTCGCCGATTTCGGCAAGAAAACTTGACGCCGAGAATCAATTCTGAGGCCAAAGCAAGGCGACCCCGATTAAGCGAGGGGCGAAGGCAATACTGCAGCAGGCTGGGAGTGCTTCTGTCTCGGCCGTGCAATAGCGACAACCAACCTTTTGAACGGCTTGTCGAAAAAGCGATCGAGCAGAATCGAGACGACGACGATAATGAGAACAAACTCGCGGACGCGGAGAGGTTGAACACTTTATCAAACTAAAAACGGGAAGGTGAAATAAATAAAATGGATATGAAGCATCTCCTAATACTGAAAAATACTGCGCCACTCTCTTATCGTACCGAACACGATGTCCGTAGCCTATCCCCAAAATTGTAATAGTCCAAGTAAGTGGCCACAGGAACATAAGGAAGAAAGGATTAATCAAAGCCATCGTGCAGGTTCCTATGCTTTGCGCAAGAGAAGCGTATGGCCATTACCAGCGTTGCGATATGCCCAAAAGCCCAAAACCTTTCTGTCGTACTCGTGCCTCGACTTGTGCTCGTAGTCGAGATTCGATTTCGTGGCTGAACACCGCTGCAACTCAGCAGCGTAACGGTGCCTTTCCGCGTCCAGCCAAGAAGAAGAACGTTACTACCAAAAAGGAGCCCTTCATGAAACGGCAGATTCAAGAAACGAGCGCCTCCACATGCTGCAACCGAGATACACATAGTAATCATCAAGGTGCGTTGAGAGAGACGTGCTATTAACGGGGTTGCAAAATAGAAAAATGCCTTGGAGAAGAAATAAGTTGCCGAGCAACTGCCCCCGATTGGGTGGACCGAATGCTTTGTTGATATCCGGTAGCAGCGCGATGAGTACAATCATGACCGTGTACAGCGGAAGAATACGAAGCGCTCTTCTCACGTACAAGCCATCCCTTTGCTTGGCAAACGACGCCGCTATTGAATAACCGGAGATTACCAAAAAGCCAAGCACTGCGGCCAAGCCGGAAAAGTACTGAAGGACCAGCACTTTTGAATTGGACGCTGCGTACAACGGAAGGTGAGCGGCAGCTACGACGAGTGCGAGGAAGAAGTGCACTGCCCCCAGAATAGGCCACGTCATGGTCCTTACGCGATTTGACTGCAGTGTCGCACTTTGCAGATCAAGAGTTGGTTCGCTATTTGGAGGTTTGGCGAGCGTAATGGACAGCATCAGGCTCAATGGTATCAGGTAGCCGCGGCTGCGCAAGCCTCGACCAGACTGTGAGAAACGCAATCTCCGGCAAGAGAGTGCTGCCGGTAAGGAGGAAGAAGACTCGCTCCATCGCCCGCCCTGTTCTCCGTGAAGGCCGGCCGATCTCACGATTCAGCTCGTCACGAACGCAATTGTTTTGTCTCTGCAGTCGCAACATTTTCCTTCAAATAAAGGGCGGCTAGCTGCAAATTTTGCTGGACTTGAGCAGCGTCTTTTGAGATGATCGGGTCGTTTTCCCGCATATCAGCTGGCGTCGCACTAGCATCTATGAAAATCGTCTCCACATTCATCCTAATCGTTACAGGTCTGCTCATCGGCTTTGCCCCGTTCGCCGGTTCCAATCAGGCAGATGACACCACGATAAGAATCAACGGGTACACGCCAGGCGTTACACCGTTCCTCAGCAAACTGAATCTCACGGCTAGCAATACGACTGTTCTGAAGAGCATTCAGTTCACAATCACTCCAAAACCAGGCTCCGTCACCCGGCCACTTTCAGGCACTTATGCCAATTACTATCTTGTGGACCGAGGCTTTGAAAACCGGCAAACCGGGGAGATTAATTTGCCGGTGTATGGACTTTACGCTGGATACAATAACACGGTCACGCTGACTTATCGATTTATGGACGGTTCATCGAGGCAAGCTAACACCACAATCACGACGGCCATCTTTAATGATCCGTGTGGATACAACAATCCCACGTTCTTGCAGCGCAGGACGAGCAACACCGACTTAAGCTACGACTACATTCTGATCAAAGGGTCGTGCAGCGGTTTCTCGCCAGCAATCATTGATACCGACGGCGCACTGCGTTGGGTAAGCAGGACCGCACCCAACGGCTATACTGGCTTTACTGCGACCTTCTTCGATAATGCAATCTATTTCGCGTGGGGCCATCAATTGTATCGAATCGATCTCGATGGCACTCTCACCCTAGTTGGCGACTACAGCCGTCTTGGAATAAGTGATTTTCATCATAATATCGACCGTGGCAAAGTTGGAATCATCCTGGATGCAGATACCGCACCATCCTATCAGGAATCTGTGAACATCGAAGTGGACGGCTCAGGCAGGGTTTTGAAGACCTGGAACCTGGCCAATATCATCAGCACGGCCATGATGGCTGGCGGCGACGATCCCAGTCAGTTCGTCCATCCTTCGCCGACCGATTGGTTCCACAACAACGCCGTCGCTTATAATCGGGCAGATGACTCCGTGATTATTTCTAGCCGGGAAAATTTCCTCATTTGTCTCGACTATGAAACAGGTGCGATCAAATGGATCCTGGGTGATACGACGAAGAAGTGGTACCAATTTCCTTCTTTAAGGCGATATGCGCTCACGCTTGCGCCCGGCAGCCTGCCACCGGTTGGGCAACACGCTGTCTCCGTTACTTATGATCAGAACATCCTAGTGCTTGATAACGGAGAAAACAGCTGGCTTCAGCAACCGCCAGGAGTGCGACGCAGTTTTGCCAGTCCGCGAAAGTATCAGTTGAATTTGAACACAAGAGTGGCCACTGAAGTTTGGAATCATCAGATGGGCCAAGCTATCAACAGTCCGATCTGCAGCAGTGTTTATGAAGACGCGCCGCTAAATTACCTAATCGATTACTCTATCGTCGGCGGCATAGGAGCTCAAACTCAATATGCTCAGCTCTTGGGTTTAAATGCGGCCGGCGAGACGATTTTCTATGTCCAGTACCCTACCAATTTCTGCGACACCGCGTTTAACGCCATCCCGTTGCATTTGGAGAATACGAAGTTTCCGACGGTGGGGCCGCGGGTGCTCAACCTCTCCACTCGGGGGACAGTTTCGAGCGGCGACAATGTTCTAATTAATGGCTTTGTCATCACCGGGACTGACCCTAAGACAGTAGTCCTCCGCGCGCTGGGGCCATCGCTCGCAGTGTTCGGGGTGCCTGCAGCGCTCGCCGATCCGGTTCTCAGCGTGTATAACTCTTCCCGCACCCTCATCGCAACCAATGACAACTGGCAGACCGATCTGGGGTCCGACTTTATGGCGGCCAACGGCTTTGCGCCAACCAATCCATCCGAATCAGCCACTCTACTACAGAACTTGGCACCGGGCGCCTACACTGCTATAGTTCGCGGAAAGAACTCGACTCAGGGAATTAGCTTGGCTGAGATCTACGAAGTCACCTCGCCGGGGATTAACTCTAAACTGACGAACGTTAGTGGCCGCGGTTTTGTCGGCACTGGCGATAACGTGCTCATTAGTGGCTTTATTGTTGGAGACGTGGGAAGCGCGACCGTCGTTGTGCGCGCTCTTGGTCCATCGCTGGCTTCCTTTGGTGTAAGCCAACCCTTAAGCGATCCCACGCTGACAATCTACGATTCGAAGGGCTCTGCTATCGCGAGCAACGACAACTGGCAAAGCGACGCTAACAACATCGTCCTCCAGAGGAATGGGCTCGCCCCGCCGAATGGGCTCGAATCCACAATCGTCCTTCATTTGCCCGCGGGAGCATATACGGCCGTGGTGCGTGGAGCTAACAGTGCTACCGGCAACGCGTTAGTTGAAGTTTACCACCTCGATTAACCGATTAAACAAGCGCGAACTGGAATTATTTTCGGCCTTATTGACAGGGTCGTATTAGGCGTCATCTAGCCTTCTCATAAATATCTGAGAAGGATGATTGCACATCCCAAGATAGAGGAAAGCGACGTAGTTTGCGGCGTGGGATTCCCACCGGATAACCAGTCATGGAAAGTCATTCAGCCAGGCAAAGAGTGGTTCGATCTGCCAACAACGCCATCTTTCCTTCCATTCCGTATAGTTCCACTTGGTTTCTGCGGTCCCGGGTATCGCTTCGGCGAGCTCAGTAAGTTACGACCGCAATTCCGCTCTGCTGTCATCCGTTAGGCGAGACGATTACGGTAATTTGCCCAAATGTTTTCGCGGAGTTTCCCGCGACAGCAGTTCCATGTCCGCATCCACCATGATCCGAACCAATTCGTGGAAGCGAACTTTTGGTTCCCATCCAAGAATTTTCTTCGCTTTAGAGGAGTCACCCATCAGGATGTCTACTTCCGCCGGCCGCTCATAACGCGGATCGTGTTTCACGTATTTTTTCCAATCAAGATCGACATGGGCAAAAGCGGCTTCGGCGAATTCGCGCACAGTATGAGCTTCGCCGGTCGCGATTACAAAATCGTCACCGCTATCCTGTTGCAGAATTTGCCACATCGCCTTGACGTACTCGGGCGCGTAACCCCAATCGCGTTTTGCATCCAGATTTCCCAAGAATAGCTCGTGTTGTAGCCCGTGCTTAATCGCCGCGACGGCGCGGGAAATTTTCCGCGTCACAAAGATCTCGCCCCGCCGGGGGCTTTCGTGATTGAACAAAATGCCGTTGCTCGCGCGCAGGCCGTAGCTTTCCCGGTAATTTACCGTCGCCCAATAAGAAAAAACTTTGGACACGCCGTAGGGACTGCGTGGCCAGAACGGCGTCTTCTCCGTCTGCGGAACCTCTTGCGCTTTGCCATACATCTCGCTGCTGGAAGCTTGATAAAAGCGCGAGCGAATTCCGGTCTCGCGAATGGCTTCGAGAATGCGAATGCTGCCGACAGCGGTGATGTCCGAAGTATATTCGGGAATGTCGAAGCTCACCCGCACATGGCTTTGCGCACCGAGATGGTAAATCTCACCCGGCTTCAAATCGTAAAGAAGCTTCACCAAATTAACTGAATCGCTCAGGTCACCGTAATGCAGAAACAGCCGCACGCCGTTGATGTGCGGATCGGCATACAAGTGATCGATGCGTGAAGTATTGAACGTGCTCGCTCGCCGAATGATGCCGTGGACTTCGTACCCTTTCTCAAGCAGAAGATCGGCCAAATAACTTCCATCCTGGCCCGTGATGCCGGTGATGAGCGCTTTTTTCATGAGCGGCGTTTCGCTCTAAGGCAAAGACTGTGCGTGAGCAAACGATTTGTTCTTCCCAACGGATAATTGGCGTCACTACCCCGCGAGAAGATTCTTTTACGCGGCAAGCAAGATGTCAGCCCAGATGCACCTTGCGAATGATTGCTGCCTTTTTAAGATAGTCTAATTGGGCGCGACGTTGAACCGCCGACGCGCTACCTAAATATGAATGTCTATGGTGAAACGAACGATCGGCATCAGACTGTCTATTTGACGCGCGCATCCGACGGCACATCCGCCCTTGTGAAGACCAGTGAATCAGCGATGCGACGGTATTTTTATGACGCGCTTGCTTCCTACCTTTCGCTCTATGTTCGCCCGGAAGATGAGATTTTGGAGATCAATCCCCGCAGCACCGGCTTGGGCAGGCGATTCTCAAATTACAAGGCCGTTGCGAGCGTCACGGAACTCATCGCGATCGAGCGTGGCCCGGCAGCTTACATCTTGTTAAACGGGACGGTACACTACGAAGGCGACATTCAAGAGATGCTTTCTCGGCTGCGCAGATCCCTAGGAGGCGCGGAGCGGGTCCTCTTCGTTTATTACAGCATGTTGTGGCAACCGTTGGCGCGATTGGCTTCCAAGCTTGGCCTTCGCAGTCGCACCCCGGAGCAGAACTGGATCGCGCACCAAGACTTGGAAAACTTTTGTCATCTCGCCGACATGGAAATCGTTCGCCGGGACATGAAGTTGCTGTGTCCCTTGCCTGTCCCCTTCGTGGCAAATTTTCTGAATCGATATCTTGCATCGCTGCCATTTTTCCGGCTCTTTACCATGGTAAACATTGTGGTCGCCCGCCCTTTGAACCCCTCGAGGGAAGCGCGTCCCTCGGTTTCTATCATTGTTCCGGCGCGCAACGAAGCGGGAAACATCGACAGCATTCTTGCCCGTTGCCCGATAATGGGACCGCGCGACGAGATGATCTTCGTGGAAGGCAATTCCACAGATGATACCTGGGAGAAAATTCAACGGACTGCCGCCGCCTACAAAGGTCCGCATCGCCTGCTCGTCGCGCAGCAGAAGGGTCATGGGAAAGGCGACGCTGTGCGGATGGGATTCGAGCTGGCCACAAACGAAATTTTGATGATTCTCGACGCCGACCTGACCATGCCCCCCGAAGAACTCCCGAAATTTTATAATGCCATTATGACCAACAAAGCCGACTTCGTTAACGGCAGCCGGCTGGTTTATCCCATGGAGAAACAGGCGATGCGGTTCTTCAATATTCTGGCAAACAAGTTTTTCGCGGCCGCCTTTTCCTTTGTGCTCGGCCAACGCTTTAAAGACACATTGTGCGGCACTAAAGTGCTTTCGCGAGCGCACTACAAACGCCTCGCTGCCACGCGGGAATTCTTTGGAGATTTCGATCCTTTCGGAGATTTCGACCTTCTGTTTGGGGCGGCTCGGATGGGACTCAAGATTGTTGAGATTCCCGTGCATTACCGGGAGCGAACATACGGGACAACCAACATTCAGCGCTGGCACCATGGCTTGATTCTTCTATGCATGCTTCTCTTTGCAGCACGACGAATGAAGTTTCTCGGGCTTGAAACCTTGCACAAAGTCTAGATGGCTACAGTTCGTTCCTAATGTATTCAGATTGCCAGCCGTTTTCTGGAACAAGAATAGGAGCTTTTTGATCCCTCCCGTTAAGTGAATAGAGAGACTATCCCTCTGCAGGATAAGACAACGGAAGACCGTGCGACAACTTTGCGCAATCGCGTCCATCTCAGCGCAAATCGAAATCTCCTTTTCTGGTATCGCGAACTTTATCGGGATCAGTTCAAAGACCTTCCAGATCCCACAGCACTTTCAATTCTTGAAATAGGCAGCGGCACTTCACCGTTGAAACAGTTTTACCCAACAGTCGTGACGAGTGATGTCATGAACCTGGAGTATCTCGACCTTGTGTTTGACTGCCACCACATCGACAAGTTGGACGCAATTGAAGAGAACAGCCTAGATGTGATTACGCTCACCAATGTATTGCATCATCTGAAAAAACCAATCGCGTTTCTTAACTCCGCGGCCGACAAACTAAAACACGGTGGTAAAGTGATCGCTACGGAACCTTTTTTCTCGCTGGTATCGACTCCCATCTGGAAGCATCTGCACCATGAACCGGTCGATTTCCAAATTTCTGAGCCGGAACTGATGGAAGTGCAAGGGCCCCTAACATCAGCCAACCAAGCGCTGCCTTGGCTGATTTTTTTTCGGAGACGCGATTGGCTCCAACGCCTGAACGAGAGCTTCGATGTTGCGAATCTCTCCGCTCGGCCTTTTAGCTCTCTATCTTACATGGCGACTGGTGGAATATCGCACAAGCTGCCGGTTCCACATTTTCTTTATCGCGCACTATTACCCGTAGACCTCGCTTTTAGCCGTTGTTTTCCGCACGTGTGCGCGGCTTTCTTTACGCTAACTCTGACGAGACGGTAAATGCCGGTAGTTTCGCTTCTTCGTAGCGTTGGGAATAAGGTTTACGAGCGGTGCTTTCCGATCTACCACCTGCTTTATCGCTTTTTCAAAGCTTACACTGACCGTGCGGAGCGGCGCTTACTGAGAAGAATCTTGTTTGCGGGGGCTGTCGCCGTGGATGCCGGTGCGAATATTGGTATTTATTCGCAGTTTCTTTCCCGCTGTGTTGGTTCTACCGGCGTTGTTCATTCCTTTGAGCCATCGTTTGAGAATTTTAGCCGATTGCAATCTGCTACACGGAAGCTCGCAAATGTGCGCGTATCTCAGACCGCGGTGGGAGAGCACACTGGCAAGTCCACGCTTTATCTCTCAGACAGGCTTAACGTCGATCACCGGACTTACATCACTAAGGAAGACCCGCGTGATGCCGTTCCTATCGATATCGTAGCGCTGGACGATTACTTCAAATCCGGGGAACGGGTTGACCTGATCAAAATGGATATCCAAGGATATGAGTTTTATGCGTTACGAGGAGCAACGCGCGTGCTGCAGGAAAATCCGGATATCAATCTCTTGCTAGAATTTTGGCCTTTGGGGTTGGAGCAGGCGGGCGTTCACTGGGAAGAACTCATCGAGTTGCTTCGGGGCTTCAGTATGGATGTAACAATCGTGAAACCTTCTGGGTTGGTCGCCTTCGATACGCGTGATATTCGATTCGATACGTCCTGGTATGTAAACCTTTTTGCACGCCGCAGGCGCGGGCTGGCCCGCAACTGACCCCGTCCATGCGATGCGAAACCTTGGATTCTTGGCGAACGTTCTTAGCGATTATAGTCAAAATAGATAGGTACAATCATTGTCACGGAGCCCGCCGGATTGAGGAGTTCGGAAAACGGTGAGACGCTTCGCAAAAGAGGGTGCACGGGTCGTTGGAATCGACAATTACATGCGCGCGCGGTTCTTTGGCAGAGAGGCGTCGACGACCAAATAAACGGATTGCCCCCGCCGTCTCCGGCAGCGTCGTAGCCGGCCTTCGAAGCTTGAGCGTTACCCGTTGTGTCAAAGCCTTTCAATCCTGGCACTGTCTGAAAGCCTGGAATCTTGTCAGATTGGGCAAAATGCTCAAAACTGGGGAGCGGCGAATGTAGCGATCCCAACTAATAGCACGAATTTACATCTGCCAAATAATGTATTCATGGGGTCCTTTGTGTCCCACAGATATGTGTCCCAGCGCAAAAACCGAAGTTGCCAGCTCCGATTTCGCTGCGCTAGAGTGGCCGCTCAAACGGAAATCGGGCAAGTGGCACAAAAGCATCCCGCGTGCAGCAAGTACTCCAACAGCGCCATTCCCTGTCGTCGCTTGCCGGAAGTGTTGTATCGCTCGGGCACTGCTACGCGAAGGACGCGACTACACCGACCAGCCGCACCTAAAAAGAACAAATTCTCCAGCGCTTCCAGTTGAGGACCGAAGGAGCCACCATCTTCAACTCGTTTTGGGATTTCATCAAGAGTCGGAGCGCAGCAAACAGGCCAGTTCTGGACCTAGTTGCCTGTTTGATCAAAAAAAGAGCCTTACCGAAATTTTTTGCTGGACATACGACGGTCGCCTTTTCGATGATTGGGCCCGTTTCTCGAAAACGCATCTATGAAAAATCTCTTGGCATCCATAACCATCGCTGTCGGTCTCTTCATCCTCATAGTCCCGTTCGCCGTGTCGAATCAGGCAGATGACACCACGATAAGCATCAACGGGTACACGCCAGGCGTTACACCGTTCCTCAGCAGACTGAGCCTCACAGCGAGTAATACGACTGTTCTGAAGAGCATTCAGTTCACAATCACTCCAAAACCAGGCTCCGTCACCCGGCCACTTTCAGGCACTTATGCCAATTACTACCTTGTGG
>Ga0209474_10005423_pt1 | contig 10868 bp, 5 predicted proteins | sample GraSoiAngelo_145_FD_185902 | JGI IMG/M metagenome (GOLD analysis project Ga0209474, IMG submission 185902) | Grasslands soil microbial communities from the Angelo Coastal Reserve, California, USA - 14_1009_05_20cm (SPAdes) (version 2) | ecosystem: Environmental > Terrestrial > Soil > Grasslands ... | reverse complement strand
GGGGCAACCACCACCGAACAGCGAGCTGCGGTTCAAGGAAAACCCTGCGTAGACTGCGGCAAGGTAGGAGACAAGATGGTCGCGAATCACAAGACGCCGCTTGTAAAGGAGTACTATAAAACGGGGAAAATAGATACAACAAAGATGCGATCGAAAGACTCAGTGAATAGTCAGTGCCCAACCTGCTCAGCAAAACAAGGCGCACAGATGTCACAATATTCAAAGGAGATGAAGGCAAAGATCAAACCACCTAAGGGCACTTAGGAGTCTACGAGAATGTCTTGCAAAGAACTCGAAATTCAACAAAGAGAGATTTGTGAACTCTATAAGACCGATTTTGTCCCGTGCGAGGAGTTATCTAAGGTTGGCATCGCCCTAGGTACAATGCGGCTTACACCAATCAACGGTCTTCGGCACGTGCCGGAAGGGGGGACCAATGGTTGGTACATCTGGGGAGGAAAGGAATTGTCTTCCCGCCCAGATTTCTTCGATCCTCTTCACGTTCAACATTTGAGTGATCGATGCCCATTAGTTCTGAGGTATTTGGGTCTGCCGCCGGGGTATCGATTCATACTGGCAGGGGACTATGTTGACGTCTGGTTTGACGTAGCTCTCTTAAACACTAGTACATGAACAAGGGACGGGTGGCCCGGCGGGTGCCCCAGGTCTGCTTTTCAAACCTGGGTCTTCCTCTTCCCTAGTCTAATTCGTTCTCCCTATCCTCCACCACCCCAATGATTATCCGACGAGGGATAATCATCCTGCTGACCTGCTCCGTTCCTGACGGGGAGCGAGCGCAGCACGGTTTGCGTGCCCCGGATGATCCTTCGGGGCGAGCCGATCGAAGATTCCGACCTTGTCGGAAAGGGCCTCTCCGCATCCTCTTGCATCTGAACGACTTATTTATCGCTTGACAAACAGTCCAAATGTAGTACAATGGCTTCTGCGATTCGGACACGGCTTTGTCTATAGCCTGCCCCGCAAGCCCCATGCGCCCCCGCCGCGCGGTACTTCTCACCCCTCCCTTCCCGAGTCCTGCCTTCCTCCAGAATGTCGCTAAGTCCTGTATTTGCCACACTTCCGAAAAATCGCCCGTAACTCCAATCATTGCCACAGATCCCAAAACGCGCTCCCGTAAGTCTTGTGTTTGCCACACTTGCGACCCCCTCCCCCGGCCCTTGCCAACAGGGAAACGCCAACGGCTTACCCTGCGCGCTCTTAGGGATTTCATTCTTCTGGAAGTGTTGACTGCTAACTGTCGACTGTTGGCTGGCTTAAGTCCTTTAGAATGCGCAGTTCCAAGCAAACACCGTGTTTTGCCCGGTTTTGGCCGAAGTTGTCCGCGTGTAAGTCCTTTAGAATGCGCAGTTACGAAAAGGAGCCCTGGTAACCCCTTTAGAATGCGCAGTTACGAAAAAAGGTGGGGGGAGGGGCAGCATGCCCGAAAGGCAATTTCACTGGGCTGCGTGATGGCGTTTGGAGGAGCTGCGGATCAGCTGGCGGAAAATGGTGGGAATCTTGTCAAACTCCGCGGACTTATCGAGGAAGTAGTTGGCGCCGGCGGCCATGCACTCGTCGCGGTACTGTTGATAGGGGTAATTCGTGCAGATCAGGACCTGCACGAGCGGGTGCCCCTGGCGAATGGCTTTGAGCACATCCAACCCCGAGCCGCCCGGCATCTGCAAGTCGAGGATGACGGCATCGGGATTGGTCTCCTGAATCGAAAGGATGGCCTCTAGAGCGTTCCCTGATTGCCCCACCACCTCGACGCCGGACACGTCTTTCAACAGGTCCGTCATTCGCTCAACAACGAGCTTGGAGTCATCGGTAATAAAGACACGCATCTTCTTCCTTCTTCGCGAGGACTTCCCCTGCATATATAGAGGATGACAAATTCGGCAGGAAATACATCAGGTAGAAACAGTATTCTTTTGTAGGACAATAGGAAGCAAGGATGAAAGTCGGTGTCTCACAGTTCGAGCCGCTGTGCTCTAGAGCAGCGCGCCGGAGTTTCTCAATCCACCAACTGAGAGCGCAGGGCAAACCGGATGAGCTCCGCGGTGGTTTTCATTCCCGTTTTCTCCAGGATGCGAGAACGATAGGTGCTTACGGTCTTCACGCTGAGAGAAAGCTCGTCGGCGATGTCCTTGACCGTTTTGCCGGAGCCGATCATGCGCAGCACCTGAAATTCGCGGTCGGAGAGTAACTCATGAACCGGCGTGTCCGCGCCTCTTCTCAAATCGTAGGCCAGCCGCTCCGCCAGCGTCACGCTGACGTAGCGGCCCCCGGAGAGCACGCGCTGCACAGCCTTCTTCAGCTCCTCCGGCACACTCTCCTTGGTCAGGTAGCCGGAGGCGCCTGCTTTGAGCGCGCGCCGGGCATACTGCTCTTCGGGATACATGCTCAGAAAAAGAACAGGCAGCTTTGGACGGATGCGCTTCAAGTCACTCAGGATATCGAGCCCGCTTTTTCCGGGCATGCTGATGTCCAGAATGACGATTTCCCAATCGTGCTGGCGCACGCAGGCCAACGCTTCTTCCGCGGTCTTCGCTTCGCCAAAGGTAGTCTTGGGAAAAGCTTCGCCAATGGTCTCTTTGAGCCCCCGGCGAAAAACAGCATGGTCATCTGCTATCAAGACTCTCATCACAAACCTTGCCGGGCCTGGGCTGAAGGTAACAATGGAATTCGCAAAATCATGGTGGTGCCGGAACCGGGAATTCCTTCAATACGGACTTCTCCGTGGAGAAGAAGCGCGCGCTCCTGCATGCCGACGAGGCCAAGAGACTTTTTCGCTTTAGCTTCCTCCGGGTCGAAGCCCTTGCCGTTGTCGTGCACGCGGAAAATAAGCTGGTCCTCTGCAATCTCCAGTGTCGCATCCACGCCCGTGGCCTGCGCGTGCCGCGTCACATTCGTCAGCGACTCCTGGAAAATCCGGAAAATCGCCGTGGACCTTTCGGGATCCAGATTCAACGGCTCTTGCGGCAGAACCAGGTGGCATTTGATTCCTGTGCGTTTTTCGAACTCCTGCCCTTGCCACTCAAGCGCGGCCGCCAGGCCCAGGTCGTCCAGCGTTCTCGGCCGCAAATCGGAGGCAATCCTGCGCAAGGTCACAATCATGTCATCCACCAACCGCATGGAAGATTCGATTTTCGCGCGCAGCTGGGTTTGTCTCCTTGTGATTTTGTGTCCAATCAGAGCCAGATCCATTTTCATGGCCGTGCAAGCCTGGCCGAGCTCGTCATGGATTTCCCGCGCAATCGACGCGCGTTCTTCTTCACGGACGCTCTGGAGACGGGCTGCAAGCGCGCGGAGCTGGTCGAGCGTCTCCTTAAATTGTTCCTCAGCATGCCTGCGTTCCGCAATCTCTACGCGCAACTCTTCGTTGACTCTGGTGAGCACGGCTGCCCGCTGTTCCACGCGCAGCTCTAGAAGCTCTTTGGCGCGCGTCAGCGCTTCTTCTCTTTCGCGGCGTTCCGTCATGTCGCGCGTGAGCTGCGCGTATCCGCGCTGCCCACCTCTCAGCGCAGTGAGAAGGACGTTGGCCCAAAAGCGCGAACCGTCTTTGCGGATTCTCCATCCTTCCTCTTCGGCTTGTCCGGCGCGGCTCGCTTCCGCAAGATTGCTCTCCGGCATTCCGTTCTCCACGTCATCCTTCGGGTAAAAAACCGAGATGTGCTTTCCGACGATTTCTTCCGCCCGGTAGCCCATCAGGCGCGCGGCTCCGGCGTTCCAACTGACCACATTTCCCGAAGGATCGAGATGGAAAATGCCGTACTCCTGCACACCTTGAACGAGCAAGCGAAAACGCTCTTCACTTTCGCGCAAGGCGCGCTCCGAACGCCTTTGGTCCGTGACGTTCTCAAAGACAACGCCAAGAAAGTCATGCGAAAGAGGAAAGACCTGCACGGTGTAAATGCCCTCGCGGATGCGCTCGTCCCCGTAAGTGATTTCCCCCAAATTCCGCGGCTCTTGCGTGCGGACCGCTTCCAGACAAGATTCAGGAAGCGGTGTTTTCAAGAGCTTGGGAAAATCTCCCAGAGTCTTGCCGCGAAAGTCCTCGAGGGTTGCACCCGTAAGTGTTGCGGCCGCTGGATTGATGTCAATGATCTTGAACGTCCTGGGGTCTTTCAGATTCTCCAAATGCAAAACGAGCATCCCCACGGGCATGCCTCTGAGGATTTCGGGAGAGAGCGAAGCAGTGATCTCCGCAGGTTTCTTGATGGCGGATTTTGCGGCGTGGGCTCCCGACCCAGAACTTCGGCGCGTAGGCATAAATTATTCTTCGGGTACCGTCTCCTGTCCATGCCCCGCGAGGCAACCGGGAAATCACCGGAAAGAAAATGCGTGAATCCCGCATTTTCACCTCAGGTCTTTCTTGCAATGCGCTGATTCGGTTTCACGGGAGGGACAGGTGCGAACTGCACTTCTGTAGGACAGCTGGGGACAAAGCTCGATCCTAAGGTCTGACGCTGGAATCATTTGCGTGCCGACATTCACAAAAAGCCTTCCACCTTAATCTTCGGATGTGGGCAAAGTACTGAAAAGCGTATAGGGTCTTTCCCGGGGTGTGCTGGCCTCCCATTCGAGGGAGGCCTGGTTTTCCGGAACCCAGCTTTTCGAACTGCTGCTACCCCAACCCAGCCTCCGAGCCCCCAGTCCAAGTGACCTGCGGTTCATTCGGGCCCACACAAAAACGGTTCAGGAGGTTTTGTGCGCGCTCAAGGTGTGTTTGGCTGGTTAAAGACTGCGAAGTGGGGATTCCGCTGGCTCGAAGGATTGGTTCCGCCAAGGTTGTTCCGGCCGAGAAAGTTGCGATATGCCTATGTCAAGGTAACTCTGGCGGCCCTGCTGGGAGTATTGGGGTGCTCCGCGGACGCCGTAGCGGCCAACACGATCTGGCCGAGCAGTGCAGTGCCAGCCGTGACTGACGTTGGCGCTGATTCGGGTGTGGAACTTGGTGTTTCCTTTAAAGCTGACGTCAACGGCTACATTACCGGCGTTCGGTTTTACAAGAGCGCTGCGAACACGGGAACGCACGTCGGAAATCTTTGGAACAGCACTGGAACGCTTCTGGCCTCCGCTACGTTCACCAGCGAAACCGCTTCGGGCTGGCAGCAGGCAAATTTTGCGAATCCCGTGGCGGTTACTGCCAATACGGTGTATGTCGCCTCTTACCACAGTACAATCGGACACTGGAGCGCGAGTTGGAATTTCTTCGCAAGCTCCGGGGTGGATAATCCACCGCTGCACGCGTTGGCGAACGTTAGCGGTACACCGGACGGGCGCTTTACCTATGGCAGCGGGAGCGCTTTTCCCACCAGCACGAACACCGCCAACTACTGGGTGGATGTGGCTTTCACGCCTGTCTCTACTCCGCCTAGCACGAATGCGAGCACGATCTGGCCGAGCAATGCAGCGCCGGCCGTGGCTGACGTTGGCGCTGATTCGGGCGTGGAACTTGGTGTTTCCTTTAAAGCCGACGTTAACGGCTACATCGCCGGCGTTCGGTTTTACAAGAGCGCTGCGAACACGGGAACGCACGTCGGGAATCTTTGGAGCAGCGCTGGAACGCTTCTGGCCTCCGCTACCTTCACCAACGAAACCGCTTCGGGCTGGCAGCAGGTGAATTTCGCGAATCCCGTGGCGGTTACTGCCAATACGGTGTATGTCGCCTCTTACCACAGCACGATCGGGCACTGGAGCGCGAACTGGAATTTCTTCGCGAGTTCCGGAGTGGACAACGCGCCTCTGCACGCTCTGGCCAACACAAGTGGCACGCCCGATGGGCGCTTCACGTATGGCAGCAGCAGCGCCTTCCCTACCAGCACGAACACAGCAAATTATTGGGTGGATGTGGCCTTCAGCGCGAACAGCGGATCGGGCGCCGTCGCGCCGTCAATCACGGGGCAGCCGGTGAATCAGACGGTGACCGCGGGACAGACCGCTACTTTCTCTGTCACCGCGTCCGGCACCGCCCCTCTAAGCTATCAGTGGAAGAAAAACGGCACGGCCCTCAGCGGCGCGACTTCTTCTTCCTACACCACACCTGCTACGACCAGCTCCGACAACGGTGCGCAGTTCACTGTCGTGGTCAGCAACGCAAGCGGTAGCGCGACGAGCAACGCCGCTACTCTCACCGTGAATGCGGCTTCCTCCACGTTGCAAATCACGACAAGTTCGCTTCCCGGGGCTACTCTTTCCGGCGCGTACAACGCCACGCTGGCTGCTTCCGGCGGCACTACTCCTTATTCCTGGTCGCTCTCCAGCGGCGGGCTGCCCACTGGCCTGAGTCTGAGTTCTTCCGGCTCACTCACTGGAACGCCTTCCGTCCTCGGCTCTTTCCCCTTCACCGTGCAAGTGAAAGACGCCGCCGCGCACACCGCGTCCAGCAATTTCTCCATCAACGTCGTGAATCCGGTTCTGTCGGTGGCCATCACCTCGCCTGCCAACGGGGCGACGGTTTCAAACGCGGTGACTGTCTCCGGAACCGCCTCGGACACTGTGTCTATCAAGACGGTGCAGCTCTCCGTGGACAACGGCGCGTACTCGAACGCTTCGGGCACCACCAGCTGGTCTTACAGCTTGAATACTGCTTCACTTTCAAATGGCTCGCATTCACTCACTGCGAAGGTGACCGACCTAGCCGGCTTGTCTGCCACCAGTTCGCCCGTAAGCATCACCGTGAGCAACGGCTCCACGGCCTCCGATTGCACACTGTTTGCTTCGCCGTCCGGCAACGATGGCAACTCCGGCAACTCCGCTTCCGCGCCCAAGACGTTCAACGGCGCGGCCTCCGCTTCGCAGCCCGGCTCCGTGGTCTGCTTGCTCGCTGGAACTTACAACCTGGGCTCCACCTTCTATCCGCCCACCAGCGGCACGCCCTCTTCCTGGATCGTTTACAAAAGCTACGGCAACGGCGCGGTGAATTTGGTTTGGACCGCCGGCGCCACCGGCCAGCCCATGTTCAAGTTCGGCAACGGCAGCTTCCCTTCCGGCGCCGCTTATCTCGAATTCCGCGGCTTGAACCTCGACGGCAAGAACAACGCCCTCGACGGCTTCCTCTGCCAGGGCGGCCATCACCTCCGCTTCATGTCCAACAACATCAACAACACCGGAGGCTCCGGCGTGGGCGCGGTGAACTGCGATTACCTCACCAGCGACCACAACCAAATCAACCACAACGGCTATCTCTACGGCTGGACCAGCGCCATCTCCTACAACAACGCCCAATGGTTCGATAATTACGCCGGCTTCCACAACATCGCCTCCAACAACGTCATCACCGGCGAATACGACGGCTCTTCCAATCACACCGACGGCAACGGCATCATCCTTGACCTGGGCGGCAACACGCCTCCCGCGCTTATCGTCAACAACGTGGTCTACGGCAACGGCGGCCGCTGCATCCAGGCCAACGGCGTCGCCAATTTCTGGTTCATCAACAACACCTGCTACAAAAACGATCTCGACACCTCGCTCGGCAACGTCGGCTCGTTGACCACCCAGAATTCCAGCAACGGCTACTTCATCAACAACATTGCCGTCGCCGCGGCCTCCAACAACCCCTCCTATGACCAGCAGGGGAGCAACTCCAATGTTCAGTATTTCGCGGACATGTATTTCGCCGCGCCCATCAACTTCAGCTACTCGAATCCTTCGCAGCTCATCAACGCCGATCCCTTGTTCATCAACGCGCCCAGCCTGGGCATCGGCGCGTATTCGACTTCGCTGTTGCCGTCCCTGCTCGGAACCGGCCTTACGCTGACTCCCCTTTTGAGCCCCGCCCTCGGCAAAGGCATCGATCCCAGCACATTGCCAGGACTGCCCTCCGCCATCGTCACCGACCTGAAGCAGTACATCTACACGGACATCAACGGCAACCCCCGCCCCCAAGGCCCCGGCTCCGACCTCGGCGCCTACCAGCACTAGCACTCATCTTTGGGAGCTTGTTGAAAAATGAAGTAAAGCCTGTCATTCCGAGGAGCGAAGCGACGAGGAATCTGCCGTGCTCTTTTTCCGCATTTCGCTTACTGCATTCGATAGCTTTTCCACAATCTACTTCCTCTAACATACTCTTCTCTTGACATTCCCTCGGGGGGGGGGGCATAACCTTGGTACAGACTGGGCGCATCCCTGACAAAACAGACCGGGAGGATTCCTGACACTGTGAGCTAATGGCTGACGCTTCACGAGGGAGCGCGCATGCCGTGGAAAGCGAGCAGTGTAATGGAAGAAAAGGTTCGATTTATTTGTGAGTACGATTTGGGTGAAGAAAGCATGAGCGAGCTCTGCCAACGCTACGGGATCGCCCGCGAGACCGGGTACGTATGGCTGCGGCGCTATCGGGCTTGCGGCCTGGCAGGACTGCAAGAGCACCGCCGTGCCGCCCACCGGCACCACAACCAGACCCCCGAAGAGATCGAGCAGCTGGTGTTGGAACTCCGCCAAGCGCACATGCACTGGGGGCCGCGCAAGCTGAAGCGCATCCTGGAGCGCGATGAGCCTGGGCGAACTTGGCCGGCTGCCAGCACCATCGGAGCGCTGTTGCAGCGCGAAGGTTTGGTGGTGGCGCGCAAGAGGCGCTTGCGTACCGCGCCTTACAGCGAACCGTTGGCGCACGCCCAGGAAGCCAACCGCGTGTGGTGCGCCGATTTCAAGGGCTGGTTCCGCACTGCGGATGGACAGCGCATCGATCCGCTGACCATCTCCGATGCGCACAGCCGTTACCTGCTGCGCTGTCAGGCGGTGGAGAAGACCAACACCATGCGCGTGCAGGCCATTTTTGAGGCCGCTTTCCGCGAGTACGGAATGCCCCAGGCCATTCGCACCGACAACGGCGCGCCGTTTGCTTCGCGAGCGTTCGCCGGGCTGTCGCGTCTGGCGGTGTGGTGGATCAAGCTGGGCATTGTGCCGGAGCGCATCCAAGCCGGGCATCCGGAGCAAAACGGCCGGCATGAACGCATGCACCGCACGCTGAAAGCCGAGGCCACTCAGCCACCGGCTAACACCCGCCGCCAGCAACAACAAGCGCTAGACCGTTTTCGCCAAGAGTACAACGAGGTGCGTCCCCATGAAGCGCTGGAGATGCGCACGCCGGCGGAGGTCTACCAACCTTCGCCGCAAAAATTTCCGGCGCGCGTGCCCGAGCCGGAATATCCGTCGACCATGCTGGTGCGCACGGTGCGGCATCATGGCCACTTTCGTTGGAAGAAGCACGATGTGTTTTTGACGGAGGTGCTTGGGGGTGAGTCGATCGGCCTGTTGCCCGAGAACGACCGCTGGTTCACCATCTACTTCGCGCATCTTCCCCTGGCACGCTTTGACAGTGAAAAATTGCAGGTGCTCCCATGCAAAGCAACCCAAGGCTTCTACAACGTGCGGGCAGGGGAAGGGGACTTGTCCCCTTCCCCTGCACCCCATCCCCTGACCGAGCAGGACCAAAAAGTGTCAGGAATGTGCCCGGTCTAAAATGTCAGGCATGCCCCCGTCCGTTCACACCCTCTCGAAGTGGAGGCACACACCATGCGTTTGCTGCGCCTTGCTATCCCTGTTTTCCTGCTCACCCACATTTCCGTAGCCGCGTTGGCGCAGAATCCGGCGCCCCAAGTCGCCGCCGTTTCTCCAACGACCGCTCGGGCCGGAGACCAGATTGTCATCAACGGGTCGAGCTTCGGCTCATCTCAGGGGAATGGCAATGTTTGGCTAGGCAGCACGTACGGTGTGGTCGTCAGTTGGAGCGATACACAGGTAGTAGCGAACGTTGCCTCCGGTTCACAGAGCGGCGTGGCTCAGGTTCTTCAGGGCGGAGTTTGGTCGAACCCCGTCAATTTCGCAGTCATTACTCCCAACATCACCAGCGTCACGCCCACCACGGCCATCGCCGGCACTCAAATCACGATTACTGGAACAGGTTTTGGCGGTAGTCAAGGCAGCGGCAACGTCTGGCTCGGCAGCACTTACGGCGTAGTTGTGAGCTGGAGCGATGCACAGGTGGTCGCGAACGTGGCCTCGGGTTCGAAGACGGGAGTTGCGCAAGTGCTTCAGGGTGGTGTTTGGTCGAATACCGTGAATTTCACAGTCAGCACGCCAAACATCGCAAGCGTTACTCCGACCACGGCCATTGCCGGGACGCAAATCACGATCACCGGAACTGGCTTCGGGGCGAGTCAGGGCAGCGGCAACGTCTGGCTTGGCAGCACCTACGGCGTAGTTGTGAGTTGGAGCGATGCGCAGGTTGTGGCAAACGTGGCATCAGGCTCGAAAAGCGGTGTTGCTCAAGTGCTGCAGGGTGGCGTGTGGTCCAACACGGTGAACCTCACTGTAAGCACGCCGAACATCGCCAGCGTTACTCCGACAACGGCGATTGCCGGAACGCAAATCACAATCACCGGAACTGGCTTCGGCGCGAGTCAAGGCAGCGGCAACGTCTGGCTTGGCAGCACCTACGGCGTAGTTGTGAGTTGGAGCGACACACAGGTCGTCGCGAACGTGGCCTCCGGTTCAAAGAGCGGCGTAGCTCAAGTGCTGCAGGGTGGCGTGTGGTCCAACACGGTGAACCTCACTGTAAGCACGCCGAACATCGCCAGCGTTACTCCGACAACGGCGATCGCCGGAACACAAATCACCATTACGGGAACCGGATTCGGCGCGAGTCAAGGCAGCGGCAATGTCTGGCTCGGTAGCACCTACGGCGTAGTTGTGAGTTGGAGCGACACGCAGGTTGTCGCGAACGTGGCCTCCGGTTCCCAAACAGGCGTCGCTCAAGTCCTCCAAGGCGGCGTCTGGTCAAACGCCATAACCCTCACGGTAGTTACTCCAAACATTTCAAGCGTAACCCCGGTCAGCGGACAGGCGGGAGCACAGATAAC
>Ga0209474_10005422_pt1 | contig 10869 bp, 9 predicted proteins | sample GraSoiAngelo_145_FD_185902 | JGI IMG/M metagenome (GOLD analysis project Ga0209474, IMG submission 185902) | Grasslands soil microbial communities from the Angelo Coastal Reserve, California, USA - 14_1009_05_20cm (SPAdes) (version 2) | ecosystem: Environmental > Terrestrial > Soil > Grasslands ... | reverse complement strand
TCCAGAGGGAGAGGAGAAGAGGCTCTCGGCTCTGACACATCGCTGATGGAAAGTTCGTCCAAACCCGACACCCCGACGAAGCGTCGCACTCGACCGGGACCGATGGCGTCCGGTGCGATTTTGCAGGAGCGCTACAGCATTGTCCGCGAGCTTGGTTCCGGCGGAATGGGCGCCGTGTACGAAGCCGTCGATGAGCGCCTGGGAGCAACGGTGGCGATCAAGGAAACTTTCTCGATTGACGAACGACTCCGGCGTCACTTTGAGCAGGAGGCGCGACTGTTGGCGCGACTGTATCACGCCGCTCTGCCGCGCGTGAGCGATTACTTCACCGAAGATGGCCGCGCGTTTCTGGTGATGCAGTTCATCTCGGGCGACGATCTGGCCCAGGTCATGGCCGACCGCCACGAAGCTTTTCCGCCGCAGCAGGTGATTGCATGGGCGGATCAGTTACTCGACGCGCTGATTTATTTACACACGCGCGATCGCCAAATCATTCATCGCGATATTAAGCCTCACAATTTGAAAGTGACTGAGTCCGGCCAGATCGCTCTGCTCGACTTTGGTTTGGCGAAAGCTCATGCCGGCGATCACTCGACGACGCAATCGTCGCACAGCCTGTTCGGCTACACGCGACGATATTCGCCGCTCGAGCAAATGCAAGATCAAGGGACGTCGCCGCAGAGCGACATCTATGCTCTCGGGGCGACGCTCTATCACTTGCTGACCGGAGAGAAGCCACCTGACGCGTTGGTGCGCGCGGCGGCATTGACGAATAGTAAAGTCGATCTTCTGGAGCCGGCGGACAAACTCACTCCGGCCGTCGGAGCTGGGCTGAGTCAAATCCTGACACGTGCGATGGCCCTTGACGCCGCCGATCGATTCGCGAGTGCAGTTGAGTTCCGAGAAGCATTGCGCTTGTTGGGAAGAAACTTAGTTGGTACCGCTGAGGTCGTCAGCAAGCCATCAGAGGTTCTTGATTCGCCGCGAACGGCTTCGTCTCTTAAGAGAATCGATCCTTTTGACAGCTATTCCATTCTGAGGCCGGAAGACGAAGTATTCCGCTTGCCGAAGCGAACGCGCGGCCCAGCCGTTGCATTTGTCGCAGTCGCTCTCGTGCTGATCACCGCTGTCGCTTCGTTTCCGAGTAACCTCTTAAGTTCGATTGGTAGATTCTTCGATGATTCGTTGCCGCGTTCGTCCCGACAGACGAGCATCGCGGCGGCACTGAAGCAGGGAAAGACAGAAGCAGTTGTGATTAAGCCGGCGCCGCTCAGGAACTCGGATGCAGCTACATCAGCGCCTTCGGGGAGCATTCATGCTAACGAGCCTTCGAAGAAGCGGCAGCGCCGCAACGTCGCAAAGGCATCCGCACCGAAACCACCAGCTTTCTCAATCACACCTAACTAACCTCACGAACGCCCAGGGCAACTCGCCAAGTCGAACCATCGAAACGCCGAGTTCGCCAGGGGAAATCAAGCGCCGACGGATTAAAGCCCCCGCCCTTTTCGATCGCCCCTTAATCACTCAAACAGAACTTCAATGACGGGACGAAGGTCGCACGTTGTTTGCTTGTGGAGAACTCTCAATTTGCGTTGCCCTTCCCTAGTGTTCCAAGCGAAGTGTGGGTTATACTGCGAGCATATTAGACTCTCAAATTGCGCAGTAACTACTTGATTCAAATCTGCCTTTCGACTTTTGCAAATGACACAGAAGAATGACATTCTTTTGTCCGCGCTGCGACGGCTGAACGGTCTACGCCTCTTTTTCGGCAAATTCCGAAAGACTAGGTTGGCGCTTATTGAGGATAAGCAACTGACCACACTCCTCCAGCAAAATGGTCAGTGGGATGACTTCGTCGAAGGAAGTCTCAGATGCTCGCAATGTGGAAAGGCAATTACATCGGCTAACCTGTCAGGGTTTATCGTGGCGAACGGCAAATATCACTTTTTGTGTGATTCGCAGTTCTGCTTAACTCCGGGCGACGGCTCATGAACAAAAAAGAAATTCTCTTATTGGTTTTGGCCATTCTTGGGGCGACCGACCTCGCGTGGAAAGGTGCTTCGCTCCTATTCCCGCGTTTCTTATCCCTACAGTCGCGAATCTGGCGTATGGTCGCTGATATGTTTGCGGTAACAGCTTTTCGTAGAAAGGCTGTTGCTATCAGAGTTGAAGAAGTTTTGAATCAAAGTGTATTTAATCTGCAGAAATATTTACCAAGCGGCTGGATTAAGCGAGCTAAGATCCAATGGGTGCGGAATCCTAAGGCTGCCCAGCTTCGAGATGGGGATATTGTGTTGCGCGTACGTCCGCAGAAGCAGATTGACCATAACTTGATGCATGCACTCTCTATTTACTTTCACAACGCACTCTTTCCTGACTCGCGTGACCTTGTCCCCGGCGAACTTGTATCGGCGACAGCTTTGGCGATAACTCGTTCTGCCTTGGAAGACGAACATCAGTATCTACTGAATGAATTTGATAAGGTTTTCCTGAAGACCGCCGGTGAGGGAAAAGAAGCGATCCTAAATCACTTTGCCGACTGCGTTCGACTAAACCGATACGGGCTTCTAATGGGCCCGTTTGTAAGGGAAGTCGACTACGCCGCTAATAGCGCTCGGTTTACGTTTGACCGCGCTGAATTGCCGAAAACGATAGAAGCCATAAAGGATCATATGTTGAGTTTTCAACCCCTGGTACGTGTTAAGTTGCCTGAGGAGGGATGGTGGCATTTAGGCGGAGGATCATCTTACGGATTTATTCTGGTTTCCAAACCACCTGATAAACGCCCCGGTATTCAGGTTTATGTTAGGCGGGCGCAAGAAAAGGTGAGCAAAGGCGTTAAGCGACTTTACATCATCGGTCGAAACGAAGAACGTGATTTTGTTTCGAGCGTCATCAGCGCAATCTTGAATATTCGCGAGCTAAAAGGCGTCGAGCTCTTTTCGCTTTTCCGCGATTACCGGGGCGACCCAGGTGGAGTGGGTGCATTACTCGGACTGGACACGCTACTTGCAAAACTGAATCTAAGTCCCCGACAAGTTGACAGCGTCGAACCGCAATACTCTGAAACAAGCTTGTCCGTCGAAGCTAGCGTGTCATCAAATGGCAAAGAATCCCATAGCAGCACTGAATCTGCTTTCTCGAAGATCGCCGAAGGCATAATGATTCGACTCTCTGGCGATCAAGGTGAATGGATAGACTTGGGGAACTTTGGAAGCGCCCTTCGTGCCGAGATTCCAGAATTCACACCGAAAGACCATGGTGGACGCAATCTTGCGGATGTCGTTAGAAAATTGGGCTGTTTAGAAATTGACGAGAGGCAGGACCCTCGCGGGACGTCCATTTGGGTCCGGTTGAAACGAAAGAATCAAAATGGCACGCTGAATCGCGCCACCGATGAACCCAACCCGTTGGCAAGACGCATCGTTAACATAGTCAGAACGAATGCCGATCAAAATGGTTGGGTATATTTTCCAATCATTGAGCGTTTGCTAAAAATAGAAATTCCAAACTTTGATCCTGCGAAAGATCTAGGGTCATCACTTCGTGACTTCATGAGAGGAATTCCGTCCCTCGAGGCTGACAATAATGGAAACGGAAACACTCACGTTTCATTCAGGATCAAGCGATAGTTGTTGTTTCTATTGTCGCCGTAGAATCGCCAACTCGTTTTGTAATCGCGCGTCAGTTTCTGGTTCGTGAGAATAGCGCGAATCATTTCGATCGGAATTCGATTCTCGTGCAGCAGTGCGTCGTTGAATTGTCGGTTCGTCATCTTGCCTGAATCGACCAGGTCGTGATGCAGCGAATACTGCTGCAATCCGCCGATCAAGTAAGAAATTTGATAAAGCGGACCATAGCTGCCGTCGAATGATCGCCTAACCTCGGCTGTGGCGTTATCGCGTTCGTGTCCCACGCGATTGACGAGGAAGTCGATGCACTCCTGCGGCGTCATCTTTTCCAGATGAAAGCTGAGCGAAAAGATGATGCGCGCGCAGCGATGCATGCGCCAAAAGAGCGCGCCAATCTTTTCTTCCGGCTTCTTCTCAAACTTCAAATCCCAAAAAAGCAATTCCCAGTAAAGAGCGTTGCCTTCAGTCCAGAAAGGCGTGCCGAATAAACCTCGATATGGTTTGTAGCGCGCAGTCATAAACCCCTGTAGATGATGACCCGGAATTAGTTCGTGGAAGGCGGTGGCGCGCGAGAAGTACGGGTTGTTGCCGCGCATGCTCATCATCTTTTGCTCGTGCGACATCGTGTTGGTCGGATAAGAAACGAGAATCGTTTCCCCGCCGAGGAAGAACGGACTGACGAGCTGTCGCTCCGGCGTCATCATCTCCATGCGCCAGGTATCGCGCGCGAGCTGAGGAACCGTTACCAGGTCGTGATCGTCGACGAACTTGATCGCTTCGAGCGCCAGGTCGCGAATCATTTCAGGCTGCTTGCCCGGTTCGACATAAGTATTCTTGACGTGCTCAAGCGCTTTCTTCCAGTCATCGCCATAACCGAGTTCGCGCGATGCCTTCTTCATTTCGTTTTCGCACCACGCCATCTCTTTGTTCGCAATCGCGATCAGTTCTTCCGGCGTGTAAGGAATCATCTCGAACTGAAGTTCGCTAAGCAGCGCTTCGCGACCGATTGGATCGCCGACGATGTCGCTGGTGTCGCCGGCGCGCGCTTGTGCCGCACCAGCCGGACGTTGGCCGCCGCCGCCGCCACCTTGTCCGCCGCCTTGACCGCCACCCGATCTTTGGCCGCCTTGCTGTCCTTGCTGGCTTGAACCTGTCGCCGATCGCAAACCGACTAATTTCTCACTGATAAATGCAGCGTAGGCGCTCAGCGCGTCGTCAATTTCTTTGTAAGGTTGTTCGTTCCACCACGTGAAGACCGGGTCGTAGCCGTTATAGAACGTGTACCAGTTTCGCAGATTGCCGCGCAGCGAATTGATCGCGTTGACAGCGCGGAAGGCAGCCGTCTTCTTCACCCGAATCGCGTCTGGGTTGTCGTTCGGACGCAGGCCGGCTTCGACTCTGAGCCGCGTCAAATCGAGCTGCTTCTTGAGATCGTTCAGCGTCACCGCGGCTTTGGCCGAATCGATCGGCTCCATACGACGGCGCGATTCTTCGAAATCAATAATTGTTTTGCCGAATGGAATCAGCGGTTCGATCTCAGCTTGTTGCTTCGCTTCGAGGTCGAGTTGGCGCAGCTCGTGCTCGAGGTGGTTGCGGAACAGGATGTAGTCGACCTTACCCTCCTGGCTCATTTCATCGAAGTCCAACTTCTGAATCCGCTCCAACGCGTCCGAATAGAATGTGCGGAAGCGATCGCGGCGTGCCGGGGAATTGTTGACGAAAAATGATCGCTGCAAGCTCCCACGATCCGCAATGTAGTATTCGATGAGCGCGCGCATCTCTCTGGGTGCGAGACTGTCGGCGACTTCAGGCGAAAGGGATGCGATTTTTTGCCGTTGCGCTGAAGTGTGGAAATTAGATCCAGTGCCGATAAATACAGCAGCAACGATAAATACAGCAGCAACGATAATCAGAACTAACGGACGACGAAGTGGAATCATGTAGGCTCCTTGGAACAAGGGACTCGGCTGACGGGCGCGTATAGTATCAGAAGCCCGAGCGATAGCGAGGGCAAGCGAAAGAAGGCTTCGCCACAGATTGCACGGATTAACGCAGATCAGAACGCGATTGACGAGTCTATTTCATTATCTGTCTCATCTGTGTTCTTCTGTGGCCGATTGTAGTTGGTAGTGAGCCTTGCTCACGCTCAGGCTCTTGACCTGCTTGCGCGCCTGCAAATCCGTTTGTTATTATGCAGCTTCGCAATTATTGCGGCAGATGAGGCAATCATCTGGGTTCGAATTTTTGATAGGAAGCTCCGGAAGACCTTCGTGACGAATCGAACGAGAACAACTCGGTTCACATTTTGATTGTGTCCGCACTGACGGGCGCGACGAAGGCGCTCCTATCGAATCCGATCACCAAAGCAGTAAATCGTAATTGGTCAATCGAATAGGTAGCGCTGAAGGCCAACCATGGCTATGCGTGCGACTGTTCTATTCAACATTTACGATTAACTAGTTCATGAGCGAGATTAACGTCCAACTCAACAACGGCCCTTCAGCGCAGATTCCTGCGCCGGTCACGGTTGCAGAAGCTCTGAAGAAGCTCGATCGCGACTTGGCGAAGCAAGCTCTCGCTGCGCGCGTAAACGGCCAGGAGGTCGATCTCGCGTATACGATCGAGTCTCAAGCAAATGGTGATGCGGTCAAGATTGAACCCGTGTTGCCCGAGACGCTCGCTGGGTTGGACGTGCTGCGGCATTCGACGGCGCATCTGTTAGCGGCAGCGGTGCTTGACCTGTTTCCCGGAACCAAGCTGGGCATCGGCCCGGCGTTGCTCGACGATCCGCGCTACGGATTTTTCTATGACGTGATTGCGCCGCGCGCTTTGACCGAAGCTGATCTTCCGATCATCGAGAAGAAGATGCGCGACATCACCAAGCGTAACATGCCCTATCGGCGTGACGAGATTTCGAAGGCGGAAGCGCTACGGATCTTCTATGAACGCGACGAGCCTCTGAAGTGTGAACTGATCGATGAAAAGGCTGGCGCTAACGTCAGCGTCTATTACATCGATGGCTCGCCGTTTATCGATTTCTGTCTTGGTCCGCACGTACCGAACACGAATCGCTTGAAAGCTTTCAAGCTTCTGTCGCTGGCCGGCGCTTACTGGAAAGGCGATGCGGAGCGTCCGCAGATGCAACGAATCTATGGTACGGCGTTCTTCACTCAAGCTGAACTCGATGCATGGCTGAAGCAGCGCGAGGAAGCTGAGAAGCGTGACCATCGAAGACTCGGCCGCGAGCTTGATCTGTTTTCGATTCAGGAAGACTACGGACAGGGCCTCGTGCTCTGGCATCCGAAGGGCGGCGCGATCAGGACGCAAATGGAAAATTATCTGCGCGCGGAACTTGCGCAGCGCGGTTACGGATTGGTTTACACGCCTCATATCGCCAAGCGTGAGCTGTGGCGCGTCAGCGGTCACGAAGAGAACTACGCGGACGTAATGTTTGCGCCGACTGAGTTAGAAGAAACTGAGTTTCGTCTGAAGCCGATGAACTGTCCGTTCCATATCGGCGTGTACAAGTCTGCGCAGCATTCGTATCGCGATTTGCCTTTGCGGTACGCCGAACTCGGCACTTGCTATCGCGCTGAGTTGTCGGGAACGCTGCATGGCTTGATGAGAGTTCGCGGGTTCACCCAGGATGATGCGCACATTTTCTGCACGCTGGATCAGGTGCGCAGCGAGATTATTAACTGCGTCGAGTTCGCTTTCGATCTGCTGCGGGCCTTCGGCTTTGAGGAGTTCAAGATCGAACTGTCGGTGCGCGGTTCGGATTCAACGAAGAAGTATCTCGGCTCAGATGAAGAGTGGGAAAACGCCGAACGAGCGCTGGTCGACGCGCTTAATGCTCAGAGTCTTCAGTACGAGCGGATGGAAGACGAAGCGGCGTTCTACGGCCCGAAGATCGACATCAAGGTGAAGGATTCGATCGGCCGTCTGTGGCAGTTGACGACGGTGCAGTTCGATTTCAATCTGCCAAAGCGTTTCCAGCTCGAGTACATCGGCGAAGACAACAAGCCGCATCAGCCGATCATGATTCACCGCGCGTTGTTTGGTTCAATGGAGCGATTCTTTGGGGTATTGATCGAACATTACGCCGGCGCGTTCCCGATGTGGCTGGCGCCTGTGCACGTCGCCGTGCTGCCAATTACCGACCGCGTCAATGACTATGCGCAGACAGTTGCGGCACAGTTGCGCGACGCGGGATTGCGAGTTGAAGTGAACGTTCGCAGCGACAAGATTGGCGCGAAGATTCGCGACGCACAGTTACAGAAGATCCCATTCATGCTGGTGCTCGGCGACCGCGAGATAGAAGAAACCAAGGTTGCCGTGCGCGAGCGAACCAAGGGCGATATCGGCGCGATGTCGCTAGAGGAATTCAAAGAGATGGCGACGCGTCTGGTTAGGACGCGAGCGCTCAACAACAATAGTCAGGAGTCCTGAGTCCGAAGTCTGGAGTCCGTTATCAGGCTTCAGTCTGAATGACTTCAGACTCTCGACGCTTAACCTAGGAGGTGGTGCAATAGCTACAGGTTTTCGAGGCCGCGGTCGCCCAGATTTTCGCCGCGGACCAGTTATTCGAATTAACGAGCGCATCCGCGTACCTCAAGTGCGCGTGGTTGGCGACGACGGCGAACAGTTCGGTGTGATGGAAACGCGCGACGCGATTCGGCGCGCGCGAGAGCAGGGAATGGATCTGGTCGAGGTCGCACCGAATGCCGAGCCGCCCGTTTGCAAAATTGTCGACTTTGGCAAGTTTCAATACGAGCAAAAGAAGAAGGCAAACGAAGCGAAGAAGAAGCAAGTCGTCATCACGGTCAAGGAAGTGAAATTCCGTCCGGGCACCGATGTGCACGACTACGAGTACCGCATGAAGCGTTCGCGCGAGTGGTTGCAGGAAGGCGATAAGGTCAAAGCCACGATTTGGTTTCGCGGACGTGAAATGACACACCGCGAATTAGGCGCGCGAATTCTGGAGCAACTGGAAAAGGATTTAGCCGACGTTGGCGATGTCGAGATGCGTCCGCGCATGGAAGGCAACCAGATGTTCACCATCTTCCAGCCAAAGCGACATAAATCGGCAAAGCATCACGATAAGCCGCAGGAGCCGGGGGTTGCGAGTCAGGCGCCGGCGAGTGGAAATCAGAACCCTGCAAGCTGAATAATCTATTTACGATTAGCGATTAACGATTTACTGAAGGAGAGTTATGCCAAAACTAAAAACGCATAGAGGCGCGGCGAAGCGATTTCGCACGACTGCAAGTGGCAAGATCAAGCGTGGCCACTCGCATGCGCGTCACATCTTGACCAAAAAAACGAATAAGCGAAAGCGACATCTCGATATCGATGTAATGGTGAGTGAAGGCGATCAGAAACGAGTCGAGCGAATGTTGCCTTACGGAAGGGATTAGGCCTTTGGTCTTTGATCTTAGGTCTTTGACAAAGACCAAAGGCCCAGGTCCGTTTTTATCGGAGGGTTATTATGCCAAGAGCAAAACGTGGAAATAAGCGCCTCGAACGGCGGAAGAAGATCTTAAAACTGGCGAAAGGTTATCGCGGAACTAAATCGAAGCTATATCGCTCAGCAAAGGAATCGGTTGAGCGCGGCTTGAACTTCGCCTATACCGGTCGAAAATTGAAGAAGCGAGATTTTCGTTCGCTGTGGATTGTGCGCATTGGCGCCGCGGCGCGTTTGAACGGAATTAACTATTCGCAGTTCATGCATGGATTGAAACTCGCAGGCATCGAGTTGGATCGGAAAATCCTTGCAGACTTTGCGGCGAAGCAACCCGAAACATTCGGCGAGCTTGCGACACAAGCGAAGGCGGCCTTAGAGAATAAACCGGAGGCGCGCGCGGCCGCCTAGCGGATCGCGCGATAAGATCTATGAAAGTTAATCTTAACAGCGTGGCCCTTATCATTGGGGCAGGACTTTTGGTGGCCTTTTCATCGGGCACTGTATTCGCGCAAAACGAAAAGACGCGATCAATTCTCACTGGTAAGTATCAAGGCACCGCAAAGAGCGCCGGCAGAGAGTTAACCATTACTCTCGAACTCGTCGATAACGGCGGCACCTTTTCGGGAAGCGTCACCACGCAGCACGGCACCTTCAAAATCGTGAAGGGCAAGCTGACTGACGATCTCTTAACGCTGAACACAGAGGGTAACGGCACGACGGGAGAATTCTCTCTGAAGGTTAAAGATGACACGTTGGTTGGACAGCTTAAGGCAGAGGGCGGAGTCGGAGCTGTCGAGCTGCGCAAGGTGCCGGTTGATGAAATAAGCGGTGACTGGGACGCCGTCGCAGATGCGCAAGGTCAACCGTTTCCGTTTACGCTCTCGCTAAAGTTGGATGGCGATAAAGTCACCGGCTCGAGCAATTCGCAACTTGGAGTAGGCAACATCACGACCGGCACCTGGAAGGACGGGAAGCTGGCTGTCGTGCTCGATGGCAACATTACCCTGGTCGCAAACATGATTGATGGAAAGCTCTCAGGAGATTACGATTTTGCCGGGCAAAGCTCAGGTAAATGGATAGCGGTAAAGAAGAAATAAGGGTTGTCGTCCGCGAAGCGGACAATTGATAATAGCCCACCGATTCATCGATGGGATTGCGTTAACATACGATTCCGAGTCCGCAAAGCGGACGGCAGAACGATTTCAATATCGTGATTGAAAATTTTCTGTCGCCCGCTTCGCGGGCTTTTAACTTCATTTGTGATGTTCGTACCCAGCACTGAAGTGTTGGGCTATTTTCATCCGTCCGCTTCGCGGACTGACCCCCCGCTTAAGACAACCATCATGTCAGAAGATGCAAATCAATTGAGACCAGAGGACCTCGTCGGTCGCATGAGCGCGGCCTATACAGAGTTCGATCTTGACGTCGAGCATGTTTCTGACAGACCTGAATCACTCGAAGCTGCCGAAGAACAATTAGGCGAACTTCAGAATCTGCGAATCAGATACCTAGGGAAAAAGAGTGTACTTGCAGATCAGAAGAAGCTTATCCGAAACGTCGATCCCGCCCGACGCGGTGAGGCTGGCTCTAACGTTCAGAAGTTTGAGCAAACCATAACTCAGGCAATCAACGACAAGGAATTAAGACTAAGAACTTTCGTCTTACGCGCTCGCGCCGAACGCGAATCCATCGACGTGACTATCCCCGGTCGTCGTCCGCGTCCGGGCCATCTGCATCCGATTACCTTGATGCGCCAGCGAATTGAAGACATCT
>Ga0209474_10005421_pt1 | contig 10869 bp, 12 predicted proteins | sample GraSoiAngelo_145_FD_185902 | JGI IMG/M metagenome (GOLD analysis project Ga0209474, IMG submission 185902) | Grasslands soil microbial communities from the Angelo Coastal Reserve, California, USA - 14_1009_05_20cm (SPAdes) (version 2) | ecosystem: Environmental > Terrestrial > Soil > Grasslands... | reverse complement strand
GCGAGGCGATCGAGAAGGCGCGCCTGTACGAGCAGCTGAAGCAGGCGTCCGATGAGCTCGAGCGGAAGATTCAGGCGGCCACCGCCGACATCGCGCAGCAGAACGAGCTGCTGCGGCGCCAGGCGATCGAGCTCGAGCAGGCCTCGGCGTTGAAGTCGCAGTTCCTCGCGAACATGTCGCACGAGTTCCGGACGCCGCTCAACGCGATGCTCGGCTACACGTCGATGCTCCTCCAGGGCGTCGCGGGGGCGGTCGAGCCGGCGGTGAAGCGGCAGCTGGCCCGCATCGAGTCGAACGGCCGTCACCTCCTCACGATCATCAACGAGATCCTCGACATCTCGCGCATCGAAGCGGGCCGGATGCCGCTGCAGCTCTCGACGTTCCGCGTGCCCGACCTGGTCGGCGAGGTCAAGGCCGAGCTCGAGCCGATCATCCTGCGATCGAAGCTTGCGATTACGCTCGATCTGCCGAAAGATCTGAAGCCAATCACGAGCGACCGGCAGAAGGTGAAGCAGATCCTCCTGAACCTCTTGACCAACGCGCTCAAATTCACGCACCACGGCGGCGTCACGATCGCCGCGCGGCTCGCCGCGCGCGATCGGCGGCTCTCGCTGTCGGTCACCGACACCGGCATCGGCATCGCGCCCGCCGATCAGGAGCGCGTCTTCGAAGACTTCCGCCAGCTCGATAACTCGCCGACGCGGGCCTACGGCGGCACGGGCCTCGGGTTGTCAATCTGCCGACGCCTCGCGCAGATGCTCGACGGCGAGATCACGGTGCAGAGCCAGGTCGCCAAGGGATCCACGTTTACGTTGACGCTGCCCACCAAGGGACGAAAATGACTGCACGGCCTGAGAAGTCGGACCGTCCGCGCGTGCTCCTCGTGGACGACTATCCCGATGCGCGCGAGATGTACACCGAGTACCTGGAGTTCTCCGGCTTCGACGTGATCGGCGCGGGGAACGGGCTCGAGGCGCTGCAGCGCGCCGTCGACGCCAGCCCCGACATCATCCTCATGGACTTGTCGCTGCCGGTGATGGACGGATGGGAGGCCACGCGGCGGCTGAAGGCGGATGATCGGACGGCGTCGATCCCGGTGGTGGCGCTCACGGGGCACGCGCTCGCCGGCATCTCCGAAGGCGCGAAAAAGGCCGGCTGCGACGCGTTCGTCACCAAGCCGTGCCTGCCCGAGGATCTCGTGCGCGAGATCCGGAAGATCCTCGATGCGCCCGCCGCGTCAACCAGCAAGAAAGCCCGCAGGAGCGGCCGCTATGCCAAGAGCAGCTAGCGCGCGCAAAGGCGAGCGGGGGCGCACGCCGGCCGCGGTGAAAGCGACCGCGAAGAAGGCCGCGAACCGGCGGCGCGGCGACAAGCCGGCGGGCAAGAACAACGGCGGAGCGCGCGCATCGGCCAAGGTGACGTCGGCGAAATCGACGCGCGGCGATCGCCGCGTCGCCGAGAAGACGGTCCACGGCGGCCGGACGACGATCGCGACGCCCGGGTCTACCGGGAGCGCGAGCCGCGGGAAATACGTCTACTGCATCATCGAGTCGGGCGATCCCCTGCGCTTCGGCCCGATCGGCATCGGCGCCGAGCCGTCCGACGTCTACACGGTCCATTTCAAGAACCTCGCGGCCATCGTCTCCGATGCGCCGCTCGAGGTGCTCGACTCGACGCGCGAGAACGTCCTCGCGCACGAGCGCGTGAACGAGACGGTGATGCGCGAGCACACGGTCATCCCGATGTCGTTCGGCACGATCTTCAAGACGCGCGAGGACATCGTCGAGCTGCTGCGATCGGCCGCGGAGGCCTTCGGCGACGTGCTGAACAAGATGCAGAACAAGCTCGAGTTCGGCCTCAAGGTCCTCTGGGATCGCGATCAGGCCGTGCGCGAGGTGGAGCTCGAGGACGAGGACATCAGCCGCCTGAAGAAGGAGATCTCCGGCCAGAAGGGGCCGACCTACTTCGCGCGCATGCAGTACGGCCGCCTGATCGATTCCGCGCTGCAGGCGCGCTCGGAGCGCTACGTCGCCGACATCCTCGAGCAGCTGCGCGAAGTGTCGGTCGCCTCGCGCATCAACAAGCCGATCGGCGACAAGATGATCATGAACGCCGCGTTCCTCATCTCGCGCGATGAGGAATCGGCGTTCGACACGAAAGTGAAATCGATCGCCGCGCGCTTCGACAAGCTGACGTTCAAGTACACGGGGCCGTGGCCGCCGTACAATTTCGTCAACATCAGGCTCAAGCACGAGAAAGCATGAGATCGCCATCAGCCATCAGCCATCAGCCATCAGCCATCAGCCATCAGCGATCAGCCATCAGCCATCAGCCCTGACGTGTTCATCCTGGACTCGATCCTGATCGGCAGCCTGCGGTTCGTCCTCGAGAAGGTGGTCGCCGCCGCCGAAGCCGAGATGAACGACGACACGGCGCTCCGCGATCAGCTGCTCGAGGCGCAGATGCAGCTCGAGCTCGGCGAGATCACCGAGAAGGAGTTCGCCAGGATCGAGCGCGACGTGCTCGCCAGAATCCGCGAGATCAAGCGCCCGCAGCAGGGCGCTCTCACGATGTCGCCCGAGGACAAGATCACCGGCGTCGACATCGAGAGCTTCGAGCCTGACGAAGAGCGGTAGGCGCGGCCGCTCACTATCGACTCCCCGCTTCGTCTTCTTCGCGGGCAAGGGCGGCGTCGGCAAGACGACCTGCGCCTGCGCCTTCGCGCTCTCAGCGCGTCGGCGGGACGCGTCCGCGCGTGCGGCGCCGCGTCATCGCTCCGGGCGCGTCCTCCTCGTCTCCACCGATCCCGCGCACTCGCTCGGCGACGCGCTCGGCGTGCGGCTGTCGGCGTCGCCGCGCCGCGCGTCGGGCGGCGTCGACGCCGTGGAGCTCGACGCGCCGCGCGCGTTCGCGCGCTGGCTCGCCGCCAACCGCCGCGCGCTCGGCGACGTTCTCGAGCACGGCACGTGGCTCGATCGCGACGACGTCAACGCGCTGCTCGACCTCTCGATTCCGGGCATCGACGAGCTGTTGGGCATTCTTGAAATCGCGCGGCTCTCCGAATCCGACTACGAGCGTATCGTGATCGACACCGCCCCGACCGGGCACACGCTGCGGCTCCTCGCGGCGCCGGATACGGTCGCGGCCGTCGCCGAGATCCTCGACGCGCTGCAGGAGCAGCACCGGATCATCCGGGATCAGCTCGCGCGCGTCGGGCGCGTCGAAGCCTCCGATCGATTGATCGCGATGCTCGCCGCGCAGGCGCGCGACACGGCGGAGCGGCTCCGCGATCGGCGGCAGACGACATTCCGCTGGGTGACGCTGCCTGAGGCGATGTCGCTGGCGGAAAGCGAGGACGGCGTCGGCGCGCTCGAGCAAAGCGGCCTGCACGTCGACGCGATCGTCGTCAACCGCGTGCTGCCCGACGGCGCGCCGTGCCCGATCTGCGATCGACGCCGTGCGGCGGAGCGGCGCGTCGTCGCGACGATTCGGCGGAGGCTCGGGCGCGGCCGCGCGGTCCTGCTGGTGCCTGCGCAGCTGCGCGAGCCTCACGGACAACGAGGCCTCGCTGCGCTCGGCCGCGTCATGGCTCACGGCTCAGGGCTGATGGCAAGGGGATCATGGAGAAAGGCCGAACCATCAGCCATCGACCGTTTGCCATCAGCCATCGACCGTTTGCCATCAGCCATCAGCCATCAGCCATGGCGGGGCGCGCACAGCGCGGCGCCTGAATCGATCGCCGCGTTCCAGCGCGCCTCACTCCTGTTCTTCGGCGGCAAGGGCGGCGTCGGCAAGACTACGGTGTCGGCGGCAGCCGCGCTGCGGATCGCGAAGGCGGATAAGAAGCGGCGCGTGCTGCTGCTCTCGACCGATCCCGCGCATTCGCTCGCCGACGTTTTCCAGGCGACGGTCGGCGATACGGCGCGTCGGCTGCCGCGTGGGCCGCGTAATCTCGAGGTCCGCGAGCTGGACGCCGCCCACGCGTTCGCTGCGCGCCGTGTGCAGCTCGAGGCGGCGCTCGACGAGATCGCGGCGGCATTCGGCGCCGGCGCCGTGTCGGCGAGCGCGGGCAGCACGCCAGAGCTGGTGAAGCTCGCGCCGCCGGGGATCGACGAGCTCTTCGGAATCCTGTCGGTCGTCGACGCGCGGAGCGCGTACGATCTCGTCGTCGTCGACACGGCGCCGACGGGCCACGCGCTGCGGCTGCTCGAGATGCCGGACGCCGCGCGCGAGTGGACGCAGGTGCTGATGCGCGTGCTCCTCAAATACAAGTCGCTCGTGCGGCCCGGACAGCTGGCGTCGGAGCTCGTCGAGATCTCCAAGTCGATTCGCGCGCTGCAGGCGCTGATGCGCGACGGCGCGCGTACGCGCTTCATCGTGGTCACGCGCGCGGCCGAGGTGCCGCGCGCTGAGACGGCGCGCCTGCTCGCGCGCCTGCGCGCGCTCCGCCTCGCGGCGCCGGCAATCGTCGTGAACGCGCTGACGATGTCGCCCGGCCGCTGCGCCCGCTGCCGCGCGACGGCGGCTGCGGAGCGGCGCGAAGTGAGCGCGCTCCGGCGGCTGTGCCGCGGACGCTGCGCTATGATCGAAGCGCCGCTCGCAGCGCCGCCGCCGCGCGGCGCGCGCGCGCTCGACGAGTGGGCGCGCCGCTGGCGGCAACCGGATTCGAGTCAAGGACACAAGGGGCAACAAAGGACGCAGAGGGAAAAGCAAGAGGCTTGACGAGAGAAGATGGCCGCAGCGAAGGGCACCTACGTCTACTGCGTGATCGCGGCGGCGCGGCGGCCGCGGCTCGCGCGCGTGCCCCCGGGGCTGCCGGGCACCGGACGCGTGCGGCTGCTCGACGTCGAGCCGGGCCTCTTCATGGCCGTCGCCGACGCGCCGCTCGATCGCTACGGCGAGGCGGCGATCGCCCGCGGGTTGGGCGATCTCGACTGGGTGTCGCGCGCGGCCGTCGCGCACGAAGCGGTGATCGAGTCGTTCGTCGGCGAGACGGCGGTGCTGCCGATGAAGCTGTTCACGATCTTCACAGGCGACGAACGGGCCGTCGCGCACGTGCGGGCCGAGCGCGCGCGAATCGCGGGAGTCGTCAGGCGCGTTTCGAACCATCAGGAATGGGGTGTACGCGTGGTGCTCGATCGTGGGCGCGCGGCCGGCGCGGCGAAGGCGAAGCGCGCGCCGCGAGCCTTGGCCGCCACCCGGTCGGGCGTCGCGTACCTCTCGGCGAAGAAGGCGCAGCGCGACCGGACGACGGCGCTCGCGGCGCGCGCGCGTGAGGCGGTTGCGGCGCTCTACGATCGGCTGGCGTCGCGCGCGCGCGAATCGCGCCGCCGGACCGCCGCCGAATTGCCGATCGAGGGAGGGCCGCTGCTGCTCGACGCCGCGTTCCTCGTCTCGCGGCGGCGCGCCGACTCGTTCCAGGCGCTCACCGCGCGCGAGGCCAAGTCGCTCGCGCGGCACGGCTACGGCGTGACGCTCACCGGCCCGTGGCCGCCGTACACGTTCGTGCAGGAGTGACATGGCGCGCGCGCGAAGGAAACCCTTGCAGCCGGCCGTCGCCCTTCAGGTGCTCGACGCGCCCGACTCCACCCTGCTCGACGCCCTCGATCATCTGTTGAACAAGGGCGTGATGGTCGACGGCGACGTGACGCTCGGCGTCGCCGGCGTCGATCTCATCTATCTGCGCCTCTCGTCCATCCTGGCCGCCGCCGATCGCGTCCTGCCGCCCTACAGGCCAATGCCGTCGCGCGCGCCGCGCCGCCGGACACGGAAGCGCCGCGCGTGAAAAAACGGCGCGCGCGATCGACGCGCCCGCGCGCGGTTCGCCCGCGCCGCGCGCGCGCCGTCGCCGCCGCGCCGGTCACGAAGGCTGAGCTGCGCGCGCTGCGGGAAGAGATCGATCGCCGCATGCGGATGCCGACACGCGCATTGGTCGGCAAGCAGCGCACCGCCGCGGCGCGCAGGGGCGCAGCGCCGCTGCGCTGGAACCCCAAGACCGAAGACGTGCAGCGCTCCGTCGCGCAGCTCGTGCTGACGATCGTCGAGTTTCTTCGGCGTCTGATGGAGCGTCAGGCGATTCGCCGCATGGAGCAGAAGACGCTGACCCGAAAGGAAGTCGCCGCCGTCGGCGAGGCGTTGATGACGCTCGAGGAAACGATCCGCGACATCGGGCTCAGGTTCGGCCTGACGCCCGAAGATCTGAACCTCGATCTCGGCCCGCTCGGGAAGCTGATGTAGCGCGTCCCCAGTCCCTACCGGCGTGGCCCCGCACGGCGCCGCGCCAGCTGCCGCTGCCGCGCGTGCACGCCGTGCCCGCCCAGAATCTCGCCGACGACGATCGTGACGCCCCCGAACGCCGCGAACGCTGGAGCGTTGCTCGTCACGCCGAGCTGCACGCCGCCGTCGAGCGCATAGCGTTCGCCGAGCTCGTAGATCGCGCCGGCGTCGATCGCCACGACCGAACGCCCGTCGGCCTCCTCGCGTGAAAACCAGAACGCTTCGACGTACGGATTCCAGTTGTCCGACGCCGCCGCGCTGGTCGAGATCGAGACGAGATGCTGCACGAAATGCGGCTGTCCTTCCCCGATGCCGATCGCGCCGAGGCCGTAGTTCACATCCGCGTGCGCATGCCGTCCGATGTCGGTCCCCGTCAGCACCGCGAGCGTATAGTCGGCCGCGCCGCTTCCAAGCCCCTTTTCCGCGCTCGCGGTCGGAATGTTCACGGCCGGAAGGATCGACAACACCGGAAGGCCGCCCGGCTCTGCCCAGACGCGGAGCTTCGCGCCGACCTGCAGGTTGCCGGCCCCGGCTGCCGACGACGATCCGCTATGGCGCGAGAGAAAGCCGTCCGTGCCGATGCGCGCCTCGAGCCAGTCCGCGAGGCCGACGCGCGCCGTTACGGGCGTGCCCGCGGCATGGTCGCCGGGCGCCGCATGCGTGTAGAGGCCGCCCAATTCGATCTGCAGCAGGCCGATGTCCACGATGTGCGTGCCGTTGGTGACGTCGGGCCGATCGGGTTCAACGGCCTCCTGCGCCGCGGCGCCGCCCGCCGTGCACGACAGAATCACGAGCCACACCGCGAGATTCTTGAGTTTTTGATTAATCAAAGTTATGATTTTGGCAATGATTCCCGCCTTGCTCGCTCTCGCGCTCGCCACCTCTCCAGACCTCCCTGACCCGCAGGATCAGCCCGCGCTGTCAGCTCCGGCTTCTGAACCCATCGACGCCGATCGGCCCCACATCGGCACTGGCCCGCACGTTGTCGCCCCCGGACAAGTGCAGTTCGAGCTTGGCGGCCAGTGGCAGCATTCGGAAGACGTTCGCTCGTTCTCGTCGCCCGTGCTCGTGCGCATCGGCCTGGTCGACCGCGTCGAAGCGCGCGTCGCGTCCGACGGGCTGCTGACGCGCGACGGGCCGGCGGCGGACGCGCGCGGCATCGGCAACGCGCAGCTCGGCGTGAAGATTCGGCTGCTCGGCGGCGCCGACGAGCCATATCTCTCGGTGATGCCGGCGGTCAATCTCGGGCTCGCGAGCCGCGACAAAGGTCTGGGATCCGGCGAGAGCGACACGACGGTGACGGTGCTCGCCGGGCACGCGCTCGGCGCCCGCCTGCACGGCGAGGTCAACTACGCCATCGGCGGCATCGGCGACCCTGCCGGCCGCTTCGCCCAGCACCTCATAACCGGCGCCGTCGTTCATCAGACGACGCCGCGGCTGCAGTCCTACGTCGAGGCGGCGTGGTGGTCGAGGCAGGCGCGCGGCGGCGGGGCCGTGAGCTTCATCGACTACGGCCTCATCTTCGCGCTGCTGCCGCGCGTGCTCGTCGACGCGGGCGCGTTCACGGGCGTCACCGCGGCGACGCCCGACTACGGCCTCTTCACCGGCCTGTCGTTCGCGGTCGGGCCAGACCGCGCGCGCAGCGCCGCCCGCCGTCTGCCGTTCTGATCACGATCGGTCGACTTCGACGAGCAGCTTCGACGCGGCGCGCGCGCCGATGGTGATGTGGCGATCCTTGCGGCGCAGCATCACCGAGTCGGCAGCGTCGTCGCGCGACTCAACTTCCACCGCTTCGCCCGGCTTCAGACCGTTGCTCTCGATGAAGCGTAGGAACGCCGGATCCTGATCGGCGATCCGCGTGACCCTGAGCCGCGTCGCGAGCGGACACGTGAGCAGGCTGTCGAGATGGCGCGCGGCGATCTCGCCGGCGGTATTCGGGATCGGATCGCCGTGCGGATCGTGCGTCGGCCGGCCCAGCATCTCGTCGATGCGATCGATCAAACGATCGGAGACGACGTGTTCGAGCTGCTCCGCGTCGTCGTGCACGTCGGCCCAGCTCATGCCCATCACCTGAACGAGGAAGAGCTCGACGAGCCGATGCCGCCGCAGCACGAGGCCGGCGAGCCTCTCGCCCGCGGCGCTGAGACGCACGCCGCTGTACGGCTCGTATTCCGCGAGCCCCGACTCCGCGAGCGCTTTCACCATCGTCGTCGCCGTGCCCGGCGTGACGCCGAGCGAGGCCGCCACCTGGCCCATCGGGACGAGCCGCTGTTCGGATGCGAGCGCCGACTGCCCCTGATAGATCGCCTTGAGGTAGTTCTCGACGGTGCTCGACGGGAGCATGCAACGATATTATCCGACAATGTCGATCGGCGACCGGATCGCGACGCCCGACGGAAAGCGCCGCTACGTGCGCGCGCTGTTCGCGACGATCGCCGATCGCTACGACTTCATCACGGTGGCGCTGTCGTACGGACAGGATCGGCGCTGGAAGCGGCGGCTGATCGATCTCGCGTCGCCGCGGCGCGGATCGCGCGCCCTCGATCTCGCCACCGGAACAGGGGACATCGCGTTCGCCCTCGCGGCGCGCGGCGCGCGCGTCGTCGGCCTCGACATCACGCTGCGCATGATCGAGCTCGCGCGCGCGAAATGCGATCGCGGCCTCGTGCGGTTCCTCGTCGGCGACATGCTCGCGTTGCCGTTTCCGCCCGCGTCGTTCGACATCGTGACGACGGGCTACGGCCTGCGTAACGTGCCGGATCTGGCGGCGGCGATCGACGAAATCGGACGCGTGCTCGCGCCCGGCGGCCAGCTGCTGTCGCTCGATTTCAATCGGCCGTCGAACAGCATGGTGCGCGCCGTCTACCTCGCGTACCTCGGCGTCATCGGCGGCGCGGTCGGCTGGGCGCTGCACCGCGATCCGGACACGTATCGGTACATTCCCGCGTCGATCCGGCAGTACCCCGGCGCCGAGGCCGTGGCGCGCATGTTCGAGGCGCGCGGCTTCCGCGCGGTGCGCAGCTACCGCGTGCTCGGCGGGCTGATGGCCATTCATCATGCCGTTCGAGGTTGATACGTCCGGCTGGTCGGGCGAGGGCGAGTTCACCGAGCGGCTGATCGATCGCCTGCGCGCAATCGACGGCGTCCGCTTCGTGCGTGTCGAGGACGCGCCATCCACGCGATCGGACGCCGATTACAATTTCATCAGCAACGAGCTGTTCGTGGATTTCGCGACGACGACCCGCGAGGAGCCCACGAAGCGCTTCGGGTTCCTGCCGTCGACGCGCACGGTCACCGAAAAGACGATGACGCTGGGCGGGCTCGAGGCGGCGTTGACGGCGCTGCCGGACGTCGGCGCGCCCGACTTCGGCGACGACGGGATGCTCCAGTACCTGCGGGCCGAGCGGATCGTCCCACCCTACCAGACACGCGGCTACAAACTCGTCGAGCTCGTTCGCATCTACGAATCGGGCACGCCGCGCCGAGAGTAATGTAACGCACAGCTCGGACCGAAATTCCTCCTGTGCGCGTGTCGCGCACACCGTGTCAGCGTGTGCATTCGCGAGAATCAATGAGCCTCGTTCCGTCCCTCCTGCAGGCGATCGTCAAAGTCGACGGTGATGCGCTGGTGATGCACCCCGGCGACAGGCCGTATGTCGTGTCGCCAAACGGCCAGGTGGAGCTCGCGAGCCGTGGCCTGACGCTCGATGCGGTGAGCGGCATCGTCGGCCAGCTGCTGCCGCCGGAGATCCAGGACGCGCTCGACGAGTTCGGGGCGATTCAGTATCACCTGCCCGCACGTCCGGAATTCCCCGGCGAGCACTTCACCGTCGTCGCCGCGCGCGGTGGGGACGATGTGTGGGTGGAAGTCCGCCGGCGGCGCGTCGTGGAACACGACCGCGTCCCCGAGGAACTGCTCGCGCCGCCGCCGACGCCGCCGTTCGAACCGGCGCTGCGCCTGCCCGTTGTGGCCACGATCCCCGTGCTCACGAATGCGGCCAGCCGGCCGCAGCCTGCAGCGCAGGACGCGGCGGCGCCGCAGAGCGCCGCGCAGCCGGCCGCCCGCGTCGAGGCCGCGCACGTCGAGCGATCGCCGATCGCCGCGTCGCCGAACGCCGAACAGATCGCGGCGCGCGCGCGCCATGACGAGCCGCCGGCCGCGCAGGACGACGATCTGCTGCTCCCGGACGCCGATCAGCTCTGGCCTGCGCGCAATGACGAATGGGAGATGCGCGAGGCCGCGCGCGCCGGCGACGAGGACGAGATCGACATCGATCTCGACGCGCCTTTCGACGTCGAGGAGGCGGAACTCGAGCCGATTCCGCACGCCGCCGAACGCGAGGCGACTGCCGCCGCCGAACGCGAAGCGCGCGAAGGCGCGGAACGCGAGGCGATCGCGGCTGCGCATCGCGAGGCCGAGGAGCGGGCGGCCGCCGAGCGCGAAGCGATTGCCGCCGCCGAACGCCAAGCTCGCGAAACGGCGGAACGCGAAGCCCGCGAAGCCGCAGAACGCGAGGCGATCGCGGCTGCGCAACGCCAAGCCGAGGAACGGGCCACCGCAGAGCGCGAAGCGATTGCCGCCGCCGAACGCCA
>Ga0209474_10005420_pt1 | contig 10869 bp, 10 predicted proteins | sample GraSoiAngelo_145_FD_185902 | JGI IMG/M metagenome (GOLD analysis project Ga0209474, IMG submission 185902) | Grasslands soil microbial communities from the Angelo Coastal Reserve, California, USA - 14_1009_05_20cm (SPAdes) (version 2) | ecosystem: Environmental > Terrestrial > Soil > Grasslands... | reverse complement strand
GTCGGTGCTGGTCTCCGACTACTGCAATGGCTCAAAAGCGCGATTGGTCTTGAGAATTTCATCGAACGTTTCCGCGCCCACGCCATAGAGCGTTTTCATAACCCGCAGTAACTGGGCGCGCGGCACTAGCACCCACTCCGCTGGTTTCTTCAAAAGCTGCGTCACCAGCTGGCGGCCGCTGGAATTGAAGAGATCGTAGGCCGCGAGAACAACGGAATTGTCCTTTTCCGCGATCGGCAAAATGTGATGCTGAAAAACAAATCGCGAGGGCAAAATCGACAGTGTTTGCCGATCGATTGCCTTGGCGTCGAGCGTGACGACCGGGACGCGGAAGAAATTTCCAATGGCAGAGAGAAAACGTTGCTCGTCGACCTTGCCGGAATCGAGCACCTGTGTCGTCCAGGAACCGCCATTCAGATTCTGCGCAAGTTGGGCGGCTTCTTCGCGAGATTCCACCCCGCCAGCGATTAAAAGATCAACAATCGATTTGCTAACCTGCGCACTCATCTTGTCTTCCGGGGAGCACATACGCCTCGCGTACCGTTTCTGGCGCCCTCGCCGGAAACTCTTCCATGCTCAATAATCGCACTGAAATTCGCTGTGCATTCGGCGAGGGCACCGAATGCTGCGCGCGAGGTGCGTGCGCTCCCCAAACGAAACCGGACTCGCCGGAATTCGGCCCGCCATCGCTAAACTTTGGCTGCATTTGGGCTACGTTCAGTACTTCTCGTTAAGGCAAATGCAATGCCCGCCGCACCGGATCGGTTAGCGTGCCGCTCACACGCATCGAATAATTTTTTTGAAGACGCGCTATCGCGTCGCTCACTTCATCGGAGAAAACGCCGTCAATCGGGCCGCAATAGTATCCCAGCCGGCGCAAATCTCTTTGCAGCGCGCCGACATAAGCCGGTTGCACCATCAATTGTTCGTTGGCCTTGAAATAATAGATCCAACGCCAGTGATATCGCCTCGCAAAATCAGTGGCGCGCACCGTCGGCATTTGATGGAGCAGGCCATGGTCATCGCGCGGCGCCAGCGAATCGATCGAATGAAAGGAAAAGATCTCCTCGTCGATGATGAATCCAGAAGCGCCGTTACAGGCGAGAAACATCGCGATAAAAACAAGCCCGAGTCGTTTCATCAGCGCATTCCTACATCTTTGGCAGTTGGGACATCTGGAGCCGGCAGTCGCTTTCCATCACTCCTTTTCGGACAATCGGGACAATCGTCCTGTTCAAGCTCAGGCCCGAAGTGGCTGTGATCCTCGTTCTTCTGCCGCAGTCGATAAAGATCAAGCTTCGTCAGCGACACTTCTGGACGCATCAAAATGATCAACTCAGTGCGATCGCGATTTTTTGTAGTGCTCCGAAAAAGTGAACCTACAACTGGCAATCGACTCAAATATGGAATCCCATCTTTGCTGGTATTCTTAGTGTCAGTAATTAATCCGCCTAGGACAATTGTTGAACAGTTTGGTGCGGAAACGTTAGTGCGAATGTAGCGAGTGGCGATCGTCGGCACCTGGTTCCCGCCGATATTTACATTGCTGCCAGGAACCACACTGTCGATCTTCTGTAAAATATCCAGGGAAACCTCTTTCTCCGAGTTGATGAGCGGCACGACCTCAAGCTGTAGCGCAACCTTCTTAAATTCGATACTCGATTGGACAGCGGCGACACTGGTCGTGGTAACGGCGTTGCTCAAAGTACTGACCGGAACCGGAATCTCCTGTCCGTTCGCGATAATAGCTTTCTTATTGTTGCTGGTAAAGACCATCGGTCGCGAGATTACCCGGAATCGCCCCGTTGAATCTAACGCGTGCACCACCGAGGCCAGGGTGGCACCGGCCGCAAGATAAATGTTCGTGCCCTGGGCAGCGTTGGTCGCCAGCTGGGTGAAACTGATCAGGTTGCCGGGATCAAAGACACTTCCGCCGTTAGTTATCGGCGTTCCTCCCGGGCTGGGAGCAGCCGAGGTGGTGCTGCCACCGGGGAATGGAGGCGGGACGTTGGGGAAGTTCGTCGTCAGCGCGTACTTTTTGTTTCCCCGGATAAAATAATCCACCCCAAATTGTTCGTCGTTGTTAAGCGTCAGCTCGCCGATGACGGTGGCTAGAGCAACTTGTGGCGCTTTCACATCCATCTCGTCGAGAATCTTTTCTATCTTCATCACCACCTCTCGACTGCCCAGCACGATAATGGTATTGGCGCGCTGATCAGCGATGATCTTCGAATTGCCAACCGTTACGGCCTTTGGCGCGGTATCGACAGGTTGAGTGGATAATTCTTCGGAAACGTTAAGATTGCTGCCACTTGCAGTACTGCCTTGTCCGACATTGTATGGATTCGTAACCGTGGGATTGGGCGTGCGCTGTGGGGTTGGTCCGGCTTGTGGCCCGGCGGTGCCGCCAGCGCCACCTTGTTGCTGTTCGCCTGGTTCGGTCAGGGCCTGCACAAGCACTGGCAAAACATCGCTTGCGGAAATATAGCGTAACGGCCGCGTTACCGGTTTTCCAAACTCCACGTTGGCGTCGAGCTCCGCGATCAGTTTCCGGATAAAGGGCATGTTGATCGGTCGGGTGATAACGTGAATGCGGTTCGTCCGCACGTCGGGCGCGAGCTTGATCTTCCCCACAATGACTGAGTCCTCCGAAAGCGCAGTGATAGCGCCGAGATCGGTCTCGCTTTGAGCCACGGGCATGACCGGATTGCCAACCCCACGCACACCCCGGCCTGGCACGCCCCCCGGACCGGTCGGCCGGTTCTGTTCGGTTCCTTTCTCGAAAATGTCTTTCAATGTATCGACCACTTTGGTGGCGTCGGCGCGTTCGAGCTTGATAAACTCGCTCGTCACTTCAGCTGGGGCGACATCAATTTGATCGATGATCTTGGCTAATCCGCGGATAACGGTCGAATTTTCCGTTATTAATATGCTCGAAGATTTCGGCAGCGGGAGCACCGAAGTATAAGTTTGCGGCGGCGATAGGTACTGCCCGAGCACCTGCTGCAACTCGACAGGATCGGCATAGCGCAACTTAAAGAGGTAGCTAACTACCTGATCGCTGGGTGGAATATCGGCTTGATCCGAAATGATCGGCACGCCTTGTCCGCGTGGATTTTTCCCTGTCCCGATCACCTTCACGATATCAGGATCTTCCGGAACGAGTGAGAAGCCATTCATCAGCAGACTGATCTTGATGATCTGGATCGCTTCGTCGCGCGGCACCTCTTTGTTGAGAAAAATATTTACCTTACCCTGCACGAAATTGTCGGTGATAACGCGTTTACCGGTGAGGGTTTCGTATTCACGAAGGACATCGGCCACGTCGCTGTTTGGAAATTGCAAACGCACCATGTCCTGCGCCGGAGTCGCAGGGGCGGGCGCGGGCGACGCCGGGCGTTGCGCAAAACCGAACACTGCCGAGGAAAGCAGGACAACAAGGACAAGGGGGTATCTCAACACCTGCAATATGTAAGAGGAAGCGCCCTCCGGGTCAATACCGCTTAGCTCGGTAATCCACCCTCGCCTGGGCGGTACGCAAGGGTCCCCGACCTGATTTTCGAGACACCCGCCTGCCACGGCGAGGTCCCGCGGCTGCGGGATGAACGCGGGGCTCCGAATCGTCAGCTTTCCAGGTTTTCAACTCTATAGTAAGGACATGAAGTGAAGTCACTCTGGCTAGCCTTGCTTCTCGTTCATGGCGCGGGAATTCTCGACGCAGCAGACGAGAAATTCGGCAATGCCCCAGTCATTTCGGAAATTGGCGCCGCTTTGCGCGCGCAACAGGAGGCTTGGAACCGCGGCGATATTGATAGTTTCATGAATGGTTACGCTCGCGCGGAAACCACTGTTTTTGTTTCCGGGGATGAAGTGATGCGCGGATGGCAAACGGTTCGCGATCGTTATCTCAAGAGATACAGCGATCGCGCCAAGATGGGCAGTCTTACGTTTTCGGATCTTGAAATTGAACAACTTGGCCCGGATTCCGCCGTCGCGCTCGGGCGCTGGGAACTAAAACGCGCAAGTGATAATCCGCACGGTCGTTTTACCTTGATCTTGCGCAAAATGCCGGACGGGTGGCGCATCGTTCACGATCATACCTCGGCGGCTGGGCCGCCATAAGCGTTTGCGTTCTGTAGCGGCGGTCTATGACCGCCGAATCGCGATCACTCGGAGTAATATTGCAAATAAAAAATCTCCCCAACAAAGGGCCAGTCCTGCCGTCGCGTCACCAGGCCAGCGCGCACCGGATTCTCGCGTACGTAGTGCCATTTCTCCTCATACGATTCCTCACTTCGCAATACATGATCGAAGAAACCTTTTTGCCAGTGTGGCCCTGGAATTCCATCGAAGCGCAGCATTTTCGATAGCGTATTTTTCAGCGACTTCATCCAAGCCGCGAGCTGGATTTTCTGGTCATCGAAGCCCACGAACGCATGAAAATGGTCAGGCATTAGGATATAAGCGCCGAGCCACGCGCCGCGCTGGATACCTTGTTCAGCAAAGCGAACAAATGTCGTATGAACAGATCTCGTTGCCAGTATTGCCCGGCGATTATTTGTGCATGTCGTTACAAAATAAATCGGTGTGCGGACGAAGATTCGATCGAGGCGATGTAGCCGCTGCTTGCGAACTTCGGCGGTCATAGACCGCCGCTACAGAGATGAGCGCAACCGCGCCAGCAACTTCTCGTGGATCCGATCGAACCCACCATTACTGAACACCGTCACGATATCGTTTTTCTTTAACATCGGCACGATCCGCTCAATAATGGCGTTTGCGTTCGGTTCATAAAAAGCCGAACGCCCGGATTGCTGGATCTCTTTCACCACCGCTTCCGGATTTAATCGCTCCGCTTCGGGAATTTGTTCGAGCCTTGCCACTTGGGAAATGAAAACGCCGTCTGCCACTTTCAAGGCCTTCGGCAACTCATGCTGAAAAATAGCGCGACGAGTGGTGTTGGAGCGTGGCTCGAAGATGGCCCATAACCGATGCTTTGGATAGCGACGACGCAACGCCGTCAGGGTCTGAGCGATCGCGGTGGGATGATGGCCGAAATCGTCAATCACTTTCACCCCTCGCACTTCGCCGCGGATTTCCTGGCGTCGCGCGACTCCTTCAAACTTCGGTAACGCTGCGCGAATCGTTTCCGCTGACACACCATAAAATTTCGCGGCAGAAATCGCCATCGCGGCGTTGCGCAGGTTAAACTCGCCAATCATTGGAATCTCGAATTCGTCGTCGCGCAAAACGAACCGCGATTTCTTTGCCGAATAGCTGACATTGCGAATACGCTGCCCGCAATTCTTGGAAAAACCGACCTCGACCATCGGCGCCAGAGAATCACGCGTCACCTCGACGCAATTCTTGTCATCGCCATTGAGGACGATCATTCCGTTCTGCGGGACAATGTTCACCAGACGACGGAAACTTGTCTTAATCGCATCAAGGTCGGGAAAGATGTCGGCGTGATCGAATTCGACGTTGTTTACAACCAGAAGCTCCGGGAGGTAGTGAATGAACTTTGAGCGTTTATCGAAAAACGCTGTGTCGTATTCATCGCCTTCGATGACGAAGAATTTGGAGTCGTTGAATCGTGCGCCCTGCCCGAAATTACGCGGAATACCGCCAACCATGTAGCTCGGCGCGTGCTTCGCAAAGTCCATGATCCAGGTCAGCAAGGCCGTGGTTGTCGTTTTCCCGTGTGTACCGGTGATAACGAGATTGTGCCGCCGGCGGAGAAAGTAATTTTTCAAGACTTCCGGTAACGAGAGATAAAATAGTTTCCGGTTCAGCACCGCTTCTGCTTCGGGGTTGCCGCGTTTGATCGCATTGCCGATCACGACCACGTCAGCATTTGCCGGAATATTTTCCGCGCGATAGCCGGGGAAGAGCGCAATGTTGCGCTTTTCCAGAAAGGTGGACATCGGCGGATAAACATTTTCATCCGAACCGGTGACGGTAAAACCCCGTTCACTCATCGCCGCCGCAACCGACCCCATCGCCGTGCCGCAAATTCCGAGAAAATGGAAATGAGCCGGCACTTCTTTCACAGCAATTCTTTACGCGGAGTAGCCAACTACGCTAGCGAAACGAAGAACGCGTGTCATCCCGAGGCGCGAAGACGCCGAGGGACCTCACAAATGCGCGGCGGATCATGCAAACCAGCTTGTATGATCAACGGCCGTGGGTGAGTCCCTCGCTTGCGCTCGGGATGACAACCGCATTGTGAGGGTCACTTTTTCTCGAACACGCTCAGCCCACTCCGCGGTCTCATTTCTTCTCGAATACTTCCACTGCGTTCCATGCTTGGTCGGGCGGCGTCTGCTCGTATTCCAAGGAGCGCTCGAGATACATTTTCGCCAGGGAATCCTCGGGATAAAACTCCAGGAAGCGCGAGAACAAGATTTTAGCCTGCGTAAAATCACGGTCACGGAATTTGCGAATTCCTTCCTCATAGGTTTCCAGCCAGGTCAACAGTTCCCGATCGAGCACAGCGGTCCGCGCTTCCACGATAGTGAAGACATCGACCGGCTCGGTCGTTCCTTTGACTTGGGCGCGCGCCACAGAACGCAAATGAAATTCATCGCGAATCAAATCCGCCGCCGCCGTACCGACAAGAATGTCCATTCCATAAATGCGGGTCAGCCCTTCCAAGCGCGCCGCCAGGTTAACCGCATTGCCGATCACCGTTAGATCAGCGCGATCCTGCGAACCGATGTTTCCGGCAAGAACGTCGCCATGGTTAATGCCAATGCCCATTCCCAACGTCATGCGGCCTTCCGTTTTCCAGGCATTGTTTAGTCTCAATAATTCGCCTCGCATCCTGAGAGCTGCATGCGCCGCCGCCTTCGCGTCCTTGGCCTTACCCTGGCTTTTGACGTTCCCCCACACTGCCATGATGGCGTCACCAACAAATTTATCGAGCGTGCCGTCGTTCTGAAAGACAACATTGGTCATCGCGCTCAGATATTCGTTCAGATGCCGGACCAATTCCTCCGGATCGGCTTTTTCGCTTAAGGTGGTGAAACCAACAATGTCCGAAAAAAGAATTGTGACCGGCATGCGCGAACCTTTGAGCGAGTTGTAATAGCCGCCGGGATTTTCGAGAATTTCTTTGACCAGATTCTTGGAAACGTAACGCTCGAGCGTGCGTCGGGTGCGCAACTTTTCCCTGCGCTCAATCGCGTAATCGATTCCGAGCGTGCTGACGCTACAAAGCAATAGAGTGGAAAGCACAGGCACAGTTGCGAGGAAGAAACCAGAGCGATCGTAGGCTACCCGGGCAACGGTCAGATAAATAACGGTGACTAAGATGAGCGAGAACAGAGAAAGAATTGGACGCCGCAGAAAAGGAATCAATCCCCACCCAATAACGCCCGCGGCAAGAACGAGAGCGAGCATCACCCGCGTCGGTGTCTGCCGTAGAAATTCATGCGCCTCGGTCGCGGCCATGACCTGCAAATGAACGGCCGGACCAGGCGCAGCCGGATTCATCGGGGTAACAATGAAGTCGTGCCGGATTTGCGACGAGGCGCCGACAATTACTACCTTGTCTTTAAAAACTGCGCCGTCGGCGTAATTTGCTTTCCAAAAGCTCGGATGAAAAACCTGCCAAAGGGGGAACGGCGGATAGGCATTATTAGAGCTAAAACGAAAAAGGTGATCGCGTTGATCCTGGGGAATATCAGCTCTGCGTCCAAGTTTCGTTAGCGCGCGCGATGGCATCGAAGTATAACTCTCGTCGCCGGAGCCTGGCGCCACACCCGCCAGTTGACGTTCGGAAGTGAAGAAACGCGCGGCACGCAATTTTCCGTCAATCTCGTCGTTCCAATAATTTACGAAACCAACGCGATCATCTGTTTGCGACGGCGACCGGATCAGCTGCGCATTCGGCAGCACAATTTGGGTGTTATTTTGCGTATCGATATTCATTCCAACGACGACTCGATCGTGATATCGATCGAGCGCGGCGCGAAACGCTGGATCGCCGTCGTTCGGATTGTTGAACACCAGGTCGAAGATGACCAGCCGCGCACCGGCGCCAAACAAGCGATCCAGTAACAGACCCCAAATTTCACGAGACCATGGGAACGGGCGCTCTGTCATCAATTCAAAGGCGCGATTACCCGCGATCTCCTCTGGACCAACCGAATCCAATTGCTCCGATTGCTGATCGATCCCCAGGAAAATGAAATCATCACGGGTGGCGGTTTTGCGGCCTTCGGTGCGCAACAAGTCCTCGAAACTTTGCTCGCCCCGCCACGGCATGGAAATAAACGGCAGCGTCGGAAAAAAATGACCCACGAAAACCACCGCCGTCCAAAACGTGCAGATCGCGGCAAAGGCCAAACGACGGTGGCGGGCCAGCCAGGACATCGGGCTATTTTATGAAATTACGCGAGAACGGCCAATCCCAAACGAGAGATGCCGCTAATCGGTAGTGGAGGGACGAGCTCTGCGAGCCTTTACGTGTTTGGCGTTGCAGCGCTCCCTTTGCAGCCGACACGGCTGCCGCCACAGAAGAAGGCTCGCGATAGCTCGCCTCTAAATTATCGATTGCGCGCTTCGTCTGCGACATTATCCCCTGGTGGACGCTGAACTCCTCTGTCCGGCCTGCCGCATTCCGTTGACGGAAATGCGCACCGGCAACGGTGTCATCTGGCGTTGCGAAAAATGTGATGGCCGCGCGGCCGGTCTGCAATTGCTGCGTCGTACCTTCACTCCGGAATCGATCAACCCGCTTTGGCTGCACGCAATTCACGACGAAGGACGCAGCGCACGGCCTTGTCCATCCTGCGGGAACACAATGATCGAGGTCGCCCTCGACAGCAGCAGCGGAATCAAGGTCGAAGTCTGTCGAATTTGCGAATTCGTCTGGTTCGATGCCGGCGAAACCCAAGCGCTGCGACGCCGGCCATTTCCGAAACCAAAACCGCAGGGAGCAAGCGCGCGGCTCCGAGTTCGATAGCGCGCCTCCAGACGAATGGTGGAAATCGATTGCGGCCTTTTTCGGGATGCCGGTGGAATTCGACGCACCCGCACAGGAACGACATCCGGTGGTGACCTGGTTTTTGGCTGCTGTTATCATCAGCGCAAGTGTTCACGCGTTTTTCGATCTACAGGAGGCTGTCCAACTTTTTGGACTAATTCCGGCACACGCGCTTCGGCTGCACGGTTTGACCTTTGTTACCTCATTTTTTCTCGACGCCGGAGTCATTCATCTCGTTGGCAACATGTATTTCCTTCTCGTTTTCGGCGATGATGTGGAAAATTTTTGGGCCCGCTGCACTATATCGCATTGATCGCGATTGCGGCTTTGGTTGGGGATCTGGTGCACATAGCATCGGCCCCGAATTCCACCATTCCCTGCATCGGTGCCAGCGGTGGAATCGCCGGAGTGATCACATTTTACGCATTGGCATTTCCACAGGCGAAAATCGGTTTTTGTGGCGCTACTTTTATTATTTTCGCTGGATTCGTTTGCCGGCCCGGTTCGTTTTCGTGCTCTGGATTGTTTTCCAGATCATCGGTGCCTACGAACAAAACATCGGAATCAGCTCGGTATCCTCTTTTGCGCATTTGGGTGGAGCCGCTGTGGGGGTGATCGCGTGGTTTCTTACACGAAAAACGACCCCTGTCGCTGCGTAGGAACATAGGCCTCAGGCCTGTGCGCCAGACAGAGCTCCAGCCCTGGGTTCCGCAACTTGGGTGGACCGAGCCGTCGTGCCAGTCCGGCTCGGACCTCGATTCCAATATAACAGCGCCTTCGGCGCCTAACTAGCATCGCTCGCGGAGCGGCCGATCAAACCTCGGAAATTGTTTGTCATTTCTTAGGGAACGCCTATTTTCCCCGCCCCGGCGCGTGATGCGTCGAAAGATCTTCGCACCTACGGAATAAATTTCCGTTAATCAGCGCACGAGGTCGCGCAGATCATATTATATAGGAACAGCGCGCTGAAAGGAGGCCCGAACTAAGATTCGGGAATAACAAAATGCCGAGAGCAACAAACGCCCCGGCCAGTCGCGAACGGCGACGGCGGGTCCTAAGAAAAGCGAAAGGTTATCGCGGTCGTCGCTCGAAACTTTTCCGTTACGCCAAAGACGCGACGATGAAAGGCCAATATTGGGCTTATCGCGATAGGAAGACACGGAAACGCAATTTCCGCATGCTATGGATTCAGCGCTTAAACGCAGCCGTCCGCGCTAATGGCATGACCTATAGCCGGTTCGCTGAAGGCTTAAAAGCGGCGGGCATCACTCTTGATCGCAAAATCCTCGCCGACCTCGCCGTGACCGACGAAAAGACTTTCGCGTCGATTATTGAACAAGCGAAAGGCGGACTGGAAAAAAAATCGAAGTCGAAGAAAGCGGCGTAGTTGCGGTTGAAGCGTTGGAACCGTTGCAGCGGATTCGCTTCAACGCTTAAACTCATTTAACGCTTCAACGTTAATGCATCCGCTCGAACAATTACGCGATGACGCCCTGGCCCAGATCACCTCGGCCCCGGACGAGCGCGTTCTCGAGAGCGTGCGGGTGAGATTCCTCGGGCGCAGCGGGAGGGTTTCCGAATGGAGCGACAAAATGAAGTCGCTTCCGAAAGAGGAAAAACCGACCGTTGGCAAATTGTTGAATGAGGTTCGGATCGCGATCACAGCCGCAATTGAAGCGCGCGTTGAAAGTTTTCGCGCCGAAAAGGAATCAGCCGCAGTTGCCAATATTGATCTTTCGCTTCCGGGCACACCACATGAGCGCGGCGCGCTTCATCCGCTCACGCAGATGCTCGATCGCTCCATTGCCATTTTTCGCCGGATGGGATTCGCGCTCGCCGATGGGCCCGATGTCGAAGACGAATGGCACTGCTTCGAC
>Ga0209474_10005416_pt1 | contig 10874 bp, 7 predicted proteins | sample GraSoiAngelo_145_FD_185902 | JGI IMG/M metagenome (GOLD analysis project Ga0209474, IMG submission 185902) | Grasslands soil microbial communities from the Angelo Coastal Reserve, California, USA - 14_1009_05_20cm (SPAdes) (version 2) | ecosystem: Environmental > Terrestrial > Soil > Grasslands ... | reverse complement strand
GGACTGGAAGGCGCGACGGCTTTCCTTTGTGTAACTTCGTGCCCTTCGTGGTTTGTTGGATGAGCGCGGGAAAAATCAAATCGGTATTGGAGCACATCTAATAGGTCCAAATGCGTTATCTGCCTAAATCTCCTGCTGATCGCGAGGCCATGCTGCAAGCGATCGGTGCACGCTCGATTGATGATCTTTTTTCGCCAATTCCCGCGGAGTACCGGCTGAAGCGCGACCTAAAAGTTCCGCGGCAAATGGCGGAATCTGAAATCGTGGACTGGTTCCGCGAGCGTTCGCGCGAAAATGGAGATGGCTACACCACATTTCTTGGCGCCGGCGCCTACTACCATTACCGGCCTGTAATCATTGATTCACTAATCTCGCGCGGAGAATTTCTAACCGCGTATACACCCTATCAGGCGGAGGTTTCGCAGGGCACACTGCAATCCATCTTTGAGTTTCAGACTATGATTTGCGAGCTGACCGGCATGGACGTCGCGAACGCTTCCATGTATGACGGCTCGACGGCCGCAACTGAGGCTGTGATGATGGCAGTGCGGCTCACTGGCCGCCGCTCGGTGGTGGTGGGACGCAGCGTGCATCCTGAATACCGTGAAGTGCTGGCTACCTACGCTCATCATCAAGGGTTGCCGATCAGTTTGGTCCCATTTTCTGAGTCCGGCCGCATTGATCTCAAAGAACTAGAAAAATCTGTTACTGCCGAGACGGCCTGCGTTTTGATTCAATCGCCGAACTTTTTCGGGACGATCGAAGATGTCCGCAGCATCGCTGAACTTGCGCACAAGAGCGGCGCTTTGCTGGTGGTCTCAATTGCGGAAGCGGTTTCGCTGGGCATCGTAGAGCCACCGCGGCAGGCGGACATCATCGCGATGGAGGCGCAATCATTTGGTGTGCCGCTTGGATTCGGCGGCCCGTATTGCGGAGTGATCGCCACTCGCGAGCAGTACGTCCGCCAGATGCCAGGACGGCTGGTAGGCCAAACCACAGATCGCAATGGCAAGCGGGGTTTCGTGCTTACGCTGGCCACGCGAGAGCAACACATCCGGCGCGAGAAGGCAACGTCAAACATTTGCACGAATCAAGCGCTGATCGCCCTCATGGCAAATATCTTTATGACGATTTACGGGAAGGCGGGGATGCGCGAGTTGGCCCGGCAGAATTTGGCGAAGACTGCCTATGCTGTTCAGCAATTCGGGAAGCACGCGAAGGTCCTGTTCTCCGCTGCGCCGCGCTTCAACGAATTCGTCGTGCAGACCAGTGAGGATCCTTATGCTATCAATGGCCGTATTCTTGGGCACAAAATCGTGGGCGGACTTCCGCTGAAGAAGTTCTATCCCGAGCTGGGCAATGCATCGCTTTGGTGCTGCACTGAGATGAGCACTCGGACAGCAATTGATACTGTGGTTGGCCTCGCCGCCGAAAGTGAGCGCTCGGTTAAATCAGCCAAGGAAGAAGCTGATGTGGAAGAAGTGACGCGATAGAGACGCATAACAGAACCACAGAGGGCACAGAGGAACACAGAGAGATGAAGCACATCACCCGCAAAGCTACGCGTCATACCAGCCAGAACGAAGGGTTGATATTTGAGAAATCTTCTGCGGGCAAGGCCGCATGGAAGCTACCCCCGCTCGATGTGCCGGAAGTGGACACCTCCAAACTACTGGGTGAGTGGGAAAGAAAAGACCTGGGGAACATGCCGGAGGTGAGCGAAATCGAAATCATCCGCCACTTTACAAGGCTTTCGACTTGGAACTACGCCATCGATCTGGGCATGTATCCGCTTGGCTCGTGCACGATGAAATACAACCCGCGAGTGAACGAGGTGGTCGCGCGGCTAGAGGGCCTGGCCAACGGACATCCTTACCAACCACAGCGCGTTTCGCAAGGCGCGCTGCGCATTATGAAGATGCTCAGCGACTGCCTGACGGAAATCACTGGGATGGATGCGATCACTCTCCAGCCTACAGCCGGCGCTCACGGTGAGCTTACCGGCCTCGTGATGGTACGTGCCTATCAGCAGTCGAAGGGTAATCCGCGTAAGAAGATCCTCATTCCGGACTCGGCCCATGGGACGAATCCCGCGACTGCTGCGACAGTTGGTTACGCCGTCGAAAATCTGAAATCAAATGCGAAAGGGATGGTCGACGTCGCCGCGCTGGGCGCACAGATGAACGAAGATGTAGCGGCACTGATGCTCACTAATCCCAATACGCTGGGCATCTTTGAGCAGGAGATCCACAAAATCGCCGATATTCTCCACGCTAAAGGCGGACTGCTGTACATGGATGGCGCGAACATGAATGCGCTGGTCGGCAAAGTGCGCCCGGGCGATTTCGGCGTGGACCTAATGCATCTGAATCTGCACAAGACTTTTTCCACTCCTCACGGCGGCGGAGGCCCCGGTTCCGGGCCGGTAGCAGTGAAGCAATTCCTCGAGCCACTTTTGCCTACGCCGGTTGTAGTGGTGAAATCAGATGGGACCCTGTCTTTCGACTATGACCGTCCGCAATCGGTTGGGCGGGTTCGGGCTTTCTATGGAAACTTTGGAATGTTTGTGCGGGCGCTGGCGTACATCCTTGCGAACGGTCCGGACGGTCTTCGCGAGACAACCGAAGATGCCGTGCTAAATGCGAATTACATTCGTAAAGGCATCGAAGGCGCCTATGATTTGCCCTATGCGACGGCGACCATGCACGAAGTGGTCTTCAGCGATCGCACTCAGGCCAAAAGAGGCGTGAAGACGATGGACATTGCCAAGCGGCTGATCGACTATGGGTTCCATCCCTACACGACTGCGTTCCCGCTGATCGTTCCCGGCGCGCTTATGATTGAGCCGACGGAGAGCGAGTCGAAAGAAGAACTCGATCTATTTATTGATGCGATGAAGTCGATTGCAGCGGAGGTCGAAGAAGATCCAGAAACCGTGCTTTCCGCTCCGCACAGCACGCGAGTCTCGCGGCTGGACGAAACTGCTGCGGCGAGGAAGCCGGTGTTGCGCTGGAAACCGAAGGTCTGATTTTCGATTGGATCCGTCCCGCCACAGCCGGATACAGGCGGGACGCCCGTCCTCCATCAATTAGTTGCGCTATTTTTTCTCGTCGAACCCTACGCTGGCCCGAGTGTTCTCCCAATCCATGTGCATGGTGCATTTGCCGCCGGACTGATCGAAGTTGATCGTTAAATTCTCAACGGGTGAAGGCGTCTTGGAAACCTGCATATCGGCGCGGAGGAGTTCATCTCCTTCATATTTGTACGGAGTGCCCCATTCGCCGGTCTTCTTGTTGATAATTAGAGTCCATTTGTCCTGGCTGGGAACGGTAAAAATTGTGTAGCTGCCGGCAGGAACGTCTTTGCCGTTCACCGTCAGGTTTGCGTCGGTCACGAAGGTTGTGGCTTCGTTCGCGCCGGTGCGCCAGACTTCGCCATAGGGCACGAGCCCACCATAGATCTTGCGGCCCTTGACGCGTGGGCTGGAATAGTCGACGTGAAGGGTCTTGCCATCGCTGAATTGGCATTGCGCCTGAGTCGCAGGGCTGGGCCTGGCTTTCTCTTCCTGGGCGAATGCAGCAACCGCAAACAACACGAACAGCAATAGACATAAAGCAACAATTCGCTTCTTCATAGGTTCTCCTGTCAAAATCTGAAATTATTTAGACGTAAGAATTTCGCCAGGGATATCACCTGATCGTGCGAGCTTTGATCTATTTCAAGCATGCACTGGCTGGGAACTCGATTTTGCGCTTAGCAATTGGCGCAAAACGTATTGCAGAATTCCGCCATTGGCATAGTACTGGGCCTCCTGCGGTGTATCGATACGGACGAGGGCCTTGAATTCTTTGCTTTTGCCGTTGGCCACAGCCTTCACCGTCAGCTCGCGGCCGGAGGCGAAGTTATCCACCAGAGCGCGGATACCCGTGATCTCGAAAACCTCTTCGCCGGTCAACCCGAGTGATTCCGCGTTCTCGCCAGCGCGGAATTGCAGCGGCAGAATTCCCATGCCGACGAGATTCGAACGATGGATACGTTCGTAGCTCTCGGCGATCACAGCATGGACGCCGAGCAGACGGGGACCTTTTGCCGCCCAGTCGCGGGAGGAGCCTGAGCCATATTCTTTGCCAGCGATGATGACCAGCGGGACCGACTCGGCAAGATATTTTTCCGAAGCGTCGAAAATTGTCATCTCGGCACCGTCCGGAAGATGACGCGTAAATCCTCCTTCCAGGTTCGGGACCATTTTATTGCGCAGGCGGACATTGGCGAATGTGCCACGTACCATGACTTCGTGATTGCCACGGCGCGAGCCGTAGGAATTAAAGTCGGCAGGCTTCACTCCATGCTCTTGCAAATATTTACCGGCCGGACTGTCTTTCTTTATCGATCCGGCGGGCGAGATGTGATCGGTAGTCACGCTGTCGCCCAGAACGGCCAATACACGCGCACCGCGAATATCCTGAACTGGCGCGGGTTTGAGGGTCATGTCGTCGAAATATGGGGCGCGGCGGATGTAAGTGGAATCTTTTTCCCAAACGTAGGTCTCGCCTTTGGGAACCGGCAGGTTGCGCCAGCGCTCGTCACCGTGGTAGACCTCGCCGTAGCTGCGGCGGAACATGTCGGAGGATATCGACTGGCTGATCAAGTTATTAACCTCGCGTTGCGAGGGCCAAATATCAGCGAGGTAGACGGGCTTGCCATTTTTGCCTTGGCCGATGGGATCTTTGCGCAGGTCGAGATCGATGCGTCCGGCAAGCGAGAAGGCGACCACCAGCGGCGGCGACATCAAGTAGTTTGCGCGCACGTCGGGATTAATTCGGCCTTCGAAGTTGCGATTCCCGGAGAGAACGGATGCTACAACGAGATCGTTGTCGTCGATAGACTTTGAAATCTCTGCGGGCAGTGGCCCGGAGTTCCCAATGCAGGTGGTGCAGCCGTAGCCGACGATGTGAAATTTCAATTTTTCCAGGTAGGGCGTCAGACCGGCGCGTTCTAGATAGTCACGTACCACCATAGAACCCGGAGCCAGAGAAGTCTTAACCCAGGCGGGAACCTGCAGCCCACGCTCAACAGCTTTTTTAGCCAACAGGCCGGCAGCGATCATTACCGATGGATTCGACGTATTTGTGCAACTGGTGATGGCAGCGATGACCACCTTGCCGTGACTCAGAGCGGCTGAGACGTCCTGGGGGACGTGCTCTTCGTGGCGCAGGTCCCCCACGCCGACGGCAGTGGGATTGCCGCCTTCCTGCTCCCATCGGCCAAGATTGCTGTTCACGAGGTTGGCTGGAGTTGCAGCTTGCGCGGATGCTTTAGCGGAGGATTTGGGTTTCATCAACGAGGGCAGCGCCTGTTCGAAGGACTCGCGAGCTTTGGAAAGCGGTACGCGATCCTGCGGGCGCTTGGGACCGGCGAGGCTTGGCTCGACCGTCGCCAGATCCAACGTGAGCAGTTCAGAATATTCTGCTTCCGGCGTCCTCTCATCATGAAAGAGGCCTTGCTCGCGACTGTAGGCTTCCACCAATGCGATCTGCTCTTCCGAACGGCCCGTTAAACGCAAATAGTTTAGGGATTCCTTATCAACGGGAAAAATTCCGCAGGTTGCGCCGTATTCGGGTGACATGTTGCCGATAGTGGCGCGATCGGCAAGCGGCAGGTCCTGAAGCCCGGGCCCGAAGTATTCCACGAATTTGCCGACTACACCGTGCTTGCGCAGCATTTCGGTGATGGTGAGGACCAGATCGGTAGCGGTCGCGCCTTCGCGCAATTTTCCGGTGAGTTTTACCCCGACTACTTGGGGAATCACCATGGAGACGGGCTGGCCAAGCATAGCGGCTTCGGCTTCAATACCGCCGACTCCCCACCCCAGGACGCCGAGGCCATTGATCATGGTGGTATGCGAATCGGTGCCGACAAGCGTGTCGGGATAGGCCGCGCGATGGCCATTCGTCTCATGAACAAAAACTACGCGAGCGAGATATTCGAGATTGACCTGGTGGACGATGCCGGTATCGGGCGGCACGATTGCCAAGTTGCGAAACGCGGTCTGGCCCCAGCGTAAAAACGCATAACGCTCTTTGTTGCGCAGAAATTCAAGTTCGGAATTGAGCTGGAAGGCTTGCGGGGTGCCGAACTCATCTACCTGTACAGAATGATCAATCACCAACTCCGCGGGCTGAAGGGGATTGATCAAAGTTGGATCGCCCGACAGGCGCTTCATGGCATCGCGCATGGCAGCGAGATCGACGACTGCGGGTACTCCGGTAAAATCCTGCAAGAGCACGCGGCTGGGCGTGAAGGCAATTTCCTTGTCGGGCTTTGATTCTTTATTCCAGGCTGCAAGCGCGCGAATGTCTCCCTTTTTGACATTCTCGCCATCTTCGGTGCGCAGCAGGTTCTCCAGAAGAATGCGAAGCGAGTAAGGCAGGTGCTTCGTGGAGATGCCCTGCTTGTCAAGCGCATCTAGGCGGTAGATTTCGTATTGCTTGATGCCAACCTTAAGAATAGAGCGGGCATTAAAGCTATTCATGGATGAATGCCTTCCTGAACGTCTTCCGTGCAGCCGAGAAAAGCCACTAAACAATAGTTTAGTCGTTTCATATTGAATTTGCGTAGAGTGGGTGCGCGGAGCGAGCGCACGAAGGTCGGACTTGGGAAAGAAAGATTCGGTTGACGAGGGCGTCCGCCCCTACGTGTGCGCTAGATGCGCAGTGCCTGAATTAGTAACCAACTGTTCAGAATAGCGATTAGAACCGCGGTGCTCCATGACAAAGCGTTCAGCCAGGGCGCGTTTACGAATTCGCCCATTTTGCGGCGATCGCTGGTGAACAGGACCAAGGGGAACACGGCGAAGCTCAACTGCATGCTGAGTATGACTTGACTGAAAATCAGCAGGTTCGCGGTGCCTTTTTCTCCCCAGAGCGCCGTGACTACGATGGCGGGAGCGATGGCGATACTGCGAGTGATCAAACGCCGCAGCCAGGGCCGCAGGCGGATGTTGAGGAAACCTTCCATAACAACCTGCCCCGCCAAAGTGCCTGTGAGGGTGGAGTTTTGGCCGGAGGCGAGAAGCGCGAGGGCAAAGACCGTGCTCGCCCCGGTGACACCGAGCAGAGGGGAAAGCAGTTTGTGGGCGTCCTGGATTTCAGCAATTTGGTTGAAGCCACGACGGTAGAACGTGGCGGCGGAAACGATAAGGATGGCGGCGTTGACCAGCAGAGCGAAGGTGAGCGCGACAGTGGAATCGATCACCGAGAAGCGAATAGCTTCGCGTTTGCCCCGATGGGTGCGGTCGAAATCGCGCGTTTGCACGATCGCGGAGTGCAGATATAGATTGTGCGGCATCACGGTGGCCCCGAGGATTCCAATGGCGATATAGAGCATGCCAGGATCGCGGAAGATTTGCGGAGAGGGAACGAAGAGAGCGTGCACAATGCCGAGCGTGCTCGGGCGCGAGAATAGAATTTCTAATCCAAAGCAAACGCCGATGGTTCCGATGAGGGCGATGACCAGAGCTTCCAAGAAACGGAAACCCTTTTGCTGCAGGAAAAGGATTACCAAAACATCCAGTGCGGTGAGGCAGACGCCCCAGAGCAGCGGAATGTGAAACAGCAGATTGAGGGCGATTGCCGAACCAATCACTTCTGCAAGATCGCAGGCGGCAATGGCGATCTCGGCAAATCCCCAGAATGCGAAGGAGACTTTGCGGCTGAAGTTGTCACGGCAGGCCTGGGCCAGATCGCGGCCGGTCACGATGCCTAATTTGACGGCCAAGCTCTGAAGCAGAACAGCCATCAAATTTGACAGCATGATGACCGAAAGCAAGGTGTAGTTATAGCGGGACCCGCCGGCCAAATCGGTCGCCCAATTGCCGGGATCCATGTAGCCGACGGCGACCAGGAAGCCCGGTCCGGCAAAGGCCAGCAGCTTGCGCAGATTGCCGGGCGCCCGCGGAACATGCAAGCTGCGGTAAACCTCGGGAAGACTGGGTGCAGCCGTTTGACTGCGCCATGCTTCGGATTGCGGATTGAGAACGTCCGTGACCATGCAGGCGGTATCTGCCAGAAGTTAGCGCAAGTATACAACATGCAGTAAACCATGGTTAATTACTTTCGGACAGCTAGGATGGAGAGGTTTTCCACAAACAGACGGATCGGGCAATTCAGAAGACGAAAGCTTTTTGACTTGGGGCTGGCTACCGTGGACCGCGCCGGTCAGCATCATGTACCCAGACTCTTTGCGCGGCGGAGGAGCCAAGAGAGACGGTTCCAGCATCGGTGGAGAGGGTGAGGGTCTGATCGTAATTCCGCCGCAAAACATGTACGTGCGCCCCGGGGCGAATGCCGCGTTCTTCGAGAAATTCGAGCAGCCGACGGTCGCGTTCATAGATGCCGCTCACGTCATAGTTCTTCCCGGCTTCGGCATCGGCCAGCAGCAGAAGCCCTCGGCGGCGCCGGCTGGCGGGGCTTTCGACCTCGCTGAGATTGCCGTGCGGGCAAGCGCCTCCCCGTCCCAACTTGGCCAACAATTTAGCTTCAAAATCCGGGGAGACCGCGTGCTCCAGGCGTTCGGCCTCATCGTGAACTTTGTACCATTCCATCCCGAACATTTCCGAGAGCATGCGTTCGATCAGGTGGTGGCGGAGCGTGAGCTTGCGCGCAATTTTACGGCCAGCGGAGGTAAGCCCGACCTCGCCGTCGCTTTGCACTCGCACCAGGCCGTCTTTTTTCAGGCGACGCAGTGCCATGGTTATGGCAGGCGGAGAGACCGAAAGCCAATGGGCCAAAGTGGCAGAGATCACCGAGGCGCCTTCACTTTCGGCCTCAAGGATAGCCTTGAGATAATCCTCCTTGGAGACGGTAATCATTGGAAATCATTATATGGCGACGTTAAGCACAGTTAACGAAAAATTGGTGATTTCGGATTGGCAATGCTGATTTGTGCTCGTCAGATGCGCAGTAGCGAATCATTGCTCATGTGTATAAGCTAGTCCCGAATGAATGTCAGCCATGTCTTGGTGAAGCCCGAAAGACGCAGAAAGGAAATTGCATACGCTTGGCTGATCTCATATGGCCCCCCCGCCATTGTGGCCACAGCCTCGATTCTTCTGGTGGGGCGACTCTTCCGGCTGATTTCACGTTATGCAGTTAACATCTTTTTCTGGGACGAGTGGGATCTCAAGAACGTCACGCTATTCCAAACGAACTCGCTTTGGCAAATGTTCGCCTGGCAGCACGGTTGGCATCGACTGGGATTAGGGGCGTTGCTCGAAAAGTTGCTCAATCCGCTTTTCCAGTGGAACAGCCGAACTGAGTCGTTTCTTCTAGGCGGTATTCTTGCGGTGACCGCGATCTTCGTTCTGTGGCTCAAGACACGCCTTTACGGAAGGTTTTCCATCTTCGACGTTGTAATACCCGCCATCTTGTTTACTCCTGCTCAGTGGGAGACGCTATACATAACCCCGATTTTCTCTCAGGGGCCGCTCCCATTTTTTCTCATCGTGGCCTACTGTTTGGCGTGGGCTTGCGAGAGAAGCGCTCTCAGATACCCAGTGGTTCTACTGATTAACTTTGTAACGATTTACACCGGTTTCGGTATCTTTCTTGGAGTGATAACCCCTGTCCTGCTAGCTCTGGACTATTGGTCTCAACCTTTTCCCAAATCTTTAACAAGAGCCTGTTTCATAGCCGCCTTGGTCATTTCTCTAGCGTCATTGGGTTCCTTCTTTCTCGGATACAAGCTTACCCCAGGTATCAGTTGTTTCTCCGAGTTTCAACCATCGTCCTTAAGAAGCTACATGGCCTTTGCCGCGCTCATCGAAGCAAACTTCTTTGCATTGAGAACTACTGGGACTTTCCCACGTTTTGTGGGAGCGACCGTATTTATCGCCCTGCTAACCTCGCTCTTATGTGCTGTCTCGGTCCTAGTACGGCGAAATGCCGTAAAAGTTCCAAAGTCCGAGCACGCAAGACTTCTTGTCGTCACGGCATTGACGGCTGTCAGCGCCACATCGTGCGCGACCATTGCATATCTCAGATTATGCGCTGGATTGCAGACGGCGCTTTCTCCGCGCTACGCGGTTTATGTGCAGCTTGGTATTCTCGGCTTGTACTTTCATTTGCTGGGGCTTCGCAATACTTGGTCCCGTAGATGTTTGCTGACCGTGCTCCTGGTGCTTCTTGTGGTTTCGTCTTTGCATTCTGACCGGGAAGCTATGGTGTATCTTCGCGACAACAAGCAGCGGTGGAAAACCTGCTATTTGCAGATTGAGGATATCAAGCAGTGCAACGACATTACCGGCTTCGTCATTTACCCGCCCCCAGCGGAGCACACGCGTTTGCACGAGAAATTGCAATACTTAAAGAAGGCGCGCCAGAATTTATATTTGGATCAGAAAACTCCATAGCTCCCAGATCAGGCTTCGAACACAGAAATGCGCGCGCAGCATGAACCACAACCAGGGGACATTTCTATTGTGGAGAACACGGGGACATTTTCATTGTGGTATGACACTACCCCTTTCAGCGTTTGACATACTTTCCTGCTGCCCCTAACCTGTCTGTCTCTGGCTATGAAAGTCCTGGTGATCGGAAGCGGCGGGCGCGAGCATGCGCTGGTTTGGAAATTGCGGCAGTCTCCGCGTGTGAGCAAGCTTTATTGCGCGCCGGGGAACGGCGGAATTTCTGATGAAGCCGAGTGCCTCCCTGTCGACGTCAAGAGCATCGAGTCGCTTGTGTCCGTGGCCAATCAGATTCGTCCCGACTTGACCGTGGTCGGGCCGGAGTTGCCTCTTACATTGGGCGTGGTCGATGAGTTTACCAGGCGTGGATGGAAGACTTTTGGTCCAACAAAAGCCGCGGCGAGATTGGAAT
>Ga0209474_10005412_pt1 | contig 10878 bp, 11 predicted proteins | sample GraSoiAngelo_145_FD_185902 | JGI IMG/M metagenome (GOLD analysis project Ga0209474, IMG submission 185902) | Grasslands soil microbial communities from the Angelo Coastal Reserve, California, USA - 14_1009_05_20cm (SPAdes) (version 2) | ecosystem: Environmental > Terrestrial > Soil > Grasslands... | reverse complement strand
GTGCGATGGCGCCGCCGGCTGCGACGCCGGCCAGGAGTGCAGCCCGGACTGCCGCTGCGTCGCGCGGTCTGAGCCGCCTCCCGCGGTCAGCTTCGGGGGAGACGTTCAGCCGATCTTCAGCGCGCGATGCGCGGTCCCGCTCTGCCATTCCGGCGCCACCCCCACGCAGGGTCTCGACCTGAGCCCGGGCCGGTCCTACGCTGCCATCGTGGGCCGGCCGAGCACCGAGCGCCCCGACCTGAAGATCGTCGACCCCGGCGCGCCGGCGACCAGCTACCTCGAGTGGAAGATCTCGGGCGCTCCTGCGGGGCAGAGCATCCTCGGGTCACCGATGCCGCTGACCGGTGGGCCGCTGCCGGCGGCGGAGCAGGCGATCATCCGTGCATGGATCGCCGAGGGCGCGGTGAACGATCAGCCAGCCTCGACGACCAGCACGACCGTGCCCAGCACGTCGACGACGGTCGTAACCGTGACCAGCACCTCGATCACGTCGACCACGAGCACGGAGCCGCCGACCCCGACGACCAGCACGACCGTGACGAGTACGACACTGACCAGCACGTCTACGACAGTCGCCGCCGTGACGACCACGTCGACCACGGAGGCGGCCGTGACCAGCACCTCGACCACGTCGACCACGACCACGGAGCCGCCGCCCCTAACGACCAGCACGACCGTGACCAGCACGTCGACGACAGTTGCCACCGTGACGCCCACGTCGACCACGGAGGCGACCGTGACCAGTACCTCGACCACGTCGACCACGACCACGGAGCTGCCGCCCCCGACGACCAGCACGACCGTAACGAGCACATCCACGACGGTGGCGACCGTGACGAGTACCTCGACCACGACGACGCAGCCGCCGGCCCTCGTGAGCTTCCGTGGCGACATCCAGCCGATCTTCACGGCGAGGTGCGCGCTGCCGGGCTGCCACTCGGGACCAATCCCCACGCAAGGTCTCGACCTCAGCGACGGCAGCTCGTACGCCGCGCTCGTCGGCCGGTCGAGCACCGAGCTGCCAACGGTGAAGCTGATCGACCCCGGTTCCGCGACGACGAGCTACCTCCTCTGGAAGGTCGGCAAGGCTCCCGCGGGGCAGAGCATCATGGGCTTACCCATGCCGCTCCTCGGGGGGCCGCTGACGCTGGCGCAGGTGGTGACGATCAGCGACTGGGTGACGCAGGGCGCGCTCGACAACTGAATCGAGGCACGATGATCCTGGCGGCCACGGAGAACGGCATCCGCAACGTCGAGACGGGCGAGGTAAGGCTTGCGGGCCGCGACGTCACGCACCTCGTCGCGGCGCCGGACGGCCTCTGGGTACTCGCCGACCGCCACGAGGTGTTGCACGCTGCAGTGCCCACCGACTGGCAGACCATCCTTCGGGTCGAAGGGGAAACGGCTCGCTGCCTGCTGCCGCGCACCGACGGCACGCTCTTCGTCGGGACCGCCGGTGCGCACGTCCTGCGCCGGTCGGACGGCGGCTTGCGACGGCTCCGCTCGTTCGACGCGGTCCCGGGGCGCGACAGGTGGAGCAACCCGGCAAGCTCAGCGCCCGATGTCTGGTCGCTCGCGTCGGCCGGCGACTCGGTGCTGGTGAGCGTCCACGTGGGTGGCGTCTGGCGCTCGGAGGATGAAGGCGACACGTGGAAGCCGTCCCTCGAGCCCAAGACCGACGTGCACCAGGTCGTCGCGACGCGCGCCGGGGTGGCCGCGGTGGCCGCGCAGCGTGGGCTCGGATGGAGCCGCGACGCGGGCCGCTCCTGGTCGTGGACCACCAAGGGCCTGCACGCGTCGTACCTGCAAGCGGTCGCGATTGCGGGCGACGCGGTGTTCGTGGGCGCCTCGAGCGGACCGTTCAGCGATGATGCCGCCGTCTATCGTGCCGATGCGGCGGGCGGCGCGTTCATGCGTTGTGCGACGGGCCTGCCCGAGCGGTTCGATGCGAACGTGCGCCCGCACCGCCTCGCCGCTGCCGGCGAGCACGTCGCCGTCGCCATGGAGCGAGACGTGTACGCGTCTCACGACGCCGGCCGCTCGTGGAAGCTCGTCGCGAGCGGGCTGCCGTCGATCCGCGCCGTCGTTGTCGCCTGAGCAGGTGTCCGAGCCGGGTCACGGGACGTCGCGCGGCGGCGGTTTGGCGTGTGCGAGCGATCTTCCCTACCGGCCGCCGTGTCCCCCGTGGCCGCCGCCGGCGCCCCCGCCATGTGCGGTCCGTCCGCCGACGTTGGCTCCGCCGGCCGTCCGCCCGCCACCCATCCGACCTCGGCTGCTGCCGATCATCCCGGACGTGCGCCCTGACGAGAGCGGGTGACCGAACGCCCCGAAGCCGCTCGACCCGATTCGACCTGACTCGATGCGACAGGCTCGGGGATGGCCGGCGTCGCGAAGGCGGCACTCGTTGATGAAGCCACCCTCGAACAGCGGCGCGTAATCGTAATAGCCGCCCCCCGCGTCGAGCCAATCGTAATAGCTTGGTGGAACCGGCTGGCATGCGGTAAGTGCGGCGCCGCTCAGGATGAGCAGGACGGTGCGGCGGGGGACGAAGCTCACACCTTCAAGGTTTGCGCTCTCGGTCCAAATTTACAAGGTCGGTACTGGCTGTCCGCACGATCGCTGCCGTGGTAGTTCCAGCCCATGGCGTGGCGGCTGCTTGCCGTCCTGCTCGTGCTGACGGGCCCGCCTGGCCCGCACCCATCGTCGTCACGTGTTACGATGGCTCGTAGTCGGCCTCAGTGCGCTGGCTGCCGACTCCACGCACCGTACGCCTGAGCGTCTGCGACGAAGACCGTCATCTCGACGGGCAGTGCCAGTTCCCTAGGACGCTGCATCACGGACGCGGACTGCGCGATCTTCCCGCCGGTATGTCAGCACTGCGAACTTGGAGGTTGCGAAGGGTTTCCCACGATCAACCCGGACGGCTCCATCTCGATCGTCATCTGCCCGATCCCACACTAGGAGCGCGACCCAAGACTTCTTGGGTCGCGGATACAGACGCGAGCGTGTGGCGCTCACGTCACGCGCCATCGCCGTGCCGCGGCTGGCGAAGCCAGCGCGGCGGAACGGACACGCGCCGTTCGAAAGGCCTCGCGACTCTCATGTGATCCGTTTGGCGATTGGGCCTGTCCGCGGCGGCTGCGAAACCGGGCGTGTCCGTCTGCCGCGCTGGCTTCGCCAGCCGCGGCAGGAGAGTCGGGCGTGATCCCGACGGAACACTCTCGCATCCGGTTCGCGACCCAAGATGTCTTGGGTCGCGCTCCTAGCTGAACGCCAGCGGGGTACCCGCCACACCATGGCGATCCTGTGGCTCCGGACTCCTAGAAGTCGCGCTCGAGCACCGTCTGCCGCCCCGCCAGCCGGGCGCGGCGGACGGCCTCGTCGCAGAGCGCCCGAAGCTTGTCGGACAGCACGTCGAGCACCGCGTCCGACGTGTTCATCCCCGAGCGGGCGCGAACGTAGGCTTTGAGTCGGGAGGCGATGACGAGGACTTCCCGCGGAGCCGGGCCGCCGGCGGGAGACGCGGGGGAGGCGCCGGCCGGCGCCCGCGCCGCGGCCCGCTCCGACCGTGTCGCCTCCTCCCGCTGCTGGCGCTCCCACTCCTCCCGTCGCGGCGAACGCCGCTCCTCGGCCCACGCGTCACGGTGCCGCAGCGTGGGCACGTGGGCGTCCCAGCAGGGCACCGAGCAGAAGGCCAGCGCCGTCCGCGGCCGATTGCACGTGGAGACGTTGCATTCCCAGTAGACGGACTCAAACGGCAGCGCCTTCTTGCACGTGCTGCAGCGCTTCCAGAACACGGGCTCGGCGGTCATGAGCGTAACGATACACTGCCGACCAGCGGGTCGCGAGTTGGGCGTGAGCTCCTACGAGACGCGCCGTTACCACGCCGCGAGAAACGCCAGCGTGGCGGCCGCCGCATTGTCGGCCGCGAGCTGCTGGTAGACGACGAACTGGAGATAGGGAATCGGTGGAAGCGTGAGCGGATCCCCTCTCCCATCGGACACACCGCGGAAGGCGATGAACGGAATCCTCTTCTCGGTCGCGATGCGCGCCACGGCAGCCGTCTCCATGTCCTGGATGACGGCGCTGCCGCCCGCACCCGGAGCGAACGACTGGAAGAGGTCCAGGAAGAAGTTCGGGTCCAAGAAGGGGGTGGGGTCCGAGCTGACGCCGACCGCCCCCGGCGGCGCGCCACACGCTGCACACCCGAGAAGATCGTCCCCCGGGCTGATGCACGGAACCGCTCGATCCCCGTAGGGATCGGAGCTGTGCCCCTCGTCGCCGCGGTTTATCCGGAGCTCGGGATCTTCGACGCGTATTGGCGTACTGAGGTCCGAACGCAGCCCCGTGCACGCATAGTCCTCCGCGTGGAGATTGGGGTCGAGGGCCACGTTTCCGGTGAGGCGCCGGGCAATCGAATAAAGGAAACTGTCGACGCGGTACGGCGGATACGGCGGCGCGGAATGCTCGAGGTCGTCCGTCCAGTGATCGGGGACGACGACGTCTCCGATGTTGTAGCTGCTGCCGGCGACGCCGGAGAAGACGATGGCCTTCACTCCGAACGCGTTGGCCTCGAGATACGCGAGGACCGCTCGCGTCGTCCGGTCGGCATTCACGAGACCGATGCCGGTCAAGCCCATGACGACGTTCTTCCCCGCGATGGTCCCGGCAAAGAACCTCCGGCCGTTGAAGACGCCGACTTCCGTCGCGGGCGCTGCGGCGGCGAGGAGCTTTGCGCCCTCCGTCGGGTACGCGGAGAGGATGAGGACCCGTTCGTTGGGAGACCAGGCCGCAAGGACGGCCGGAGGGAAGAGCGCCCCCGCCGCCAACCCGGCGGCCAGTGCGAGATGGACGAGGCTGGCTACGAATCGACTCGCTGACCAAGTTGCTTGCCAGCGATATGTCTCCTCGCGCATCGAGTGGCGGCTACACCGGTCCACGACGCTCGACAAGACCCCATTTCACTCGTCACGGAATCCCGTACAACTCATCCTTGAACTCACGTGTATGAGGGCCTGCGCGGCGTCCAGCACCTGGAATACCCGTCAGTGGTCGGCATCTCCCCCTTGAGCTTCCGTGAGAGTCCGTAAGCGAGGGGCGGAGAAGAGCGGCCCGAAGCCGCGGCGAGTCCGCGAGGTCACTGAGCTAGATAAGTGCGAAAGGGGGGACTTGAACCCCCACGGGTGTTTAGCCCACAGGATCCTGAATCCTGCGCGTCTGCCAATTCCGCCACTTTCGCGCACACTTACGAAGTCGCTGTCTCACTTCTGTCCCACGCCACGCCATGTAGGTCGGCAAGGTAGCGGAGGAGGCACGGCGGCTCAAGGGCTTTGCGCTGTCCCGCTGTCCCAGGTCTGACCCGCTGAGACTACGCGCTCGGCGTGGTTTTCGCGCCGGGCTTCGCCGAGGCGTTCTCTGCGGCGCCCGTGCCGGCCAGCTTCGCGAAAGCCGCCGTCAGGTCGGCGTATGAGACGATGGCGTACCGATCGAAGACAGTGCGCGTCCGGTGCCCCGGCGAGCGTCATCGCCACGCGCCCGGGTACGCCGCGCTGGACCATGTTGCGAATCTCGCTGCGCCGGAAGTCGTGCGGCACGCGGCCCGGGACACCGGTGCATCCCTCCTCGGCACGGTTCACCACTAGGGCCTCGGAGGGGCGTCTGAAAAGCCGCGTGTCTCCGTGGCTACCTCGGCCTTGCCCCAGTCCGTGGCTGTACGGGGCTGTATTTGCTTCGCCGCGGCGGACCAGCTTGCCGGCCGAGGCGCGCCTGCGGTAGGACTGCGCCCCTGGCGAGGCTCGGGTTGTGAGACGCGGCGGGCCAGGTAGAATCGAGCGGAGGACACCATGGACGCTGCCGACGCGTTGAAGCAGGAGCGCGAGTTCTTCGACGCGCATCGTGCCGAGCTGCTGAAGGACCACAAGGGCAAGTTCGTCCTGATCAAGGATTCGCAGCTCGTGGGCACCTTCGACACGGCCGAGAACGCCTATGTGGCCGGCGTCCAGAAGTTCGGCAACGTGCCGTTCCTCATCAAGCAAGTGTTGGAGACGGACCCCGTGGCGCACATCCCGGTCCTGACGCTCGGCCTGCTCGGCGCGCGTCCGTAGCCGGTGCCGATCCACAACATGATCGTCCTGGACCCGGCGGGCCAGCCGAGTCCGGACGGGCTCCAGGCGGCTGGACCGCTGCGTCCCATCGCCGTCGCTGTCCATCCGATCCTCGCGCATCAGCTCGGTGGACAAGGAGCCGCGCCACCTGCCCCGGTTGGGGGTGTGGGCTTGATCGACACGGGCGCGAGCGTGAGCGCCGTTGAGGCGGCCGTCGTGCGTCAGCTCGGCATTCCGCCGATCGGCACCATCAACGTCGGAACAGCCGGCGGCGTTCAGCAGCAGGCGCAGTACCCGGCGAGCTTCAGCTTCCCCGGAACCGGCCTGCCCACGATCAACTTCAACTTTGTGATCGGCTCGAACCTGACTGGTCAGCAGCCGCCGATCATCGCGCTGATCGGCCGCGACGTGCTGCGCCACTTCGTGATGATCTACAATGGCGACTTTGGCCAGGTGGTCCTGACCATCTGACCGAGCAGCGTCAACCGCCTGGCCCGCGGTCCCGGCGGCAAGCAGGTTGTACAGCGCAAGGCTCCTGTCGGTCCTTTCGACGTTTGCTCTGATCCCCTCGCACTGCTCACGGATCACCTCCGAGAGACGGGCGGAGGTCCTCGCCACATCACTGACCGACCCGATCTTCGTGAGGTCCCGAAGCACGAGATCGTCTTCAGCCACCGGGCCCCACCTCCGCGCGAGCGACGCCATCGGGCTGTCCCACTCCCTGTCCCAAGATTGTCCCACTCGACCTTGCGGTCGACACGTCTCCCGATGGCGGAGGTGGGTGACCACCAACGGCGGCCGGTGGCCCAACGTGTGAGAAATCTAGCGCCCAGGGGGCCATTCCCGACGCGGGCTCACGTCAGCCTCCCCCATCGCTGTCCGCCGAATCCACGTTGCGGGGGATGGCAGGCTTTGAGGCCAAGCGTACAATGCGTGCGTTCATGGGAGGCCGCCCACGGACAACGCGGACGAGAGACCCCCGGACATCGAGCGGCGGGAGACCTCGACAGGGGAGGTCGGGGCGACGAGTCTCGGACTTCGGCTGAACCACCAGATCGAACTCAGCGCTGAGGTTGTAAACAGCGACTCCGCAGTCGTGCGTCTCACGACCCGGGCGCGCGAGGGGACGACGATCGTCCTCTCGGTTCTCCAGATGCGGGCCGTGAGCGCGTTCCTGAACGAACTCATCCGGGAGGCCGAGCGGCGCTAGGTGCGAATGAGGCTCTCCAACCGCAGGCGTGTCTCGTCGAAGTTCAAGTCCGGCAGTCCGACTCGGGTGTCCTCGCCCGTCACCGCTGGCCGTATTCGCGAACGAAGGCCCGTCTCCGAGCCGCGGGGGCCGGTGGTGCCGGCGGCAGCGGACGAGGTGCTGCGACACGGAGCGGATAGGGCCACGGTGATGGCGGAGTTCCGGCAGGATCTGCTCCCTGGCGAAGAGCTCAGCCACCGCCTCGGGAGCCTCCTCTTCGGCCTCCGGCTCGCCGGTCGCGAGGCGCGGGAAGAGGCGAGCCGGCAACGGGAACGCGCGACCGTCCAGCGCCACCGAAGCCTGGTGCTCCGCCAGTGGGCGCAGGCGCTGCGACAGAGGGCGCTCGCCTGGCTCCGCTGACCGGGTTCCGCTAGCTGAGATCAACGCGACGGCGCGTGAGCGCGCTCGCGCTGCCGACCGTTATCGCGATCGCTCCAATCGCGTACACGATACCGAAGATCATCTCGCCCCGGTTCTGCGGCGCCGGGTTTCTCGTCGTGAACAGCAACAGATTGATGATCACGTATGCCGCGTAGAGCCACGCGATTCGGATCGCGTATCGTCTCATGCGCCAGATGCCCGCCGCATAGGCGAGCAGGATCACGCCGAGCGCTGAGCCGAGGATCGTGTTCGCGAGGCCCGTCTGGCGCGTGCCGAGGAACACGAGGCCGGTCTGCGGGCCTTCCAGCTTGAATGGCTTCAGCAGATCCTCGATCGCGACCAGCGCGAACAGGATCGCCAGCGTCGTGAGCAGTCCTCCTCGCTTCGCTTCGTCCATGGACGGAGCTTCTTCGGAAATTGCGGGGGTGATGTCAACCCGCCGCGCCCGAAGTTCGTGCGGGTGGGGCGACCGTCAACTCGCCGCGGCCGATGCGACGCCGGGCACCAGGGTCAGCACCGTGATCTCCCGCGGCACCCCGACGCGCACCGGCTGCCCGCTCGTGCCGAGCCCGCGGCTCACGTGGAGCCAGGACCCGCCGTCGCGGAACAGCCCGGCGTCGAAGCGGGTCATCAGGAACCGCGCCAGGTTGAAGCGCGGCAGACCGGGGACGGCCACCTGCCCGCCGTGCGTGTGTCCCGCCAGCACGAGCGGCACGCCGGCCGCCGCGGCAGGCGCGAAGACGTTCGGCCGGTGGGTGAGGAGGATGGCGGGCTCTGCCGGAGGACGTGCCGAGAGGACGTGCGGGAGGGCGTCCGCCGCCTGCAAGCGCGGCCGATCCTCGAGGCCGAGGACGTGCAGCCGGGCGCCGCCGATCTCGACCACCGCGGCCTCGTCGCGCAGCACCCGCCAGGACGTCCACCGGCGGAGCGCACCGGCGACCTTCTCCGCGTCGGCGTGGCGATCGTGATTGCCGAGGACCGCGAACACCCCGTAACGCGCGGTGACGCGTGCGAGCTCCGGGATCCAGGACGCCAGGTCGGCCACCGGCGTGTCGACGATGTCTCCCGTCACGCAGACCAGGTCCGGCTCGAGGGCCGCCACCCGGTCGAATGCGTCCCGGAGCCCGCTGCGGTCGGCGAGCGGGCCCAGGTGGAGATCGCTCAGGTGGACGACGCGAAGTCCCGCGAGCGCGGCGGGCAGGGCCATGACCGGCACGTCGAGCCGGGTGACGACCAGGCGACGGTAGCCGCGCAGGTAGCCGTGGACGACCGTCCCCATGGCGAACGCGACGAGCGGCAGCGCCACGATCTCGAATCCACGCGGCAGCGAGAACGGCTCGCGCGCGCCGGTCAGCATGCCGGCCTCCGCCGGATGGCCGCCGAGGACGCCCGCCGCGATCCAGAGCCCGGCGAGCACCAGGAACGCACCGGCGCCGGCGAATGCGGCGAACCCGCCCGCCATGAGCATCCGCGCCGGCCGGTCGACGAGCGCGGGCAGCCGCGACTCGCGCTCGAAGACGCACGCGGCGAGCCGGTTCAACAGGGCCATCGCGGGCAGCGCGAGCAGCTGAAGAGCCGGGGGGAGGGCGCGGAACGGCGGCAGGAGCCAGCAGGCGAGTATCCACTCGCCGACCGCCCAGGCGATCGCGAGGCTCGTGAAGAACCGGCGGAAGAGGAGCTGATCGATCATCTCAGCGGCTCGTCGCAGCCCCAGCCCGGCATGGCGAAGGACATGGCGCCCATGCAAATTTCGGACACCCGGAGATCGCTTCGGCCGAGCGTGCGGATGCGCATCGGGCCACCATACCGAAGCGACCACGGGCGTGGAAGCAGGTCGCGTTTTTGACTCGCGGCAGGGCTTTGGTATCTCTGCCCTGATGCGCCTCGCAAAAAGCTACGAGCCGGGGGCCGCGGAGGCCAGGTGGTACGCGGTGTGGGAGGAAGGGGGCTATTTCCGCCCCGAGAGCGCCCGCGACCCGGCGGCCGCGCCCTTCGTCATGGTCATCCCGCCGCCCAACATCACCGGGTCCCTCCACATGGGGCACGCCCTCAACTGCACCCTCCAGGACATCCTTGCCCGGTACCACCGCATGAACGGCCGGCCGACGCTCTGGGTGCCGGGGACCGACCATGCGGGGATCGCCACCCAGGTGGTGGTCGAGCGGCAGCTCGGCGGGGCCGAGGCGCGCCGGGCGCTGGGACGCGAGGAGTTCGAACGCCGGGTCTGGGAGTGGCGGGAAGCCTCCGGCCGCACCATCGTGCATCAGCTCCGCCGCCTCGGCGTCTCGTGCGACTGGACGCGCGAGCGCTTCACGCTCGACGCGGGCCTGTCGCGCGCCGTGCGCGAGGTCTTCGTCACGCTCTACGAGGAAGGCCTCATCTACCGCGGCGACCGCCTGATCAACTGGTGCATCCAGTGTCAGACCGCGCTCTCGGACCTCGAGGTGGACCACCGCGAGCAGGCGGGCACGCTCTACCACATCCGCTACGGCCCGGTGACGGTCGCGACGGTGCGCCCCGAGTCCAAGCTCGGCGACACGGCGCTCGCCGTCCATCCCGACGACGCCCGCTACCGCCACCTGGTCGGGCAGACGCTCGCGGTGGAGACGGAATCGGGCACGCTGCAGCTTCCCGTCATCGCCGATTCGGCGGTCGACCCGAGCTTCGGCACGGGCGTGGTCAAGGTGACGCCGGCGCACGACCCCGCCGACTGGGAGATGGGCCAGCGCCACGGGCTCGCGCTCCGCTCGGTGGTCGGCACGGACGGTCGCATGACCGCGGAGGCCGGGCGCTATGCCGGGCTCGACCGCTTCGAGTGCCGGAGGCGCATCGTCGAGGACCTCCGCGCGCTGGGCCTCCTCGAGCGCGAGGAGCCGTACCGGCACCGGGTCGGGGTGTGTTACCGCTGCGGCACGGTCGTCGAGCCGCTCGTCTCGCGCCAGTGGTTCGTCAGGATACAGCCGCTGGCGCTCCCCGCGACGGCCGCGGTGCGCGACGGCCGGACGCGCTTCATCCCGAAGCAGTGGGAGAACACGTACTTCGCGTGGATGGAGAACATCCGCGACTGGTGCATCTCACGCCAGCTCTGGTGGGGGCATCGCATCCCCGTCTGGACGTGCGAGGGCTGTGGCGAGACGGTCGTCG
>Ga0209474_10005411_pt1 | contig 10878 bp, 6 predicted proteins | sample GraSoiAngelo_145_FD_185902 | JGI IMG/M metagenome (GOLD analysis project Ga0209474, IMG submission 185902) | Grasslands soil microbial communities from the Angelo Coastal Reserve, California, USA - 14_1009_05_20cm (SPAdes) (version 2) | ecosystem: Environmental > Terrestrial > Soil > Grasslands ... | reverse complement strand
TTTCAGGGTCGCCGCGGCGAGACCGCTACACGAGGCGGCGCGCGGTGATCCGCTCGAGGATCCGCAGCGGCGAGCGATCGGGTTCGGCCATCGCATCCACCGGCAGCAGGAACGTCTGTTCGAGCTGATACTGCCCCGCCGTCGCCGCGTGGCTCACCTGATCGGTGAACGCGAGCCACGTGGATCCGGCGGCGAAGTCGACCGCCGTCTGCGGCGACTCTCGCTGAAACGCATCGTCTTGTTTCATCCGATCGTGCAGCTGCAGCATCAGCGCGTCGTACGGCGTGCGCGGCGACTTCGTCACACGCAGCAGCGCGAGCAGCTGTCCCGCGCCGGGTATCGGCATGCGCAGCCGCGGCGCAAAGCGCCGCGCCACCGCCTCGAACCCGTCGCCGATGCGCCACGCGCGCGCGCGGCCGTGCGGGTTGACGTTCGTGAACACGCGCAGGATGCGCCGTCCGCCTGACGGCGTCGCCGGAAAGCTGTCGACGTGCAGGCGGCTGTCGTCTTTCCGCCAGCTCGTTCTGCGCCCGGCGATCTCCGCGGGTCGAAAGCTGGCGCGGCCGCGCGTCAGCCGACCGCGGTAGCGAGGCAGCAGCCCGTCGACGAGGCTCGCGGCAGAGTCGCTGAACCGCGCGATGAAGACGCGCAGAGTCTCCGCTTCCGCGCCGGCCGCGGTCGTGCCGCCCAGGCGGCCCGACGCCGGATCGAAGCTCGCGTTCTTCGAACTGCCGAGGATCGCGGGCGTGAAGAGCGACGCCTCCGTGGGCAGCGTCTCGAAGCGTAAGTCCTCCAGCAGCAGCACGTTCCCCGCTTCGAGCGCCCCGACCGCTGCGGCGGCCGTCACGGCGTCGGCATTCGCGTCCCACGAAGGCTGCCGCGCGGTCCACAGCTGGGCCATATATTTTTGCTAAAGAGACATCAAATGACGAATTGGCCGTAAATGTCGGGCGTGAGGTCCCCGTATCCTCTTGTACTTATGTCTCGAGTGGCTTGGCCACGCATTCTAGCGGCAGCTGTCCTGGCGGCGGCAGCCGCCGGCTGCAGTAGCAATACATCAGCTGCGGGCCCCGGCGGCGGCGGACGCGGCCGCGGGCGCGGCGGCGACAGCGGGCCGGCGCCCGTCGTCACCGCCAAGGTCTCGCAAAAAGACGTGCCGGTCGATCTCGCGGCCATCGGCAACGTGGAAGCGTACGCCACGATTTCGGTGCGCGCGCAGGTGACCGGGCAGCTCCAGGAAATCGCGTTTCAGGAAGGCGACGGCGTCCGGAAGGGGCAGCAGCTGTTCGCGCTCGATCGCCGGCCGTTCGAGGCGACCCTTGCGCAGGCCGACGCGAACTTCACGCGCGACAAGGCGCTGCTCGCGCAGGCGGAAGCGCAGCTCGCGCGCGACGCGTCCAACGCCGAATACCAGCAGCTCGCGTCGGAGCGCCAGACGCAGCTCGTGCAGCGCGGCATCATCTCGCGCGACGCGGCCGAGCAGTCGCGCGCGCAAGCCGACGCGACGGCGGCGGTCGTGAAAGCGGATCGCGCGAACATCGAAAGCGCGCGCGCGCAGCTCGTCGCGCAGCAGGCGGCGGTGGACTCGGCGCGCGTGAGCCTCGATTACACGATCATCAAGTCGCCGATCGACGGCCGCACCGGCAATCTGTCGGTGAAAGTCGGCAGCCTCGTCACGGCGAACAACACCGAGCTCATCACGATCGCGCGCGTGCAGCCGGTCTATGTCACCTTCACGGTGCCGGCGGTGCACTTGTCGACGATCAAGCGCCACATGACGAGCGATCCGCTGCCGGTCACTGCGGTGCCGCAGGACGCCGACGCGCAGGCCGCCGAGGGCAAGCTCACGTTCGTCGACAACGCGGTCGACATGACGACCGACACGATCAAGCTGAAGGCGACCTTCGCAAACGCCGACCGCCGGCTGTGGCCGGGACAGTTCGCGCGCGTGACGCTGCGGCTCGCGACGCTGCCGAACGCGCTCGTCGTGCCGTCGGCGGCGGTGCAGACCGGCCAGGATGGCCAGTACGTGTTCGTCGTGAAGCCGGATTCCACCGTCGAGCAGCGCACGATTTCTCCGGGCCAGCGCGTCGCCGACGACATCGTCGTGCAGAAGGGGCTCGAGGCGGGCGAGACGGTCGTCACCGAAGGCCAACTGCGGCTCGAGCCCGGCTCGCGAGTGACCACCGATCTCTCCGGCCGGGGCACGGGCGCGGGCGGCGGGCGCGGCCGCGGCCGACGTGGTCAGTAAGCCGTCATGGCTGATGGCTGATGGCTGATGGCTGATGGCTGATGGCTGATGGCTGATGGCTCATGGCATATCGACAAATGGCCCATTGGACCACCAGCCATAGCCATCAGCAATCAGCCGTAGCCCTTAGCCATCAGCCCTCAGCCATGACGGTGATCAACCAACATCCATGAACCTCTCCGAGATCTTCATCCGGCGTCCGATCGCGACGAGCCTGCTGATGGCGGGCATCGCGCTGTTCGGCATCGTCGCGTACCGCGCGCTGCCGGTGAGCGATCTCCCGCAGGTCGACTATCCCACGCTCAACGTGAACGCCGGGCTGCCCGGCGCCGACCCGGGCACGATGGCCTCGTCGGTCGCGAGCCCGCTCGAGCGGCAGTTCACGACGATCGCGGGGCTCGATTCGATGACGTCGCGCAGCGGCTCCGGCAGCACGAACATCACACTGCAGTTCGACCTCAATCGCGACATCGACAGCGCGACGGTCGACGTGCAGACGGCCATCTCCGCCGTGATGCCGCTCCTGCCCGCTGGCATGCCGTCGGCGCCGTCGTTCCGCAAGAACAACCCGAACGATCAGCCGATCCTCTCGCTGAACCTGACGTCGAACACCATCCCGCTCTGGGTGCTCGACGACTACGCGGAAGCGATGATCGCGCCGCGCATCTCCATGGTGAGCGGCGTCTCGCAGGTGCAGGTGCAGGGCGCGGCGAAGTACGCCGTCCGCGTGCAGCTCGATCCCGAGAAGCTGCACGCGCAGCGCATCGGCCTCAACGAAGTCGATCAGGCGCTGCAGAACTGGAACGTGAACCTGCCGACGGGGCAGCTGTTCGGCCCGAACGCCACGTACAACATCAAGGCCGCCGGCCAGCTGATGAACGCCGAGGCGTTCCGTCCGATCGTCGTCTCGTACCGCCGCGGAGCGCCGGTCCGGCTCGATCAGGTCGCCAACGTCATCGACAGCGTCGAGAACGTGATGAACGGCTCGTGGTTCTACACGAAGCCGAACGGGCCCGAGGGTCCGCCGCAAAAGCAGACCGCCATCACGCTGCAGGTCATGCGGCAGCCGGGCAGCAACACGATCGAAGTGACCGACTCGGTGCGCGCGCTGCTGCCGTCGTTCGTGTCGATGATTCCGCCGTCGGTGCATCTGACGCCGCGGCAGGATCGCTCGCGCACCATCCGCAAGGCGTTCGGCGACATCCAGTTGACGATGGTCGTCACGCTCGTCCTGGTCGTCGGCGTGATCTACCTGTTCCTCCACAACGGCTCGGCGACGATGATTCCGGCGCTGGCGCTGCCCTTCTCGATTCTCGGCACGTTCGCCGTCATGCAGGTGCTCCACTTCAGCCTCAACAACCTGTCGATGATGGCGCTCATCCTCTCGATCGGCTTCGTCGTGGACGACGCGATCGTGATGCTCGAGAACATCGTGCGCCACATGGAGCACGGCGAGAAGCCGCTCGAGGCGGCGCTGAAGGGATCCAAGGAGATCGGCTTCACGATTCTCACGATGACCACGTCGCTCGCCGCCGTGTTCATCCCGATCCTGTTCATGAGCGGGATCCTCGGCCGGCTGTTCCGCGAGTTCGCCGTGACGATCACGACGGCGATCCTGATCTCGGGCGTCGTGTCGGTGACGCTCACGCCGATGCTCTGCAGCCGCTTCCTCCGCGTCGTGCACAGCAAGAAGGGATTCGCCGGCCTGATGGATCGCGCGTTCGAGGCGCTGCTCTCCGGCTACGAGCGGAGCCTCGCCGTCGTCCTGCGCCACCGGGTCGTGATGCTCGGCGTGTTCGCGGCCGTCGCGGCGGCGACCGTGCACATGGTCAACATCATCCCGACCGGGTTCATTCCCGATCAGGACAACGACTCGATGTTCGTCAACCTGCAGGCGGCGCAGGGCACGTCGTACTACGACATGGCGAAGTGGACGCAGCAGGTCGCCGACGTCGTCATCCGCAACAAGTACGTCGACTCGTTCAACGCGAACGTCGGCGGTGGACCGGGCTTCGGCGGGTCGAACAACGGGCGCATCATGGTGCAGCTCGTCCCGCGCGCGCAGCGCGATCTCACCGCGCAGCAGATCGCGCAGCAGCTGCGCCCGCAGCTCCTCCGCTACCCGGGGTTCCGCGGGTTCGTGGGCCTGCCGCCGTCGCTGCAGATCGGCGGCCGGATGGGCAACCAGAACTTCAGCATCATGATGCAGAGCATGAGCACCGACGACCTGTACAAATGGGCGCCGGCGCTCCAGCAGGCGATCGAGAACGAAGTGCCCGAGGTGCAGGACGTCTCCAACGACATGGAGATGAAGAGCCCGCGCGTGAACCTCGTGATCGATCGCGACAAGGCGGCGGTCGTCGGCCTCAACGCGACGACGGTGCAGAACGCGCTGTACGACGCGCTCGGCCCGAAATGGTCGTCGACGATCTACGGCAACGTCTCGCAGTACCGCGTGCTGCTCGAGCTCGATCCCAAGTACCAGGGCCAGGTCGACTCGCTCGAGAAGGTGGCGTTCAAGGCGCCGAACGGGTCGCTCGTGCCGCTCGAGTCGGTGATCAAGTTCAAGGAGACGGTCGGCCCGCAGTCGATCAACCATTCCGGGCAGCTGCCGTCGGTGTCGGTCTCGTTCGGGCTGAAGCCGGGCGTCTCGCTGGGCGTCGCCACCGCGCACGTCAAGCAGGTGGCCGACCGCGTGCTGCCGCCGATCATCTCGACGAGCTTCGAGGGGCAGGCGAAGGTCTTCCAGCAGTCGATGAACAATCTCGGCCTGCTGCTCTTCGTCGCGATCGGCGTCGTCTACATCGTGCTCGGCGCCCTCTACGAGAGCTACATCCATCCGATCACGATTCTCTCGGGGCTGCCGTCGGCGGGTCTCGGCGCGCTGATCACGCTGTATCTGTTCGGCAACGAGCTGAACATCTACTCGTTCGTCGGGCTCGTGATGCTGATCGGGATCGTGAAGAAGAACGCGATCATGCAGATCGACTTCGCGCTCGAGGCCGAGCGGCAGCACGGGAAATCGCCGTCGGAGGCGATCTACGAGGGCTGCATCATCCGCTTCCGCCCGATCATGATGACGACGATGGCGGCGCTCCTCGGGTCGGTGCCGATCGCGCTCGGCTACGGCGCCGGCGGCGAGGCGCGGCGTCCGCTGGGCCTCGCGGTCGTCGGCGGCCTCGTCGTGTCGCAGTTGATCACGCTGTATCTCACGCCCGTCGTCTACACCTACATGGCGACGCTGTTCAAGACGCGCAAGATTCCGGTGACGAAGCCGGTGACGGCGTGAAGCAGGTGTTCCGTTGAATATCTCCGAAGGCTTCATCAAGCGTCCCATCGCGACCAGCCTGCTGATGGCGGCGATCGCGTTGTTCGGCCTCGTGGCGTACCGCTCGCTGCCGGTGAGCGACCTGCCGAACGTCGACTTCCCGACGCTGCTCGTCACGGCGCAGCTGCCCGGCGCCAGCCCGGAGACGATGGGCGCGTCGGTGGCGACGCCGCTCGAGAACCAGTTCTCGATGATCGCGGGCCTCGAGTCGATGACGTCGGTCAACTCGCTGGGCTCGACGCAGATCACGCTCGAGTTCGATTTGAATCGCAGCCTCGACGGCGCCGCCGTCGACGTCCAGGGCGCCATCACGCAGGCGGCGCGCCTGCTGCCGCAGGGGATGCCGACGCCGCCGACCTTCACCAAGGTGAACCCGGCGGATCAGCCGATTCTCTACCTCGTGATCACGTCGACGACGGTGCCGCCGTGGACGCTCGACGAGTACGCCGAGACGCGCATCGCGCAGCGGATCTCGATGGTCAGCGGCGTCGCGCAGGTGCAGGTGCTCGGCAGCCAGAAGTTCGCGGTCCACGCGCAGCTGGATCCGCATGCGCTCGCCGCGCGGCAGATCGGCATCAACGAGGTCGAGGCGGCGCTGCGCGCGTGGAACGTCAACACGCCCACCGGATCGATCATCGGCCCGCACAAGTCGTACACGCTGCAGGCGACCGGCCAGCTGATGACGGCCGAGGAATACAAGAACATGACGGTCGCCTACCGCAACGGCGCGCCCGTGCGGCTCGGCGAGCTCGGGAACATCAAGGACGGCGTGGAGGACGAGCGCACCGCGTCGTGGTTCTACACGCACGAAGGCGAGCAGCGCGCGATCACGCTCGGGATCCAGCGCCAGCCGGGCACCAATACGATCGCCGTCGCCGACGCCGTGAAGGCGCTGCTGCCGCAGTTCAAGCTGGAGCTGCCGTCGAGCATCCACATGGACGTGCTCTACGACCGCTCGGACACGATCCGCGAGTCGTACCGCGACGTCCAGTTCACGATGCTGCTGACGCTCGCGCTCGTCATCATGGTGATCTTCGTGTTCCTCCGCAACGTGTGGGCCACGGTGATCCCCAGCCTCGCGCTGCCGTTCTCCATCATCGGCACGTTCGCCGTGATGTACATGCTCGACTACAGCCTCGACAACCTGTCGATGATGGCGCTCATCCTCTCGGTCGGCTTCGTCGTCGACGACGCGATCGTGATGCTCGAGAACATCTACCGGCACGTCGAGATGGGCGAGGATCCGCTGACGGCGTCGCTCGTCGGCTCGCGCGAGATCGGCTTCACGATCGTCTCGATGACGCTCTCGCTCGCCGCCGTCTTCATTCCGGTCCTCTTCATGGGCGGCGTCCTCGGCCGGCTGTTCCGCGAGTTCTCCGTGACGATCTGCGTCGCGATCCTGATCTCGGGCGTCGTCTCCGTGACGCTGACGCCGATGCTGTGCAGCCTCTTCCTGAAGAAGCCGCACGCGCCGCACGGCAAGGGCGGATCGAAGTTCGAGCGGGTGACGGAGAGCGGCTTCGAGAGCCTGCTGCGCGGCTACGACCGGACGCTGCAGATCGTCCTCCGCAGCCGCCCGGCGACGATGATCGCGTTCGTCGTCGTGCTGCTGGCGACCGGCCTGCTCTTCGTCGTCGTGCCGAAGGGGTTCATCCCCGATCAGGACACGGATCAAATCGCCGTCACGACGGAAGCGGCGCAGGGTACCTCCTACGCGAAGCTCGTGGAGTATCAGGGGAGCGTCGCCGACATCATCCGGCAGGATCCGAACGTCGAGGGGCTCGTCTCGACCGTCGGCGGCAGCGCCGCCGCGACGCTCGGCGGCCCGAACCTCGGGCAGATCGTCGTGCACCTGAAGCCGCGCGGCGATCGGCGCGAGCTCGCGACCGACATCATCGCGAAGCTGCGCCCGGAGATCGCGCAGGTGCCCGGCATCGAGGTCTACATGCAGAACCCGCCGACGGTGCGCATCGGCGGACAGGTGAGCAAGAGCCTGTATCAGTACTCGATGCAGTCGCCGAACCGCGAGGAGCTGTACGCCGCGTCGCGCGATCTCCGGAAGGCGCTCGCCGATGTGCGCGGCATCGAGGATCTGACGAGCGATCTCGAGATCACGAGCCCGCAGGTGAACGTCGAGATCGATCGCGACAAGGCGGCGGCGCTCGGCGTCACCGCGAACCAGATCGAGAACGCCTTCTACGACGCGTACGGACCGCGGTGGGTGTCGACGATCTACGCGCCGGTGAACGAGTACAAAGTGCTGCTGGAGCTCGCGCCTGAATTCCAGGCGGATCCGTCGGCGCTCTCGCTTCTGTATTTCAAGGCGACGCCGCAGGCCGGCGTCGCGGGCACGGCCGCGGCGGGCGGCGGCGCGGTGGCGGGCGGCGGCACGCCGTCGAGCGCGATCGGCGGCGCGATTGGCGGCGGAACCAACGCGTCGGCCGGCACCGTGGTGCCGCTCGACACGCTGGCGCACACGCGGCAGGTCGTCGGCCCTCAGACGGTGAACCATCACGGGCAGCTCCCCGCCGTCACGATCTCGTTCGGGCTGGCCCCCGGCGCCTCGCTCGGCGACGTGCTCTCCGAGATCCGCGAGATCGCCGAGCGCACGCTGCCCGAGACCGTCAGCGGCCAGTTCCAGGGCGCCGCGAAGGCCTTCCAGAGCTCGCTCAGCAACCTCGCGGTGCTGCTCGTGATCGCCGTGATGGTGGTCTACATCGTGCTCGGCATCCTCTACGAGAGCTACATCCACCCGCTGACGATCCTCTCCGGCCTGCCGTCGGCCGCGTTCGGCGCGCTCGTCACGCTCATGGTCTTCCGGATGGATCTGAATATTTATGCGTTCGTCGGCATGATCATGCTGATCGGCATCGTCGAGAAGAACGCGATCATGCAGATCGACTTCGCGCTCGAGGCCGAGCGATCCGGCAAGACGCCGGAGCAGGCGATCTACGAGGGCTGCCTGATTCGCTTCCGCCCGATCATGATGACGACGATGGCGGCGCTGCTCGGCGCGGTGCCGATCGCGATCGGCTACGGCGCCGGCGGCGAGGCGCGGCAGCCGCTCGGCCTCGTCGTCGTCGGCGGGCTGCTCTTCTCGCAGCTCGTCACGCTCTACCTGACGCCCGTCGTCTACACGTATATGGCCCAGCTGCAGACGTGGATGAAGTCGCGCCAGACGGCGCGCGCCCTGACGCCCGCGCCCGCGAAGTGACGAGGCGGCCCTGAAAGGGTCGCCCTACACGCACGTCACGCCCGCACCGCTGTCGGGCGACCCTTTCAGCGTCGCCAATTCACGCGGCACACGATCTGCACTGCGTCCCGTATGAGCTCGCGTATCGTCCGGCTTGCCGCTGGCGTCGCCGCCGTCGCGATCTTCGCCGCAGCCGCCCCGCCGCAGCGCGGCACGCAGCCGCCGCGCAGGAAGGCCGCGGTCAAGAAAACGCCGGAGCCGCCGCCGCTGCCGTGCGGCGACTACGTGTCGTTCCAGGTGCTGCTCGATCGCCAGGGTTTCTCGTCGGGCGAGATCGACGGCAGGCCCGGCACGAATTTCTCGCGCGCGCTCGCCGCGCTGCAGAACGCGCGGCACCTCGCGGCCACGAGCCAGCCTGACTGCGAGACGTGGCACGCGCTCGGCGGCGATCACGCCGAGCCGACCATCGCGCCGTACACGATCACCGACGACGATCTGAAGGGTCCGTTCGCCCCCGACATCCCCCGCGAGCTCGCGAAGCAGGCGTCGCTCGACGCGCTCGACTACCGCTCGCCGCTCGAGATGTTGGCCGAGCGTTTTCATGCATCGCCGGCGCTCCTGAAACAGTTGAACGAAGGCGCGTCGTTCGCCGCCGGCCACGAGCTGCGCGTCCCGGGCGTCGCCGCGCCGTTTGTCAGCGACGCGAAGCCAGCGACTGATCCGCTCGCCGACGGAGCGACGATCCAGGTGACGCGCGCGGAGTCGGCGCTGCGCGCGACGCGCGCCGACGGCACGATCGTCTTCTTCGCGCCGGTCACCACGGGAAGCGAGCACGATCCGCTGCCGATCGGCGACTGGAAGGTCACCGGCGTGCAGTGGCATCCGGTGTTCCACTACAACCCGAATCTGTTCTGGGACGCGAAGCCGCAGGACGCGCGCGCCGACATCAAGCCCGGGCCGAATAATCCGGTCGGCGTCGTATGGATCGCGCTCACGAGGGAACACTACGGGCTGCACGGCACGCCGGAGCCGGGCAACATCGGCCACACCGAGTCGCACGGCTGCGTGCGGCTCACCAACTGGGACGCGGCGCACCTGGCGGCGATCGTGAAGCCCGGCACGCCCGTGCTCTTCCGATGACGCGCGCGCGCGCCCGCCGCGGCTGGCCGCTCGCCGCGATGATCGCGAGCTTCTTCGCCGGCGTCGGCGTCGACGCGTGCCTGCGTACCTACGGGCCGCCGAAGCCGGCGGGGCTCGTACGCGCGTCCGACGACGGGCAGGACGAGGCGCGCGCGGCCAACACGGCGGATTCGCCGCGCACGGCGGCATCGGATCGGCCGGCGGGCGCGCAGCCGAAAATCTCCGCGACGACCGGCACGACGAGCCGATCGCTGCGCGTGCCGATCGACGGCGCGGACGTCGAGACGTGGAAAGGCGGGTTCGACGAGCGGCGCGGCGGCGGCGCGCGCGGACACGAAGCGGTGGACATCCTCTCGCCGCGCAACACGCCGGTCCACGCCGTCGTCAGCGGAACGATCGCGAAGATCTTCGAGAGCAAGGCCGGCGGCCACACGATTTACGAGTTCGACGCCGACCGCCGTCTCTGCTACTACTACGCGCACCTCGAGCGCTACGCGCCCGAGCTGCACGACGGGCAGTCAGTCGCGAAAGGCGAGGTGATCGGCTATGTCGGGACGTCGGGCAACGCGCCGCCGAACACGCCGCACCTGCACTTCGCCGTCTTCGAGCTGAATGACGACAAGCAGTGGTGGAAGGGCCGCCCGATCGATCCCTACCTCGTCTTCAAGAAAAAGAGCGCGGGAGACTGAAATCACGGTGGCGGTTTGGAGGCGCTTTCGGTGCCCAGCGAGTCGACGTGGTTTCAGGCAGGTGCAGAATTCTTCAGGAATTCCGCGTCAGTCCACCCGAGTTCCGGCCGGATTTGCTTCACGCTCACACAATCCCGACGACGCCAGCAGGGCTGCTTAGAATCGGAACGTGTACTGCAGTTTCGACGACGCGCGATCGAACGACGCATCGAGCGAGCCGTCGAACGTCTTCACCCACCCCTCGGTTGATCACAATGAACAGATCGTTCCCGGGCTT
>Ga0209474_10005408_pt1 | contig 10878 bp, 11 predicted proteins | sample GraSoiAngelo_145_FD_185902 | JGI IMG/M metagenome (GOLD analysis project Ga0209474, IMG submission 185902) | Grasslands soil microbial communities from the Angelo Coastal Reserve, California, USA - 14_1009_05_20cm (SPAdes) (version 2) | ecosystem: Environmental > Terrestrial > Soil > Grasslands... | reverse complement strand
AGCGCAGCAGCCCGGGGGTGGGCAGGCCCCGGGCCAGTTCGGCCAGGGCCCAGGTGAGTGGCTCGACGTCATCGGCGCCGATGCCCTCGCCGGTGCGGGTGCTCCAGCCGTCGAGGCCGAGCGCCACGCCCGCCGACCACAGGCTCATGAAGTGCGGAGCCCAGTCGGGCAGGTCGAGGGCCGCCGGGTGAGCCCGCTCGACGTCGTGGCCCAGCGTCTCGAGCAGGTGGGCGGTCTCCTCGGCGGCGGTGACGCAGTCGGGATGCACGACGGCCAGGCCGCCGGGGGCGGCGGTCATGAGCCCGATGCGCAGCCGGCCGGGGGCGGCGCCGACCTCCTCCCGGTAGGGCCGGGCGGGCGGCGGCGCCAGGTAGGGGTCGCCGGGCATCGGGCCGGAGAGGGCGTCGAGCAAGCCGGCGCAGTCCCGGACGGTGTGGCAGACGACGTGCTCACAGACGACGAGGGCGCTGAACGACGCCCGGGGGCCGAGCGACGTCCGGCCCCGCGACGGCTTCAGGCCGACGAGCCCGCAGGCGCTGGCCGGGATGCGGATCGACCCGCCGCCGTCGTTGGCGTGGGCCGCCGGGACGAGGCCGGCCGCCACCGCCGCCGCCGAACCGCCGCTCGACCCGCCGGGGGAGCGGGCCCGGTCCCAGGGGTTGCGGGTGGCGCCGTAGGCCACGGGCTCGGTGGTCGGCACGATGCCGAGCTCGGGGGTGTTGGTCCTGCCGACGGTGACGAGACCGGCGGCCCGGATGCGGGCGGCGAGGTAGCTGTCGGTGTCCGCCCGCCACTGCCGGTCGCGCAGGAACCGCATCCCCTCGTGGAACGGCTCGCCGGCCTGGTGGCAGGTGACGTCCTTGACGAGGAACGGCACGCCGGCGAAGGGCGCCCCGGCCGCCCGGCCGGCCCGGAGGCGGGCGGCCTCCTCCCGGGCCCGCTCGAACCGGGGGTGGATCACCGCGTTCAGCTGGGGATCGACCGCCTCGATGCGGGCGATGGCGGCCTCGACGAGCTCGGCGGGCGTGACCTCACCGGCCCGCACGAGGCCGGCCAGGCCCGTGGCGTCGTGGTCACCCAGCGTGTCGGCCATCCGAGATGGCCAGGGGTCAACCGCCGACGGCGTCCTTGAAGGACTTGCCGGCCTTCACCCGGGGGACGGTGGCGGCCGGGATCGAGATCTCCATGCCGGTGGCGGGGTTGCGGCCGGTGCGGGCGGCCCGCTCGGCCCGGTCGAAGGTCAGGAACCCCGGCAGCTGGACCTTGTCGCCCCCGGCGACCGCCTCGGTGACCACGGCCTCGAAGGCGGAGAGGGTCTCGGTGACCGACGTCGCCGTCTGGCCGGTCTTCTTGGCGATCGCATTGACGAGTTCGGTCTTGTTCATCGTGTCTCCGTTCTGACAAGCCGTGGGACCACGCTATCTGCGGTGCGGCCTCTGCCGGTGGACCGGCCCGGGAACCGCGGGCTCCCGGCCGTCGTCTGACCCACGAGGAACCACCGCCCCGCCCGGGGTGAATGCCACCCGAGGAGGCCACCATGACCGCCCGCACCCGTTCGATCCTCCGGTCGCATCCCGGTCGTTCCGCCGTGGTGGCGGTGGTCGGGCTGCTGGCCGCCGGCGCCGTGGTGGCCGCCGTCGGCGGGTCCGGCCGGAGCGACAGCGCCAAGAGTTCGTTGTCGTCCAAGGCGATGGCGTCGCCAACGGCCGGTCTGACGGGCCCGGACCAGTACGGGTCCGGCGGGGGCGGCGTGCCGACGACCGTGCCGTTCAACGCCGCCGACCCGGCCGCCCCAGGGTTCCCTGCGGAGGCGCAGATGGCGGCGGGCGGGACGGCTGCATCCCGGTCGGGGGCCGCGCCGGCTTCGACGCCCGAGGCCCAGGCTCCCGTGTCCCCGGGGGTGGGCCCGTCGGGGCTCGGGGGCCAGCCCGTGCCGGCCGCCGTCGCCGCCGGGACCGCCAGGGTGGTGAAGAACGCCTCCCTGACCGTCAGCCTCAAGCGAGGGGGCCTCGGCGACGGGTACCAGCGGGCGGTCGACGCCGCCGCCGGTGCCGGGGGATGGGTGCAGGCCTCGCAGACCGGCACCGACCAGGCGACGCTGACGCTGAAGGTGCCGTCCGACAAGCTCGAAGGGGTCGTCGGGCAGATCCGCAACCTGGGGAAGGTGACGTCGGTGGCCGAGAGCGGCGATGACGTCACCGCCGAGTACATCGACCTCGAGGCCCGCGTCAACCACTGGCGGGCCCAGGAAGCGGTTTTCGTCGGGCTCATGGCCAAGGCCAGGACCATCCCCGAGACCATTCAGATCCAGCAGCAGCTGTCGACCATCCAGGAGCAGATCGAGCAGCTCGAGGGCCGGCGCAAGTACCTCGACGGCCAGACCTCGTTCTCCACGATCCGGCTCAGCCTGCTGGAGGAGGGGGCGGCGGCGAAGCCGGACGGCCAGCCGCACCCGCAGTCGACGCTGGCCCGGGCCTGGGACCGGTCGGCCGGGGCGGCGCTGGCCGTCCTCGGCGGCAGTCTCGTCGTCCTCGGGGCGCTGGTGCCGCTGGCCGCCATCGTCGGCATCCCGGCCTGGATCCTGGCCGGGGTGCTCCGCCGCCGCCGGCCGAGCGCCCCGGAACCGGCTCAGGGGTAGTAGTTGAGCTTGTGGAGGCCGTAGAAGACGGTGAGCATCACGGTGCTGGCGGCGAACAGCGCCGTCAGCACCACGAACACCGCCGGCCGCCGGGCCGTCGCCTTGGCCAGGGCGATCACCAGCGGGAAGGCCACGAAGATGAAGCGGGGCCGGGCGTTGATGTGCGAGGCCATGACGAGGCCGAGGCCGCTCAGGGCGAAGACGTTGAGGACGGCCGGCAGCTTGGCCCGCAGCAGGATCACCATCATCACCACCGCCGTCACCATGCTGACGGCCAGCACGACGTGGTTCGGGTTGTGGAGCGGCCGGGTGACGAGGTCGGCGAAGACGCCGAGGTTGCTGCGCCCGAAGTCGAGCCGCTCGCCCCAGCCCTGCGACTCGACCCGGAACCAGATGAGGGGCTCGCCGGTGTGCCACCACAGGAAGGCGAAGAAGGCCAGCATCCCGACCGGGGCGAGGAGCGGCGCCACCACCGCCCGCCACTCCCGGTCCCGCCAGATGGCCACCCCCGCCGCCCAGGCGCAGGCCAGCATGACGGCGGTGGCGTTGGGCCGGGTGGCGCCGGCCAGGGCGGCCAGCCCGCCGGCCAGCAGCCACCGGCGCTCCAGCAGAGCCAGGAGGCAGCCGGCCGACAGCAGCACCAGCAGCCCCTCGGCGTAGACCAGCGACAGTACGAAGGCCCCGGGAGAGAAGGCGAAGAGGACCGCCGCCCGGTCGGCCACCGTGCGCCCGGCGACCTTGTCGGCCACCACCCACACCACCACGGTGGCCAGCGCCCCGATCAGCAGGGCCAGGACGGCGCCGGCGACGTCGGCGCCGCCGGGGAGGATCCGGTCGAGGGCCCGCATCAGCAGGGAGTAGAGCGGGAAGAAGGCCACGGCGCTCTGCACCTGCCGGCCGGTGCCGTGGTAAAAGTCGCCCTGGGGCACGCTGGTCGGGTAGCCGTGGACGGCGATGCGCAGGTACCAACGCCCGTCCCACACCGTCAGCACCCGGTGGAAGGCCTGCTTGGAGGCCATGGCCGCCAGGCCGATGGCGAACGTGGTGATGACCCGGGAGCCGGCGTAGGCGAGCAGCGGGACGGCCAGGCGCCGTGCCAGGCTGGGCTCCGCCGGCGCCTCCGGGACCAGTTCGACGACGGGCGGCGCCTCGGTCGCGTCGGGGGTGACGGTGCGCGCCATCGGGTCAGTATGGGTCACCGGCCGGTCGTGACGGCGACACGGCCGTGGCGCTTCGATGCCGCCGCCACGCCCGGTGGCTGGGCCGGCCTGCCCGCCGCCCTGGCCCGCCTCCAGCTCGACACCCCCGTCGGCGCGGCCGTGTCCTGCTCGGCCGAGCCCGCCCCGGCGGCCGGGCCGCCGCTGGAGGAGTTGGTGGCCGGCGCCGGTTTTCTGGTGGAGCGGGTGCGGCGCGGCGTGGTCGACGCCCGCCGCGATCGCACTCTGCCCGACTTCGTCGGCGCCGGGATGCGGATGCTGGTGTGCGGCCTGAACCCGAGCCTGGTGGCGGCCGACGCCGGCTACGGCTATGCCGGCGCCACGAACCGGTTCTGGTCGGTGGCCGTGGCCGCCGGGGTGGTCACCCGGCCCCGTGATCCGCTGGCCGCCCTGGCTGAGGACGGTGTGGGGATGACCGACCTCGTGAAACGGGCCACGCCCAACGCCGACGGTCTCACCGCCGCCGAGTACGCCACCGGGGCGGAGCGGGTCGCCCGGCTGGCCGAGTGGCTGCGACCCGGGGTGGTCGTGTTCGTGGGGCTGGCCGGGTGGCGGGCGGCGATCGACCGGCGGGCCGTTCCCGGGGCGGCGCCCGTGCCCTTCGGCGGGGTGCCGGCCTACGTGATGCCGTCGACCAGCGGCCGCAACGCCCGGACGAGCCCGGCCGAACTGGCCGGCCACCTGCGCGGCGCGCTGGCCCTGGCCGTCCCACCGACCGGCTGAGCCGTGGCGAGCTCCGCCCGGGCCCGGCCGGCGGTGGCCCCCGGACGAGGGCGCCGCCCCGCCGGCTCGGGGTGACCGCCCCCCGGTGGCTGGTCATCCGGCCTTCACCAGGTGGAGGTGGCGGCGGCTCAGGCGGGCGGTGGCGTCGAGGTCGGCGGCGAGATCGACCGGCGCCGGCCCATAGCCCACGGCCGCCGGCACGGCGGCGTGGAGGCAGTCGCAGATCTGCTCCTCGAGGTCGAGCCGGGCCCGCCGGCACGACAGGCCGAGAAACAGGAGCACGGCGATGGTGGCACCCACCAGGATCAACGTCATGTGGCCCTCTCTTCCGTGTCGGCGCTCGGGGGGAACACCTGTTCCGAACTGACGTTCGAGAGGCATTCTGCCAGGGGGGTCTGACAGTTATGGGCCGCCGGGCAGGAGACGGCGCAGCGCCTTGCCGCCGGGGGTCCGGGGGATGGCGGCGACGAGGACGACCTCCCGGGGCAGCTTCGGCGCCGGGAGCTCCGCCCGGGCGAAGGTGCGCAGCTCGTCGAGGGCGGGCGGGGCGGCCGGTTCGGCCGGGACCACGAAGGCCACGACCCGCTGGCCCCACTCGGGGTCGGGGCGCCCGGCCACGCAGACGTCGGCCACCGCCGGGTGGCGGGCCAGCACCCGTTCCACCTCGGTCGGGCTCACCTTGACGCCGCCGCTGTTGACGACGTCGCCGAGCCGGTCGACGACCCACAGCCGGCCGCCGGCGTTCGGGTCGAAGCGGCCGAGGTCGCCGGTGCGGTACCAGCCGCCGGCATCGACGGCGGCGGCGGTGTCCTCCGGGCAGAGCCGGTAGCCCCGCATCAGCATCGGCGCCCGGACGAGGATCTCGCCGATCCCGTCACGGTCGTCGCCCGGGCCGTCGAGGCGGAGCTCGACACCGTCGAGGGGATGGCCGTCGTGGACGACGCCGCCCCAGGTCTCGGTCATCCCGTAGGTGGTCGACACGATGGCGCCGGCCGCCCGGGCCCGGTCGAGGAGAGCCCGGTCGATCGGCCCGCCGCCGAGGAGGATGTGCCCGAAGCCCGCTCCGGCGTCGGGGTCTGAGTCGAGCAGCCGCCGCAGCATGGTCGGCACGAGCGACACGAACGTCCGGCCCACCCCAGCGGCGCCGGCCTCGGTGGCCGGGCGGTCCCCGGGGCTCCCGTCGGCGCGCCGGCCGGCGTCGGCGACGGCGAGCGGGTCAAAACCGGGGTGCACCACCAGGGCGGCGCCGGTCGTCCAGGCTCGGCCCACGACTGCCAGGCCGGCCACCAGGTGGATCGGGAGACAGCACAGCCAGCCGTCGCCGGGCCGGGTGCCGACGGCGGCGGCCACCGCCGCCCCCGAGGCGGCCAGGCCGGCGAAGGTCAGCTCGACCCCCTTGCGCTCGCCGGTGGTGCCCGAGGTGCCGACGACGGCGGCCACGCCCCGGGCCACCGGGATACCGCCGGCCCGCGGGCGGCGCCCGTCCCCGTCGACCAGCGCGGTCGGTCGGAGGGCCTCGAGCGAGCGGCGCAGGTCAGCCGCCGGTGCGGCCGCGTCGAGCGGCACGATGGCCTCTCCCTCCTCCCACAGGCCGACCGCCGCCCGGGCGGCCTCCGGCGGGGGGAGCAGCACCGCCACGGCCTCGGCCTCGTCCTGCGCCGGCATCGACGGCTACCGTACTTCGTGAGAGTGATCGCTCTCAGAGTGAACCCACCCGAGGATCCATGAACGTCTGGCTGGCCGGGGCGCGGCCCCGTACGCTGCCCGCCTCCGTGTCGCCGGTGCTGGTCGGCACGGCGGTGGCCGCCGCCCAGGGCACCGTCGTCGCCTGGCGGGCGCTGGCGGCGATGGTGGTGGCCCTGGCCCTGCAGGTCGGCACCAACTACGCCAATGACTACTCGGACGGGCGCCGCGGGACCGACGCCCGCCGGGCCGGCCCGCTGCGCCTGACGGCCTCGGGGCTGGTGGCCCCGGCCCGGGTGCTGCGGGCGGCGATGCTGGCCTTCGCCGTGGCGGCGGTCGCCGGGCTGACCCTGGCCGTGGCCGTCGATCTCCGGCTGGTGCTGGTCGGTGCGGCCTGCATCGCCGCCGGGGCGCTCTACACCGGCGGGCCGAAGCCCTACGGTTATGCCGGGTTCGGTGAGCTGGCCGTCCTGGTCTTCTTCGGGTTCGTGGCCACCGCCGGTTCGGCCTACGTGCAGTTGGAGCGGCTGACCGGCCTGGCCCTGCTGGCCTCCGTCCCGGTCGGCCTGCTGGCCTGCGCCCTGCTGGTGGCCAACAACCTGCGCGACGTCGACACCGACGCCGAGTCGAAGAAGATGACCCTGGCCGTGCGCCTCGGCCCGGCCCGGACCAGGACGCTCTACCGGGCCTGCGTCATCGGCGCGCTGGCCGGTGTGGTCGCCGTCGGCGTGGCCCGCCCCCCGGCGTTGGTGGCCCTGGCCGCCGCCCCGCTGGCTGTCGGCCCCGTCCGCCTGGTGGCGGAGCGCCGCGACGCCCCCGGCCTGATCGCCGCCCTGGTCGGGACGGCCCGGCTGCAACTGGCGACGTGCACGCTGTTGGCCGCCGGTCTCTGGGTGTCATGACCGCCGGAGCGTCGAGACCGGGGCCGGCCGGCTTGGCCGGAGTCGGCGTTCGGGCCCATCGGGTCCGGATACCGCTGCGCGTGCCGCTCGGGGGTCAGGCGTTCCGGGACGCCACCCTGGTCGAGGGGCCGGTCGGCTGGGGGGAGTTCTCGCCGTTGCCCGGCTATCCCTGTGATCCGCGGATGTGCGAGGAAGCCGTACGGGAGGCGGTGTTCCTGGCCTGGCCGGCGCCGGTGCGGGCCGAGGTGCCGGTCAATGGTCTCGTGCCGGCCGTGGGGCCTGACGAGGCGGCGGCGCTGGCGGGGGAGGCGGCGGCGGGTGGCGTCACCACGCTCAAGGTGAAGGTCGGCAGTGGGGCGTTGGCCGACGACGCCGACCGGGTGGCGGCGGTGCGGGCGGCGCTCGGCCCGTCCGGCCGGATCCGGCTCGACGCCAACGGCGCCTGGGACGTCGAGACGGCGGTGGCCGCCATCGACCGGCTGGCCGGGTTCGAACTCGAACTGGTCGAACAGCCGGTGGCCGACCTGGCCGACCTGGCCCGCAACGCGTCTCCGTCCCGGTGGCGGCCGACGAGAGCCTGCGCAGCCTGGGCGACGCCCGGCGGCTGGCCGCCCTCGAGGCCGCCGACGCCGTGGTGGTGAAGGTCCAGCCCCTCGGCGGGGTGCGGGCCGCCCTCCGGGTGATCGACGCCGCCGGGGTGCCGGCCATCGTGTCGTCCCTCTACGAGACCTCGGTCGGCCTCGCCGCCGGCGTGGCCCTGGCCGCCGCCCTTCCCGACCTGCCCTTCGCCTGCGGCCTGGGCACCGCCTCTCTCCTGGCCGGCGACGTCGTCGCCGACCCGCTCGTCCCGCAGAGAGGTGTGCTGCCCGTCCGCCGCCCCGATCCGGACCCGGCCCTGCTCGCCCGCTGGCGGGTCGAAGGATGACGGTCTCAGCCCGGCAGGGCGTCGAGGAAGCGGGTCAGGATCGTGGCCACCGACTGGGGGCGTTCGAGGTGGGCGGCGTGACCGGCCCCGGGCACGAAGGACAGGCCGGCGGAGGGGCCGATCCCGGCGGCGAGGCGGAAGGCCAGGGCCGAGAACTTCGAGTCGTGCTCGCCGGCCATGAGGAGGACGGGCATCCCGAGCTCGCCGAGCCGGTCCCACACCGGTTCCTGGGCGCCGGTGCCGAGGAGCCGCAACGACCCCGCCAGGCCGTCGGCGGTGCCGGCCCGCCGCTCTTCGACCCCCGCCGCCGCCCGGGGCAGGCGGGAGAAGAGGCCCTGCGCCAGCCACCCGTCGACGAAGCGCTCGACGCCCTTGCGCTCCAGGCCGGAGGCCAGCCGCTCGTCGATCTCCACCCGGGCGGCCCGGGCGGCCGGCTCCTCGATCCCGGCGGTGGCCCCGAGCAGGACGAGGGAGCCGACGAGGTCTGGCCGGTCGATCGCCACCCGCAGCGCCAGGCGCCCGCCGAGGGAGTAGCCGAACCAGGTGGCGGGTTCAGCGCCGGCGGCCGCCGCCACCGCCTCGGCCACCGCCCCCGCCGCCGCCTCGAACGGCAGCCGCACACGGGCCGACGCCCCGTCGGCCGGCCCATGCCCGGGCAGGGTGACGCGCACGATCTCGTAGGCGGGGTCGAGGGCGCCGAGCAGGGGGTCCCACGAGCCCGGCCCCTGCGTGAAGCCGTGCAACAGCACCAGCCGCCGCCCCGGCCCGCCCTCCACGGTGACGTCGAGATCGCTCATCGCCGAGGATGCTCCCACGGACGGGATGCCGGGAAACCAACCACGTCGCGCCGGTGGGCGGGTGGCAGGCCGTGGGCCTGAGCACGGCGTGCGCCCGGACGCTGATCGACGAGTGGGCCCGGGCGGGGCTGGCCGATGCCGTGCTGGCGCCGGGGTCCCGCTCTGCGCCGCTGGCCCTGGCGCTGGCCGACGACGACCGGATCCGTCTCCACGTCCACCTCGACGAGCGGTCGGCGGCCTTCTTGGCCCTCGGGGCGGCCCGGGCGTCGGCCCGGCCGGTGATGGTCCTGTGCACCTCGGGCACCGCCGCCGCGCACTTCCACCCGGCGGTGCTGGAGGCCCACCACTCCCGGGTGCCGCTGGTGGTGGTGACCGCCGACCGGCCGGCCGAGTTGCGCCACACCGGGGCGCCGCAGACCACCGACCAGATCCGGCTCTACGGCGGCGCCGTCCGCTTCTTCGCCGATCTCCCCGCCGACGGCGACGCCGCCGCCCGGGCCGCCTGGCGGCCGGTCGCCGCCCGCCTGTGGGCCGAAGCCGTCGGCCCGCCGGCCGGACCCGTCCACCTCAACGTCGCCTTCCGGGAACCGCTCGTTCCGGCTGCCGGCTCCGACGACGGGGACCGCATGGAGCCCGGACGGGACGGCGGGCGGCCATGGCTGGTCTCCCGCCGGCGGGCGGCGGCCCTGTACGCCGACGACGAGGACGGGCTGGCCGAGCGGATCCTGGCCGCCGAGCGGGGGCTCGTGGTGGCTGGCTGGGGAAGCCCGCCAGACGCCGCCGACCTGGCCGCCACCCTCGGCTGGCCGCTCCTGGCCGACGCCATCTCCGGCCGCCGGGCGGCGGGATCGGTGACCACGTATGAAGCGCTGCTGCGGGTGCCGGGCTTCGCCGAGGCGCACCGGCCCGATCTGGTGGTCCGCTTCGGTGGGCCGCTCACGTCGAAGCTGGCGATGGCCTGGCTCGACGCGTCGGTGCCGCAGATCCTCGTCGACCCCGACGGCGCCTGGCTTGACCCGAACCGGTCGGCGGCGGAACGGATCGCGGCGCTGCCCGACCTGCGCCGGCCGGGAGGGAACGACGGGGCGGCCGGCGACCCCGGTCGACCGGCGGGCGACCCGGGAATGGGCCAGTGCGGGCGGGGGGGTGCCTGGCATGACCGCTGGATGGGCGCCGAGCGGGCGGCCCGCCGGGCCCTCGACGACTTCCTCGACGCCGATGACCGGCCCTTCGAGGGGCGGGTGGCCCGGGATGTCGCCGCCGTCTGCGCCGCTTCGGCCTTGGGGCCGGCGCTGGTGGTCGCCTCGAGCATGCCCGTCCGGGACCTCGAGGCCTTCGCTGGCCGGGTGCCGCCGGCGGTCTACGCCAACCGGGGTGTCAACGGCATCGACGGGTTGGTCTCCACCGTCCTGGGGGTCGCCGCCGGAAGCCGGAGCGGGAACGACGCAGGCAGTCGCCGGCCGGCCGTGGGGCTGCTCGGAGACCTGGCCTTCCTCCACGACGCCGGTGGGCTCCTCGGCGCCGCCGGGCGGGCGCTCGACGCCGTCGTCGTCGTGGTCGACAACGGCGGCGGCGGCATCTTCTCGTTCCTGCCCCAGGGGGCGCTGCCGCCGGAGCGGTTCGAGTTGCTGTTCGGCACCCCGCCGGCCGCCGGCGTGGCCGCCGTGGCCGAGGCCTACGGCGTTCCGGCCGAGCGGGTGGAACGGGCGGCCGACGTCGCACCGGCGCTGGAAGCGGCGCTGGCTGCCGGGGGTGTCCGGGTGCTGGTCGTACCGACCGGCGACCGTACGGCCAACGTCGACCGCCACCGCCGGGTGTGGGCCGGCGTCGCCGAGGCGATCGTCAAGGCCGGGGGGTAACCGCCCGCTTCAGGCGGGGAGGGCGCCGACGGCGGCCAGCATGGGGCGGAGCTTGGCCTCGGTCTCGGCCCACTCGGCGTCGGGGTCGGAGCCGGCCACGATGCCGGCGCCGGCCACGAGCCGGGCCCGGGGGC